>Ga0080064_1001099_pt1 | contig 60000 bp, 44 predicted proteins | sample Subgrocontami54m_FD_69260 | JGI IMG/M metagenome (GOLD analysis project Ga0080064, IMG submission 69260) | Subsurface groundwater microbial communities from S. Glens Falls, New York, USA - GMW46 contaminated, 5.4 m (SPADES assembly) (version 2) ... | reverse complement strand
ACCCCATGACACTGAATAACGATTCCGACATATTTCCCTCACCCTCGGTCCCTCTCCCGGAGGGAGAGGGATGCAAAGCCCTTCTCCCCCCGGGAGAAGGGTGGGGATGAGGGAAAAGTGTCGCGCAGTTACGTAATTCTCAATAATTGTAGAATGGAGAAAATTCGCGGATGTCTTCTGAACCATTAAAAGTCGCCTGCATCGGCATGGGTTGGTGGTCGGATGTGCTCGCGGACGCGATTCAGCGCTCGGGCAAGCTCAAAATCGTTGCGTGCTACACCCGGACGGAGCAAAAACGCCAGGCATTCGCCGCCAAATACGCCTGCCGTTCGGCGCCGAGTTACGAGGCCATCCTCGAAGACCGCGGCATCGAGGCGATCGTCAATACGACACCGAACAACGTGCACCTCGAAACCACGCGCGCCGCCGCTGCCGCAGGCAAGCATACCTTTCTCGACAAACCCATCGCCACCACGATTGCCGACGCACGCGCGATCTCCACAGCGTGCCGCAAGGCGGGCGTCGTGCTCGCGCTGGGCTACCAGCGGCGCAAGGAATCCCATTTCCGCTGGATACGCCGCCAGATCGACGATGGAGTGTTCGGCCGGATGGTCAATGCCGAATCCAACATCAGCCGCGACCGGCTGGGCAAGTTCGAGGCTGGCTCATGGCGCTATACCGCCGCGGGCATGCCCGGAGGCGTCATGCTGCAAATCGGCATCCATTACGCCGATGTGCTCGAATATCTGATGGGTCCGGTGAAAGCCGTGCGCGGGGCGTTCGCCCAGCTGGTGCTGCCCGGCGAGAATCCCGACGTTGCGAGCCTCATCCTCGAGCACGAGAACGGCGCGCTGTCGACGCTCAATGCCTGTTACGCCTCGGCCTCCGAGTACTACCTGATGAATGTCTACGGCAAGGAGGCAACCGCGTACTACGACCTGCACCATGGCTTGATGTTTATCAAGCGCGGCGGCGAGCGAGCAAGTCCGGTGCCGTGCGAAAAGAATGACACCATAGCCGAAGAGCTCGAAGAGTTCGCCGCTGCGGTGCGCGGCCAGGCGCAGCCCGAGATGGGCGGCGAAGCGGCGACCCGCTCGCTTGCGGTCCTGCTCGCAGGAGTGCAATCCGCACGCGACGGCCGCCGGGTCGAGGTCACCGAGGTTCTGGGCGGCGAACACTGAATTCCTGAAGGAGACCACCATGGATATGGCGACCCGGTCGCTTACTCAATACCAACTCTACATCGACGGCCAGTGGGCCGATTCATCCTCAGGCCGGCACTTCGAAAGTTATAACCCTTACACCGGCAAGCCGTGGGCGCTGATCCCGCGCGGCAATGCCGAGGATGTCGACCGTGCGGTGCGCGCGGCGCGCAAGGCATTCACCACCGGCGAATGGCCGAAGCTCACACCGACCAGGCGCGGAGCGCTGCTCAGAAAACTCGGCGATCTGATCACTGACAAGGCGAAATATCTCGCGGAAATCGAAGTCCGCGACAACGGCAAGCTGCTCGCCGAAATGAGCGCGCAGACCGCTTATATGGCGCAATGGTATTACTACTATGGCGGGCTTGCCGACAAAATCGAGGGCGCAGTCATTCCCAGCGACAAGGCCGACACTTTCAACTACACGCGCTTCGAACCGCTCGGGGTAATCGGTGCGATCATTCCGTGGAATTCGCCGCTGCTGCTCACCGCGTGGAAGCTCGCGCCGGCGCTCGCCGCCGGCAACACCATGGTAATCAAGCCCTCCGAATACACCTCGGCCTCGGTCCTCGAATTCATGAAACTCGTCGAGCAGGCGGGTTTTCCCGCAGGCGTGGTCAACGTGGTGACCGGCCTCGGCGCCGAAGCCGGCACCGCGCTGGTCGAGCACCCGCTGGTGGCAAAAATTGCGTTCACCGGCTCCGATGCGACCGGACAGAAGATCTACGAGGCTGCGGCCAAGGGACTCAAGCGCGTCAGCATGGAGCTTGGCGGCAAGTCGCCCAACATCGTGTTCGATGACGCCGAAATCGAAAATGCGGTCAAAGGCGCGATCTCGGGCATATTCGCGGCGACCGGGCAGACTTGTATCGCCGGCTCCCGCCTGCTGGTCCAGCAATCGATCCACGACCAGTTCGTCGAAAAGCTGGTCGCATTCGCGAAGACTGCGAAAATGGGCAATCCGATGGATATCAACACCCAGGTCGGGCCCATCACCAACCTGCCGCAGTACGACAAGGTTCTCAAGTACATCGACATCGCAAAGGCGGAAGGCGCGCAAACCGCGCTCGGTGGCGCCAAGGCGACGCGGCCCGAATGCGGCGAGGGCTGGTTCGTCGAGCCCACCATCTTCACCGGCGTTAAAAATTCGATGCGCATTGCACAGGAGGAGGTATTCGGCCCGGTGCTCTCCGTAATCCCGTTCAAGGACGAGGAAGAGGCAATCGAGATCGGCAACGACGTCGTGTTCGGACTGGCCGCCGGCGTGTGGACGCAGAACATGCGGCGCGCGTTCCTGATGGCGGAAAAGCTGCAGGCGGGAACCGTCTGGGTCAACACCTACCGCGCGGTCAGCTACCTCTCGCCGTTCGGCGGCTACAAGCGCAGCGGCCTCGGCCGCGAGAACGGCCAGGACATGATCCGGGAATACCTGCAGACCAAGAGCGTGTGGATCTCGACCGCAAAGGACGTGCCGAATCCGTTCGTGATGCGCTGATCTGGTAGCCGTTGCCGGGAGCTCGGAGTAACATACGCCAAATTGCCAAGAGGTTGCGGCATGGAACACTCAACCGTCGTTCACTCTGATCCCGACATACTGGGTGGTACCCCGGTATTCGTTGGCACACGCGTCCCAGTCCAGGCGTTGATCGATTATCTCGAGGGTGGACACTCCCTGGAAGAGTTCCTCGACGATTTCCCAACAGTCACCCGCGAGCTCGCAATCGCGGCCCTTGAGCTGGCCAAAGCCCATTTGATTGCTGATGCGCGTGCTGCTTGACGAGTGCGTTCCGCGAGCCTTACGAACGGAGCTTCCTGGACACGCGGTAAAAACCGTCGCTGAGGCCGGGTGGGCCGGAGTCAAGAACGGCGCGCTACTGCAACTAGCCGCGGCGCAGTTTGACGTCCTCCTTACGGTTGATCGCAACCTGGAGTACCAACAGAACTTCTCGGGTCTTGCGCTCGCCGTCATCGTGATTCACGCCCCAAGCAACGACATCGTGTTGCTTCGGCCGCTGATGCCCGCGGTACTCGAAGCAATGTCCACGGCAAAACCGGGAGTCGTAACTCATGTTCACGGTTAACCGCTCAAACCGCACGGACAAGCTGCGTGCCGGTGATTGCGGGCGTTAAACCATTCAATCCAAGTTCGCCGGAAACTCCTTAATTCTGGTGGCTATCTAGCTCGGCTTCACGAACTCCGGCGGCAGCGTTGCCTCGAACGATTTTCTGCCGGCAATGCCGTCGAACCACGGCTTGAGCCGCGGATGCCTGATGCGCCAGTCGTGCGGATAGCGGATGTCGATATACTGGAATGCGACGCCCAGCACGAGATCGGCGATGCTGAATTTCGAACCGGCGAGAAACGGCCCGCCCCGGTAGGCGCCCTCGGCGACGGCGAAAGCGCGCGCGATGCGCGCCTCCTCGCGCTGCATTTTTTCCGGCATCTGCTTGTCTGAAGGGCGGCGCGACTCGAGCACGCGCGCGATGGTCGCGTCTATCATGCCGTTGCCGAGCGCCTGCCACCACTGGGACTGCCAGTAACCTGCCGCATCCTTTGGCCGCAGCGGCTTGCCGTCGAGATGGTCGAGATAATGCACGACCAATTCCGACTCGAAGAGATAATTATCCCGGCCGATCTGCAGCACCGGTACCTTGCCGAGCGGGTTCAGGTCGGGAATCTTGCTGCCGTCAGGCCACGGGTCCTCGATTACGAACTCGCAATCGATGTTTTTTTCCTTGATCAGCACGCGCGCTTTGCGCGCGTACGGAGAAAATGGCGAGCCATATAGCTTCATCGGTACGCTCCGGATGGTTTGTTGTGGGCAGGCGTTGTATTCTATCAGCCGGAAAATGCGAAATGAAGCCGAGTGACATAGATCTTCCCGTTCTGGTGTAAGCCGTGCCCAAACTGAAAATCGCCGAGTTGCTGCTGCAAACGCTGGAAGCCAACGGCGTGCGCCATATCTTCGGCAATCCCGGCACCACCGAAATTCCGCTGGTGCGCCTGTGCGAGCGCCGCCGCAAGCTCAAGTACGTGGTTGCGCTCTCCGAAGTCGCCGCGGTACCGATGGCCGACGGTTACGCGCGCGCCACGCGCTCGCTCGGTGTCGTCAATCTGCACGTCGCGCCCGGCCTCGGCAACGGCATGGGCAGCCTTTACACCGCGGGCATTGCGCGCACGCCGCTCCTGGTGCTGATCGGCGGGCAGGACCGGCGCTTTCTGCACACGCAGCCCATCCTGTGGGGCCCGCTCGAGAAAATGGCGGGCGCGGTGGCTAAAGCGGTGTTCGGCCTCAACACGCGCTACGACGCGGCATTCAACATCCGCCGTGCGCTGCGTGTCGCGCTGACGCCGCCCTACGGGCCGGTGGCGCTGATCTGCCCGCCCGATCTGCTCGAGCAGGAACTCGAAGCAACACCGCAACGGGTAAAGCCTCCGGCACTGGGCGCGCTCGCCGCAGCCGAGGCGCGGCGTTATGCCCGCGTGCTGGCAAAAGCCAAACGCCCAGCGCTCATCGCCGCCGAGGACGTGCATTGGAATGACGCCGGCGCTGCGCTCGAAAAACTGGCGCAGATGTTCGCAGCACCGGTTTACGTCGCGCCATACACCGCGATGCTGCCGATTTCCAGCCGCTCGCCCCACTACGCCGGCTATCTGCCGCCCAGCCGCAAGCAGATAGCCGAGCGCCTTAACGCGCACGACGCTCTGTTTTTCGTCGGCGGCGCCGGCATGCGCACCACGCTCTTCAGCGAAGCGAAGCTCACGCAACCCAAGCTGTGGATCGGCAACGACCCCAATGTCCTCGCCGCCGAGGGCGAGTTCGATCTCGCGGTCACCACCGACACGCGCGCAGCGCTGGGCGCAATTGCGCGCGCGGCACGACCGCTCATCGGCCGGCGACGCGCAATCAAAACCTCGCAGCGGCCGCCGGTTCCGCTTCCCGCGCGCCGCGCCGGAATCTTGCACCCTACACGCGCGGTACACGCGCTGCTGGAGGCGTTTCCCGGCGCGATCTGGGTCGATGAGTCGGGGCTTTCGACCTCGGATGTACGCCAGTGGATGCAGCTTGCCGCGGGCGAATACCTGATCAACGGCAGCGGTGGCATCGGCTGGGGACTGGCGGCGGCAGTCGGCGCCGCCATCGGCAATCCGCGACGCCAGATCGTCGCCATCATCGGCGATGGCTCGGCGCTCTACGCGAGCGAAGCGCTGTGGACCGCCTCGCACCAGGGCGCGAAACTGCTGCTGGTGGTACTTTCCAATCGCCGCTACGCGACGCTCAATGAGGCGGCAAGCCGGTTGACGGGGAAAGCCCTTGACCTCTTCACACTCGAGCCGCCGGTAATGGACTTCAGCGGCCTCGCCACGCTTTACGGCTGGCGCTATGCGAAAGCTGCCGGCGAATCCGAGCTTGATGCCTTTATTTCCGCGCTGCGCGGTGGAATAAACGCGAACACGCTGCTGGAACTCAAGCTCGACCCGGCGGTCAAGCCGGTCACGGCTTCACGGCATTTCTAATGCTTATCTCCAGCAACAACAAACTCGCCACCCGCAAGACAGGTTTCAATAACGCCTTTCCCGATATAACGTGTTGACCAAGTTGAAAGCGCACAGCTCGCAGCGCACAATGCCGCCTTATAAGACGGCTTCTTGGCCGTCCACTTGAAAGTTAGCTTGCTTGAAGTACCTGCATGACTTGGCACAACACAAATTCAATAGGCTCCAAGAAATTCTGCTGCGGGAAATGCGGAAATCTCGTGGCATCGAGTATTGGCTTTTTCAGCGATCAGAAAGAGACTATTTATGTCTGTCCGCATTGCGACGCCCCGTCAATCTTCTTGGTTGATGGTAGCCAGATTCCCGGCGTACCTCCTGGAAACCAGGTAGAGCATCTTCCAAAGGAAATTGAGGCTCTCTACCAAGAGGCGCGAAAGGCGGCAGCTGCCTCAGCAAATACTGGCGCTGTTCTGCTTTGCCGGAAATTGCTTATGAATATCGCGGTAAATCTGAAGGCTCCTCCCGGACTGAAGTTCATTGAATATGTCGAGTACTTAGCTAAAGAGGGGTACGTGCCACCAAATGGTCAAGGCTGGGTGGACCATATACGAAAGAAAGGTAATGAAGCGACGCATGAAATCATGCTCATGAACGCAGGAGACGCCCAAGAGCTAATCGCTTTTGCAGAAATGCTGCTGAAATTTATCTATGAATTCCCCAAAAAAATACCGCCTGCGCCCAAAGCAAGCTAACCATGCGTCGCAACCGACCGCCTTCGGCGGCGGTTGAACGCAGACGTTACCCTTCAAGACATTGAGCGCGTACAAATGTTAGACTGGTTTTTTGGACGGAGGTGATCATGGGTGTGTCCGTAAAGTCATTGGGCATAGATCGACTCAACGTCGATGAAAGGCTTGTGCTCGTCGAGGAAATATGGGCGACCATCTGCACCGACGCCAAAGCTTTTCCCCTTACCGACGCGCAACGCGCAGAGTTGGATCGCCGCGTGGCGGACGACGATGCGTTCCCGGATGATGTGGTGCCTTGGGATGAGGTCAAGGCTTCAGTCCGGTCGCGTCTGGGACGATGACGCTTCGCATCGTCTTCCGCCGTGCTGCGAAAATAGAGTTTGAGAATGCGGCCGTCTGGTACGACGAACAGCGCTTTGGCCTCGGCGAAGAGTTTATCATCGAGATCGAGCAAGCCGTCGCGAACGCTGCGGCCGCACCGCAGCGCTATGCGTATCCTTTATCATGCTATTCTGTTGAGGGAGGGTATCGATCATGTTTAACCTCGTTCGCGTTTTACTCGTGCTGCTGCTCACTGCGGTTTGCGGGGCAGCATGGCCTGCCCAGACATTTTCCGGACACCTGAGCGGCAGCTTCAGCGGCGCCGCCAGCGACGGCAGCGGCAACGTCTCGGGCGGTATCGAAGGCACGTGGAATGCCACCGGCACGAGCAATACCTCCGGAGTTGTAATCGAGACCGTGGGCGGCAGCGGCAGCTTCGGCGGCTCGGGCATTGCGGGCAATTGGAGCGTGGCGGGCTACAACGCGCAGACCAAATCCGTTTCCGTCACCTGGAACTCCGCCGGTGGCCGTGGACCCGCAAGCGGCACCGGCACTGCCGATGGCAGCGTGACGCTCGTTGTTGATACCACCACCGGCGTCGCGACGGGCGGCTTCCAGGGCCAGGTGTACACGGCTCAGGGCGCCAAGACGGTCAGCGGTACCTGGACCGTGCGCTTCCAGGGTGCGGCAAACTCGGTGGTAACGGGACGAGTGCAGGGGTCATTCAGCGGCACGGCCAGCTTCGTTGGCGCAGTCAATGGCACGGTGAGCGGCGACTGGACCGTGCGCTTCATGCCCGATGGCTCAGTGGCGGGCACCGCCAGCGGCTCTTATGACGGCGGCAACATTGCCGTCGCGGGCTATGGAACGGTATGCATATGCGGCACCTGGCTCGCCAACGTCATCCGTGGATCCGACGGCCTGTTCCGCCTCGAAGGATCGTGGACGCATCCGGTGGTCTCTGGCACGCTCGACGGGCGCGGTGGCGGCCCGATCGTCTGGTACATCAACACCAGTACGTCGCCGATGCAGGCCAGCGGCAATTTTGACGGGTCGGTTGGCTTCGCGGTCACGCTACCCGGACTCGGAGCAACGTCCATTCCGATCAGCGTGAGCGGCAACTGGAACGCAACATTGCCGCTCAACCCCTGATCAATAGGACGCACGCCGTTACTTATACAAAAAACAATGCACCGCGTGCGTCGCGGTGAGCGGCGTGCGCTGCGGATAACGCTCGCGGCACTCGGCCATCGCCTGCGGGCAGCGCGGGTGAAAATAGCAGCCTGACGGCGGACTCACCGGTGAAGGCAGATCACCTTTAAGGCGGATGATCTCGCGCCGCGCCGCGGGATCGATCACCGGCACCGCCGACAGCAGCGCCTGCGTATAAGGGTGCCGCGGCGATTTCAGCACCTCATCGACCGTTCCCGTCTCGACGATACGTCCCAGGTACATTACCGCCACTTCGTGGGCGAGGAACTCGACCACCGAAATGTTGTGTGTGATGAACAGGTAAGCAAGCCCCATCCTGTCCTGCAGCGACTTGAGCAAATTCAGGATCTGCGCCTGCACCGACACGTCGAGCGCGCTGGTCGGCTCGTCGCAGATGATGAGCCGCGGCTCCACCGACAGTGCGCGCGCGATCGCGATGCGCTGGCGCTGCCCGCCGGAAAATTCATGCGGATAGCGCAACCTGATTTCGGGCCCCAGCCCGACCTCATCCAGCAATGCATCGATGCGCCGCGCGCGGTCGGCCGCGTCGGCACCGACGCCGAGGGCCGCCATCCCCTCCTCGATGATTTCGGCCACCCGCATGCGCGGATTGAGCGACGCATACGGGTCCTGAAATATGATCTGCACCTGATTGCGTTTCGCACGCAGCTCGGAGCGCGTCAGCCGTGCCAGGTCCTCACCGGCGAACAGCACGCGCCCGCCGGTCGGCTCAGTAAGGCGCAGGATGCCTTTGCCGACCGTGGTCTTGCCGCACCCCGACTCACCGACCAGGCCGAGTGTGCGCCCGGCGGCAATCGCCAGCGACACGCCGTCGACGGCCTTGACATAGGCGGTCACTCGCTGCAATACGCCACTTTTGACCGGGAAATGGACCTTGAGATCCTCGACCCGCAGCAGCGGGTCAGGGATGAGGGATGGGGGATGAGGGATGAGGGATTTGTTCGGTTGGGCGGGTAGCGGCGATTCGGTGTGTTTTGCCCCTTCACCCTTCACCCTTGACCCTTCACCCGCCGCGTTAGCGGCGAACAAATGGCACCTCGCTCCCTGTCCCGCGCCGACCTCGTACCACGGCGGCGCCTGGCTGCGGCACAAATCCCACGCGTAGTCGCATCGCTCGGCGAAGCGGCAGCCCACGAATTCGCCGGTCAGCGGCGGCACGCTGCCGCGGATCACCGCCAGTGTCCCGCCCCGGCGATGGCCACCCGGCAGCGAATCGAACAGTTTGCGCGAATACGGATGCGCGGGATTCGTGAAGAACTGCTCGCGCGTTCCGGATTCGACGATTTCTCCCGCGTACATGACCGCGACACGCTGCGCCATTTCGGCGACCACCGCGAGATCGTGCGTGATCAGCAAAACCGACATGCCGGTCGTTTTCTGCAGCTCGCGCAGCAGGTCGAGGATCTGCGCCTGTATCGTGACATCGAGCGCGGTTGTTGGCTCGTCTGCGATCAACAACTCCGGACCGCAAGCGAGCGCCATCGCAATCATCACGCGCTGCTTCATGCCGCCCGATAACTGGAACGGGTACTCGCCGCGGCGGCGTGCCGGGTCGGATATGCCTACCGCGTTGAGCAGTTCGAGCACGCGTGAGTCAAGTGCCCCCCCGGCGAGCCCGCTGTGCCGCGCCAGCGTTTCGGCAATTTGCGCACCGACCGTCATCACCGGATTCAGGCTCAACATCGGTTCCTGGAAAATCATCGCGACGCGGCGCCCGCGGATGTCGCGCATTGCGATCTCGGGCTGGCGCAGCAGATCCTCGCCGGCGAGCTCGACCGTGCCGGCGACGACCTGCCCGGCATCGGGCAGCAGCCGCATTACCGACAATGCCGTCATCGACTTGCCGCAGCCCGATTCCCCGAGCAGCGCGAAGGTCTCACCGCGGCCGATCTCGAGCGACAGCCCCTCGATCGCGCGCACCACGGCGTCCTGGGTATCGATTCGTGTCGACAGGTTTTCGATTCTCAGCAGCGGCATATCCGGTTTCATGGATTTGCGCTTTGCGATACCTTCGCACCTTCGCGTCTACGCGTTTTTGCGGTCAGCGCACTGATCATACGTACGCGCGGGTCAAACGCATCGCGCACCGCGTCGGCGAACAGGTTGGCCGCCAACACCAGCGTCACCATGAATACAAACGCCGCGCTGAGCGACCACCACACCATCGGCTCGCGCGCCATCTCGAGCCGCGCGTTGTTGATCATGGTGCCGAAGCTATGCATCGACGGGTCGACGCCGACGCCGACGTAGGAGAGCACCGCCTCCGCCAGCACCAGGCCGCTGAATTCCATCACCACCGTAATCAGCACGATATACATCACGTTGGGCAGGATGTGGCGCGAGATGATGCGGTGATGGCGCACGCCGAACGCATGCGCGGCCTGGATGTATTCGAGCTCCTTCAGTTTGAGCGCCTCGCCGCGCAGCAGCCGGCACAGCCCGGTCCAGCTGGTGACGCCGAGGATGATGCACAGGAACAGCAGCCGCAGATCGGCGCGCTGCGCCGCGGTCGGAAACAGCTCGGGATGCCCATCGATATAGACCTGCATCATCAGCACCGCGGCCGCGATCAGCAGCACGCCCGGGATCGAATTGAGCGTGGTATAGACGTACTGGATCGCGTCGTCGATCCAGCCGCCGAAGTATCCCGCGGCGATGCCGAGCGCGAGCGCGAACGGCAGCATCACCAGCGTCGTCAGCGTGCCGATCACGAGCGCGGTGCGGATGCTTTTCAACGCCTGGTACAGCACGTCCTGGCCGACTTTATCGGTGCCGAATACGTGGTACTTGGCGGCGAGCGCAATGGTTGCCCCGCCCAGCACGCAGAACACCAGCAGCGTCAGCAGGATCGCGTGCCACGGCACTTCGGTGTCGCCGCGCCAGAGTTGATTCCAGGCGTGCTTGATATGCACGCCGCTACCGCGCGCGACCATCGCGGCGATCAGCAACCCGAACAACAACCAGACGGCCGCGCCGCCGGCAACGCCGCCAAGCGCGGCACGCGCGATGTCTCCATCCCGATCGCGCTCCGGGTCCTCGAGTTGCGCGCCGCCGTATTTGAGGCGCGGAAATTCGCGCGCCTGGCTGCCGTCGGGCAGCTCGATCGTCTCCTTGGCGTAGAGCCGCGTCGCGAGCGGCGCGGAGTAGGTTTTTTCACGCCTTGCGCGTAGCGGTGCGAGCACCAGGTCGAGCACGCTCAACACCTCGATCGAATACGCGACTTTGGCGTTGGGGTCGCCGCTCTGAAGACGCGGACGGAAATGCACCGAATCGAGCAGGCCGGCGACGACGAATACCAGCAGCACGGCGAGCCCGACCATGCCGCTTCTGGATTGCGCGACGCGCCGCCACGGCGCGCGCAGGTGCTCCTTGCCGCGCACGTAGACCGTAGTCGCGACGATCACCAGCACCAGCAAGTAAACCAGCCAGTCGGTCCACAATACGACGACCTGGAACGGCATCAGGCGAGCCTCACGCGCGGATCGACCAGCGTATACGAGATGTCGGTCAGCAAGAGCCCCACGATGTAGAGCAGCGAGCCGATGAACACCATCGAGCGCACCACCGCGAAATCCTGCGAGTTGATCGCGTCTATCGTGTAGCTGCCGAGCCCCGGGATGCCGAAGAACGATTCGGTGATCAATCCGCCGATGAAGAGAAACGGGATCGCGACCACGACGCCGGTCAGGATCGGAATCATCGCGTTCTTGAGCACGTGCCGGAACAGCACCGTGACTTCCGACAGCCCCTTGGCGCGCGCGGTGCGCACGTAATCCTTGCTGATTTCCTCGAGGAAAAACGTGCGATACATCCGCGTGCTGGCGCCGAAGCCGCCGATCACGCCGATCGCCGCCGGCAGCAGGATGAAGCGCAGTGCGTCCAGGCCGCCGCTGAAACCCGATATCGGCACCAGATGCCACAGTTTGCCGATCAGGTACTGGCCGCCGATGATGTAGAACATGCTCGAAATCGACATCGCCGCAACGCAAATCACCACGCCCCAGAAATCGATGTAGGTGGCACGGAAAAAAGCGAAGCCGAGCGCGAACGTGATGTAGATAAGCAAACCGACAAAAAACGCCGGCACCGCGACTGCCAGGCTCGGGCCCATGCGCAACCGGATTTCGCGCGCGATGTCGCGGCCGTCGTCGGCGCGGCCGAAGTCGAACACGAACATGCGCAGCGATTTCTCAAAGAAGATGGTGTGAGTGATCTTGCCGGCACCCGCCGCGCCGGCGTTGTAAAGCAGCGGCTTGTCGTAGCCGCGCTCCTGCTTCCATTTGGCGATCGCCTCCGGCGTGACGCGCTTCGCGCCGAGCTGCATGCGCGCCATGTCGTCCGGCGTGTTGACGAGGAAAAACAGCGCGAACGTGATGACGTTGACGCCGAGCAGGATCGGAACCGCATACAGCAGCCGGCGCAAGATGTAGGCCGTCACGGTTGCGCCGTTCCCCGCTCGCGCCGGCGCCAGGCAACCACCGCGGGCAGCGCGAATGCAATCAGAACCAGCGCGCCGAGAACCAGCGGCCACCACAGCGGCTGGTTCCACCCGCGGCGCTGCTGCTCGCGCAGCGCGCTGTCGATGCGCTGGTACTTGAGCGTGTTGTACGCGATCTTGTTCGGCTTCAGATTGCCGAACCACGCGTGATACAGCGCGTAATCCCTGGGATGGAAGCCCCACAGCCACGGCGCGTCCAGGCGCAGGACATCGATCATGCGGTCGATGATCGCCTGGCGCTCGGCCGAGTTCGGCATGCTCTTCATCTGCTCGAACAGGCGGTCAAACTCGGGGCTCGCGTAATTCGATGCGTTCTCGCCCTGGGTTTTGACTTTGCTTTGCGCGCCGTGCAGCAGGAACAGGAAATTTTCCGGGTCGGGATAATCGGCGTGCCAGCCCCATTCGTAGATCTGCGCGTTGCCCTTGCGGATCTTGTCCTGGAACCGGTTGTAGTCGGTGGGGCGCACCTGCAGCTGCACGTTGATTTTGGCGAACTGGTTTTGGTACCAGTCGAGCGTGGACTTGGCCTCGGCGCCGCGCGCCGTGACGTCGAAATACAGCACCAGCGGCGTGCCGGTCTTGCCGTCGATGCCGTTCGGATAACCGGCCTCGGCGAGCAGTTGTTTCGCGGCTTCGATCGGCTTGCGCTTCGGCTGCCGGCCGTCCCAGTCGTAGACCACCGGGTTGATGCCTTCCTTGCCGTCGCGAAAGCCGAAGATGCCGGGCGGGAGCGGACTTTGCGCCGGAATGCCGCGCCCGTTCTGGAAGATCGATAGGTATTCCTCGTAATCGACCGCGATCGAAATCGCCTGCCTGAGCTTGCGCGCGCGCTCGCGGCTTCTCTCGTCCTGGCCGCCCCCCACCACCGGATCGAGCATGTTGAAGCCCATGTAAAAAGTCGACACCGCGACCGTAGTGGACAGCCGGATGCCCTGCTTTTGCATCGACTCCGTCACCACCGCCTCGCCTTCCGACGCGAAGCGCACCGCCTGATCGAATGTGTCGGAGCCGATGCCGGACGCGTCGTAATAGCCCTGCAGGAATTTGTTCCAGCGCGGAATGCCTTCCTTCTCGAGCGTGAACACGGCCTTGTCGATGAACGGCAGCGGCTTGCCGGCGGCGGCAAGCAGTCCGGCCCCGGCATCGTCCGGTTCGCCTTCGCCCGGATAAGTTTCGCCATGGAAATTCGGATTGCGCTCGAGCACCATCACGCGATTCGGGTTGTTCTCGGTCAGCATGTAGGGGCCGGTGCCGACCGGATACCAGTCGAGCGTCAGGTTCTTTTTCGCCATGCCCGGCTGGCCGAAAAAGCGGTCGGCCTCGAGCGGCACGGGCGCGAAGAACGGCATGGCCAGCCAGTACAGAAACTGCGGGTAGCGTCCCTTCAGCTTGATGCGGTAAGTGTAGTCGTCGACGACTTCGACCCCGGAGAGCGGATAGCGGGAAAGATCGAGCCACGCATCGCCGCTGCCGTTTTTCGCGAGCTCGTCGTTGACCCGCTTGAGTTGGTCTGCGTATTCCTTGAGTCCGACGATGTAATCCGCCATCAGGCCGAGGATCGGCGAGTGCAGGCGCGGATGCGCGAGGCGCTTGATCTGGTATTCGAAATCCCGCGCCTTCAGCTCGCGCGTGCCCAGCGCGGGAAAATCGGCGAGCACGTTTTTATCGGCGAGGTCGCGCTCGCCGAGGCTGTGATAACTGAATTTCCCGCCGGCATCGCGCGCGAACGCCGGATGCGGCTGATATTTGATACCGCGCCTGATTCTGATTTCATAAACCGTATGCGCGATGTCCGCGGCTGCCGCATCCGCCGGCAGCGGCCGGCCGCGCGCATCGAAATAGCGCGGCTGCGGCACCTGCTCGGCGACGCCCGGAATCAGCGTATACGGGCGCTTCAGATAATGGTACTGCAGCGGCGGCTCGTAGATCTGCGCCGTAAAGGTGATCTCGTTCGAGCTGTAGGACTGCACCGGATCGAGATGTTTCGGGCGCTCGGCAAACGACGAATAGAGGATGTTCCCGCCGGCATCGGATGCCGGATACGGGTTGTTCCAGGTGGAACCGCCGCATCCTGCCAGCAACGGCAGCGCCAACAGCGATCGCAGGATGTTCGCTTTCATCGCGGCCACAGTGTAGCGTAATCATCGAGGCAACGTCATCCGGGCGGCCACGCGCGGTGATACGTTATAATTGTTCCTGCCGCAAATCCGACACCAGGAGTTGAAATGGGTTTTTTGCAAGACAAGAAAATCCTGATCACCGGAGTGATCAGCTCCCGTTCGATCGCGTACGGCATCGCCAAATCGATGCACCGCGAGGGCGCAACCCTTGCCTTTACCTACCAGGGAGAAAGCGTGCGCGAGCGCGTCGGCAAGCTGGCGGGTGAGTTCGGCGCGCAGCAGGTCATTCCGTGCGATGTCAGCAGCGACGAACAGATTGCCGAACTATTTGCCACGCTCGCGCGTCAATGGGATGGACTCGACGGCATTGTGCACTCGATTGCCTATGCGCCGCGCGAGGCGCTCGCCGGAGAGTTTCTTGACGGCCTGAACCGGGAAGTATTCCGCGTCGCGCACGACGTGAGTTCGTACAGCTTCGCCGCACTTGCCAAAGCGGCGCTGCCACTGATGCAAGGGCGCAAGGCGGCATTGCTGACGCTGAGCTATCTCGGCGCCGCGCGCTCAATCCCTCGCTACAACGTGATGGGGCTTGCCAAGGCGAGCCTCGAATCCTGCGTGCGCTACCTTGCGCATAACCTCGGGCCAACTGGCATCCGCGTCAACGCGATATCGGCGGGCCCGATCAAGACCCTGGCCGCAGCAGGTGGCATTGCCGACTTTGGCAGACTCCTCAACTACCACGCCAAACATGCGCCGCTTCGGCGCAACACAACGATAGAGGAAGTGGGCGACGCCGCCGCGTTTCTGCTGTCGGACTTCGCCAGCGGGATTACCGGGGAAATACTCTATGTCGACGGTGGCTTCAATACCACCGCGCTGGGCAGCTCGGAGGAATAATAAGGCGCGCTAGCGCTCTTTCTTCTCCAGCCGGTCCTGCTGCACTTTGACCGCGGCTTTGAGCCTGAGGCCCGCGACGTACGCATCAAGCTCTTCCTGGCCGATTACATTGCGCAACTCTTCGCCCGCGGCCTTGCGCCGCGTGTCGTCGACGGACTCTGTTTCAATCACGCGGGTAATTTTGAACAGCACGAATCCGCCTTGCGGCTTTTCGTATCCGGCGTAAGCGGGTAACCGGCCGACATCGGCCTTGAACGCTTCAGCCAGCCCCGCGCCGGCGTCTGCCTGGACCTGTTCGCGGGTGACCAGCTTCCCCGAGTCCCAGCCCAGCGCCACCGCCTCCCCCTGCTTGAGCCGGGCCAGCAGCGCGCGTCCCTCCGTTGCCGCCAACTGCGCCGCGCGCTGCTGCGTGAGGCGTTTTCCGATCCCGGCGCTGACCTCGTCAAAGGCCCGCACGCTTGCAGGCTTGTACTCGATCACGCGCGCCGCAACCAGCGTATTGTTGCCGATGTCGACGACTTCGCTGTTGCGCTTGTTCTTGACAGCGTCTTCGGCGAAGACCGACTGCAGCAATTTCTGGTTATTGAGCAGCTTGTTCGCGCTGCCGGTGCGGCTTACCCATGCGCTCGCCTGAATCGGCAGCTTCAAGGCGTCGGCGGCAGGCTTCAGGCTGTCGCCCTGCTCGAACACCAGGTTGTTGAATTGCTCGGCGAGTTCGGAAAACCTTTTGCCCGCTTTTTGCCGCCGCAGATCGAGTTCAACCCGCTGCTTCACATCACCCAGCCCCCGGCCCTTGATCGCGGCAACTCGAATAACGTGATAGCCAAACTGCGACTCCACCGGGCCGGCTATCTCGCCGACTTTCATCTGGAACACCGCGTCATCAAACGCTTTCGGCATCGCGCCGCGGCCAAAAAATCCGAGGTCCCCCCCATTTGCCGCCGACCCTGGGTCCTGCGAATTTTTGCGCGCGAGTTCTGCAAATCCCGCCGGGTTTTTCCTCGCCTGATGCAGCAACTGCTCGGCCTTCGCGCGCGCCGCCTGTTTCTCTTCCGCTCCGGCCTTGGAATCGACCGATACCAGTATGTGACTCGCCTGCCGCTCCTCGTCCCCGGCATACTGCCGCAGGTTCTGCTCGTGAAATTGCTTGAGTTCGTCACTGCTGACTTCAATCTGTGACGCTATCACGTCCAGCGCCAGCACCAGGTATTCCAGGCGCGCCTGCTCCGGCACCTGGAATTCGCCATGATGGGCATCGTAATACTGCTTGACTGCGCCATCCTCGAGCTTGACCTGCGGCACGAACTTGTCGGCATCGAGCACACTCTGGCTGATATCGCGCTGCTGGGCGTTGATGCGCAGCAGGCGATCGATGACCGCAGTCGGAACGATCGCCGTCCCGCGATAAGCATTGATCACGCGCTCCAGCATCAAATCGCGGCGCAATCCGTTTTCAAAGCTGACCGGCGTCATGTTCTGGCGTCGGAGCATCTGCTCGTAACGGGCATGCGAGAACTTGCCATTCTCGTGGAGCGAAGTCTGCTCGCTGATGATCTGCTGCAACTGCTGGTCCGACACCAGCACGCCGTTACGCACCGCCTGATTTATCAGCAGGCGCTCGCGGATAACGCCATCGAGCACAGCGACTCGCAGCTCGGTGCTGTCGAGCAGCGCCGGGTCGACATTGCCGCCGACCAGACGCCGCAGTGAATTCTGGCGTTCCTGCAGGGCCAGCGAAAACTCCTGCTCGCTCACGGGCTGGCCGGATACGGTGGCGATGTTGGTGCCGCGATCGCCGCCCTGAAAATAGGAGTCCATCCCGAAAAACACGAACGGCAGGAATACGAGCGCCAGTATGATCTGGATCAGCTTCTTGTGTTTGCCAACTAAATCGAACATGCGCGCAATACCATGAAGGGCGAAGCGTGAATTACTGCGATCATTTCTGTTTACGGTTCACTGTTTATCATTTGCCAAACAAAAAGGCGAACTCCGTTCGCCTTTTTGCGTATCTGGCGGAGTGGACGGGACTCGAACCCGCGACCCCCGGCGTGACAGGCCGGTATTCTAACCAACTGAACTACCACTCCGAACATGCAGTGCGGGATGCAAAGTGATGAACGGATCCGACCGTCCGTCACGCTGCACTCATCACTCCGCATTCATTATCCGACAACTGGTGGGTGCTGACGGGTTCGAACCGCCGACATTCGCCTTGTAAGGGCGACGCTCTACCAACTGAGCTAAGCACCCACGGCCTGAAAGCGCGTGCCGTGCACCCCGGCGCATCCCCTCAACCCACGGGCTACCACGAATTTGGGGTAGATACGCCGGCTGCGCATCTACCCCAAGACGTGATCTTCCGGACTGGCGGGACTGCGGTCAGTTTACCGCATCCTTCAAGGCCTTGCCAGCGCTGAACCGGGGCACGCGCGCAGCCTTGATCTTGATCGCCTCGCCGGTACGCGGGTTGCGGCCGATACGGGCCGCGCGCTTGCCGACCTTGAACGTGCCGAAACCGACCAAAGTCACGCTTGAGCCTTTTTTGAGAGCCCCCCGTATCGCACTCAGAGCACCGTCGAGTGCTTTCTCGGCTCCGGCTTTGGAAATATCAGCGGATTTTGCAATGGCTTCAATCAATTCCGACTTGTTCACGGAAATCCCCTTTCAATTTTGGATATCGGTTCTCAGAACAAAAACGTTTTCAGCGACGGCTTGATGAATTTGGTGCAAACCTGGAACTTATTTCCTCTATCGCTTTATAGCAAGTGCGAAATCGCGGTGTCAAGCAGTTTGCAGGGATATATTCGCGCGTGCGCGGCGATACGTAGGACAAATTGCCACAACGCAATTTTCGCGCCAGCTTGCGATTCACGAACGCAAGCCGCGCACTGGACTACCACGACGCGAAATCAGTGCTTTACCGCGGGAGCGCCCGCCTCCTGGGCCGCCGGCAGCGGGGCAGCTTCGTCCTTCTCGGGCAGTGGCACCGGCATGCGTTCGAGCGACAGCTCGAGCACCTGATCGATCCACTTGACCGGATGAATATCGAGCCGGTTCTTAATGTTGTCAGGTATTTCCACCAGATCCTTAACGTTGTCCTGCGGGATCAGCACGGTCTTGATGCCGCCGCGATGCGCCGCGAGCAGCTTTTCCTTGAGCCCGCCGATCTGCAGCACTTCGCCGCGCAGCGTGATCTCGCCGGTCATCGCGACACCGGCGCGCACCGGGATGCCGGTCAGCACCGACACCATCGCGGTGACGATGCCAATGCCGGCGCTCGGGCCGTCCTTCGGCGTCGCTCCCTCGGGCAGGTGGATGTGGATGTCGTTTTTCTGATAAAAATCCTCGCTGATGCCGAGTTTGCGCGAGCGGCTGCGCACAACCGACAACGCCGCCTGTATTGACTCCTGCATCACGTCGCCGAGCTTGCCGGTGGTGATGGTCTTTCCCTTGCCGGTCATCACCGAGCTCTCGATAGTGAGCAACTCGCCTCCGACTTCAGTCCAGGCCAGGCCCGTGACCTGGCCAATCTGATTGTTTTTCTCCGCCATTCCGTACGTATAGCGACGCACGCCGAGGTACTTGTCGAGATTGCGGGCGCTGACCGATACCTTGCGCTGGCTGCTGTCGGGCGTCACCAGCGTTTTCACCACCTTGCGGCTGATCTTCGACAACTCGCGCTCGAGGCTGCGCACCCCGGCTTCGCGTGTGTAATAGCGCACAATGTCGCGTATCGCGCTCTCCGAAACCGACAGCTCCTCCGGCTTCAGGCCGTGATTCCTGGTCTGCTTGCGCAGCAGATGGCGGATCGCGATATTGACCTTCTCATCTTCGGTGTAACCCGATAGCCGGATGACTTCCATCCGGTCGAGCAGCGCGGGCGGAATATTGAGCGTGTTGGCGGTCGCGACGAACATCACGTCCGACAGGTCGTACTCGACTTCGATATAGTGGTCAACGAAGGTGTGGTTCTGCTCGGGGTCGAGCACTTCGAGCAGGGCGGAGGCGGGATCGCCGCGGAAATCCATGCCCATCTTGTCGACTTCGTCGAGCAGGAACAGCGGATTGCGCACTCCGACCTTGGTCATGTTCTGCAGTATCTTGCCCGGCATCGAGCCGATGTAGGTACGGCGATGGCCGCGAATCTCGGATTCGTCGCGCACCCCGCCCAATGACATGCGCACGAACTTTCGATTGGTCGCGCGCGCGATCGACTGACCGAGCGACGTCTTGCCGACACCAGGAGCGCCGACCAAACACAGAATCGGCCCCTTGGTCTTGTCCACCCGCTGCTGCACGGCCAAGTACTCGACGATGCGCTCCTTGACCTTTTCCAGCCCGTAGTGGTCCTCGTCCAGGATTGTCTCGGCCGCGGCAAGATCGGTGCCGATCCTGCTTTTCTTCTTCCACGGCAGCGACACCAGTGCGTCGATGTAGTTGCGCACGACCGTGGCTTCTGCCGACATCGGCGACATCAGGCGCAGCTTCTTGAATTCGGCTTCGGCCTTCTTGCGCGCTTCTTTCGGCATGTGCGCCGCCTTGATCCGCTTCTCCATATCGTCGAGATCAGCGCCCTCTTCAAGCTCGCCGAGCTCCTTCTGAATCGCTTTCACCTGCTCATTCAGGTAGTACTCGCGCTGGCTTTTCTCCATCTGGCGCTTGACGCGGCCACGGATGCGTTTTTCGACCTGCAGGATGTCGAGTTCGCCTTCAATCAGCGTCAGCAAATGCCCGAGTCGTTTTTTGGCATCGAACATTTCAAGCACTTCCTGCTTCTGCTCGAGCTTGAGCGGCAGGTGCGCCGCGATCGTGTCGGCAAGCCGTCCCGGTTCGTCGATGCCGCCGAGCGAGGTGAGAATTTCGGGAGGAATCTTCTTGTTCAGTTTCACGTACTGATCGAACTGCGCAATCAGCGTGCGGCGCATCGCCTCGACTTCATGCGTAATCTCGTTGTCCGCCGGTATCGGCGTCGCTTCAACCGCAAAGTGAGTACTGTCATCGACAATCCGGTCGACGCGCGCGCGCTGGCTGCCCTCGACCAGTACTTTCACTGTGCCATCGGGCAGCTTCAGCATCTGCAGAATGTTGGCAACGGTACCGATGCTGTACAGATCCTCCGGCGCGGGATCGTCCTTGGCCGCCGATTTCTGCGCCACCAGTACGATGCTCTTGCCGGTCTCCATCGCGGTTTCCAGCGCCTTGATCGATTTGGGGCGCCCGACAAACAGCGGGATGATCATATGGGGGAATACCACTACGTCGCGCAAGGGCAATAGCGGCGATTGCACCATGCTTGTCACCGGATCATCGGAATCGGACATATGGTTTCACCTGGATTAAGGATATACAGCGATTGTTGGGGCGGCGCCCCGGTAATTCAAGCAACGACACCCGCTCCGAAAGCAACTTCGCGCGCGCGGGCCTGGAACATGGAGGAGATTATACCGAACCCGCCACCTTGGGTTGGTCGGAATAGATGAGCAGTGGACGCGCGCCGGTGCCGATGGCGCCTTCATCGACCACCACCTTGATTACGTTTTCCAGCGATGGCAGGTCGAACATGGTGTCGAGCAACGTCTGCTCGAGAATGGAACGCAGGCCGCGTGCGCCGGTTTTGCGGGCGAGCGCCTTGCGCGCCACCGCCTTGAGCGCCGAATCACGCACCTCGAGTTCGACGCCTTCCATCGCGAACATCTTCTGGTACTGCTTGAGCAGCGCATTCTTGGGCGCGGTCAAAATCTGGATCAGCACAATCTCGTCGAGTTCCTCGAGCGTCGCCACCACCGGCAAGCGGCCGACGAATTCCGGGATCAGCCCGTATTTGATCAGGTCTTCGGGCTGCACCTCGCGCAGCACCTCGGTCATGTCCTTGCGGTTATCGCGGCTTTTCACCTCGGCGCCGAAGCCGATGCCGCCCTTCTCCGAGCGGGCACGGATCACCTTGTCGAGGCCGTCGAACGCACCGCCGCAGACGAACAGAATATTGGTCGTATCAACCTGCACGAACTCCTGGTTCGGATGCTTGCGCCCGCCCTGCGGCGGCACCGACGCGATAGTGCCCTCGATCAGCTTCAGCAGCGCCTGCTGCACGCCCTCGCCCGACACATCGCGCGTAATCGACGGGTTGTCGGATTTGCGCGATATCTTGTCGATCTCGTCGATGTATACGATGCCGCGCTGCGCCTTTTCGACGTCGTAATCGCACTTCTGCAGCAGTTTCTGGATGATGTTCTCGACGTCCTCGCCGACGTAGCCCGCTTCGGTCAGCGTGGTCGCGTCCGCCATCACGAACGGCACGTTGAGAAGCCGCGCCAGCGTCTGCGCGAGCAGCGTCTTGCCCGAGCCGGTCGGCCCCACCAGCAGGATGTTGCTCTTGGCGAGCTCAACCTCGTCGTTCTTCGACAGGTTCTTCAGCCGCTTGTAATGGTTATAGACCGCCACCGACAGGATTTTCTTCGCCATCTCCTGTCCGATCACGTACTGGTCGAGGATATCGCAAATCTCGCGCGGCACCGGCAGGTCGGACTTGGCGCCCTTGCCGCCATGCTCACCCTGCGTTTCCTCGCGAATGATGTCATTGCACAGTTCGATGCACTCATCGCAGATGAAAACCGACGGGCCGGCGATCAGCTTGCGCACCTCGTGCTGGCTCTTGCCGCAAAACGAACAGTAAAGCAGCTTCTCTCCGCCGATCTTGTCTGCCATATGCGCCTTTCCTGTAGGCCCCGTATTCTACTAGGACGTCACTTTGCGAGTTCGGTTCTGCCTGTCAGCACCCGGTCAACCAGTCCGTACGAAACCGACTGTTCGGCCGAAAGAAAATTATCGCGGTCGGTGTCCTTTTCAATGGCCTCGATGTTCTGGCCGGTGTGCTTTGCCATGATTTCATTGAGCCGGTTCTTCAGGTACAGGATTTCCTTGGCGTGGATCGCGACATCCGACGCCTGGCCCTGAAATCCGCCCATCGGCTGATGGATCATCAGGCGGGAATTCGGCAGACAAAAGCGTTTGCCTTTGGCGCCCGCCGCCACCAGCAGTGCGCCCATGCTCGCGGCCTGTCCGATGCACAGCGTGCTCACGTCGGGCTTGACGAACTGCATCGTATCGTAGACCGCCAGCCCGGCAGAAACCATGCCGCCCGGCGAATTGATGTAGAACGAGATGTCCTTGTCGGGATTCTCGGACTCCAGAAACAGCAATTGCGCGACGATCAGGTTGGCGGTGATTTCGTTCACCGGCCCGACCAGAAACACCACGCGCTCCTTGAGCAGCCGCGAGTAAATATCATAGGCGCGCTCGCCGCGGCCGCTCTGTTCGATCACCATCGGGATCAAACCCAAACCCTGCGGTTCCATTGCACCCGGTTCCGCGCCGTGCGGTCGCGTCATTTGGCGTTCCCCATCAATTCGTCGAACGCAATCGCCTGGTCATCGACCTTGGCGGTCGCAAGCGCCCACTGGACGACATTATCCTCCAGCACCAGCGATTCCACCTCGCGCAACCGTTCCGGCGCCTGGTAGAGCCATCTCACCCACTGCTCAGGCTGCTCGTAGGCCTGCGATTGTTCCTCGGCCGCCGCCCGCACCTGTTCGGGCTTGGCCTGCAGTCCATTCACCCTCACCACTTCAGCCAGTATCAGGCTCATCGTGACGCGGCGCTGCGCCGGCTGCTCAAACAAGTCGCGCGGCAGCACGGGCATGCTCTCCGCCTTGATGCCGCGCGCCACCAGATCCTGGCGGGCCGCTGCGCTCATGCGCTCGATTTCGAGTTCGACCAGCGCTTTTGGCGCTTCGATTCTGGTGATGTCCATTAACGCCTGCATGATCTGCTCTTTAATACGGGCGCCGATGCGCCGCTTAACCTCGCGCCCGAGATTCTCGCGGATTTCACTCCGCATGGTGCCCAGATCGCCGTCCGCCACCCCCAGAGATTTGGCGAAATCGGCATCGACCGGGGGCAATCGTGGTTCGGCAACTTGCTTTAACTTTATGTCGAAAGTCGCGGTTTTTCCTGCCAATTCCTTCTCATGATAGTCCTCCGGGAAGCGCATATCAAATGTCTTGGCGGCTCCCGCAGCAAGGCCCGTGACCTGGCTCTCGAAATCCTTGAGCAGCCGGCCCTCACCGAGAATCACATGGATATCCTCGCCTTTGCCGCCGGCAAATTCCTTGCCGTCGATGGCGCCGGTAAAGTCCAGAGTCGCCTTGTCCCCCAGTGCTGCGGCACGCGCCACCGGCTCATAGCTCGCGCGCTGCTTACGCATGATTTCGAGCGTCGCGTCGACTTCCGCTTCACCCAGGCTGAGCACTGGCCGGCTGAGCGCAACTTTGCTCATGTCACCGACGGTAACTTCAGGGTAGATTTCAAACGTCGCGCTGAATTCGACCCCGGCCGTGCTGTCAGCTGCGGTTTTGGGCTCGAAGCGCGGATAGCCCGCAATCCTCAGATTCTGCTCGCGGACCGCATCGCCAAAGCTTTTTTGCAATGCGTCCCCCAGGACCTCGCGCCGCACCTGACTTTCATATTGCCGGGCGACTATCTTGAAGGGCACCTTGCCCGGCCGGAACCCGGCCATTTTCGATGTGCGGGCAAGATTTTTCAGGCGGCTTTGCACCTCCTGGTCGATTTCCGCCGCGGGCAGCGTAATGTTGAGACGGCGTTCCAGCTGACTGACGTTTTCGAGGGTTGCTGCCATTATTCCTTCCTAAAGGATACCGTTCTGGTGCGAAAGGAGGGACTCGAACCCACACGCCTCGCGGCGCCAGAACCTAAATCTGGTGCGTCTACCAGTTCCGCCACTTTCGCAACACTTTGATTGTAATATAATTACCGCCTCGCGTCAGCCTTGGAAACGCACCGGGCGGCGCATTTTAGCACCTTAAGCCCTTGTAATGCTGACCGTTTCCTCCGAACCGACGGCCCATGGATCATTACGAAAATTTTCCCGTTGCCTCCGTGCTGCTGCCGGCGCGCCTGCGCATCCCGGTCGCCCTGATCTATCGCTTTGCGCGCACCGCCGATGATTTTGCCGACGAAGGCGAGCGCTCCGACGCCGAGCGACTGGCGCTGCTCGACGGATACGGGGACGAATTACGCCGCATCGAGCGCGTCGAACGACCCCAACTGGAGCTGTTCAGGGAGCTCGCTCCCGTCATCGGACGATACGGTCTGGAGATCACCCTCTTTCACGACCTGCTGTCGGCATTTGCGCAGGACGTTACCAGGCAGCGTTATGCGAATTTCAGCGAACTGCTCGATTACAGCCGGCGCTCGGCAAACCCGGTCGGCCGCCTGTTGCTCGCGCTCTACGGCGCCGCGACACCGCAAAATCTGGCGTGGTCGGATAATATCTGCACCAGCCTGCAGCTCATCAATTTCCTGCAGGACATTGCGATCGATTACGCCAAGGGGCGCATTTACATGCCACAGGACGAACTCGCGCATTACCGGGTGAGCGAAACTCAAATCGCCGCACACGACACCGGCGGCGCATGGCACGAGTTCATGGTATTTCAGATCGAGCGCGCACGCGGCATGCTGTGGGACGGCGCGCCGCTCGGCCGCAGGCTGTCGGGACGCATCGGGCTCGAAATGCGCATGATCATCAGCGGGGGCGATCGCGTCCTGACCAAGATCATGAATGCGCAATGCGATATATTCCGCCGCCGCCCGGTGCTGCGCGCGTATGATTGGCCGCTGATGTTTGCGCGCACCCTCTCAATGCATTGAACTCAGTCCCCAATGACGCCTGACGAGTATTGCCAGCGGAAGGCCGCCGGATTAACGAGCGCGGCACAGGCACGGTGGCGCCGTCCTATATTTTTTTCGAAAATTCCTCGATGACGCCTGACGAGTATTGCCAGCGGAAGGCCGCGCAGAGCGGTTCGAGCTTTTATTACAGCTTTCTGTTCCTGCCTCCGGAACGCAGGCGCGCGATCACTGCACTCTATGCGTTCTGCCGTGAAATCGATGACATCGTCGACGAATGCCATGACGTCGGCGTTTCACGCATCAAGCTTGCATGGTGGCGCGGCCAGGTCGCCTCTGCATATGAATTCAACACCGCGGAGCACCCGGTCGCGCGGGCACTGGTTCCGGTGGTCAAAAGGTTCGGTCTGCCGCAAGCGCGGCTGCAGGAAATCATCGACGGCATGGAGATGGACCTCGCGCAGCGGCGATATCCGGATTTCGCCGCGCTCAGCCTCTATTGCCACCGTGCGGCGGGCGTGGTCGGACTGCTCGCCGCCGAAATCTTCGGCTACAGTAATCCGGACACGCTCAAATACGCCGAACAACTCGGCCTCGCGTTCCAGCTCACCAACATTGTCCGCGACGTCGGCGAAGACGCGCTTCGCGACCGCATCTATCTGCCGCTCGACGAGCTTGCGCGATTTAACGTCACGCCCGCCGACATCCTGCATGCGCAAGAAAGCGACAGCTTCCGGCAGTTGATGCATTTCCAGATCGAGCGCGCATCCGGCTATTACCGCGATGCGCTCGCGCTGCTGCCTGCTGCGGACCGCCGCTCGCAGCGCCCGGGACTGGTAATGGCGGCGATCTATCGCACGCTGCTCACCGAAATCCGCGCTTCCGGCTCGCATGTGCTGACGCAGCGCATCGCGCTCACGCCGCTGCGCAAACTGTGGATCGCGTGGCGAACCTGGATTAAAGGATAGGTAAAGGGATTTTCTTTGCACGCTCGCCCCGGGCGCGGTTTGAGTACCACCCCACATAACGCACCAGGTGCTCGTAGCGATCGGGAATGTGTTTGCAGAGCAACAACCAACCAAGAACGCAGGTGCCACGGCACAGCGGCGTCACAATACCGTTCCATCGGTACGGCTGAGGTATTCCAGAATCTCCAGCTCATCGGCGGCCGCCGCGGGCCGCCTGCAGCGCGTCGAGCTCGAATTGGAGGTTATAGGACGCGCGTAATGCGCGGCATACGCGTCGGAGCAAAAAGCTTGTGAGGCTTGCGGGCCGGTTCTTGGTTGACGTGGCGATTACGCCGCTCTTCGAACACTTGCTTACGATGCGCTTCTGCGGGATGCGGTGAACGAGCGACTACGGCTCCTTGCAGTGCGCCTCGACCAGGTTCGACACTCAGGGAGAGACAAATCACTACGAGGAAGCCCGCGACGCATCTGGCGAGCGTCGGCAGCGCATTCCGCGGCTCTGAATAGTGCTCCAACAGCTTGCATCTCTCATACGAACCTTGCATGTTTCATCCTCCTGGATACTTGCGCGACGGCCACGTCAATCAGTGGGTGATAAAAGTCATAGCGACACAGTGCCAGCCAGGCGTCACAAGAACGTCACAGCGCAGAATCTGTGTCCGTGACGGCGGTAATCCGCTATAGTGACTCGGACATCTGGCCTCGGGGAATGTCGGATTCATGAACGTCTTTCATCTGACGCTGCTCGGCGGCTTCGAGCTTCGGAGCGATTCGGGAAGGGTCGTCCACCTTCCGACCCGCAAATCCGAAGCGTTGCTCGCGTATCTCGCGCTCGCGCCCCAGCGCGGGTACGCGCGCGAAGCGCTAACCGTGCTGCTGTGGGGCGACGTGTCCGACCAGAGTGCAGGGGCGAGCCTGCGCCAGACCTTGTTCCTGATCCGCAAAACGCTGGACCAGAACGTGATCGTGACCGAAGGGCGCAGCGTCGCGCTCGCTCCGGGCGCGCTCGAGATCGACGTCGTAGAATTCGAGCGGTGCGGCGCGAATGACGGTCCCGCGGCGCTCGAGCGCGCAGCGGAGTTCTACCGCGGCGACCTGCTCGCGGGGATCGCCGTCAACGAGTCATCGTTCGAGGAATGGCTGCTGGCGGAGCGCGAGCGTCTACGTGAGCGCTACATCGACGTGCTTACGCGTCTCGTCACGATTTACGGGGAGCGTGGCAATCCGGACCGCGCAATCCAGGCTGCCTTGCGCCTCGCCGCGCTCGATCCGCTCGAAGAAGCCACGCATCGCGCGCTGATGCGTCTCTACGCGAATGCAGGCCGTCGCGCTGCCGCGCTCCGGCAATACCAGTCGTGTGTCAGCGTGTTGCAACGCGAGTTGGGGGCTGAGCCTGCGGCCGAGACGAAGGAGATCTATCGGGACATCCTGCAACGCCAGCCCACTCTCACGAAGACCACCACGCGCGTGCATCCCATGGAGCCAGGCGTGGAGCGGTTAGTTTCGAGCCTCCCCGATGAGGTCGATCGCCCTCTCGCTCCGGCTTCGCTGATCGGGCGTAACGCCGAATTGTTGCAGCTTCGCGAAGCGTTAGACGAGACACTGCGGGGACACGGCCAGGTGGTGATGATCGTGGGAGAAGCCGGCATCGGCAAGACGACGATCCTCTCCTCGCTCGCCGCGGACGCCAGCGAGCGCGGCAGCCGCGTCCTCCTTGGACGTTCGTACGAGAGCGAACAGATCCTGCCGTTCGCGCCGTGGGTCGATGCGTTGCAGAGCGGGGATGCGCTGACCGATGAAGTCCTCGAAGGCCTCGAACCCGTCTGGCGGGCGGAGATCACGCGACTGTTCCCCGAACTCCGCGCGCCGGGTTTGCCGGCGCCCAGCGATGATCAGCGCCGCCTTTTCGAGAGCGTCGTGCGACTCCTCGAACATCTCGCCGCGATGCAACCCGTCGTGCTCCTGTTAGAGGACCTGCACTGGGCGGACGAGATGAGCGCGCGATTGCTCTCGTTCCTGGGCCGACGGACGCAGGAGTGCCCGCTGCTGATCGTCGCGACCGCGCGCGAGGAGGAGCTGGCCGACGCATCAGCGTTGCGCCGCGCCGTGGACGAGCTGCGACGCGAGCATCACTTCGCGGAGCTCAAGCTCGCGCCGCTCTCTGCGGATGACACCGCGATCCTGGCGCGGTCATTGACCAGGACCGGCACCGACCCGGAAGCAGTGACACGTTTCGAAGAGCAGATCTGGCGGATGAGCGAAGGCAACCCGTTCGTGATCGTGGAGACGCTTCGCACGTTCGGTGAAGGAAGCGTACCGTCCGTGTTCGCCGGTTCGCTATCGCTGCCTGAACGCGTGCGCGAGGTGATCGCCCGCCGTCTGGAACGGCTCACAGTGCGCGGCCAGGAGCTCACGGCTGTCGCAGCGATCGTCGGGCGGGAATTCGACTTCCCGCTCCTCCCGCGCGCGAGCGGGATGGGCGAGCGCGAGGCCGCCGAGGCGGTCGAGGAGCTCGTAAGGCGGCGGGTGCTGCATGCTGTCGGGGACGGTTTCGATTTCACGCACGACCACATCCGGCAGGCGGCGTACGGGCGCATCCTGGCGCCGCAGCAGAAGCTGCTGCACGCACAGATTGCTCGAGCCCTCGAACACCTATACGGCACGGAACTCGAACCGCACTACGCGGCGCTCGGCCTGCACTATGAGCAAGGCGCAGTGTGGGACAAGGCATTGGTCTATCTCCGACAAGCGGGGGCTCAGGCCGCGACGCGTTCCGCCTATCGCGAAGCGGCCGTCTTCTTCGAGCGCGCGCTCGCGGTTCTGCGGCACCTACCCGACAGCGGCGAGACTGCGCCCATGCAGCAGCCCCCCAGACAGGTAGAGGCCGTCGAGCTTCGGTTGATGCTGCGCAACGCCCTTCTGCCACTCGGTGATGAGGTGCGGATCGGCGAGTGCCTGCACGAGGCGGCACAAATCGCAGAGCGCCTGGGGGATCATCGTCAACTCGCCCGGATCCTGTCCTATCTCTGCCGTCACTTCTGGCGGGTAGGCACCTATTCGAATGCCGTCGACGCCGGACGACGCGCTCTAACGCTCGCCGCGGCTACCAGCGACCGTGAAGCTGAAGTCTCGGCGAGGCTCTACCTCGGAATGGCACATCACATTCTCGGGGACTTCCCCAACGCACTCGACCACTTGCGAAAAAGCGTGGCATCGATCGACGAGCAAGGCGTTCACGAGCGCTTCGGGCTTCCGTATCTTCCCGCGGTCTTCGCGCGGACATGGATCGCCTGGTGTCTCGCTGACCTTGGTGACTTTAGCGAAGGCCTCGTTCGCGCACGCCAAGCGATCGAACTGGCGGAGTCGGTGGATAAACCCTGGGACCGTCTGGTCGCGTATCGGGGGCCGGGATTTGTTTATCTCGGGCGTGGCGATCTGCCAGACGCGGTGCGCTTCCTCGAGCGCTCGGTCGAACTCTGCAAATCCGAGGAATTTCCGGGGATGCTTGCGATTGCGGCGGGACACCTGGGATATGCGCGCGCGCTTTCGGGAGAGTGGGTGGAGGGCGTGCGACTTCTCGAGCAAGCGGTCGCAATATCAGACGCAACGAAGTCGGCCCACCTCTCACGTCTCATGGCTTTTCTCAGCGAAGCGCTGGCAATGGCAGGCCGCGTGGAGGACGCGCTGGCATGCGCGAATCGCGCAGTAGAGCTTGCCGACGAACGCAAGGAACGCTCTCACCAGGCGTGGGCGCTGCGTGCCCTCGCGAAAGCCGCCGCGCAGGCTCTCGCGCCCGAGGCCGAGGCCCGCTATCGCGAGGCGCTTGAATTCGCCTCGCAGCTCGGTATGCGCCCGCTCGTCGCCCATTGCTATCTCGGGCTCGGCGAGCTTTCTCACGTTGCAGGAAAGCACCACGATGCGCTGCGGCACGCGACCGCGGCAGCGACGATATACCGCGAGATGGACATGCCGTTCTGGCTCGGACGTGCGGAGGACCTCGTGAAAGAGCTTCGATAACACGAAGCGCCCGTCCTCGTGTCGCAAACGCCTGCGGTTACTCAGCCGGCTTTGCATAATATGTAATTACCTCCGAGCGCACACCGTTCGCGCCGACCTTTATAAGTCCGCTACCCCGTACCGGTGTGCCAGGAACTTCCCACCAACACCACGCTGTCAGGACCCCATCACTCTCCTGCGTGACGACCTCCGAGAGCTCCATGAATGGGTCAGGGAGACTTCCGCGAGCAGATCGCACGCCGTCCTTGAGCTTGGAAAGATATTCGGCAAAGTGGCTCTTGCCGATCTTGCCGGCGTTCGGATCATCAAAGGTGTAATCGTCCGACACGGCCTTCAAGATAGTACTGGCATCGCCCTTAGTCCATCCCTCAGCGTATGTCCCTAAATAGTCGGCTGCACTCATGCTGCCCTCCTTTTGTCAGGTGATAGTTCTTTCAACAGATGCCCTGCTTTAGTCAAGCCGGCGGTCCAAGCAACCGGAAGCTGGACCAAGCTGCGCGGCGGCGTTGAACCGTTCCTTGCGGCCCGTCTGCGCGCGCAGGATCACGCCGCGGAGCCGGGCCTCGAAATCAATCGAAGCGCGACCGATGAAAGTCATGGCGGCAGCATGACAGGCAGGCGTCACAAGAACGTCACAACCGAGAGCCTTGTCCGCGTCAGCGCTGAGCCTTACGGCCGCGTCGGATAAGGTCAATGTTCTGTTGGTGGTTCATTCTCCGAATCGAGCGCATTGATCGCCATTCACAATCCGGGGTGTTTGAAGGCGGTGGTAGAATCAACCGCATGTCATCATGCCTAGAAGGGGCGCGAAAATGAATCAACCCATCACACTGCCGCAAGCCATGCTTAAGCGGCTTGAAAAAATTTCCACCGCCTCGCGCCGTAGTCCTCAAGCTATTGTCAAGCAGGCAATTTCAGATCGGCTTGAATACGAAGAGTGGGTGCTGCAACAGATTGATGCCGGATTGGCGGACATCAATGCAGGGCGAACTCTAACGGATGCCGAATTCTGGAAGCGATTAGAAAGACCAAGGCATGAGCGCAAGAAAGCTGCTTGAGTGGTCTATCCGTTTCGTTATCGAACGTTGAGGGCATCAAAGAATACATCGAAGCAAACAACCCCACGGCAGCGCGCAAGGTGCTGGGTGAAATCGTCATTCACCAGTCCAGAAAACACCGTTAGTCAGCCCCCATCCTGACCTTCCTCCGCAAGCGAGGGAAGGAAACTGAAGTTCGAACCAATCCGGCGATTTGCAACACAGCAATAATAAGGAAGCGCGAAATGGATTTGCAGTTAAAAGGAAAATCCGCGCTCGTCACCGGCGCCAGCCAGGGTATCGGCCGCGCCATCGCCAAGGGGTCTTGCCGCCGAGGGCGTGAAAATTTGTGTTGCCGCGCGGCGCAGCGAGCTGCTCGACAAGCTGGCGCAGGAAATTACCGCGGCCGGCGGGCTGCGGCTCGCAATCGCGGTCATCGACATCATGGCGGAAGGCGCACCGCAGAAACTCGCGCAGGAAGCGATGCGGCAACTGGGGCCGATCGACATCCTCGTCAACTGCGCCGGCGGCAGCCGTCCCCCGATCGCGATCGACGCCGCCGAATCCGAGTGGGCTGATGTCATGACGCTGAATTTTATTCGAGTGCGCCAGCTCACGCACGCGCTGCTGCCGGCCATGATCGAACGCCAATGGGGCCGCATCATCAATATCACCGGCAAATCCGAGCCCGACGATCTGCTCGCGGCGACCCCGGCCAAGGCGGCGGTGCACGCCTGGGCAAAGGGCCTGTCGCGCAGAGTCGGAAAATCCGGGATCACGGTCAACTGCATCGCCCCGGGGCGCATCATGAGCGAACAGATCCGCCGCAAATACCCCGAGCAATTCCGCGCCGCGGAGTCAGCACGGGACATCCCGCTCGGCCGCTATGGCGAACCGGAAGAACTCGCGTGTCTGGCCGTCTTTCTCGCCTCGCCCCTCGCCTGCTACATCACCGGCGCGGTAATGCCGGTGGACGGTGGCTTTCGGCGTTACGCTTTCTGAGGCGCCGCCGGGGCGAAGGTATAATGTTCGGCTCGGGCATTCCGGCCATCGCGGAGCTAACCATGCAAACGAAAATTCCTTGTGTCCTGATGCGCGGCGGCACTTCCAAGGGCCCTTTCTTTCTTGCTTCAGACCTGCCATCGGATCCCCGCCAGCGCGACGAGGTGCTGCTCGCGGCGATGGGTTCGCCCCACGATTACCAGGTCGATGGGATCGGCGGCGGAAATCCGCTCAGCAGCAAAGTCGCGATAATCAGCCCGTCGAAACATCCCGGGGCCGATGTCGACTACCTGTTCGCACAAGTGGTGGTCAACGAGCGGCGCGTCGACACCAAGCCCAACTGCGGCAACATGCTGGTCGCGGTGGGTCCGTTCGCGATCGAAGCCGGACTGGTGGCTGCTACGGGCTCCGAAACCGTGGTGCGTATCCATAACGTCAATACCCGCGCGCTGGTCGAAGCTATCGTGCAAACGCCCGGGGGGCGCGTGAACTATGCCGGAACTGCCGCAATAGACGGGGTAGCGGGCACCGCCGCCCCGGTCAAAATCGATTTCAAGAGCGCCGTCGGCGCAGTAACCGGCAAGCTGCTCCCGACCGGACGGCCGCTCGATGTTATCGACGGCATCGAGGCGAGCTGCGTCGACATGGCGATGCCCATCGTCATAATGCGGGCCGAACAATTCGGCAAGACCGGCCATGAGAGCGCAGCGGAACTCGACGCAGACAAGGCGCTGTATGTGCGTATGGAGGCGGTGCGAATCAAAGCCGGCGCACTGATGGGCATGGGTGACGTATCCAAACTCGTAGTGCCCAAGATCGTATTACTGTCCGGGCCTCGGCACGGCGGCACGATCACATCGCGTTACTTCATGCCTCATTCCTGCCATAAAGCGCACGCGGTCACCGGCTCCATCTGCGTCGCCTCGGCGTGCACTATCGAGGGCACCGTGGCCTCGCGTATGGCGCCGCTGCGCGCAGCGCCGCAGGGCGTGGTCCGGATCGAACACCCGTCGGGAATGATCGATGTCGATCTCGATGTCGAACTCAACGGCGGGCAGGCGGTAATACGCAGGGCGGCGCTGATCCGCACTGCGCGTCGCCTGTTCCAGGGTGAAACACTGATTCCCGCCACGGTCTGGACGCAGAGCGCCGGCGCGCATCGCGCGCAACCCGCCGCGCAGTCGGCCGTCGCCGCCTGACCGATACTTTCCGTTCTGCACCGCCCGATGCCCGAGGCCAAGCAGATCGCCGTTATCGGCGGTGGCTACGCCGGCTTGGCGGCGGCAGTCGAGCTCGCCGCGCGCGGCGTCGCGGTGACAGTATTCGAGGCCGCAGCAGTGCTCGGCGGCCGCGCGCGGCGCGTCGAGCACCTCGGCATCGCGCTCGACAACGGCCTGCACATCCTGATTGGCGCGTACCACGAAACGCTGCGCCTGATCCGCCTGGTCAATCCGGAGCACGCCTCGGCGCTGCTGCGGCTGCCGTTCGAGTGGAGGATGCATCACGAATTTCACTTCGTCACGGGAAAACTGCCCGCCCCGCTGCATCTGCTCGGCGGACTGCTCACCGCGCACGGTATGGAATTGGGCGAACGCCTCGCGGCAATTCGTTTCCTGCGTACGCTGCGGAAAATCGAATTCAAACTGGCGCTCGACATCAGCGTCGAAGATCTGCTTGAGCAGCACCGCCAGAGCGAGAGGTCGCGGCGCGTGCTGTGGCGTCCGCTGTGCATCGCCGCCCTCAATACACCCCCAACTTTCGCGTCGGCACAGGTTTTTCTCAACGTGCTGCGCGACAGCCTGAACCGGGCGCGCAGCGACAGTGACCTCATACTGGCGCGCGTCGACCTGTCCAGGCTGTTCCCGGAGCCGGCGGCAGAGTGGATTACGCAGCGCGGCGGCACCGTGCGGACCGCACATCGCGTGACCGCGATCGACCCGGTCGATAACGGCTTCGTCGTCGAGGCCGCCGGACTGCGCCGGAATTTCAGTCATGTGATCTGCGCGCTGCCGCCGCACCAGGTCAACGCGTTTCTGATCGGAATTACTGCGCTTTCGGACACGGCTGCGATCATCGAGGGACTGCAATACGAGCCGATACACTCGGTGTGGTTGCAGTATCCGACGCCGGTCGAACTGCCCTCCGTCATGCTTGGATTCAGTGGAAGTTTGGTGCATTGGGCATTCGACCGCGAAAAGCTGTGCGGGCAGCGGGGGTTAATCGGTGCGGTCATCAGCGCGAGCGGCGGCCATCAGCACTTCCCGCACGATGAACTGGGCTGGCGGGTGCACCGCGCGCTGAAACAGCAGTTGGGCAACCTGCCGGAGCCGCTGTGGCAGCGGGTAATCGACGAAAAGCGCGCCGGGTTCTCCTGCGCGCCCGGCCTTATTCGGCCGCCGCAGGCGACCCCGCTCAGGAACTTCTACCTTGCCGGCGATTACACCGAGGGCGATTACCCTGCCACCCTCGAGGCCGCGGTGCGCAGCGGCATCCGCTGCGCCGAACTTGCGCTTGCGTGATTCCGCAGGCAACGCATCACCGTGTCCGCCCCCGTTGTTATTCATCCCGCAGCAGAAATCCGAGCGAGAAATTATTCATGAAACAATCAGCAGACGATCTTGAAACACTCCGCCTGCGGCTGGCGGAATTCGCGATGGAACGTGACTGGGACCAGTTTCACAATCCCAAGAACCTGGCGATGGCACTCGCGGGAGAAGCCGGAGAAGTCCTCGAGCATTTCCAGTGGCTGACGTTCGATCAGGCATCCAGCCTGCCGGCGGAAACGCGCGCGGAAGTCGCGCTGGAATGCGCAGACGTTCTGCTGTTCCTGCTGCGGCTGTGCGACAAGCTGGGTATCGATCTGGCGCAGGCCGCCGCTGCCAAGCTGGCGCTCAATGCGAAAAAGTATCCTGCGGAAAAATCCCGGGGCAAGGCGACCAAATACAACAAGCTCTAGGCCGACCGCGCAGGTCATCGCTTATCGAACACTGAACTCTGTTTCATCCGGCGCAGCCGGCGCAGGTTTGTCGATTCAGCGTCGGGTCGCTATACTTGACTCATGCCTGTCGCCCTTTTCCCCGCATGACTTTTTCACGCCGCCTGTCTTTTTACGCCGGCCTGTTGTTCGCTGCGACTGCGGTTGGCGGCGCCAGTGGAGCCACCGCGCAGTGTGCGCGCCCCGAGATTAACGCGGCGACCTATGACATCGTGGCTCCCTGCGTCGTCTACAACGGGCAGCGCTACGAGGCGCACCTGACGCAGACGGCGTCTGCAAGCGGACTCGCCTGGGCACTCGACCCGCGCTTCGCCGTGGGTCCCGCCAACTGTGCGGCCTCGGTGCCGTATTGTGCGGTGCTCGATTCCTCTTTCGATCTGACTTTTCGCGACCTTTTACTGAGCGGGACCTCGTATACGCTGCGTCTGGGCGCGCTTTCCACTCCCTCCGGTAACCTGGCATGGTCATACCGCGGCCACCATGTGCTGCGACCCTCGAAAAATATCGGGCCCGCGTGCAGCGCGAGCAGCGGCACCCAGACCATCTCGCTGGCGCACGTCGCCGACCTGCACGGCAACTTCGATCTGGTACAGGACAAGTACAGCCGCATTCGCGCCTACGTTGACCGGGTTCGGAGTGAAAATCCGTACACCATATTCACCAATGCCGGCGACGACCACGAAAAAGGTTCGGTGGCCGAAGTCCTGTCGCAAGGCGCGGCCGTGACGGAAGTCACCGCCGCCATGCAGTTCGATGTGCGCACGATTGGCAACCACGACTTCGCTTGGAGCGACCAGCACTTGCTTGATTTCTCGCGCGATGCCGGCGGCGGCATGGTGCTGTCGACCAATACGCACTACGTCGGCAGCAATGCCGCGGGACTCGGGTCGGTCGACTTCGGCATCCTCGAAGTCGGCTGCCTGCGCGTCGGATTTTTCGGCATGGTGACGAAACCTTACAACGAACGTGACGTGCAATATGATGGAGATTACCTGTCGTCGCTGCGCTCGACTTACGACCACGTCGCCCTGGCGCGGCAGATTATCGACGCCCATCGCAGCGAAGTCGATGTCATGGTGATGGTCAGCCACCTGGGAATCTTCGATGACGAACTCGTTGCCGCCAATGTGCCCGGCATCGACTTGGTACTCGGCGGACACACGCACAGCGGACCGTCCGCCCAACAGGTCAGCAATACGCTCGTCATCCAGCCGGATTTTTATGCCAACGGCGTGACGCGCGTCGATGTCGACGTCAATCTCGGAACGCGCGCCGTATCATCGATCCGGCGTACCGAGAAGCCGGTGAGCGAGCTCACTGAGGTCAATGCGACAGTGAACCAGGCGATCAGCAGCGTCATGGCGCGCTACGCGCCCAATGCGCGGACAGCGGTCGCGTATCTTGAAAACGCGCAGGACATCCGGGGTATCGTCACCGTCGCGGCGCGCGCCGGGGTCAGCCAGCTCGGCGCCGACGCCGCGCTTCTCGTCGATACCGATATCTTTTATATTTACGAAGGCTGGTCGGCGGGCGCCGTCAGCGCCCAGACTTTCATCGGCAGCTATTACATCGAGCGCCAGCCTTCCAACACGCCGGGGATCAATTCCCTCTATCAGGTCGAGGTGACCGGCGCCGAATTGAACCGCATGATCGCGCAGCAGCCGGCCTGGGTCTATTCAGGGCCGGCGGCACCGGCCGCTGCGACCACCTACAAGGTTCTGCTGAACAAGGGCGCTGCGCTGAATCCGGCGGTTTATTTCCCGAGCGGCGTCAACCCGCGCAATGTCACGTTCAAATCGGAGACCTGGGCCGCGCTGGCTGCCTACGGCGCAGCGCGCACTGCAAGCTGCCTGTCGCTCGACACCAATACACCGCCGCCGCCGTGTCGCCAGCAGACCCCCCCCGCATACAGCATCTGGAATTTTGGTGACTCCACCAATCCGCTGCGCGCGAGTACCGGTCCCGGTGTGCTGAGTTACCGCGACACCACCGGCTCGGGCTGGGGCGCGCGCACCACTGTGTTCAGCACCACCGACGCACTCAGCCTGCCGCCCTTGCTCGACGGTCATCATCGCGTCATGGCTTTCCCGGCCACGACGCCGAACGAGGGCTACGTCCTGACCCACGCTCAAGCGGCCAACGGCGCCTACGCCGCGGACGGGCTTATTTCCGATTACACCATCATCCTGGATGTGCTCTGGCCGAGCGACAGCGACGGAAAATGGCGCGCTCTGCTGCAAACCTCAACCACCAACTCCGAAGACGCGGACTGGTTTGTCAATCAGACGCCAGCGGGCGGCATCGGCATCAACTCCAACTATTTCGGCAGTCTCGTGCCGAACCGCTGGTATCGCATCGCCATGGTGGCACGCGCAGCAGACAGCGGTGGCACGCTGCGGTTTTACATCGATGGCCAAACCGCAGGCACATTTAGCGGTGCGAATCGGCGCTGGGCGCTCGCGTCGACGGCACTGTTGTTTACCGACAACGATAACGAGACCGCACGAGGCTATATCGCGAATCTGATGTTCGCGCCCTATGCGCTTTCCGCAAGCGACGTGCAGGCGCTGGGGGGCGCAGCGGGAGGTGTTTAGTATTGCCATGACAAGTCCATACAAAGGAAAAACGGGACTGAAGCGCATCTGGAATGCATTTTTTTACTCGCTTGACGGCCTTGCTGCAGCGTTCAGGCACGAGTATGCGTTCCGCGTTGATCTGCTGCTCGCGCTGGTGCTGATTCCAGTTGCGCTTGCGATGCCGGTGAGCGGGGTCGCGAAGGCGCTAATGATCGCCAGCGTTATCCTGGTACTGGTGGCGGAGCTGATCAACTCGGCGATTGAGGCGGTCACCGACCGCATTTCGCTCGAACAGCACGAGCTTGCCAAGCGCGCCAAGGATTTGGGCAGCGCGGTTGTGCTGATTTCACTGATCAACGTGGCAGTGGTCTGGTTGTTGGTATTGTTCGGCTGATTGTGATTTTCAGCATGCAAACTCCGCTCCGGTTCTTCCTCCCCTCCGCGAAAGCAGAATCCGTATACCAACGACTTGCGCTTTTGGTCCTGTGGCTGTATCTGCTTTCACCGATGCTGTTTCAGCCGTTCCTGGGCAGCGGGGTCGGCCGGCTCGACAATATTTATGCATTCAATGCAACAACGTCATTGTTGTGGGCCGGTTCCCTGCACTTTGCGGTGCGCCGCCCGCTGGTTTTGCACCTGGCGCTGGCGCCGTTTTATTTCACCACGGCGGTCGATCTGTTTCTGATGAGCAATTTCGGAGCGCGCCTGTCGAGCACCTTTGTGACCATCGCACTGACCAACCAGGCCGAAGCCGCAGAGTTTCTGTCCGCGTACGCGCGGCCGGTTGCGCTGGCCGCGTCGGCACTGGTGCTGGTCTATCTGACCGGCCTCTACGGCATTCGCCGGCTGCAAAGGCAAAACTCGCCGTGGCTCGCAGCCGGGTTTGCCGTACTGCTGGTCGCGACATACGGGGCAGTCATTACGCGCGAAATCATGCTGCAGGATCGACCCTGGGACTTCGTTTTGCTGTTTGCCGGCAAGGAAACGAGCGCTCCCTTTGGCGCTGTGTTCCAGACCGGGCTTGCGCTGCACCTTCAGGCGGACGCCCGCGAAATTCAAAAGCAGCGCAAGCACAGCACGCTTGGCGCGACGAAAGCGCCTTCGGCGGACGAGGAAATATACGTCTGGGTCATCGGCGAAACCTCGCGCCCGCAAAGCTGGTCGCTGTTCGGCTACGGGCGCGATACCACTCCGCGCTTGCGCGCCCTTCCCGACATCATCGCGCTGCCCGACATGCTGACCACGGCGCCCGTTACCGATCTGGCGGTCCCGTCCATGCTGAGCCTGCAGCCGATTACCGACTGGCCCGCCATCATGGCGCAAAGGTCCATAGTCCAGGCTTTCAATGAAACCGGCTTTACTACCTATTGGCTTACGACACAGAAAATCGACCGCTGGAGCGGTCTCATTCCGCAATTGGCGACCGAAGCCTCGCACCACCGCTATTTCGAGTACGCGTACGATGGAGTCATGCTCGACGCATTGCGCACCATACTCGACGGCGCACCGCGTGGCGGGAAACTGTTCATCGTGCTCCACACCCTGGGCAGTCATTTCGATGCGGTCAAGCGCTATCCGCCCGAATTTTCCCGTTTCGACACCCCCGGTGGCACGCACCGCCAGCGGCTGGTCGACCACTACGACAACAGCGTGCTTTACACCGACTGGTTCCTGAGTCAGGTCATTGCTCTGCTGTCGCAGCGTCCCACCCATGCCGCGCTCATCTACGCGTCGGATCATGGCGAAAACCTGCTCGACGACGAGCAGCAACTTTTTGGTCACGTCATCGGCAACCGCTACGATCTTTCCGCGGCGGCTTTCATTTGGCTGTCGCCACGCCTGCGCGATCGCCACCCGGAACTGGCCGCGAACGCCAAGCGCCACGCCACAGCGCCGTTGAACCTGTCGAACCTGTCGCATTCTCTGCTCGATCTGGCGGGTATCGACGCCACGGGGCTCGATCGCAAGTTGAGCCTGTTCAATTCGAGCTTTGCGCCCCGGGAGCGCTGGTACATAGTTCGGGACGAACTTAAGAAGGAATCGCGCTAACCGTGCCCGCGCGGGCCCGGCGGACGGCGACCGGGCGCGAGGCTGACATCCGGAGGATGACATCGTGACACAACGGGAATCGATGCCGTATGACGTAGTCGTGGTAGGCGCGGGCCCCGCCGGTCTCGCCGCAGCAATACGCCTGAAACAGCTCGCGACCGAACGCGGCTACGATATCAGCGTATGCGTGGTCGAAAAAGGCTCGGAGGTCGGCGCCCACATCCTCTCCGGCGCGGTGATGGATCCGCGCGCGCTTACCGAACTCATTGCCAATTGGCAGGAACTCGACGCGCCGCTCAACGCGCCGGTAAGCGAAGACCGATTCCTGCTCCTGACCGGGCGCTCGGCGTTCAGGATTCCGAATTTCCTGCTGCCGCAGTGTTTTCAGAACCACGGCAACTACGTGGTCAGTCTCGGCGCGGTGTGCCGCTGGCTCGGCCGGCAGGCCGAAAGTCTGGGCGTTGAAATTTTCCCCGGCTTCGCCGCCGCTGAAGTCCTGTACCACGACGACGGCAGCGTGAAAGGTGTCGCGACCGGCGACATGGGCGTGGGCAAAGACGGCAAGCCGACGGACGCATTTCAGCCGGGCATGGAATTGCACGCGAAATACACATTCTTCGCGGAGGGTTGCCGCGGCCACCTCGGCAGGCAATTGCAGGAGCGCTTCCAGCTGCGCGCCGGCGCGGATCCGCAGGTCTACGGCATCGGGCTCAAGGAGCTGTGGGAAATCAGCCCTGAAAAACACCAGACGGGACTGGTAATCCATACCGCCGGCTGGCCGCTCGAATCCGCTACTTACGGCGGCTCATTCCTGTATCACATGGAAGACAATCTGGTGGCGATCGGTTACGTGATCGGGCTGTCCTACACCAATCCGTATCTCAATCCTTACCAGGAATTCCAGCGCTACAAGACACACCCCGCGATCAGGCCCTTTCTCGAAAACGGCAAACGCATCGCCTACGGCGCGCGCGCGATATCCGCGGGCGGGCTGCAGGCGCTGCCCAAGCTCGTCTTTCCCGGCGGCTGCCTGATCGGCGACGATGCGGGTTTCCTGAACGCGGCACGCATCAAGGGCAGCCATTGCGCAATCAAATCCGGCATGCTGGCGGCCGCAGCCGCGTTCGATGCGTTACGCGCCGGACGCGCCGGCGACGAGCTCGCAACCTATCCCGAATCATTCAGGCAGAGCTGGCTTTTTGATGAGCTATACCAGGCACGCAACTTCAAGCCGTGGATGACCAAAGGGCTTTATACCGGTTCGCTGATGTTCGGCATCGATCAAATCGTGCTCGGCGGACGCGCACCGTGGACGCTGCACCACGCGCACGCAGATCACGAAACGCTGACGAAAAAGACCGACGCGCGGACTATCGATTATCCGAAACCCGACGGCGTGGTCAGCTTTGACCTGCTCTCCTCGGTGTTCCTGTCCGGTACCAACCACGAGGAAAACCAGCCGGTCCATCTGACGCTGAAAGACGCGGCAGTGCCGGTGGAGGTCAATCTCGAACTCTACGACGCGCCCGAGCAGCGTTACTGCCCGGCCGGGGTTTACGAGATCGTGCGTGATGCCAACGGGGCAAACCCGCGTCTGCAGATCAATGCGCAGAACTGCGTCCATTGCAAGACGTGCGACATCAAGGACCCGACGCAGAACATCGTGTGGGTCGCGCCGGAAGGCGGCGGCGGGCCGAATTATCCGAACATGTAGTCCGGCTGCAAGCAGCCGGATTACCCGAACCTTCCATGTCGGGGCTAAGTCCGGCAAACTTCTAGAGCGCCTCGAATATTCCCGCGGCGCCCATCCCGGTGCCGATGCACATCGTGATCATGCCGTATTTTTTTTTGTGGCGGCGCATGCCGTGCAACAGCGTCGCGGCGCGCACCGCGCCGGTGGCGCCGAGCGGATGACCGAGCGCGATTGCGCCGCCGAGCGGATTGACCTTCGCGCGATTAAGCCCGAGGTCCTTGATCACCGCCAGTGACTGCGCGGCAAACGCTTCGTTCAACTCGATCCAGTCGATGTCGTCGAGCTTGAGTCCGGCCTGCTGCAGCGCTTTCGGGATCGCCTTGACCGGGCCGATACCCATGATTTCCGGCGGCACGCCGGCCACCGCGTAGACCACGAAGCGCCCGAGCGGCGCAAGACCAAAACGCTGCATCGCCGCTTCGCTCATCAGCACCACTGCCGCTGCACCATCCGACATCTGGGAACTGTTGCCTGCGGTAACGCCGCCCTTGGCGGCAAACACGGGCCGCAGTTTTGCCAGGCCCTCGGGGGAAGTATCCCGGCGCGGGCCCTCGTCTGTCGCTGCCATGCGTTGTTTCACCGCGATCTCGCGCGTCGCCAGGTCGGGCATGCGCTCGACTATGTTGTAGGGCGCGATCTCGTCCTTGAACTCGCCGCTGTCAGTTGCATGCAGCGCACGGCGGTGGCTTTCAGCGGCGAACATGTCCTGCTGCTCGCGGCTGATGCTCCACTGTTGCGCGACCTTCTCGGCGGTAATGCCCATGCCGTAGCCGATCGCGATGTTCTCGTCTTTTTCAAACAGCGCCGGGCTGAACGACGGTTTGTGGCCTCCCATCGGCACCATGCTCATGCTTTCGGTACCCGCGGCAATCATCACGTCCGCTTCACCGAGGCGGATGCGGTCGGCGGCAAGCGCCACCGCCTGCACGCCCGAGGAACAGAAGCGGTTGATGGTCATTCCCGAAACCGTGTTGGGAAAGCCCGCGAGCAGCAGGCCGATGCGCGCGACATTCATGCCCTGCTCGGCTTCCGGCATCGCGCAGCCGACGATCACGTCCTCGATCGCGCGCGGGTCGAGCCCCGTGCACTGGCCGAGCACGGCCTTGAGCACGTGCGCCAGCAGGTCGTCGGGACGCACGTTCCTGAACATGCCGCGCGGCGCCTTGCCGACCGGGGTGCGGGTGGCGGCGACGATGTAGGCGTCCTGAACCTGCTTACTCATGATCACTCTCAGGTCGATCCGAAACGATGATTGATCTCCGTGGCAAGCCACGGGGAATTGCAATTGGTATAGGGTGCGCTTGCGCACCGTACGGCAATCGGTGCGCAAGCGCACCCTACACCGAAATTAGTTTCTCAACGGTTTGCCGGTCTTGAGCGTGTGTTCGATCCGCTCCTGCGTCTTCTGCGTCGCCAGCAATTCCATGAAGTGCTTGCGCTCGAGATCGAGCAGCCATTGTTCGTCGACCCGGCTGCCGGCCTCGACCTCGCCACCACACATCACTTCGGCAATTTTACTGCCGATCAGGTAATCGTGCTCCGAGATGTATTTGCCTTCGAGCATATTGGTCATGTGGACCTTGATGGTCGCAATCGCCGAGCGGCCGAGCACAGGGATGGCGTGCGACCTGAGCGGTGGCCGGTAGCCGGCTTCCGCGAGCACGCGCGCCTCAGCCTTGGCGATGGCGAGCAATTCGAAGCGGTTCATCACGATGCGGTCGGTCGGCCGCAAATAGCCGAGTTCGCGCGCATGCGCGGCGCTGCGGCTGACCTGCGCCATCGCGGCCGCCTCGAAATACCTGCGCAGGAACGGGAACGCATCGCCACCTTTGGCTTCCTGCGCCGCGCGCAGCGCGAATTCCTTGCAGCCGCCGCCCGCCGGCAGCAGTCCGACACCGGCCTCGACCAGACCGATGTAGCTTTCGAGCGTTGCCACCGCGCGGTCGCAATGCATGATGAATTCGCAGCCGCCGCCCAGGGCGACCCCGTCGACCGCGGCCACCGTCGGCACCATCGAGTATTTGAGTTGCTGAGTGGTGAACTGGAACTGCTCGACCAGATGCTCGACTTCGGCAAGCTTGCCCGCCATCACCTGATCAGCGACGTTCAGCGTAAAGGCCGCTTTCAGTACCGCCGATTGCGCGGCCCGCTTGAACTGCCTGAGCCACTTTCCGGCCACGGACGGCGGTCCCGACTGAGCGCCTCCGGCCGGGGTCTGCTTGAGATTGGCACCGAACGAAAACGGCGGCTCGGTCTGCCAGATCACCAGCGCCGCATAATGGCGTTCGGTCTCTTCGATCGCCGCGAGCACGCCGTCGAGTACGTCCAGGCCTATCGTGTGCATCCTGCTCTTGAAGCTCAGGATCGCGATATCGTCGCCGGTGTGCCAGAGCCGCACCGAGTCGGTTTCGAATATCGCAGTGCCGTACTGCGCCGACTCGCCGAGCATCCGGTCGGGGAATAACTGGCGCCGGTAGACCGGCAGCGTGGAGCGCTTGGCATCGGTTTTGGCCGACGGCGAATACGAGCCCTGCGGGCCGTGCACGCCGCTGCGTCCGGACTCGCTCACCCACGCCGGCAACGGTGTACCCGCCATCGCCCGCCCCGCCGCGATATCGCCCGCCATCCATTGCGCGAGGTCACTCCAGCCGGCGGCCTGCCAGATTTCAAACGGCCCCTGGTTCCAGCCAAACCCCCAGCGGATCGCGAGATCGAGATCGCGTGCGCTGGCGGCAATTTCCCCGAGGTGTACCGCGCAGTAATGAAAAGTGTCGCGAAATATCGACCACAGGAATTGCGCCTGTGGCTGGCTGGAAGCATGCAGTTGGGCGAATTTCACAACCGGATCCCGGCCCTTGAGCATCTCCACGATGCTCTCGTCGGCAACGCCCGCCGCAAGGCGGTAACCGCCGGTAGCCACGTCGAGCACGTGTATGTCGTTGCCCATCTTCTGGTAGACGCCGCGTCTGGTTTTCTGGCCGAGCGCGCCCTGATCGATCAGGGACTTGAGCCACGCCGGGATCGCATAATACCGGTGCCACGGATCCTCCGGCAGCGTGTCGGCCATGGTCTTGACCACGTGCGCGAAGGTATCGAGCCCGACCAGATCGGCGGTGCGGAACGTCGCGCTCTTCGGCCTGCCGATCGCGGGACCGGTCAGCGCGTCGACGACATCGAATCCGAGCCCGAACTGCTGCGCGTGATGCAGCGTCGCCAGCATCGAAAACACGCCGACGCGGTTGGCGATGAAGTTCGGCGTGTCTTTGGCGCGGATCACGCCCTTGCCGAGCGTGGTGACCAGGAATTCCTCGAGTTCGTCGAGCAGCGCGGGATCGGTATCGCGGCATGCGATCAGTTCGACCAGATGCATGTAGCGCGGCGGATTGAAGAAGTGCACGCCGCAAAAGCGATGGCGCAGCGCCTGCGGAAACGCCTCCGCAAGTTGGTTGATGCTTAAACCCGAGGTATTGCTGGCGAACACGGTGTGCTCGCCGAGATGGGGCGCGACTTTGCCGTAAAGGTCGGCCTTCCAGTCCATGCGCTCCGAAATCGCCTCGATGACGAGATCGCAGTCCTTCAGCAACTCTAGGTTTTGCTCGTAGTTCGCGGCCTTGATGAATTGAACGTCAGACTTGATCGCAAGCGGACTTGGCTCGAGCTTGCCGAGGTTGTCGATCGCCTTCAGCACATGGGCGTTGGGATCGCCCTCTTTCGCGGGCAATTCGAACAGCAGGACTTCGACCCTGGCGTTGACGAGGTGCGCGGCAATCTGCGCACCCATGACCCCGGCACCAAGGACCGCGGCCTTGCGCACCACTAAAGCCGAGTCGGACATAACGTTTGGATTCTAACACGTGGGTGCGTTTCAGAGCGCGCGCCGCGCCGGGCTCAGCAGCAATGCCGCCAGCGCCGGCAGCAGCAAAATAGCCCCCAGCATGTTCACCAGGAACATGAAGGCGAGCAAGATGCCCATATCCGCCTGGAATTTCAATGCCGAAAATGCCCATGATCCCACGCCGACGCTCATGGTGATGGCGGTGAATACCGCGGCAGTTCCGCGCTGGCGCAGCGCCTCATAAAATGCCTGTTCGATGCTCGCGCCCGTTTCAACGAGATGGTGCTTGAAGCGCTCGTAAAGATAAATCCCGTAGTCCACGCCCACGCCCACGCCCAACGCGATTACAGGCAGGGTTGAAACCTTGAGTCCGATGCCAAGGCCCGCCATCAGCGCATTGCAAAGTATCGAAACCAGCGCCAGCGGCACGATAATGCAGAGGACCGCCTGCCATTGCCGGAATGTCGCCCAGCACAGCAAAATGATGGTGCCGAAAATAGACATCAGCATGGTCACTTCGGCGGCATCCACCGCCTCGTTGGTTGCCGCCATCACCCCCACATTGCCGCTGGCCAGCCGGAATTCGAGCGTGTCAGAATTGTGCTCGCGCATGAATTTCTTGATTTCCCCAACGATATGGGCAATGGTCGTTCCCTGGTGATCACGCGTAAAAATAAGCACCTGCATGGCGCTGCAGTCGCTGTTGAGTAAACCCGTAGCCGTGTCTATCGGAGTGACGGACTGGGCCAGAACATCCCGATTGCGTGAAAGCGCACGCCACTTCAGATTTCCCTCATTCCATCCGGCGTTGATGACCTTGGCCAATCCGGGAAGCGCCACGACCGACTGCACTCCGTGCACATTGCGCAGGTACAGTTCGAAGCGGTCTATGGTATCCATGACTGCGAAATTCGTACAGGCCCCCTGCACGCCATGCGTCTGCACAATCACTGAAATAACGTCGACGCCGATTGAAAACTTGCTGACGATAACCGCATTGTCCTTGTTGTATCGCGAGTCATCATGCAGTTCCGGGATGCCTTTGCCCAGATCCCCGGTCTTGATATCCCGCGCTATCCACGCGCCGCCGATCAGCAAAACCAACGCCACCGCAACCATGACCAGCGCCGCCCCCGGCCGCGTGAGGCGCGCCAGACTGCGCCACAGGCCGTCGAAACGGGATGCGCCGACCCGCCGGTAGGCTCCCGGTTCCAGCGTGGCATAGGACAACAATATCGGCAAAAGCAGCTTGTTGGTGAGTATCATCAGCGCCACGCCCAAACTGGCGGTGACTCCCAATTCGCGCACGATTTCAATCTTGATATGCATGATGACCATGAAACCTAGCGCATTGGTAATCAGCGCAACCGTACCGGGAATCGCCAGTCGCAGAAATGCATTACGTGCGGCAAGCAGCGCGACGGCACCCTGTACGACCTCATGCTTCCAGACGTTGGTCATTTGCACCGCGTGGGAAACGCCAATGGAAAAAATCAGAAACGGCACCAGGATGGAAAGCGGATCAATCCCGAATCCGATCAAAGGAAGAATTCCGAGCAGCCAAATAACCGGCGTGAGCGCACAACTCAGGGCCAGCACGGTCAGGCGCAGCGAACCGGAATAACAGAACAGCAGCAGTGCAGTGATGACGAACGCCACACCGAAAAAAGCGATCACGCCCACTACCCCGTCGGCGATATCCCCCACCGCCTTCGCAAAACCGATGATATGTACGCTGTGCCGGTCGTCCTGGTATTTTGCCCGGATCTGCTCCAGCCGCGTTGCCACCTCACGGTAGTCCAGCCGCTTACCGCTGACGGGGTCGATTTCCAGCAAGTCCGCGCGCACCAGTGCAGCCGAAAAGTCATTGGCCACCAGCCGTCCCACGTTACCGGACTTGAGCACATTGCGCCGCACTTGCTCCAGGTCCTCCGCCGTGCCCTTGAAGTCCGCGGGAATAACGTTGCCGCCTGCAAATCCTTCTTCAACTACTTCGATAAAGCGGACATTCGGCGTGAATAGTGAGGTAACGGTTGGACGGTCCACGCCCGGAAGAAAGAAAACCGCGTCGGTCACCTGCTTCAGGGTGGCGAAAAATTCCGGGTTATATATTTCCCGACCGTCCTTTTGCGCGACCGCAACCAGCACGCGGTTCGCACCGCCAAAAGTTTTTTGATAGTCGGCAAAAACTTTCATGTAATTATGTTGCAGCGGGATCATCTTGTTGAATCCCGCGTCCACACGCAGCAAAGTGGCCGTGTAGACGAACATTGCCGTCAGCAAAATAAACACCACCAGCAGGCTGCGCCGGCGGCTGAATACCCGATCAGCGACCCGTTCGATAAAACGATCGAGATTCATGGTTTGGCAACCCCGCTGATGCGCGTGACCCCACGCTCGCCGAATGCCAGCAGATCACCGTTGGCCACCGGCAGCGCCGCGGCAAAAGCAGCCCCTCCCGCATCCCGATGCAACGTAAATGCCTGGCCGCCATCCCGGCTGAGCAATATCGTTCCATTCTGGCCCGCCAGCACGACCGCCCCGGAGCCCAATATGCTTCCGCCCATCAGTGATGCCTGGGTCGGACTCGGCGCAGAACTCCACTGCCCGCCAAGATCGTCCGAATGATAGATATTCCCGCGCAGGCCGAAAACGACCAGATTCATCTTGCCGGGCGATATCACGCCGAAAAAGGAACCCTGATAAGGCGACTGCAGCGATTTCCAGTTTGCGCCGCCATCCACGGAAGCGAGCAGCGTGCCGGATTCACCTGCAATCAGCCGCACGCCGCTTGCGGTCACCGTCATGGCATTGTAGTGGCGATCCGAGCCGCTGATTTTGCGTTCGGCCCAGGACCGCCCGCCATCCGTGGACTCCAGATAGGCGCCGTAGGCTCCTGCTGCCGTTCCACGCTGGAGGTCATCAAAACGGATAGCGAACAATGGCCGCTCGTCATCGGGCGCATGGTAGAGCTGCGTCCAGGCGGCGCCGCCATCCGCTGAGTGCAGTACCACGCCATCATGTCCGGCAGCCCAGCCATGCCGGGCATCGAGGAAATACAAGGTGGTCAGCGTGGACTGCGAAGATGAAACGGCGGGTCGCCAGGTCGCGCCCTCGTCATCGGACAGGAAAATCCGGCCTCGTTCCCCAGCGGCCACCAGCCGTTTTCCTGCACGCGCCGCATCGAGCAGCAGTACCGTGTCGACACGCAAGCCGGTTTCAGGAAAGACCGGTATAGCCCGCGGTGAAAAAGCAAATACCGCACCGAAAAACACGGCAACTGAAAAGAGTATCCCGATGGCCCTTTTCATGGACCGCTATCGTGTTTCACGCGGCGGGCGCCCCCTGCAAAAAAGGTGGCGCATGCTGCCTCAGCTTCCCCGGATAACCCGACAGTTGCCCCGTCTTGCGCTAACGGGTGCCGGCACCACGCAAGCCTGAAGGCGAAAATTCCGCGTCACTGCGCTTGATCGATTCGTATACCTTGTGCTCTTCGTTGCGCAGTCCCATCGCAATATAACGACCGGACTGGAGGTCGTGATGCACTTCCAGGGCCGGATAGGTCATGGGCACATTGTGGAAATTGATGTTGTGCTGCTCCGCAACCCGCCACAGTTCGTTGCGTGCATCATACTTATCCTGGACCACCACCATCCACGAGTCTTCGTCGACATAGAAGGTGCGGCGTTTATAGACGTGGCTGGTACCCTCCTTGAGGGTCGCTTCCACCACCCACACACGATGCAATTCATAGCGCGCGTGATCAGGGTTGACGTGACCGGGCTTGAGCACATCGGAATACTTCACTGAATTGCCCACCAGCTTGTGCGAATTGTACGGAATGTACATTTCGCGCTTGCCGACCAGTTTCCATTCATAGCGGTCAGTCGCGCCGTTGAACATCAGGAAGTCATCATTGGTGCGCAAGCCATCGGCAGCGGTGCCTGGGTTATCGTAAGCCACGTTGGGCGCAAGACGCACTCTGCGCTGGCCCGGATTATAGGTCCACGCGCTGCGCGGCTGCTTGACCTGGTCTGCGTATTCATGCACCAGCAAAATCTGACCGGCGAGGCGCGCGGGAGCGGTCACCGTCTGCAGGAAGTTGAACAGCTTGTTGTCTTCCCGGGTGTTTTCCGGCTTGGAAAGGTTGCCGTAAACGAAATCGTACTCGTATTCGAAGCGCACCAAGGTATAGCTGCCATCACGCTGCACCGACGCCTGGCTCCAGTTCAGGCCGTAGGTATCGCCACGATAGCGTGCAAGATGATTCCAGATCACCTCCAGGCCGCTCTTGGGGATTGGAAAGGGAATACCGCCCTTGGTGCCGGTGAAGCCGTTGCCGCTTTCCACCAGCTTGACCTTGGTGGCATTGGCCGCGGTCTCCTTGTAATGCCCCCCCGGGAACGACGCACTGCGCCGCGTGGCATAGACGTTCATTTTCCACGTCGGATAGGTCTTGAGCAGCGCCATCTGTCCTGGCGAAAGATTTGCTTTGTACTTCTCCATGGTGGAGGCATCGATGGTGAACAAGGGTTTGTCACCCGCAAACGGGTCCGGGTAATGCCCCCCTTCCTTGTAACCTGCAACCGGCTTGGTCACGCCGCCGTCCCAGGCGGGGATGGTGCCGGCCGCATTGCCCGTGCGCTCGGCGCCTATCGGCGTGAGCGTCTTGCCCAGTCTGGCCGCCTCGTCGGCTGAAACTGCTGCGAGCGACGCGGAAGCGGTGAATGCCAGCACCATGGCGCTCATCACGGCGTATCGATAGTTGCGCATTCTTGTTCTCCTCAGGTTCTATTCGCCAGTCAGAACGAATATCGCAGGCTGGCAGACACGAAATCCCGATCTTTCAAGGCGTTGGCGCTGGTGGCGTAGTTCCTGTCCTGGGTTCCCGTTGCCAATGGATCAGTCCCTGAATACGTACGCCCGCCCCAATACGTGGTGTAGGCAAGATCCGCCTGCCATCTCTGTTTGAGGATCGCGCCAAGCGCGAAAGTTGCCGCCTTGACGCCCTGATTGAAGGTCGGGCCCACCCCATGCACGTCATGGGAAAAAGCAACTCTTGGAATCAAAGTTGCGCCGGCGATGGCATTCGGATAGGACAACGCGCCCACCAGTCTATAGCCCCAGGAATGCTCGGTTGCGTAGCCTGCCATTCCCGGCTGCGTCGAACCGGCCGTAGTCGCAGTCGATGACCCCAACGCAGGAAGCACGACGCCCGGACCGGCGAACAGCAGCCCTGATGGAAGGTTCAGATACGTGGCCCCGACCTCTCCGACCACGGTCAAAGATTCGGCACCCAGCGTCGGGCCAAAAATCTTGGTCCCGGTAAATTGCAGTTGGTGCATATTCACGCGCCGATAGCCGGTGATTTCAGTTCCCGGTGCCACGCCACCCGCCGCCGCGTTTCCGCCGGTGATGTTGTTGGCGAGACCGCCTGCGGCAAGAATGACCTCAGTGGTGGCAAGCTGTATCGGTTGATTAGGCCGGTACGAGTATTCGCCCTGCAACGCAATGCCTCCCGGTCCCGCGGTGTTGAAACTCAGCCCGAACAGCCTGATGTTCTGAGGGTAATCGGCAAAATAAGTGGCAGCATTACCGGTCGGACATACAGGTAACGATAACGGGTTGAGCGCGGGGCTGAAAGGATTGCCGGTAGCCGAAAACGCAATCAAGGCATTAAAATTTATAAGCTGGCTGCCATTGGGGCAACCAAGCCCTCCCAGGCCAAAAGTGCCAGCTACTGTGGCAGCGCCGCGAATGCCGCTGAGAAATGGCGTCCGGCTATGGTAGTTGGCAAATGTGAGACCGAACTCCGTGTTATTAATCTCTGGCGCGAACACCCGCAAGGTCAGGCCGTACTCGTTGCCGTTGTCCGGTGTCCGATCCGCCCTCCGCGGTGCCCATACTGGGGCCGTAGGCGTCGCGCTGCCAGCAAAGGCCGATGCAGGGAATGAAGCAGGGAAATGCTGGTCCACACGCCGGCCTGAACCTATATAAATCTTGTCTCCGTCGGGCGACAGCGCGTCCGTGGTACTGAAGTACGTCCCACGGGGATCGATGCGCGTCTCCCGCCACCTGACGGAATAGAACCCCTCCAGGCTTATCCGGTCGGTAAGACCTTGTGAGGCCCAAAGCATGGGCGTGGGCCGCAGCGCTTCTTTCAGATCCGCTCCCGGGTTGCGCAGCTTGGCCACATCCACGCCGTTGATCACGTTGATGCCGTTGGGAATAAAAGTGCTTTCCCCCCAGTTCACGACCTGATTGCCCAACCGGACATTGAGGTTGCGGCCCCCAAAGCTGCGAACCGAACCGTACACAAAGGCGTCCAGCAACTGCGCGTCCTGGGCCATGCGATCATTGCCGGTAGATCCGAAGCCGCTGACCGCGCTCACATTCTGGCTATCATAGGCGAAATCGTGAAAATACGTGCCGCGGGCGAACAGGCCATAGTTGCCCTGCTTCAGTCCCAGTTCGTGGGTAACCCGGATGGGGCTGGAGAACAGCTTGTTCTTGTTGTAATTGAGATTGCCGTCGTCACTGTTGACATCCCGTGACGTGCCGCCATTGGTGATGCCCATCAACGCCGGATCCCGTCCCACGGCGCGCCAAGAACCCGCAATGCTCATCGTGGTATCGAAACTGCCGATGACGTCTCCGGCCTCGTTCTTGATCTGGAAGGCATGCACCGAAACTGGCAGGCATAGCGCCAGCAGGGTCGCGGCGGTAACGGATTTATGTCGGGAAAAGCGCGTATGGACTTTCATCAGCACAACTCCTCGAAAAATAGGAAATTCGCCGAAACCCGCCCTGCAAGCGCTACGTCGCAAACGAAACAGAGCGGAATAAAATCTGAATGGAGCCGCCTTTTGTCCTCTGCCCCCGATCGTCGCCTGTTGGCTGCAAATCACAGAGGTGGTTTTTTTGTGTCTTCGATACTTTAGCACACAGGGGCAACACATTGTCAATGAAGTGTATTACGTCCCGTCGCCGCCCGGCTTCGATGCAGGGACTAGAACGAATGCGAGTACTGAACGCTGAGGATATCGGCCTTGCCCGTGAATTTGCCGGTCAGGCAACCGGCCGCGCAAGTCGTGAAACCGGTTACCGGAACGTTCACGGCCGCATCGCGCACGAACTCGTGGGCGTAGCCGACCTCGAGCACCCCGGCCTTGGACACGCGGTGCTGGACGCCGACCGCAAGCCAGGTGCGGTCCTGGTCGGGCAGGCGCGGCGTGCGCGCCGCATCGTTGGTGGGAGAGCGATCCAGAGCGATACCGAAACGGTATTTCGTCTGCGCACTGGCCTTGTAATTGGCGCCGAGGCCAACGCGCACGGTATCGCTCCAGCGGAAAGCAAGCGAGGTAAGCGTCGAGCCCGCCGCGCTGCCGGTGCCGGTGGCGGAGGTGCGAATAACGTCGAACTGCTGAATTCGGCTCCAGCGCGTCCAGGTGATATCACCCATCAAGTCCCATTTGGGGTTAAGCGCGGTGAGAAAACTGGCGGATGCGCTTTCAGGCACCGTCAGGCTGGCGGTGACGCCGCTGCCGAGCAGCGCAGCGGCAGTCCCGCTGAAACTCGCCGTGCCCCCCAGATCGTACTTGACCGAGGAACGATAGGTTAAGCCGAAGCGGGAGCCGGGCGTCGCCTGCACCAGCAGCCCCAGATTGAATCCGTAGCCCGTGTCATCGGCCTTGAGCTTCAGATTTCCCGCGGCGGCAGAGCCGCCAAAGCCCGTCAGCTCCGCCTGCAGCTTCTGCACGCTGACGCCGCCGCCGATGGATATCGTGTCGCTCAGCCTGTAGGCAAGCGACGGATTGACATTGACGCTCTTGATCTCCGACTTGAGCGCAGTCAACTGGCCGCGCCAGCCCGCGTCATACTCGGTCTTCAGGCCGAAGGGGGTGTTCAACGCGACCCCTAAGCGCAGTTTCGGATTGATGTCCATGGAGTAAAACGCGTTCGGTACCAGCGCCCAGTCCCCGCCATCGCCGCCCGTGCCCGTGCCGGGCGCCGCAAACACGCCCGACGAGCCCTGATTCGAAAACCTGAAGGACGGTTTCAGCAAATGCGCGGCGGCGGTCATCTGCCTGCCGGAAGGCAGCGCCATCATGGCCGCCGGATTGGACCACGCGACGCTCGCGTCATCCGCGGCGGCGGCCCCGCCGGCGAATGCGTTGCCGGTGCCGCTGCCGCTCTGAGTCGCGATCCCAAAGCCGCTTGCGACTGCGCTACCGGACAGCGCCGCAAGCGTCGCCATCACGCTCAACGAGATGACTGTTCTGGATTTCTCCATGATCTTGCCTCGCCTGGATCTCGTTGCAAAAGTTTCAGCAAAAGCGAAAAAAGTCAGATGTCATGTTACTCCTCACGAACACTCTGACAACGGCTTCAACACATTACTCTTGCACGGATACAGCACGCGTTTTACGGTCATGGTCGACGGCGACATAAGTGAGAGTCGCCTCGGTAACTTTGACGCATTCCGCTTTGACCGGGTTGCGCTGCGCGTAGACTTCGACGCCGACGGTAATCGAAGTGCGCCCTACTTTCATCACCTCCGCGTAGAAGCTGACGACATCGCCGACCAGTACCGGCTGCCTGAACACGAATGAATTTACCGCGACCGTGGCGACGCGCCCGCGCGCCAGCCGCATCGCGGGAATACTGCCGGCGATGTCGACATGCGACATCACCCAGCCGCCGAAGATGTCTCCGGTATGGTTGGCGTCCGCCGGCATCGGCACCACGCGCAGGGTGGGCTCGCGGTACTCCGGCAGGCAATCATCGGTGGTCGTCGAATCGCTCATCGCCTGGACTAATGCCCCTCGTACATACGCTCGAGCTCGGCACTGAACAGCTCGGAGACCCTCCCGCGCTTAAGCTTCATGGTGGGCGTCAGCATGCCACTTTCCACGGTCCACGCCTCCAGCGTCAGCGTCACCCGCCGCACCTGTGCGTAGCCGGGGAACTCGTTCATCTGGCGGACCACGCGCTCGAGCGCCATGCGCTGCGCCTGATCCGATTGGAGCGCGCCGGGCGCCGCGGCATCGATGCCGATTTCCACCGCCACTTTTTTCCAGTTATCCGCGCTCAGCACCGCGATCACGCTCAGATAGGGCTTACCCTCGCCAATCAGCATCACCTGCTCGAACAACGCGTCCCGCATGATTGCCGTTTCGATATCGACCGGAGAAATCTTCTCGCCGTTCGACAGCACGATGATTTCCTTCAGGCGCCCGGTGATGAAGACGTGGCCGTGCTCGTCGATACGCGCGATGTCGCCCGAGTTCAGCCAGCCGTCGGCGTCGATCATCGCCGCGGTCGCCTCCCGGTTGTTCCAGTAGCCGAGCATGACGTTCGGCCCCCGGATCAGCAACGCACCCCGGTCGCCGATTTTGACCTCGACCTCGGGTATCGGGCGGCCGACGCTCGCCGGCAGGTTGTCCTGCAGGCTGTTGGCGCAGGCAACCGGGCTGGTCTCGGTCAGGCCGTAGCCCTGAATGACGGGCAAACCGAGCCCGATGAACACGCGCGATATTTCAGGCGACAGTGCGGCACCACCGGCAAATGCGGTTCGCAGCTTGCCACCCAGCCGCGCCATGATCTTGCTTGCCACCAGCGCCTTGAGCAGAGGCCACATCAGCAGGCCCGGCGTCCAGCCGCCGCGCCCCTGCGCACGCTCGAAACGCGCCCAGCCCACATCGACTGCAAGCTTAAATAATTTCTTGCGCAGCGGCGGACCGTCGTCGAGCTTGGTCTTGATCGCCGCATAGACACGCTCGTAAACGCGCGGCACCGAAATCAGCATGGTCGGTCGTATCGTCTGCAGGTCTTCGCCCAATTGCTGCACCGAGCGCGCGTAAGCCGTGGTCGCGCCGCACATGATGGTCACGTAGTAGCCGCAGGTGCGTTCGAACGTATGCGAAAGCGGCAGAAAAGACAGCAGCACGTCATCCGAGCTGATGGGCACGATCTGCAGGCACGCCGCGGCATTGGTCAGGATGTTGCGATGACTGAGCATCACGCCCTTGGGCCGGCCGGTGGTGCCCGAGGTATATACGATGGTCGCGAGCGCGGCCGGATCGCGCGGCACGTGGCGTGTCTCGCCGCCCGCTTCCGGCAGCCATTGATCGATCGATTTCAGACGCGGCTCATCGCCCGGGCCCGGCAGCGGCTCCACCGTCAGGATGCGCGCCAGAGAGCCGAGCTGGTGGCGCACCCCGGAAAAAGCCTGCCACTGCTCGTACGCCCCGAACAGCAGCACCTTGCAGCCGGCATCGTTGAGAATATAGGCAACGTTTTCCGGACGATCCTGCGTATACAGCGGTATCACGATCAGGCCGAGACCGAGCGCCGCTTGATCGAATATCACCCACTCCGGCGAGTTGCGCAGCATCACCGCGACGCGGTCACCGGGCCTGAGCCCATCGCCCTCGAGCGCCGCCTGCCAGCGCGCGACCTGGTGATTCAACTGCGCCCAGGTGTAATCGCGCCAGTTGGCGTGCTGCGGGTTGAAATCGCGGCAGGCGACGGCATCCGGTGTGCGTTTGACGCGTTCGCGGAACAATCCGTCGAGTGTCACCGCGTCCCCGGTGGATATCACGTGATCAGGACCGGCCTCTGCAGTCATGCCCGCCTCCTCGGTTTGATATGCCGTTCAAAACTCCCCGCCCGCCTGCGCCGCACGAGGTCCACGCATTCAGGTTTTTACTCCAGAAACAGATCGCCATACAAGCCCGCTCCTGGAGTTACGGCATACTGCTCGAAATCGGTCACCCCCTCCTCGCGCAACACCTCCTCATCGATAAAAAACCGACCTGTATGCCGGCGGCTGTCACGCCCGAAGATCGCATGGGCCGCATCCGCCATGATCGCCGGCCGGCGGCTCGCCTTCAGGATCTGTTGCGGAAAATTGGCCTCGATCGCCGCGGTCGCAATCGTGGTGCGCGGCCACAGCGAGTTGACGGCGATGCCGTGCGCGGCAAGCTCCGCCGACATGCCGAGCGTGCACATGCTCATGCCGTACTTGGACATGGTGTACGCGGCGTGGTCCTTGAACCATTTGGCGTCGATGCTGAGCGGCGGCGAAATGTTGAGGATATGGGGATTGCCCGCCTTCATCAGGTGCGCGATACAGGCCTGCGAGCAGGCAAAGGTGCCGCGCACGTTGACGCCGAACATCAGGTCGAAACGCTTCATGGGCGTGGCGAGCGTGCCGGTCAGCATGATCGCGCTCGCGTTATTGACGAGGATGTCGACGCCGCCGAACACCGCAACGGTTTCTTCGACCGCAGCACGTACCGCGTTTTCATCGCGCACGTCGACCTGCTGCGGCAGCGCGCGGCCGCCCGCCGCCTCGACTTCCCGCGCGACGCTGTGGATGGTGCCGGCAAGCCGTGGATGCGGTTCGGCGGTTTTTGCCGCGACCACGATATTCGCGCCGTCGCGCGCGCACTTGAGCGCGATTTCGCGTCCGATGCCGCGGCTAGCGCCGGTGATGAATATCGTCTTGCCTTTCAGCGACATCTGATTTCCTTCAATTCCCCGTAGAACCCGGCACGCGTTTTTCGGCCCCTGCGGTCATACCGTCGGCAGGATCAGCGTCCGCGCAGCGCCTCAAACGTGACTTCGCGCGTGGTCTGGAAGATTTCCGATTTGCCGAGATCCTGCGGAAAGTCGTCAACCATGATCACTCTGCGCCGCAGCGTCCGTGCGCGCTCGAGCGTTTCAGCGTCGGCTTGCGCGATTACGCCCCCGGCAAGCGCCTGCGCCGCAATATCGTCGGCAAACCCGCCGGCAATCGTCCCCGCCTTGACTGCCGCGCGCAGCTTCGCTTCGACGGGTTCCGCGGCAATCACCGCGCGCAGCGCCGCCTCCAGCGCTCCGACCGGCTCGTTTTCGTCCTGCGGCACGTAAACGCCGGCAGTCAGCCGTTCGCGCGCCGGGCCCGGCTCGAGCAGCGCCCGTACTACCTCGCGGCCCAGATCATCACGCGGCGGCTTGAACTCGCGGCCGTAAGGAAAAAGCAGCCGGTGGAGCATCATGCACAGCGCGGGACGCGGCATGTTGACGAACAGTGCATAGAAAGCTTCATCCATGCGGTAGATCGCGTCGCGCACCGACCAGTGCATGAACGGCAGATCTTCCGCCGCGCGCCCGCTGTCCTCGTAACGCTTGAGCACGCTTGATGCGAGATACAGCTGGCTCAGGATATCGCCGAGCCGCGCCGACAGCCGTTCGCGGCGCTTCAATGCCGAGCCCAGTACAAACATGGCGAAATCCGCCGCCAGCGCAAAGGCGCTGGAAAGCCGCGTGAGCTGCTGATAATAGCGGCGGGTATGCGCATCGCCCGGTACGCTTATCCACCGCCCGCGTGTCAGGCCCAGCCATACGCAGCGCGCAAAATTCGACGTCACGAACGCGGCGTGGCCGAAAAATGCGGCGTCGAAATCTACCAGCGCCTTGCGTGCGTCCGGCTCCCGGGTCGCGGCTATCTCCTTCAGCACATACGGATGCCCGCGGATCACCCCCTGGCCGAAGATGATCAGCGAACGCGTCAGGATATTGGCGCCCTCGACGGTAATCGCGATCGGCACGCTCTGATACGAGCGCGCGAGATAATTGGCGGGCCCCATGCAGATGCCTTTGCCGCCGTGCACGTCCATCGCGTCGTTGATGACCTGGCGCCCGCGCTCGGTCAGATGGTATTTGACGATCGCCGACACCACCGACGGCTTCTCGCCAAGATCAACCGCGCCGGCGGTCATCACGCGCGCCGCATCCATGATGTAGGTGTTACCGCCGATGCGTGCGATGGCCTCCGCGACGCCCTCGAAGCGCCCGACCGATGTATTGAACTGGGTGCGCACGCGGCCGTAGGCGCCGGTGGTCAGCGCGCACAACTTGGCGATACCGGTGCCGTTCGCCGGCAGCGAAATCGAGCGCCCCGCGGCGAGGCTGTTCATCAGCATCTTCCAGCCCTGCCCCGCGTATTCGGCGCCGCCGATGATGTATTCCAGCGGTATGAAAACGTCCTTGCCCCAAGTGGGGCCGTTCATGAACGCCGCGTTCAACGGCAGGTGGCGGCGTCCGGTATGCACTCCGGGCGTGCCGGTCGGGATCAGCGCGAGCGTGATGCCGAGGTCGTCAGTCCGGCCCAGAAAATGATCCGGGTCATACAGCCGGAACGCGAGCCCGAGCAGGGTGGCGATCGGTCCGAGCGTGATGTAGCGCTTCTCCCACGTCAGGCGTATGCCGGTAACGTCCGCTTTGCCCTGCCATTCGCCGCGGCAGACGATGCCGAAATCGGGAATGCCGGCGGCGTCCGAACCGGCTTCGGGACTGGTCAGCGCAAAGCACGGCATGTCGAGCCCTTTGGCAAGCCGCGGCAGATAGTAATCTTTCTGTGCGTCGGTGCCGTAATGCAGCAGCAACTCGGCCGGCCCGAGCGAGTTCGGCACCATCACCGACACCGCTGCGGTGCCGCTGCGCGTGGTGAGCTTCATCACCACTTCCGAGTGCGCGAGCGCGGAGAAGCCCAGTCCTCCGTACTTTTTCGGGATGATCATGCCGAAGAAACCCTGATCCTTGAGAAACTGCCAGACGCGCGGCGGCAGATCGTGGGACTCGTGGGTAATTTGCCAATCGTTCATCATTGCGCACACCGCATCGACCGGTCCATCGATGAAGGCCCGTTCTTCAGCGGTCAACACGGGTTTGGGAAATGCGAGCAGCCTGTTCCAGTCGGGATTACCGCTGAACAGGTCGCCGTCCCACCACACGCTGCCCGCTTCGAGCGCTTCCCGTTCGGTCTGCGACACCTGCGGCAGTATCTTCCGGAACAGCGCGAGCAGCGGCCTGCCCAACAGCGCGCGACGCAATGGCGACGGGTTAAGCAGCAGCGCACCGAGCGCAAACACTGCCCACAGCACAATGAGTGCGGATTGCGGCAGATTCCCCTCAGCGGTCAATGCGCCAAGACCGACGGCGATGACGGCGGTCCAGCCCAATGCGGTGTAGCGGTGATAGGCACAGACCCAGATGGCGGCGAATAGTGCCAGGACGATCAGCAGCGCGTTCATCTTCAAACCTTCTTGGTGGCGAGCGGGCGCGTTCCGACTGCGCACCAGCATACACGCGCACCGTGGACACGGCAACGCGCGTGCGACGGTGAGGACACGATATGGCACGCGCGCATGATTCTGCCGGAATGTTCAATCTATAATGTCGCCCTGAGAGTGCCAAACGGGGATTGACGAATGCAGGTGAAAATGCCGGCCACGAGCTTTGTCGATGTAAGTTACGAGGAAGCCATGCGCCGGGCGCACGAACTGGTTCCGTTCCTGCGCGAGCAGGCGCCGCAATGCGAGGCGATCGGCAGGCTCACACCGGCAGTAATGGATACGCTCCATCGCAGCGGGCTCATTCGCTACATGCAGCCCAAAGTATGGGGCGGCATGGAACTGCCGTATGTCTCGCACTTCGACATACCCGAAATACTTTCGCGGGGGGACATTTCGGCGGGCTGGGGCGGCGA
>Ga0080064_1001059_pt1 | contig 60002 bp, 55 predicted proteins | sample Subgrocontami54m_FD_69260 | JGI IMG/M metagenome (GOLD analysis project Ga0080064, IMG submission 69260) | Subsurface groundwater microbial communities from S. Glens Falls, New York, USA - GMW46 contaminated, 5.4 m (SPADES assembly) (version 2) ... | reverse complement strand
ACCGGCAATTGCGTGGCGGCGGTGGCTTCGACGCCGGTGATGGTGTCGGTGGCGGTCGCCGTCACTGTCAGCGTGAAGTCCTCGCCCGAGCCGGGGGCCGGCGTCAGCGTCAACCCGGCGAGCTGGTCGCCGGTCAAGGTATAGGAGCCGTCGCCATTGTCGGTTCCGGCCGACAGCGTGGCGCCCTCCGGCAAGCCGCCGATGCTGACGCTCAAGCTCTGACCGCCGGTGAGATCGACCAGACCGGCATCGATCACCAGCGGGATCGTGCCGTCCTCGTTGCCGACCGCCGCCGACACAGCCAAGCTCGGCGCCGTCACCGACGGGATCGCGTCCGGCGCGATCACCTCGACCGCATTGCTGCTGCCCCCCGCCGGGCTGTTCGATGATCCGCCTGAGCGGCTCGTGGCGTTGGCGCCACCGCCGCCTCCTCCAGCCCCGCCGCGCGGTGCAGCAGCATATTCCGATAGGCTTTGCGCGTTCGGCGCGCTGAAAGCGGGAGCATGCTGGCCAGCTTCATCGGCACGACCGACATTGCGTGGCACGAAAGAGCCGGCACCCGATGGTAGCCTGCCTTCGGCAGGCGGGGCGCTTATTCCAGCCTCAGCGGCAGATACCGATCCTATTTTCTCACTGCTCTGAACCGATGCCGCAGGTTCGCTGGCCGCTACGTTCTCGCCCGATCCACCGATGCCCAGGGGGGGCGCCTGCTCTGCTTGGACCGCGGGCGATTCTGTGGAAGACGCTATTTGAGTCGGCTGATGTGGGCTCCGGCCACCGGTATGAATATTGGCGAAGGAGCGATCCTCGGGACTCCCATCACTTTTAAAGGCCCTGACACCGCTATCCGAGGTCTGGGAACCATCGGTGGACTGCCGCTCCACCAGCAGGTCCGTAGTTGCAATATTTCTATTCGCGCCCTTGCGGCCGGCCATAGGTAAACCCTCCTGACATGGAATGCGACCTGGGCCGCACGCCAGGTTCTACCAGCCGATGACGCGAGCAGTATTTCCGCCGTGCGATGAATTGTTCGATTTTGTTTCAGAAGCTGTGCGATGTCCGGACAAATACATAGTCAATGTTTCATTCATGCCAGTAAGATACAGCCAGAGAGAGTGGAACCAGATCCGAAAATTCACTTTCACTTCCATGATCGATGGCAGACATATTCTCATTGTTGAGGACTGCGAGCCGCTACGCGAAGCGGTAGCAAACTACCTCGACCACGAAGGCTACCGCGTCAGCGTGGCCGCCGATGGTTGGGCTATGCGCGAAAAAATCGCACGCGACCCAGCTGATCTCGTTATCGTCGATTTGATGCTCCCGGGGGAAGACGGCTTTTCACTCACCAGATATCTCCGCGAGCATTATCGGTGCGGCATCATCGTCCTTACCGCCAGCACGGATCTCATGAATCGTGTCGTAGGGCTGGAGATCGGCGCGGACGATTACGTGTCCAAACCCTATGAGTCGCGTGAATTGCTGGCACGGATTCGCAGCGTTCTGCGGCGCATTGAGGGGTCAAGTCATGATAGATCGCCGTCGCCCGCCGCCAACAACATAGTTCGTTTCGCCAACTGGCACCTGGATCTTACTGGCCATCGGCTGACCAGCGACAATGGGCAGGTCGTCGAGCTTACGACCGGGGAATTCAATCTCCTGAAAGAGTTTGTTGCCAAGCCCGGCCGCGTATTGAGCCGTGAGCATCTGCTACAAGTCGTACATAACCGCAGCTGGGATTACTTCGACCGCAGCATCGACGTTCTGGTCACGCGGCTGCGCCACAAGCTCGAACCGAAAGACGCTGCGCGCACCATTATCAAAACCGTGCGTGGAGCCGGATACCTTTTCGCCGCTGCCGTCTCGCGGCAAGCGAACTGAGCCGCCCCGCAACAAACCGAAACAATTCTGAACCTAGCTGAAATATTTCCGACGCTTTCCTCAGCTAACATTATGCGCATGTCCAAGGCGGGGTCTGTCTGCCTGTCATATTGGTCAAGGGCGGGAGCCTCCAAGCATGTTGGCTGCGGAAGCAGGAAATACACCGCTATTAGGCAGCGGCGTATCGGGCCTTGCGCGCGTCGTGCTGGAGGGAAGCCGTTGGCCGCTGCTGATCACTTCGGCGGGCATCAACCTTCTTGCCCTGGCACTGCCGATCTTTATCCTTCAAATCTATGATCGGGTCCTGCCAAATGGCGCGACAACGACACTTTTTGTATTGATTGTCGGCTTGGCAGTCGCGCTCGCATTCGATGCCGCGCTGCGGGCGCTGCGTGCTTATGTCGCCACCTGGAACGGCGCCCGCTTCGAGCACATCCTGCGCTATCGCATTGTCGAGCGCCTTTTGCGCGCCCCGCTCGACCGGTTCGAACGCGACACGCCCGGCTCCTATCTCGAACGGATCAATGCCATTGGTTCGATGCGCGATTTTCACGCAAGTCAAGTTCTGCTTGCAGCCATCGACTTACCGTTTGCCCTGCTATTCCTGGGCCTCATCGCGTATCTCGGTTCCTGGCTGGTGATTGTTCCTTTGATCCTGCTCGTGGCTTTCGGCTGCTTGGCATGGGCCGCGGGACAAGCGTTGCGCGAGAGCACCCTCATACGCGTCGCCACCGACAAACAGCGCTACGACTTCATCATCGAAGTCCTGCGAGGCATTCACACCGTGAAGGCGCTCGCCCTTAATGCCGCGATGTTGCGCCGCGAGGAGGCCGTTCAAGAAGATAGCGCGAGGGCCGTGCGGCGCGTCATGTATCAGAGCACGTTGGCACAAACGTTGGGCGGTCTTTTCAGTCAACTCAATATGGTCTTGCTTGTGGCAGCCGGCGCCCTGCTTGTGCTCGATGGCCGCATGACCATGGGTGCGCTGGCCGCGTGCACGCTGCTGTCCGGCCGCGCTTTGCAGCCGTTGCAGGCCGCCATGGGGTTGTGGGCGAGCTTTCAGGGCATCCAGGTGGCAAACGCCGGGATCGCCGACATCATGGCGCTTCCCAACGAAAAAACCGGGCGTAGCGACATGCCGGATATTAGCGGCGTCCTCGAACTGAATGATGTCGTGTATCGGCACGATCCGCAGGAGCCGCCGATCATCGACGGCGCGAAGCTCACGGTGCGGCCGGGCGAGGTCATCAGCATCGATGGCGATACCGGTTCCGGCAAGAGCACTCTTCTTCTCCTTATGTTCGGCCTCTTGCAGCCGGAACGCGGCAGCGTGCGCATCGACGGCCATGACGCCGACAAGATCGATCCGGATTGGCTGCGGCAGCACATCGCCCTGTTATCGCGCAACGGCGCTCTCTATTGCGGCAGCGTGCTCGACAATCTTACGAACTTCCGCGAGGGTGAATGCGTCAACGAGGCACTCTACCTCTCCTATCTCGTCGGTCTCGACGACGCGATCAAGCGTCTGCCGGAGGGCTTCGATACAAGAATCGGTGTGGGCGAGGTATTGCCCGCAGGCCTGCGGCAGCGCATCGCCATCGTCCGGGAGCTTGTCAAGCAACCAAAAATTATTCTCTTCGACGACGCCGACCACGCCCTTGATGCGGATTCGACTCGACGGCTCGTGGACTTGCTCCGGCTCATGGGACAGCGCTCCGCTACCGTTCTGGTAAGCGCGAAGCCGCAAGTCATGCAGCTCGCGCGGCGCCACTATCGTCTCACCCGTGGACGTCTCGTTCCGATCTCGCCCGTGACGGGAAAGGCGCAAGTCCTGGAGGTCGTGCGTTGATCGCAACAGCCATTCCTCCAATCGGCTTGACGTCCGAGACAGAACCGGCCGCAAGCTCTGCGTTTACGACTTGTCTCTCGCCTCTGCTGCGCGCGCTGCATTGGCGCGGAACTCCACGGCAACTCGCGGAAGCAACAGGTGGCCGCGGATGTAGGGATCTGACCGATCTGCGCAACATGATGGCGAATCTTGACTTTGTGAGTCGCATCGAAACCACGAAGCTCGGAGAACTCGATGCAAGGCTGCTGCCCTGTCTATTCGTGCCTGTCGCTGGTGGTCCGTTGGTCGTGCTCGGAGCAGGAGAAATGCCCGGCACGCTCGTTTGTTTCGACGGCACCGCAGGCAAGACGATCACTACCAATGACCTCGATCGTCACGGCGCTGTATGCTTCTTTATGCTTGAAGACGCGCGAACGGCTGTATCGCCTGTCCAAAACGGCAGCTGGCTGCGGACGCTTTTACGCCGCTTCGAAGGAAATTTCCTACAACTCCTTGGCTTGAGCTTCTTCCTCAGTCTCCTGGCATTGCTGCCGGCCTTCTTCGTCCAAACGGTGTACGACCGCGTGCTGGCCACGCACGAACGCGTCACCTTGGCCTATCTGGTCGCCGGCATCCTATTCGCCTTCGCCTGCGATACGGCTTTGAGGCTCGTACGGGCCGCCGCGCTGGCGCATGTTGGCGCCCGCCTCGATTTCCTGATCGGCAGTTCGGTTGTGCGCAAACTGCTGAGCCTGCCACTTGCCAGGTTGGAAAAGTCGACGGTTGGCACCCAAGTCGCCCGGCTGCGTGAATTCGAAGGTTTACGAAACGTCTTCACCGGACCGATGGCGCTCGCGCTGCTTGAGTTGCCATTCATTTTTATTTTCGTCGTCGCCATCGCAGCCATTGGCGGCTGGCTCGCGCTGGTGCCTGTAGGCTTGGCGCTTGCGATTACGGCTCTCGGCTTCATAGCCGTCCGCTATGCGCGCGCCGCTATCGGCCGGGCGATCGCGAACCAGGGCGACCATCAAAGCCTGCTGGTCGAAATCCTCTCCAATATGCGGGCAATCAAGGCCGGCGCCAGCGAGGCGATTTGGCTCGAACGATTCCGCGAACGCTCGGCCGAGGTGGCTATGGTCAACCTCAGGTATGCGCGCATCGCGGCGCTAACGGAGAATATCGCCCAGGCGATCAACCTCATTGCCGGCGCGGCGACGTTGGCGATCGGCGCAATGTTTGCGCTGGATGGCGCCCTGACTGTTGGCGCCCTGATCGCGAGCATGACTTTGGTTTGGCGCATGCTCACACCCCTCCAGGCGCTGTTCGTGACCTTGACCAGGTTGGAAGAGATTAAGAGCGCGGTCCGTGGGATTGACCAGTTGATGGCGCTTCCATCGGAAGGTCATGCCGATTGTGCCCGGCCAACAGCCGCACGCGGCCGCCGATTTGCGGGACATATCTCATTCCAGCGCGTTGTGTTGCGATATGCACCGCATCACGAACCCGCGATTGGCGGCGTGTCGTTCGACATCAAGTCCGGCCAGATTGTGGCCGTAACCGGTGGAAACGGATGCGGAAAATCCTCGATACTCAAGCTCGTTGCCGGAATTTATCCGCCGCAAATGGGCGCTGTGCTGATTGACGGAGTCGCTACCCGTCAGCTCAATCCCGTCGATTTGCGGCAATCAATCGCTTATTTGCCACAGCAGTCGGACCTTTTCAGCGGCACGCTCGCGGACAACCTGCGCCTTGCCAATCCGACCGCGACCGAAGATGCGCTGCGCGACGCGGCGGCCAAGGCCGGCCTGCTTGCCGAAATCGACGCATTGCCGGCCGGTTTCGCCACCGCTGCGGACGGTCAATTGTCCACGAGTTTCGCGCGCAGACTTGCTCTGGCGCGCACGTATCTCATGGATGCCAGCATCGTTCTTCTTGACGAGCCGGGTGTCCCGCTCGATCCGAAGGGCGATGATCTGCTGCTCGGCCAGCTCGACGCATTGCGGGGTCGTTCCACCGTCCTGCTCGTTACGCATCATCCCGAGCACATTCGCGCCGCCGATCGCGTGATTGTGCTGCGGCAAGGAATGATCGTCCACGATGGGTCACCGCAAGACCTGATGGCAAAGCTTGCTGGAGAAGCGCGATGACCGATGTCCCCGTGACCCCACAAACAGGCTCCGCGGGAGCACTCGACCCGCAATGGCTGGCCGGCCGTGGACGCCTGGCGCAATCCATCCGCCTTGAGGAAAAGGGCCCCCCACGGCTCGCCGAGCTTGCGATCGCCATTCTCGTTGCGACGATCGTCGGCTTCCTGCTCTGGGCCTCGATTACCGAGATCGGAGAAATCGCGCCTGCTTCCGGCGAAGTCACGCCGATCGGATCGGTGAAGCGCATCCAGCACCTCGAGGGCGGCATTGTCTCGGCCCTCTATGTACACGAGGGCGATTTGGTGGACGAAGGACAGGTGCTCCTGGAGCTCGAAAGCGGCACCATGGGCCCAGAATTGGAACAACTCCGTGCGCGGCTTGCCGGACTTGAGTTGCAGAAAACCCAACTTCACGCCGTCGGGAACGGTGAACATCCCCGGTTCGAATCTTCAAAAAACCGTTTTAGCGATGTCGCCGCGGCGCAAGAAACCCTCTTGCGCATGAAACGGGAAGCGACCGACCGTCAGGAAGCCGTGCTGCGGCAACAAGAGCAGCAGCGCCGGGCCGAGCTCGATTCACAGACGGCCCAGGAACGCAACGTCTTTGACCAGATCGTGGCACTCGAAGAGCAGATTCGCATTCGCACGGAAACTTTTGAAAAGGGTTACACCTCCCGCGTCCTCTTGCTTGAACAGCAGCGCGAACTGGCGCGCATCAAGACCCAGCTTGCGGAGCTACAGGGACAAATCGTCAAATCCCGCGGGGCGATTGCGGAGGTCGAAGCCCGCATTGCGGAGCTGCGGGCCCGCAATCAGCTCGACGCCAGCCAGGAAGTGGGAAAGGTCACAAGTGACCTCGCCGAGGTGCGCGAAACGATCGGGCGCGCGCAAAACCGGGTCAAGCGGCTGACGATCACCTCGCCGGCCCACGGCATCGTCAAAGGCTTGCAGACGGAGACCATCGGTGGAGTCATTGCGCCCGGCTCGACCATCCTCGAAGTGATCCCGACCGATGCGCAATTGATCGTTGAGGCGCGCGTGCTGACGAAAGACATTGGGTACGTACACGTGGGTCAGCCCGCCCTCGTCAAAGTCGCCACCTATGACTACACCCGCTTCGGCGGAATCAACGGAGCGATCGAGACGATTTCGGCGACGACTTTCCAGGATGACAAGGGTAATCCGTTCTATCGGGCGCGCATTCGATTGGGAAAGAACTATGTCGGGAACAATCCGGCCCGGAATGTCGTCGTGCCGGGAATGACGGTGCTCGCCGACATCCGCACCGGCGAGAAAACCGTGCTCGCCTATCTTCTCAAGCCTCTCGTCCGCGCTTCGGACGAGGCGCTGCGCGAAAGATGACGCCTGTGGCGTTGAAAAGACAGCAGGAGCGGTCATGATTTCGGCGCCCATTCCAGCAGACGAACCGGAGCGCCTTGCCGCGTTGCGCCGCTATTGCGTGCTCGATACCGCTCCGGAGCCGGCCTTTGATCGTCTTACCCGCGTTGTTCAGCACATCCTCGACGTGCCGACGGTTCTCGTCTCGTTGGTCGACGCGGATCGGCAATGGTTCAAGTCGCGTATCGGCCTCGAGGCGACCGAGACGCCACGCAGTGTCTCGTTTTGCAGCTATGCGGTTTTTCACCGTGAGACCCTGATCGTTCCCGACGCGACGCAGGATGCGCGCTTCGCGGACAATCCGCTGGTCGCCGGCCCTCCCAACCTGCGTTTCTATACGGGGGCGCCGCTGATCACGGCGGACGGCTTTGCGCTCGGCACCATTTGCGCGATCGATTACGTGCCGCGCCCGGTGCCAAACGATGCCGATCTCCAAATACTCCGCATTCTCGCGGACGCGGTTGTCGATGCGCTCGAACTCAGGGCGTCCAGCGCCGCGCTTGCCCGGCGCGAACATGAATTGTCCGAGCAGACGCAGCTGTTGCAGACCGTGATGGACTCGACCAGTCAGGGGATCAGTGCATTCGACGGCGATCTGAAACTGATCGCCTGGAATTGCAAATTCATTGAACTACTGGGTCTGCCGCAGGATCTAGCCCGTACGGGTACGGACGTTAGGGCAGTTGCCTCCGACATCGTTCGTCGCGGCTATTATGGTCCCGGCGACCCCGAGACAAGGATGGCGGCCCTCGTCCGTGGCGTTCGAAAATCCCGCTCGCATCAAGCGGAATTGGTACGGCCGGAGGACGGCCGGATCATCGCGGTTAACGGTGTTCCGGTTTCAGGCGGCGGCAGGGTCACGACCTATACCGACGTCACCGACGAACGCCGCGCCGCCGAGGAATTGCGGCAGCGTCTGGCCGAGCGCGAGCAGATGGCTCGTCTTAAGAACGAATTCCTTTCTACGGTGAGCCATGAGCTGCGCACGCCGCTGACCTCGATCGCCGGCATGCTTGAACTGCTCGACGCCGAGGTTGTTGGCGCACTGCCGGCCGAGGCGAAGGAGATGGTCAACGTCGCCTACAATAATAGCCAGCGGCTGATCCGGCTCATCAACGACATCCTCGACATCGAGAAGATGGAATCGGGGAGCATGCCATTTCATCTCGCTCCGCTTGCGCTCGTGCCTTTGGTTGAGAGGGCGGTCACGGAGACGGCGCCGTTCGCCCAGGGCTTCGGCGTGGACGTCGAGGTACAATCCCGGACCACGGAGCCTGTAGCCCTCGTCGATCCCGATCGCCTCATCCAGGTCCTCACCAATCTGGTGTCAAACGCCGCCAAGTTCTCTCCAAAGGGAGGAAAGGTGGTTGTGACGCTTGATCGGCTAGATAGCGGGATCCGCATTTCTGTGGCGGATCAGGGACGCGGCATTCCGGAAACATTTCGCGGGCGCATTTTCGAGAAATTCGCCCAGGCCGATAGCTCCGACAGCCGTCGCGGCGCCGGCACCGGCCTTGGGCTCGCCATCGTCAAGAAGATCGTCGAGCACCTCAACGGCACCGTGAGCTTCGATACGGAGATCGGCCGCGGTACGACCTTCCATGTTGATCTTCCCGAATGGAAAAGCGGCGACGCGACAGGCGCGGCGGCTTCATCCCAGGCAGCGTGAACCGGAGGCAATCAAGATGACTGGGCGAGCGCTTGAGCGGGTCATGTATGTCGACGATGAGCCCGACGTCCGCAAGGTCGCGAAGATTTCTCTGGAGTTGGTGGGAAAATTCCAGCTCTGTCTCTGCGCATCGGGCCGTGAAGCAATAGCGGAGGCAGAAAAATTCAAGCCGGACCTGATCCTGCTCGATGTCATGATGCCAGAGATGGACGGCCCAACGACGCTTTGGGCGTTGCGCGACATTGAAGCCATCGCATCCACGCCGGTTATTTTCGTGACGGCGAAGGCGCAACCGATTGAAGTCAAGAGTTATCGCGATCTGGGCGCGGTGGAGGTTTTCACCAAGCCGTTCCAGCCGATGCGGTTGCCCGATCAATTGCGCGAGCTTTGGCGCAGGATTCAGCAATGAAGGCTCGGCTGTCTCCACCTGCGTCCCTTCGGCGGTTGCGATCTTGGCAATCTCAGAGAGCAGCCCATGTACTAGGGTTGGTCCACTAGCTTCTCGGCGAATGGCCCGCTGAGTAGCGAATATGTAAGGAGCTTTTCGGACGCCAGCGGGGCCAAGCTGCGTCAGTTTCTCAGCAAATGCCCGAACTTCTGCATCGCCAGGCGCCGCTCTTCCGGCATCGGCATGTTGACGCGTGGGAACTTGTCCTTCCAGTGCCACGGACGGCAAGCGTCGATGATTGCTCGGCTGTTGGTGTTGTCGCCAGCAGCCTTGCGCTCTGGCTCGATGCGCGGATCGAGCGGCGTGCTCCAAGCATTGGTAATGATGTCGATCGAAGTGGCGGGATCCGAGCGCGTGATCATCGCCCAAATAACCTCTTCGAGGTTGGACACGTCGATATCGTCGTCCACCACGATCACGTAACGCCCACAATAGGCGCCGACGTGGCACATGGCGGCGATGTGACCCGCCTGCTTAGAATGACCGGGATAGCGCTGCGTGATGCCGACGGCAAGCAGGAGACGCGCGCTGCCGACTTCGTGCGCCCACACCGAGGTGATACCGGGCACGCCGGCCTTCTCGATGTTGTCGCGCAGCAACGCCGAGCGGACGACCGCGCGGTAGCGGGCAATCTCATCCGGCGGCCGCAGCGGAGGGCAGCCGAGAATAATCGGATTGTTGCGATAGTAGATGGCTTTAATGTCCAGTACAGGCTCGGGCCGCAGGTCGCTGGCGTAATAGCCGGTCCATTCGCCGAACGGACCTTCGATGCGCTCTTTTCCGGGCTGCACGAAACCTTCGATGACGATCTCGGCATTGGCCGGAATCGGTAAGCCCGTGACCGGGCCGTTGATCACCTCGGTAGGCTGGCCGCGAATGCCGCCGACGATGTCATATTCACTGATCCCGTACGGTACTTCGCTGCACGCCATAAGGAAGGCCATCGGATCGCCGCCGGCCACGATGGCAACGGGCATCGGCTCTTTGCGAGCCTGATACTTATCACGCATGATTCGGCCGTGCTTGCCGGGCGAGATGTAGAAGCCGACCGATTTGGCGTCGTGGATCATCACGCGGTAGGTGCCGCAATTGACCCAGCCTTCGTCCGGATCGCGGGTGATGTTGAAGCTGCCGGTGCCGATATAGCGGCCGCCATCGGCATCATGCCATTGCGGCGTCGGGAACTTGGTAATGTCGACGTCATCGCCCTTCATGACGTTCTCGAAGACAGGCCCATCCTTCACCACTTTGGGAGGAATACGCCTGAGTTCGGACATAAAGTGAGTGCGGAAGCCTTCGCTCAAATCGATCTTCGACAAATCGGTGGGAAAGCCGAGCGTCATGTTCTTGCGCCTGCCGCCGAAGAAATTGACCAGCACGCGGCTGCCTTTAATTGCTCCCGGTACATCCCCGAAGATAAAGCAAGGAGCGTCATCGTCGTGCAGAGCGAGCTCGGAGAGCATGCCGATGTCCTGTTGCCAGGATAGGCCTTTGACCTCCTTGATCTCGCCGAGATTGCGCGCTTGTTCGACCCATTCACGCAAGTCGGTGTACGGGATGTGTGGCTTGATGTTGGAAAGTCCGGAAACGTCTGCGCTGCGAGCACTACTCCCGATCGGGTGGCCCATGAGATCGGGTTGTCCATTATGTTTTTCCATGTTCACCTAACGCCTTCGCGATTTATGAGAGCCGAATAGCAGTCCCGGACGATGCCGAGCATGTTGAGAGTCGGAGCGTTCGGACAGTAGTCCCGCCATTCCTGGTTCATCTCGTCGTTGGAATTGCGCGCAAGGTCCGACGCGCAGTAGGCCGTGCTGTCGCATGCGCGGCATGCGAACGGAAAGCCCTTGAAACAGGACAGGATCGAGGCGCGCGAACCCGTCAGGATCGAGGTGGAGAGATTTCATGCGATCGACTAGCAAAATAGGACTCTGTAAACCCGATGGGGACAAGTCCTGCAAAGGGATTTTGGTCGCCGATGATGCGTCGGCGCCGATCCTTGTTTCTGTCACGTCACGACCCTTGTCCCCAAACTGCAGAATGATCGCTGCTACCCCGAAACAGATCGCAGCCCAGCTGCGATGATAAATATCGCCAACCACATGTCCGGCCTCCCATCGGATACTTGATCAATTCGCGATCGAAGCATCATGCCAGCACATGTATTTTCTTGGTCAATGCCGTCTTTTTTGAAACTTTACGTGACATCGCGGACCCTGGTTTGACTTAGATCAAGCCATCTTCGGGCACGGGGTGCGCGGCTGGAGCAGACCGGTCGCATGTTTGACTTCGATCAAGGCGCAACGCCCGTTGAAAGCCGATTTTGTTAAAAATAGGCCTTGGCGGACGGGTTGGCCCGCTGCAGCCGGCAAAAGAGCCATTCTATGTCCGCAAACTTGAAGCAATTCTGGAACCGACGCATCCCGCGCTACACGAGCTATCCCACGGCGGTCCAATTCGGCGCCGAGGTGGACGGCTTGGCCTATGCGCAATGGCTAGCCGCACTGCCCGACCTGCCGGTGTCGCTCTATCTGCATGTTCCGTTTTGCGCCGAGCTTTGCCTCTACTGCGGTTGCCATACCAGCGTGGTGCGCAAATACAGCCCGGTGGCGGATTACGCCGGTCTCCTGGAACGCGAAATCGCGCTGGTCGGACGGCATTTGCACTCCCGCAGCAAAGCGGTCCATGTGCATTGGGGCGGCGGCACGCCGACCATGCTCTCGCCCGCGGATTTCGCCTGCCTGACACGGGCGCTGCACAAGACCTTCGCGATCTCACCGAAGTGCGAAATCGCGATCGAGATCGATCCGCGCACCCTGACACGCGAACACGTCTCCGCTTTGGCAGATGCCGGGGTCACGCGTGCGAGTCTGGGCGTGCAGGATTTCGACGACAAGGTGCAAAAGACCGTCGGCCGCGTACAGAGCTTCGAGCAGACGGCGCAGGCGGCGGAGTGGTTACGCGCCGCCGGCATAGCCAACATCAATCTCGATCTGATGTACGGGTTGCCCTACCAGACGCCTGAAACCGTTGCGGCAACGGCGCGGCGCGCCCTGACCCTCGACCCCGATCGCATTGCCTTGTTCGGCTACGCCCATGTGCCGTGGATGAAGCGACATCAGAAGTTGCTGCCCGAGGCGGCGTTGCCAGGCGCGCGCGAGCGGCTTGCGCAGAGCCGGATGGCGGCCGACGTGCTCGAGGCGGCCGGCTTTCAGCCGATCGGGCTCGACCATTTTGCCAAGCGTGATGATCTGCTGGCGCATCGACAGCGCGAGAAAAGGCTGCACCGCAATTTCCAAGGTTACACGACCGACGAAGCGGCAGCTCTCATCGGTTTCGGTACGTCGGCCATCGGCGCGCTGCCGCAAGGTTATGTCCAGAATGCTTCCAGCACGGTCGCCTACCGCGATGCCATCCGCGCGGGTCGCCTGGCCACGGCGCGCGGACGCGTTCTGACCGATGAAGACCGTTTGCGTCGCGAGATCATCGAGCAGCTCATGTGCAATCTAGAAGTGGATGTTGCGGCGGTGGCGGCAGCGCGGGACAGGACGGCCGACGATTTTGCGGCCGAGCTGCGCGAGATCGATTCACTGGCAGAGCACGGGCTGGTTCGCCGGTCCGATGCGAAAATCACCATTCCAGAAGATGCGCGGCCGTTGGTGCGGACGATATGTGCCGTTTTCGACGCGTATCTTTCCGGCGAAGAGACGCGCTATTCGCGCGCCATGTGAAAACGAGGCCGGGCAGAGATGCAAGACGATCTCCTTTGCGCACTGAACGAAATCGAAGATCCCGAACTGGGCATCGGCATTGTTGATCTTGGCTTGATTTATCGCGCCGATTGGACTGAAACGGGTATCGAAGTGGACGTCACGATGACAACATCCTCCTGCCCGTTCCGCGCAGCACTGCTCGATGAGGTCAACAAAATTCTTCAACAACGCTTCCATGAGGCTTCATCGATTCGCGTGAAGGTCGTCTGGGACCCGCCATGGGGCTTGGATCGCCTCAGCGAAAACGCTCGCCTGGCACTCGGATTGACTCGCCCACCGCGGGCGTGATCGAAGAAGTTTTCATCCGGCTGCGGCACCGCAGTCGGACATCGGAAGCACAAAGAGCTTCTTTCGGAATGAATACGGAGGGCTGCGTTGAGCGGAGCGCGTCAGGTGAATGCCTGAATCCCGGTCTGCGCGCGGCCGAGGATGAGGGCGTGAATATCGTGCGTGCCCTCATAGGTGTTGACACTCTCCAGATTTGACAGCACGCGCATGACATGGAACTCGTCGGAGATACCGTTGCCGCCATGCATGTCGCGGGCAAGCCGGGCGACATCCAGCGCCTTGCCGCAATTGTTGCGCTTCATCAGCGAGATCGCCGCCGGCGCCAGCTTTCCTGCGTCCAGCAGGCGCCCGAGCCGCAGGACGCCGGCCAAACCGAGCGCAATCTCCGTTTGCATGTCGGCCAGCTTTTTCTGGATCAGCTGATTGGCGGCGAGCGGACGGCCGAACTGCTTGCGGTCGAGGACATATTGCCGCGCGCGATGCCAGCAGAACTCGGCGGCACCCATGGTGCCCCAAGCGATACCGTAGCGAGCCAGATTGAGACAGCCGAACGGACCGGCCAAGCCCTGCGCGTGGGGAAGTAGGTTGTCCTCCGGCACGACGGCACCATCGAGCACGATCTCCCCGGTGACCGAGGTGCGCAAGGAAAGCTTGCCACCAATCTTCGGGGTCTCGAAGCCTTTGACCTCTCGCTCGACGATAAACCCGCGGATGACGCCATCGAGCTTCGCCCATACGATCGCGATATCCGCGATCGGAGCGTTCGAAATCCAGGTCTTGCTGCCGGTCAGACGGAAGCCGCCGGGAACCCTCTCGGCGCGGGTCTTCATCGAAGCCGGGTCGGAGCCATGGTCCGGTTCGGTCAAGCCGAAACAGCCAACGATCGCTCCGCTGGCGAGGCCAGGCAGAAATTTTCGTCGCTGCGCCTCGGTGCCATAGGAAAAAATGGGGTGCATGACGAGCGACGATTGCACTGACAAGATCGAGCGATAACCCGAATCGACGCGCTCGATTTCGCGCGCGATGAGACCATAGGCGACGTAATTTAACGCCGCACCGCCATATTCCTCCGGAAGCGTCGGACCGAGCAGGCCGAGCGAGCCCATCTCCGGTAGAATGTCGCGATCGATCCGCTCCTCACGATAGGCCATAAGGACGCGCGGCATGAGCCTGTCCTGCGCGAAGCTGCGTGCCGTATCACGCACCATTCGTTCTTCTTCCGTGAGTTCGCTTTCGAGATCGAGCGGATCCTCCCAGCGAAAAAAGGAATCCTTCGCGTGGTTGCCACGCTCGCTTTCAAGACTAACGGCAGGCGCCGTCATGCGAAATCTCCCCTCCTCTGCGGCGCGACGCATGCCTCAGCCGCTACCGAGGCCGAACACTATTTTATAGAATGATATGCTTTCGATCCCCGCGATTTGATCGAAGTCAAGGTTTGGCCGACGGCGAGTTGATTCTTGGCGTGTTTCCGTATAGTTAGCGCGAACCGCCGGCGATACCGGACGGGGCTCTCCAGTTAACGTCTTTCGGTCACTCCAGGATTTGTACGCCGCGGCCTACTGGCGCGACGGCGGCCGATGAGCTTCAGCATCGTCGCGATCGTGATCGACCCAAACGTCGCTTGAGCGAGGTCGTCAATCTCACGGAGCACATCGCGCAACATGCGCGCCTCATCTGTTCGTTCGCCAGGCGCGCGGGCATCGAGGTTGGCGGGGCCAAGATCTTCGAAAAGTTGGATCACGTCGAGCAATGTCGTGCGGCGCGCATTGCCCGTGAACTGATATCCGCCCTTTACCCCACGCGCCGCACGTACAAGCTTGGCGCGTCCCAGCACGGTCATGACTTTGGCCAGATGGTAAGTTGACACCTTGTACTTGTCGCCAATTTCGCCGACCGATATCGGGCGATCCGGGCGCGCGGCGAGTTCCAGCAGGGCGTATATAGCGAGCTGACTTGCGATCTGTAATTTCATGAATTCCCGCCGCCGGTTGGAAAATCACGCCGGGAGCGCGCGCGATGCTGGAAGGTCTTCAATCAATATCCTTCTCGAGTTGAATATAAGGGCCGGCGGTCATCCCCTCGCCGCGGAAGAATAACAGAGGCAGACGACTATCCCTGGCGACCATCGTGCGCATCTTGCTCACGCCAGCTTTCTTGAATTCGGCCGATATCGCCTCAAACAGCGCCTCGCCGACGCCATGCTGGCGCATTTCGGGTTCGACCGACAGCGCAAAGACCCAGCCGCACGGGCTTGATCCGAACTCCCATGCGCGCACTTCGCCAATGATGAATCCCGCGACATGGGCATCGTTCTGGCCATGTGATTTGGCCACAAGAAAGAAGCCATCCTTGGCTTCTTTCTGCCCGTAGCGTCCGAATACATCGTGCCAATAATCGCGCTTGGCGAGGCCGGTCACTCGTTGATCGAGCGCGATGATCTCGGGCAAGTCGGCAGCCAGTACCCGCCGAATTCGCACTGTGTCGGCGTTTTTGGTCACGGTCGAGGCAATCCTCCCGCAAATCGGCGCCGCAGCACGATCCCCACCCGTGAGGGTCCGTGAGTCCATGCCCGAAAACGCCTCCGACTCAACAGCCGCCAATTCAGTACTCTTATACCGGGATCGAGCCTGAATTCCTTGATTTAAATCAGAAAACCAGCGTCGCGGCGGTACGCGCCCGCCCCGGTCGGGCTGTCGACTTACCGCCCGCCTTTGCCGGGAATTGACTTTTATCATGGTCGGGCGGCCCCAAACGCCGTTGCTTGTAGAATAATCGCGGTTCGCGCGGGCTACAGCGCCGGCCACTATTGTCGACCAATTTGGGGGGCGGAGAAATTACCATGAGCTGCGGTTGTCGGGACGGCGCGGAGATGTGGCAAACATCCGAGGGGGTTCATTTGGATGTGCGCGGTCTCGAACCGCCGCAGCCGATGGTGAGAATTCTCCGATTGATCGACTCCGGCGAAGCGGGCGATATCCTGATCGTTCACCTCGACCGCGAACCGATTTTCCTCTACCCCGAGCTCGACGATCGCGGTTGGAGTCATGAGATCGCCGCCGCCGCGTGCGGCGATCCGGCCTGCGAGGACGAGGTGCGACTGCGGCTCATACGCATGCGGTCATGACGCTGGGGGCAACATTTCTCAGCGGCGCCAAAGGCAGGCTGTTGCCTGCCTCCATACCTTTCCGCTTCTTCGCCGCCGCGGCGGCATTCCACGTTTTGATGTGGTTTGTACTAGCTCTGGACGCCGCCGAGGCGACGAATTTCCGCGGCGGTGTCGGACCGCCACTCGCTGCGATCCACCTGTTGACGCTTGGCGTGCTTACCGCAACCGTTATCGGCGCCAGCGTCCAGTTGCTGCCGGTTGCGACGCGCCGTGCGCTGTCCGCAATCTGGCCGATCAAGCTTGTGTTCTGGCTCGTCATCCCCGGACTGATGCTCCTGGTGGCGGGAATGTACGCCATGCGAATGACCGTGATCATTACCGGCGCCGCGGCCGTAACAATGGGTCTGTTGGTGTTCGCAGCGTTGCTCGCCGACAACTTGCGCCGGGCCGCCAGCCTTGGCGTCGTTGCGGCCTACGGCTGGGCATCGCTCGCTAGTCTCATCCTGCTGACGGGTCTTGGTCTTGCGTTGGCGCTTGACTATGAGACCGGCACGCTGCCCAATCACGGCGCGGCCGCCCTCGCCCACATGATCCTAGGCGGCTTCGGTTTTATAGGGCTACTGGCGCTCGGCTTCAGTCATCTACTGGTGCCGATGTTCGCGCTTGCGCCGGCACCGGAGAAGCGGCTGTCATTTATCGGATTTAGCCTTGCCGCTATGGCTGTGGCGTTTGGCGGCGCCGGCGCGCTCGCCGATAGTCGCGCGCTGCTAACGCAAGCGGCACTGGTCGGCCTTGGGGCGGCGGCCGTGCATCTGTGGCTCATGGCACGCGTGCTTGGCGCCGGCATGCGCAAGCGGCTCGGTCTGTCCTTCGTGCTCGTTCGGGCGGCCTGGATCATGCTGCCGGTAACGCTGCTCGTGGGTGTCGCCGCTCTTTATGGATATGCGGGACGCAATGGACCCACGCTGTTCGGTTTTCTCCTGTTCGGTAGCTGGTTGTTGACCTTCCTCGTCGGCATTCTGCAGAGAATTGTTCCCTTTCTCGCGTCGATGCACGCGACACAAGCCGAGGGTGGGCGCCCGATGCTGCTGTCGGAACTCGCGGCTGCGTGGCCGCTCAAGTTGCATGCCGTTTGTCACGGGCTGGCACTGACAGGCGTCGGTGCGGCCATCGCCATCGACAATGCGACTCTTCTGCGCACGGCAAGCGGCATCGGGCTTGTGGGCGCAATCGCCTTGGCATGGTTCATGGCCGATGTGATGAAATACGTTTTCCGGCCAAGCGTCTTGTAACAGCGGAGCCGGCGCGCTTCTCACAATCAGATATATTGCCCTGCGTCGACGCGCAGAACCTCGCCCGTAATCGCCCGACCGCCATCCGATAGCAAGAACAACACGGCGTCGCTGATGTCACTCGGCTCGGCCAAGTCGCGAAGAGCCGCTTCGTCGGACGATTTCGCAACGATTTCGGGCGGCAACGCGCGCGCCATTTCGGTCATCACCATACCCGGCGCCACGGCGTTGACATTTATGCCCTTCTTGCCGAACTCGCGGGCGGCCGTCTTGGTCAGGCCGATAAGACCAGCTTTCGCGGCGGCGTAATTGGCTTGGCCGAATTTTCCGCGCAATCCGTTGATCGAAGTGATGTTGACGATGCGTCCAAAGCCGCGCGCCGCCATCCGCGGAGCGACGGCGCGGATCATGTTGAAGGCGCCGGTAAGATTGGTGGCGATGACGGCCGCCCATTCAGCATCGCTCATCTTTGACAGAGACCGGTCGCGCGTGATCCCAGCATTGTTGATCAGCAGCGTTGCCGCGCTGGGAAGCGCAGTTACGGCGTTGTCGACTGCGGCTGAGTCGGTGATATCGACAGACGCGAAACGATGCGGAAAGCCGGATTCGGGCTGGCTCACGTCGAAAACATGGACATCGGCCCCGGCAGCATGCAGCGCATCGGCGATGGCGCGGCCGATGCCGCGGCAGCCGCCGGTTACAATCGCGCGGTGGCCGGAAAAGGCGAACCGCGGCCGGCATTCAGGGCTTGTCTGTTCACGCGATAACACGGTCAAAACAAAGCTCCTGTGAGGGGCGGAAACCGCAGCGGTCAAGAAACGCGAGCAATTCGCGATCGCGCCAAGCGACCTCCGTGCGCACCCGCTCGATCCGCAAGGTAGTCAAATTGACGAGAAGCTGCGACAGCAAGGCGCGACCAATGCCCTGATTGCGGTAGTCAGGATCGACGCCGATCGTATCCAGCACCGCCGTCGGCTCAAAGCGACCGAATTCGCCCAGATCCACGCGCGCCATGACGAAACCGACGGGCCGTTCGGCGCGCTCCGCCACCAGCGATACGCGCACGTCCGATTCGCGAAGCACATCTTCGAGTTTCCGGTTGAAATACTCGGAACGATCGCGCCCGATAATTCGTCGATCGATCGCGATCATTGCACCCAAATCACCTTCCTTCATGGCCCGAACCGGTACCTTGTCGCGCGCCAGAGGGCCATAATCGGGACTGGCCGGCTTGCCGTAGTTGATCTCGGCCGCATCCCCGACCCGCGTCGGGATTGTCATGCTCGTTGGCGCAGCCATTCGTTTCTCCATCGTCATCACGGTTCTTCCGCCAGTTCGACCAGCGGCTCGGTAACGGATCGTTCAAGGACCATGCGGGGGGACAGCAGGAAGCCGGAGGCGTCGAAGAAGCGTAAGAGATGATGGCTAGTCCAGCCCGCTTCCGAATGAATTGAGCGCGCACCCCTTTGTCGCAGGATCTCAATCAGCTGCTCGATCAGACTCTGGCCGACGCCGCGGTCCTGGCTCTCCAATTCGACGCCGATCACATCGAGGACGGCAACGATATCCTTGTGGCCAAACTCGCCACGCAAAAGACGCGCGATGGCAAAACCCCGCAGCGATCCGCCGCGCATCAGTCCGATCTGAACGAAGTCGTCGGGGTGCGCCTCCGCAGCCGCGAAATGCTTCTCGAAAAACCGGCGTCGCGAATGACCGGTGTGAGCCCGATCGATAGCGACCACCCGTTCGAGATCGCCGGCATTGATGGAGCGAATGCCACCGTTGAAACGTGCAAGAGCGGTAGACATGGCAGAACCTCACGCGTGCTCGACGTAATCCTCATAGAGGCGAGATTCGGTCTCCGCATCCATCACCTCATCCAGGAGCGGCAGCAATGCCATTTCTTCCTTTTGAACATGCATCACCATCCGCTCGTAAAACTCCTGCCCCGCACGGTGGAACTCTTCCCATCGGCCAGCATCGAATCCTCGTGCGGATGCATCGCGGGCGAGCGAGGCAAGGCGCACGCCGACCGGCCGCATCGCGCTGTGCTCATCCGTCAGGTGTGAACCGATAGCCGCATCGCCGGTCGCCTCCAGATAAGGGAAGAGTTGATTTTCCTCGAAGGCGAAATGGCGCTCGACCTCGGCCGTCAGCGCAACCGACAGATCGGCAAGAAGTTGCGCGACGGCGCGGTCATTTGTATCCGGCGTTGCACCGCGACGATGCCGCACGAGAAACTGTTCCAGGCGTTCCATCAGGGCAATCGTGGCGTGATGCTCCTGGTGAAGCGTTTGACTAATGCGATTGGTGAAGCCCATCATTGCAGTCACCCATGTAGCTGTTGATACTTGGCCAGCAGATCGTCCTTGTTCTCGACCCAATCAGGATTGAGGACGATGCACTCCACAGGGCAGACCAGCTTGCACTGCGGTTCATCTTCCGCGCCGACACATTCCGTGCACTTCAGCGGGTCGATCACGTACATCGGACTGCCGGCGGCTATCGCCTTGTTCGGGCAAACCGGTTCGCAAGCGTCGCAGGCGGTGCACGCCCCGGTGATCATCAATGCCATTGATGTTTCCCCTTATTTGTCACGCCGCCCTCGGAACATCGCCGCGGGCGGCAAGCTTCTCGAACCGATAAGCACCCCAGAGCGCCGCTCCGATCGCTCCCGCATAAATCGAATCGGGATGGCTTCGGACCGTCATTTTCATGTCCTTGATATTGCCGATGTCTTCTTCCAGGGCGGCAACAAGGCCTTTGTCGAGCGCCAGCCCGCCGGTCATCATGACGACGCCTTCGACGGCACCAATGGATTTCAGCAGTTTGGAAAGTCGAGCAGCCATCGAAAGATGAATGCCTTTCAAGATGTTCGGCGCGGTGATGCCGCGCGACACCATGTTGATCACATCGGTTTCCGCCAGCACGGCGCAGATGCTCGACACTACTTCCGGGTTGTCGGCTTGGCGCGACAGCGTCCCGATCTCTTCCTGGGCGATGCCGAGGTAGCGGGCGATGTTTTCGAGGAACTGCCCCGACCCCGAGGCGCACTGGCTTGTCATCTTGTAACTCAGCACCTTGCCGCGCTCGTCTATACTGATCGCGCGCCCATGCAGCGCGCCGACATCGAGCGCCGCACGCGACTCACGATCGAGAAAGATCGCGCCGCGGGCGTGCGTCGTCATCGAATAAAAATGACCGGTGCTGAATGGCGCACTTTCGCCCTCGCCCGTGGTGGCGACGTAGTTGACCTGGCTCGGCGTAAGGCCAGAATCCTCCAACACATTGTCAAAGGCGACGCGGGCCAGTTCGATCGGGTCGCGCTGGCGAATACGAATGACTGCGCGCGAAAGCCACGTCTCCTTCGCGTTCTCGACATTGAACAAGGCTGCCTTGACAGCGCCAGTGCCGACGTCGATTCCGGCCGCTATGGTCATGGCTCGCTCCCGTCGTTTTGGCCCAGATGGGCTCGCCGTGCAAATTCCGCCGCTCCGAGAGCGCCGGTGTAAATAGAGTCCGGATTTATGTTAATCGTGACATCGCCATAGTTCTCCTTGATGAGCTTGCGCAGTTCGCGCACAGCGGCTTCGTTCTTGGCAACGCCACCGGTGAAAGTGAACTCGTTGGTCACACCGCCGGAGCGTGAGATGATCGAGATAGCGCGTAGGATGATGGCACGATGCAGGCCCGCCAGGATGTCTTCACGTTTTTCGCCGAGCGACAATCGATCGCGCAGCTCGGCGCCAGCGAAGACGGTGCAGGTTGAGTTGATTCGGGCGGGGCGATCCGATTTCATCGCCAGCGGGCCGAGTTCGTGCAGGCCCATGTTCATTTCGTCGGCGATATAACCGAGGTAACGGCCGCAGCCGGCGGCGCACCGGTCGTTCATCTGGAAATTTTCCACGATACCGCTGGAGTCGACCTGAATTCCCTTGGTGTCCTGACCGCCAATGTCCAGCACGGTGCGGGTGTTTGGATACATCATATGGGCTCCAAGTCCGTGACAGAGGATCTCGGACCGGATGTGCTCCTTGGAGAACGGCAGCGTCACGCGCCCGTAACCGGTCCCGACGAGATAAGTTTCCTCCAGATCAACGCCGAGCGCATTCTCGATCTTCGTTTGGACGCCGGCTCCGGCCGAGCGCAGCGAAGGATCGGACTCCAGGAGCCGCGCCAGCGCGCGTCGGAACTTGTCAGCGAGGTTTCCTTCCGGCGGCCGATTTTCCACGTCGATGATCGACTTGTCATAGAGGTTGATGAGGAGGTCGTAAGGAGCGCCGGCCGCGCGCGCGACCTCCTCCGCATGCGCATGGTAGCGGGAGCCTGCGATGTCGCGGAAGAAATCCGACTTGCGCTTGGCGCCCGGCGCGTAAAGCTCGGGAGCCTCGGCACGCAACCGTCCGAATATCTCGCTGAGCGCTTGTTTCACTTCAGTTTCGGCCTTGGCAAAGCGCTCGCCCTGGATGTGGCCGAGACAGGTCTCTTCAAGGTCGGCAAGCTGCTCGAAAAACTGCTCAAGCCGAAACGCGCGCTCCAACGAGCCAAGGAATTCATCGAGCGGCCGATCGAGGTCGTCCGCCTCTTTTAGCGCGCGCCGGAACAAGGTGAAGCGTCCGTCGACGCGCGCCTCCTGGCCCGCGACGCGGGCGGCCGTACTGTAGTTCGAGCGTGAGTTGGTGATGCCGCGCCCGATCACCTCGCTATTCTCATCCAGCAGGACTGCCTTGGTGGTCGTCGAGCCGAGATCGATGCCAACAAAGGTCTTCATGATCTCCTCCTTAGGCGGCATCGCGCGCGCTGGCGCGCTTTTGCTCGATCATCTGAAAATAGCTTTCGAGCCGGTTCTTGATGTTGGCTGCGGAGAAATAGCGCGGATCGACGAGATCGGATTCGATGAAGGCCGCCGGCTTGCCGGTACGCTTCTCCACCTCGCGCATGATCAGAAGCTGGCCGGCCGAGAAGCTGTTGCAGCTCTTTATTGAATTGATCAGCAGGCCGTCGGCGTCATAGTCCTTGACGTAATTCGACAGCATGTCGATGCGCATCGGAAGACTTCGGTTGGTGTAGACGCCCAGGCAATACTCGGCGAGCGTCTCCAGAGGCTTGCTCGAATCATGCCGGAAGCCGAAGTCGTAGACGCCGCCGACCTTGGTGTAGCTCGAGGCGACGACGACAGCGCCTTCGTCATAGAACATCTTCCAAAACTGCCGGAAGCTCGTGTAATTCGGCGGGCCCTCGACGACGAGCCGGTACTTCTCCTTGCCCATGTCACCGTCGGGCGTAACCGGTCCTTCACCCTTCGCAAGCCGATCGGCAACCTCGTTGCGCAGGAATTTGTAATACTCGATGGCATCATCGGTGCCGCGGAATGCGCCGAAGATCGGGCCGATGTAGTAAATCCCACCAAAATAGGCGTCGATCGGCGAGGGCTTGTGCTTTGCGCTTTGCAGCACCCAAACCAGGTCCTCTTCGGCTTTCGCGGACTTCTTGAGGTACTCCCGCAACCGATCGATGTCGAACTTGACGCCGGAGATGCGCTCAAGCTTGGGGATGACCTCCTCTTTCAGCTGCTTGACCATGTATTCGATCATGTTCGGCGTGATCTTGCCGTCGCCCATGTAGGGAGTGTGGAACATGATCGTTTCGCACTTGTATTGTTCGCGCAGCAACTCGAACCACTTCATGAAAGTGAAACAGCCGGTATAGGAAAGCAGCAGCACGTCCGGATTGGGAAATTTCTTCCCGTTCGGAGCCAAGTTGCCTTTCGCCATCATGCCGATGTCCGACTTCACGTAGGTGCAAACGTCCTCCGAATGGCCGATCTTCTCCGCTTCGAGCACGAAGGCGCCGCTCGTTCGACGCAGACCATTTTGGATGGCGTTCACTTCCGGCAAGTTGTTCACCAGGTCAAAACACATGATGAGTTCGTTGAGATTTCCCGGAACGAAGGTGGCCGCGACCTTCTCGCCGGTTTGCGGCGCGCTTGTCAGCCGATCATAATGAGCGGCCATCATGTCCTTCTGCTTCATCATCGAGGCGTCTTTGGCGACCTCTTTGGCCGCCGTGGTCTTTGGGGTGATGATCGTCGCGGTCATGTTCCGCTCCACAGTTTGATCGAATCGGCGAATGTGCCGGCCTGTTCACGAATGGGCTGCATCTGACCGGAATTCTCCGCGTACTTGAACGCAATGTACGGAATGCCGGCATTCTTGAGTACATGCTGCAGCATGGGCCGGTCGAGCAAAGCCGGATCGCAGAAGCTCGGCGCGGCAAAGATCACACCCTCGGCCGCGGAACGGGCCACGGCACGAACCAGGTACTGGCCCTTCTCCCGCTCGTCTGGCTCATACTTGGCTGCCGTGGATTCCGAGTGGTGTAGAAACGCAGTGGCAAGACTCCGCAGGGGATCGCCTTCCGTGGGCACATCACCGGTAAGCCAGCGCGTGACCAGAAGAAGGTCGTCATCCACCACATAGCAACCCGACAGTTCGAGCGATTTAATGAGGTTGAGCGGTGGCTGTTCGCAAAACGCGCCGGTGAGCACGATGCGGCAGTTGTCGCGGCGTGTCCGATCCTCGGCTTTAGCCGCAGCTAGATACTCGCGGAGCATTATCGAATGCTCTTCGACCGGCAGGACGAGCCCGGCGCGAAGCACTAAATAGACATCCGCCGCCGCCGCCTGCCACGGTCGTTCGGCCCGGAACGCATAGAGTTCACGCACCAATTGACGGTTCTCGTTGTACAGCGCGATCGATCGGCGCAGTTCGTCATCCGTAATCGGCTGTCCGCGCAACTCGGCTAGATCGTGCCGCAGCTCCGCAAGCTCATTGACGTAATAATTCCCGCCGATGTCGTCGCGGTAATTTTGCGGAACGTCGAAATAGCGGACGTAGACGTGTGGAAACATCATTTTCCACATGCCCGACAAATTTCGGATCACGTCGCAGATCGACGGAAACAACATGCCGTCGACGAAGTCCAAGCGGCCGGAAACGCCGAGCTCGATGGTCGAGCGCGGAATGCGGCAAATGTAGCTCTGGTAGTAGGCGTCGCCGTGAATGACCTCGAGTTGATCGCCGCCGCCGAGAATACCTAGCGGCAGCATGTTGGCGGCATGGATGATCTCGCGCGGGACGTAGAGCGGCATGTAGCCGATGACCTTGCGGCCGGGATGCGCGGCTTTCCACTCCCGCGCGGCGGTAAAAGACAGGTCTTCGAACAGCGCCTGGGCGCGTGCGACGATCGCGGCCGTGGCCGACTTGTTCAGCGATGCTTCCATTGTGCCGCCCTCTTGGCGATGAAAGCCTCGAGGCCTTCCACCGCATCATGGGTATTCATCAATTCGTCGAGATAGAAGCGCTCGACTGAAGTGATCTTGCGCCGTATCCGCGCCACGTAGTCGAAGCGCGCCGCTCGCACCGCATGGCGAAGCGAGCTCGTGCTTTTCGGCTTGAGATGCTCGTCGAAGTAAGCGAGCGCTGCCCGCGTCGGATCGGCCGCTGCTTCGAACGCGATGCCGATCTCGGCTGCCCGCGTTCCCGTGATACTGCGTCCGGACACCAGCAGATCGAAGGCACGTTGCGGACCAATTAGTTCCGGCAGCAAGCAGGAGGCGGCAGGCGCAAATACCCCGAGCTTCATCTCCGGCTGACCGAGACTCGCCTCGGGAGCAACAAAAAGGAGATGCCCCGCGAGCGCGACTTCGAGCCCGCCGCCGAGACATTGACCGCGCACGGCCACCAGGATTGGCACCGGCGACTCGACCATGCGTAAGACCAGCCCGTGAATGCTGCGCAGCATTGCTGCGCATTGTTTCGGCAGATGCTCTTCCACGCTCGCGCCAAAACTGAAATGGGGTCCTTCGGCGTCGAGCAATACGGCGCTGATTCCACGATTGGCGAGGTGCTCGGCCAGCGCTCCATCCAGCGCGGAAATCATGCCGGCGTCGATCAAATTCGCTTTCGGCCGGTTCAGCGACAGGCGCAGCAGGCGGCCGTCCGCCTCGAACCAGACTTTGAGCGGCGTGGTCATGTGTTCCCCCGCGCCTGCGGCATGACGCTTTCCGTCAACACGTCGCTCCAGGGCGTATTGGCGGCGAGCGCCCGCCGCAGCGCGATGAAGTCGATCTCGCGCCCGGTTTCCTTCGTGCCCTCATTGAAGGCGCGGAATCCGGCACGCGCTTCAGTCATCATGTTGAGCGCAAGCCAAGCGCGCGAATTTTCCTTATTGCGGTTCCAGGCGTCGAGCTTCGGCTTGCGCAGCTCTTCCACCGTCTTGGTCGTGCAATCAGGAAAGGTATAGAGCAGTTTTGTGCACAGCGATTCGACCTTGTCATCAAGCAAGCTGAGATCGATCACGCCGCGCTTCATGAGCTCTTGGCCCGCCTTGAGCGCATCGCCGGTCTTTGGTTTTCCGAATACCAAATGCCCATATTCGTCGGTGATGCGGCTTGTTTCCACGAGCGGATTGGCAACGAACTTGCCATCCACCTTCAACGCAGGAACCACGTCGGTGATCATCCCCACGAAATACGCTTCGTGCGCCGAAAACGGCTCGCACAGCACGCAGGCGGCCATTGCGCGCTCGGTTCCGATCACGACCGGGAGAAAGTCGGTTGCGCCGCCGATCGGCGCCGAACCGTGTTTGGGCCCCGCCTGCCCGAAGCGCACGAGATCGTGAGCGAGCGAGAAGTCACACGCCATCCCGATTTCCTGCCCGCCGCCGATGCGCATGCCGTTCACGCGGCAGATCACCGGCTTGTCGCAGGCGAGAATCGTCGACACCATGTCGTTGAACAGCCGCATGTAGCCGCGATATTCTTGCGGGTTGCCGGCGTAGTATTCGGCATATTCCTTGGTATTGCCGCCCGTACAGAACGCCTTGTCGCCAGCCCCCGTAAACACGACCGCAACGACATCGCGGGCGGCACTCGCCTCGCGAAATGCGAGGATCACGCCTTTCACCATGTCGGTGGTGTAGGAGTTGAATTGCGTGGGGTTGTCGAGCGTGATCCAGGCATTGAATAGGCCCGCGACGGATTTTCCGTCGGCTCCCCGCACCGCGCGCTTTTCGTAGCGCACGCCTTCGCTTACTGCTTTACGCACGCGTTCTGGCACGAGCCCGTGGTCTTTCGGCTCACTTGACTTGTCTGTAACGGCGCGGACCACCTCGGCGTTCATCTGATTGCTCCTCAATGAGCAGGAACGAGGACGGCGCGGCGCTTGAGTTCGCCATGATGCGCGGCCTCGAACACCTGATTGATCTCGTCGAGTGGATGTTTTTCAACGAATGGCGCTACCTTCACGCGGCCCGTGAGGACCAACTCCAGAGCCGCGGAATAGAGTTCCGGTGGACACCCCCAATTGCCGAGAGCGCGAGCGTGAAAGGCCATGAGGTTCGAGAGCCTGACCTCGACCTTGTCCATGGTGAAGCCGACCACGCACAACGTTGCGCCATGATTGATCAGACTGAACGCGGTCTCCTGCCCGACCCGCGTGCCCGAGCACTCGAAGATAATCCATTCGGTCTTGCGCAAGCCGTGTTCTTTCGCAAAGGCTTGGATCGCCGCCTTGAGGTCACGGACGGAAAGTTCTTTGGCGTTCAAGGTCAGCGCCGCGCCGTTGTGCGCAATGGCATCGAGCTTGACGTCATTGACATCGATCCCGACGACCGTGCCGCCAAGAGCATTCGCAATTTGCACCGCATAGCCACCGACGCCGCCGACGCCATTGACGATGACGAGGTCCCCGGGTTGGACGCCGGCCTGGGTGACGGCCTGATACGGCGTGGTCACCGCATCGGCGATGACGGAAAGGTCCGCCAGCTCGACGCCGATGGCCTCAAGTCGAGCCTCGTCAACCGGGCAGAGGCCGCGTGCAGGCACCTTGATGTGCGTGGCAAAGCCGCCGTGGATATCGTTGCCCGGCATCTTCTGGTTCGGGCAGATGGTCGATTTGCCGCGCCGACAGGCATCGCAGGTACCGCACGGGATGACTGCGGGCACGATGACGGCCCGGTCCGTCCAATAGAGGACGTCCGGGCCGGTTTTAACGACTCGCCCGCTGATTTCATGGCCCAAAGTCAGCGGCAGATCATGCTTGGTGCGGACACCGTCATAGTAATAGCCGAGGTCGGTATGGCAAACGCCGCACCCGGCAATTTCAACGACGACTTCGCCGGGTCCCGGCGGGAAAGGATTAAACTCAGCCGGGACGATGGGTTCGCCTGGCTTCGTCATCATCCACCTGACCGCTGCGCTTGCCATCCGCCCCTCCGGCCGTTCGCATTATTTTGAGAATTGTCATGGCGTTTCGAACAACTCGCTTTGACATAAGACAAATGCGATGACGCCTTAATAAAGTAAATTGGTGCTGGAATACTTGATTTAGATCAAGCCGCGTTTGTCCCGGCCGTCTGAAGCTTCAAATGCCGGAATTGGCTGACAGCGGAGAATTCAATGCCGGAAGCGGAGAATGTCTCGGTTGCGTTCGTCGGAAGCGGCGGCGCGGGTGCGCTTACAGCCGGCAATTTCCTGCTCGAGGCTGCAAGCGTGGCCGGTTGGCACGGTCTTCTGACACGCACTGTGGGTCCGCAAATTCGCGGCGGCGAGGCGGCGGCGTTGATTCGGCTGGCAAGCCATCCGGTCGAATGCCTGGCTGAACGATTTGATTTGCTCATCGGTATCGACTGGACGAATGCAAATCGTTTCGGCGCGGAGATCGAGGTCGGGCCGGAAAGCCTGGTCATTGCCGATCCGCACGGCGGCGACTTGCCCGCCGTTGTCGCCCGTGCCGGCGCGCGCGTCGTCGAAATCCCGATCAAGGAGATGGCGAAGGCCATCCCCGAAGGGCGCCCAAACATGATCGCGCTTGGGCTTGCCGCTGGCTTGCTCGGATTGAGCGAGGACATTTTGTCGGCGGTGATCGAGAAACGGCTCGCCGAAAAGGGGCGGACGGCGATCGAAGCCAGCCGTGTGGGGCTCAAGGCAGGAATTGCGGCTGCCGCCGATCTTGATCTCGGCGTGCGCCTCGCTCCACCCAGGCCGCGCACGGCACAACGATGGCTTGTCTCGGGCAATGAAACGACGGGCCTTGGTGCCGTCCGCGGCGGCGTACGATTTGCCGCGGCTTATCCGATCACCCCGGCATCGGAAATCCTCGAATGGCTCGCGCCCAAACTTCCCAAAGTGGGCGGAGTGCTGTTCCAGGCAGAGGACGAATTGGCCGCCATCAACATGATCATTGGTGCTTCGTACGGTGGTACGCCGGCATTGACCGCGACGTCCGGTCCCGGTCTGTCCTTGATGATCGAAGCGCTCGGCCTAGCGACCGCCGCCGAGATTCCAGTCGTGGTTGTCGACGTCATGCGTGCCGGCCCTTCGACTGGCATTCCCACCAAGTCCGAACAGGCCGATCTCAATATCGCCGTCTATGGACTGCATGGCGACGCGCCGCATCTTGTGCTGGCGCCGCAGTCGGTCGCTGACTGTCTGTTCACGACGCAATGGGCCGTTTATCTGGCGGAAACACTTCAGGCGCCCGCCATCGTGCTCTCCGATCAATTCATTGGGCAAGCCATGGCCGTGACCGACCGTCCGGCCGATATCGCCTTCATCGGTCAGCGTGCGAAGGCGCTGCCCGAGGCCGATTCCTACAAACGCTATGCCGTGTCGGCCGGCGGCGTTTCACCGATGGCAATTCCCGGCATGCGCGGCGGCCAATACACGGCCGACGGCCTCACGCACAACGAACGCGGAACACCTACAAGCAGCGAAGGCGATCACCGCGCGCAGCTCGACAAACGCCGCATGAAACTCGAACAATTCACCTACGGCGATCACTGGGCAACCGTCGAAGGTAGCGGCGAGCTCGCGGTCATGACCTGGGGTTCGCTCACGGGCGCGGCGCGGGAAGCGATCGAGCGCGTGCATCGGAACGGCCGTGACGTCCGCTTGATCGCCCCGCGCTTGCTGTTGCCCGTCCAACCCGAGCAATTCGCGGCGGCGCTGCACGGCGTGAAACGCATCCTCGTCGTCGAGCAATCGCATGGCGCGCAATTCCATCGATACCTCCGTGCCCATTACGATCTGCCTGATGACGTCACGGTCCTGAACCGTCCCGGCCCCCTGCCGATCCGACCGAACGAGATCGAGCAGGCGATAGTGCAATGGAGTTCCTGATGTCGAGCATCCAAACGCGCCTGACATGCAACCCCGCCGACTATAAGTCCGACATCAAGCCGATCTGGTGCCCCGGATGCGGCGACTATCATGTCCTGCTGTCGTTTACTCGAGCTTTTGCCGAACTTGGTCTGGCGCCGGAAAAGACCGTGGTCGTGTCCGGCATCGGGTGCTCATCCCGCATTCCGGCCTATACGAATTGCTACGGTTTCCATGGTGTGCACGGCCGTTCGCTGGCACTCGCCACCGGACTGAAGGTGACGCGTCCGGACCTCACGGTGGTGGTGGCGAGCGGGGACGGCGACGGCTATTCGATAGGCGGAAATCACTTTCTCCATGCTTGCCGCCGCAATGTCGACATGACTTACGTGGTGATGGACAATCGGGTCTACGGCATGACCAAAGGTCAGCCGTCGCCGACTACGGAACCGGATTTCGATACCGCGCTCTCTCCCGGCGGGACCGGGTTGAGCCCGTTCCATCCGTTGGTGATCGCATTGGCGGCAGGCGCCAATTTCGTTGCGCGGGCTTTCTCCGGCGCACCGAACGAGACGGCCAGCATTCTGGTCGAGGCAATTCGCCATCCGGGATTTTCGTTCGTCGAAGTCTTGAGCCCGTGCGTCACTTTCCGCCCCGATGAACGCGAATGGAAGAACCTCGTTCATCCGGCGCCGGTCGCCGCCACCAATGATCCCGGCAAGGCGGCGCGCCGCATCATGACGGACGATGGATTCAATATCGGCATCCTTTATCGCGGCAATCGGCGGCCTTACCAGGCCAAGGTTGAAAGTCGGACCATTGATCTCGCCGAACTTGAAAGGGAGTTCGAGCTATGACCAAGGCGCCACCGGAGCATACCGTTTCGAGTCCGGCCGATTTGCTCGCGGTCGCCTACCGGATCGAGACCGATGCGGTGCAGCGCTATACGCTGCTGGCTGACCAGATGGAAACTCACAACAATCCGGAACTGGTGAAGGTCTTTCGCGACCTGGCGAGAGCCGAAGGAATTCATGCTGACGAAATTCGCAAGCAGGCTGGCGACATCGAGCTGGTTGCACGATCACAACGGCTCAGCCGCTGGCAGAAGGGCGAGAGTCCGGAAGAGGTTGATCTTGGATCGGCCCACTACCTGATGACGCCATGGCACGCATTGGAGCTTGCGCTTGCGGGCGAAAAACGGGCGCTTGGCTTTTTTACCTCGATCGCCGAGACGGCAAAGGATCCGAAGATCAAGGAAATGGCGTCTGAGTTCGTCGAGGAAGAAGCCGAGCACGTCAACCTCGTCTATCGGCTCATGCGTAAATACTCGAAGCCAGCGGACACATGGGCACAGGACCCTGATCCGCCGATCTCCCAGGATTGAATCATGAGGGCGCGCGATCTGCTCGATCTTTGCGCTAGAGCGGCGGTCGCCATTGCAAGGCTATCATGGATTTTTCTGCTGCAATTTTATGGAAGGCGAGCATGAACGGTGAAACCAGCGCCCGCATCACCGCATTCCTCGATGCACACCATGTGATGTCGCTGGCGACCTGCGGGCCGCAGGGGCCGCATGCGGCAAATGTGTTCTACGTGCGCGACGGATTCGTGCTGCTATGGGTTTCCGATCCAAACAGCCGGCACTCGGTGGAACTCAAAGCCAATCACCGAGTCGCCGCAACAGTCGCGCCGGACTATCGCGACTTCGACGACGTGTGCGGAGTGCAGATTTGCGGAGACGCCGATTGCGTTGCCGGCGCTTCCGAACGCCGTCGTGCGCGAAAACTGCTCAAGGCACGCTATCCGTTCTTGAAGCGTCTGTCCGACGGCCCGCCCGCCATGAAGGACGCTTATGAATCGGCCGAAGTGTACCGGCTTGATCCGCTTCGCATGGTTATTATCGACAACCAGCTAGGCTTCGGCCACAAGGACATGCTCGATTTCAAAACCCCCGATTGATTTAGATCAAGGTCTTGGTGCGCCCAGCGATCAGCTCTATCTGGAAAAGAGGGACAACCCATGATCACGGATCGCATCACGCGCATGGTGACAACGACTGTCAAACAGCACCGCCCCCGCCGCGGTCGATGAAAATAGAACCCACCGGCCGCTGCAATTTTGGTTGCACGTTTTGCGCACGTTCGATGGTGCTGCGCGAGCAACACCAGCAATTCCAGGCCCTGCGCGCGGCGCACCTTCGGCGTGATGTCACCGCGACGGCCTGCGAGGAGTGCGTGGCATATCGGTGAACGCCCGCAGCGCCGAGTGCTACATTGGTCGGATCGGATGATCCCATGCCGGGATCTCCAGGAGAGTAGAGACCGGACTGGCTGGTGACGCAGCCGGGATCCAACCAGGTCCCGCAAGATTCCCTGAACCGACCCTCCGTTTCCCTCCGCACCTTCAAGCTTCGGCCGGCGAGATAAGGGATTGGCCGACGCCCCGAGAGCCCCGCAGCCCCGCTTCTTTAGGTTCCCTCGGATGATAGCCGCTTGATCCCTATCAATATCCCATCAGTCCAAAGGGCTATGGGTCTTTCATGCAAGAGCGGCTCCGTCAGGCCGATACAGCTGCCGTGGTTTCGGAACAGGAAGTCCGGGAGCGTGAGGTGATTGCGCTCATGCGTGAGCTTGTGCGTGAGCTGCATCCCCAGCGCGTCAGATTCATCGAAGTTCTGCCCTCCAGCCGCATTGAGCGCGATCTCGGTATCGACAGCCTTGGGCGGACGGAGCTGATCTTACGGGTCGAACGCGCATTTCGCGTGCGGCTTCCCGTTCAAACCGTCGGCGAGGCGGAGACCGTCCAGGATCTCGTGCAGGCATTGGGAGAGGCCAAACCTGCGCGAGTGCGGGCGCATTTGGAAGCTCGGTCAATTCCGCCCCTGCCATCCGTACCTGCGGCCAGCGAGGCACGAACCCTCATCGAGGTCCTCGATTGGCATGTCGCGCAGCATCCCGATCGCCTGCATCTGACCGTGCTGCAGGACGATACGACCGTCCTCGGCACGCTGACCTACCATGAACTCGCGACCATGGGGCGCGAGGTAGCGCGTGGCTTGATCGCGCGAGATGTGGCGCCTGGAGATCGCGTTGCCTTGATGCTCCCGACAAGTGTCGACTTCTTCACCGCGTTCTTCGGCATTCTCTATGCTGGTGGAATTCCTGTGCCGATCTACCCGCCGATGCGGCTGTCGCAATTGGAAGACCACCTGCGTCGCCAGGCCGGCATCCTACGCAACGCCGGCGCTTGTCTGTTGATCTCGATGCCGGAAGGGCGGCGGCTCGCCGGATTGCTCCGCGCGCAAGTGGAGACGCTACGCATAGTCGAAGGCGTTGCGAACCTTCGAGAGGCAGTGCCCCCGGTGGAACTGCCGCCGGTGAAAGACCCGGACTCCGTCGCGCTGATCCAGTACACGTCCGGCAGCACGGGTGATCCGAAGGGCGTGGTGCTCAGCCACGCCAATCTGCTCGCCAATATCAGAGCCATGGGGCGGGTGATGGAAGCAAGCTCCGCCGACGTCTTCGTCAGCTGGCTTCCGCTCTATCATGACATGGGTCTGATCGGCGCGTGGCTGGGATGCCTGCACTTCGCCGCACCGCTCTACGCGATGTCGCCGCTGAGCTTCCTGGTGCGGCCGGAGAGCTGGCTATGGGCGATCCACCGGTTTCGCGCGACGTTTTCCGCCTCCCCCAACTTCGGATTCGAACTATGCTTGAACAAGATCGACGACGCCGACCTCGAGAGCCTCGATCTTGGATCCCTGCGCATGGTCGCGAATGGCGCAGAGCCCGTCAGCGTGCAGACGTTGCGACGATTTATTGAACGCTTCGGTCGTTACGGTTTTCGTCCCGAGGCGATGGCCCCCGTGTACGGGCTTGCGGAGAGTGCTGTAGGCCTGGCATTTCCGCCGCTGGGCCGCGCGCCTGTCATCGATCGGGTGAACCGGGATGCCTTGAGCACTCACGGCCTGGCCGAACCGGCAAAGCCCGATGACACAAAGCCCCTCGAAATCGTGGCTTGCGGGCAACCGCTGCCCGGCCACGAAATCCGCGTCGTAGACGAGGCGGGTCACGAAGTCGGCGAACGCCAGGAGGGCAGACTGGAATTCCGCGGGCCATCGGTGACACGAGGCTATTTCCGCAACGACGTGAAGACGCGCGAACTGATCCACAACGGCTGGCTCGACAGCGCCGACCGCGCCTATATGGCCGGTGGCGACGTCCACATCACCGGCCGCATTAAGGACATCATCATCCGCGCGGGCCGCCATCTCTACCCGCAGGAGATCGAGGAGGCCGTTGCCGACATTCCCGGAATCCGCAAAGGTGGCGTCGCGGTCTTTGGCGTGACCGACCGAGCCTCCGGCACCGAACGCGTCGTCGTCCTGGCGGAGACCCGAGAGACAGACGCGGCTGCCCGCGCAACGCTGCATATGCGCGCGCAAGAGATTGTGACCGACATCGCAGGTGCGCCACCCGACGAGATCGTGCTCGCGCCGCCTCGCACGGTGCCGAAGACGTCGAGCGGAAAAATCCGCCGCAGTGCGGCCAAGGAGCTTTACGAAGGCGGCCGCATCGGCGCAGCGCAGAGGGCTTTGTGGTGGCAGCTTCTGCGCCTGGCACTGGCAGGGGTTGGCGCGCAAATCACGCGGTTCAAGCACCTCGTGGGTGAGGCGCTCTATGCCGCGTGGTGGTGGCTGGTTGTCCTGAGCGCGTTCCTGCTGGGATGGTTCGCCGTGATGATCCTGCCGCGGAGCGAGTGGCGGTGGGCAGCGCTAAGGCGGATAGCGCGCGGCGCTCTTTGGGCCGTAGGAGTTCCGGTTTCGGTCTACGGCATCGAACGAATTCCTTCCGCCAATGCGATGCTGGTGTTCAATCACTCGAGCTACATGGACTCCCTCGTGCTCACCGCGATTCTCCCCGGTGAGCCCGCCTTCGTGGCGAAGAAGGAACTTGCCCTGCAAGTCTTCGCCGGCCCCTTCCTGCGCCGCCTGGGAACGCCCTTCGTGGAGCGCTACGACGTGGCAAGCAGTCTGGCCGATACCGAATCTCTGGTCACTTTGGCGCGGCAGGGGCGAATTCTCGTATTCTTCCCGGAAGGCACATTTACCCGGCGGGTCGGGCTCTCCGGCTTCTACCTCGGAGCGTTCAAGGTGGCGGCCGAGGCGAATCTTCCGGTGCTCCCCGGCGCCCTCCGGGGTACGCGTTCGATGCTGCGCGGCGAGCAATGGTTTCCCCGGTGGACCGCAATCAGCGCTGACATCGCGGAGCCGGTTATGCCGTCCGGGACGGAATTTTCATCGGTGCTGCGGCTGCGCGATACGGTGCGCAACGTGGTGCTGGCGCGTTGTGGGGAACCGGACCTCGGCGAATTGATCAAGCCCGTGCTGTCGCCAGCCGCGACGTGAGCCAATCAACGGGCCAGACGCCTGCGCGCACTGCCCGGGCACCCTGTCACAATTGACCCGGATCAAGTCGCGTGAAGAGAAGCAGGAGCATCTTTAACGCCAGGCAGTGAGGGAGATAATTCATGCGGCTGAGTTCGACCGCCTTTACCCACGGTTCCGCAATCCCCCGCCGTTTTACCTGCGACGGGGAAGACCTGTCCCCTCCCTTGGATTGGAGCGATGCACCGGCAGGGACCCGCAGCTTCGTCCTCCTCTGCGATGATCCCGACGCACCGGCGGGTACATGGCACCATTGGGCGGCCTATGACATCACTGCCGGTCAAACGGCGCTCGCGCCGGGCGCCGCCCAGCATGCCGAGAAGCAAGGTTTCAAGCAGGCAACCAATGATTTCCAACGGGTCGGTTACGGCGGTCCTTGCCCGCCGCACCGACATGGACCGCATCACTATCACTTCCGGCTGCTTGCGCTCTCGGTCGATCATCCGCCATTGCGCAAAAGCCCATCTTGCCGAGATGTCGAACGCGAAGCGCGCAAGCATGTCCTAGCCGAAGCGCTTCTCGTTGGCGTTTACAAGAGATGAACGTGTCCGGGCCGCCGCGCATGCCCCTACAGCTATCTCACAAAGTCGCTGGCGGCGTGGATTTGATCTGGATCAGAACGGCATTCCTGCCGCCGTGATGAGCTTATCGATAATAGATAGGCAGGCCCCATGCAAAATATTTTGGTGGCCACGGATGGCTCCAGCTCCGCGGATCGCGCTGTCGAGGTGGCCGTGGAGCTTGCGAAGGCGCTAGGCGGCCATCTCCTGATTCTGACGATTGCGGGGAGCCTTTCCGGCGAGGAAGTAAGGCAGCTTGTACGTGCCGAGAGGGATATCGCCGACGCCGTGGAATCGTTGTCGACCCAGATCCTGATAGCGGCCAAGGAGCGAGCACAGCGCCTCGGTGTATCGGCCGTCAATATGCAAACTGCATGGGGTGACCCCGCAGAAGCCATCATCGAAGCCGCGCGGCGCGAACACGCTGATGCGATCGTCGTGGGGCGGCGAGGCCGCGGCCGGCTGACGGGCCTGCTGCTCGGAAGTGTCTCCCAGAAAATCGTAAGCCTCGCTCCTTGCACCGCAGTCGTCGTTCCTTGAACCCGTGAGCCCCACCGCCCGCCGAGCGCAAACCGAAAATGCTTAAGAGCCTAAATGTAGACCAAGCCCGCTTCATCGCTATCCTGGCGAGGACAGCACGCGCGCAGCGCGACGCTCTGCTCAGGCACGTCGCAGAGGATGATCTAAGCGACCTGAAGCCGGCACGGGGCGAGCATAACCCAACTGCTGCATTGGGGCTCGATCCGCTCCTTCCGGAAAATCCTCAGACGGCGGCTTTACGCGAGGCAATCGCCACGCTGTCATCGCTGGCTCGCTCTGAGCTGTATACGTTGATGCGGATTGGTCAGGGCCACCTCGCCGCGAAGAAATGGCATTTGGGCATCGCCGAAGCAGATACGCTCGGAGACGAGACGGTCACCGCGGCAATTGACGAAGATGCCGACCTGCACGATCACATCATAAAAGGCCTTTACGAGGCCAAACTCTCTTCTTGACAGCCAATTGGCGTTGGTCGCGCCATAGCCGATATCAGCCGCCCCGGATCAGTTCGTGGCGGCGATGCCAGATTTCGCGGATCTGATCCTCGATGACGTTCTGTGCGGTCGGCGATGCGCCGGGATACGTCTGTTGAAGCCAATCTAACAGCTGTCTGGCGAATTCATCGAAGCCCTCCGGCAATTCGCCCGACATAATTCGACGATAGGCCTCACTCTCAATGAGCTGTAGCGAGGTTTTGTGGCCGGAAGCGGCAGTCATGCTTACAACCTAATCCGTTCGGCGCAGATGGGGCTCCGGTCTCTCTCTGCAAAGGCGCTTCTAAAATCGCATCTCACGACTATCGAGATTTGGCCAACCGACTGGACCGCTTCGCCTGTGCGCTGCGGCGCGCACGTCAAACTAGCTTCCCCAAGCCGTGTCACGCACGCCCCTTTGGCCCTGGCAGTTGCGACCAATCGAGACCCAGCTCTTCACAGGCCCGCAGGACTACGCGCGGATCAACAATCTGACGCGAGCCGCCAAGAGGAACCTCCGTCTTTCGACCCTCATGATGCACTGTAACCGTCACGTGGCCTTCCCCCCGCCGTTCATGCTCGTGACTATCGAAGCGACACCCTTGCTCGGCCAACCATTTTCTAAATGTTGAGCTTTGCATCACTGTCCTCCTGCTAATGCTGACGTGCGTTGCCCGCATAGCGCAAGGGTTCCGAATAGCTTGCGCGGATCGGCGGCTCCCCCGTTGATCTGAATCAAGTGCGCAAATCGCCGGAGGTGGTGGCTGATTTCGACAGCCAAGTCTTGACCAAAATGAGAAAAGAGCATGGATGCCGGGACGCCGCTTGGGCCAGGTCTCCAAAGGCTGCCGGTTGATCCAGCGCAAGGCGTACTTACGCCTGCAATGATCAAAGAAATTCAGAGGGCAACCGCCATGATGCGCATTCCCCATGAGCTGCGGGAGGAGTTTCCCCAGGAAGTGCTGTTCATTGAGCGGCTCATTAGAGCTAATTATCAATTTAGGCGGCTCGCGACCCGCTACGACGAGGTCAACCGCAATATCTATCGCATCGAAACGGAAGAAGAGCCGACCACCGATGAGGTGCTAGAAAGGCTCAAGAAGCGACGTCTCAAGCTGAAGGATGAAATCGCCGGCATGCTCGGGAAGCTTGAGCGCCGAATGTAGCAAATGCTCAAGGGATCACGACTACGGACATCAGCTAGAGGCGCCCGATTTCGAACTCCTCGCAGGAATAGCCGCGTATCGAAAGACCCTCTTCTAAGAAGTCTCCAACGAGCGGCATGCCAAGGAGGTAACTAGCCGTGCGTTCATTATGAGCACGGGCTGCCTCTTCACGGACCGCCGGCCAGTCGTCGGCGGAATAGTCATCGCGCCCCAGCCACGCCAAAGCCACAAGATCAATCTGCTCATCCTCCGACAGGGAATTGATGAGAGACGTGATTTCTTCGACGACAGGATCATCTTCATGGTCTTCAAGGACCGCGGCGCCCTTGTCATCTGAAGGATTCGATCCGGGATCCGGCTCCGTCACCTCATCCTTGGCGTCGAATTCTTTGGCCTTCATGATGATAAAGCATACCTTCTCCGGCGAGATCGCAAGAATGTCTTTGTCCTCGTCGGCAGATATTGCCGTTTTGTTCGATTTTTCTTTCATGGGCTTCACCTAGGTTGCGAACGTGGTGTTTTCGCCAGCGACGATCGAATACCATTGTGGATTCCGATTGTTACGCATTGAATGCATGACCTCGTAGGAAATCCTTGAGACAGGTCAATCCAGATCGCCAATCTCCGGTTCGCACATTTGATCCAAATCAACACACGTAGACGGTCGATGCGATCAGATGTGTTTACCGTCGTGCGGAGGCAAGATCGGTGAAGCACGGCAGTGAAACGTCTACGGGCGCGGATCTGCTTACGCGATGAACCAGTCTACCGATGAAGCATGGCGGAGGGACCCGTAGCTATCCTGCCCGAACACCCCGGAGGAGACTCCGGTCCGACGGACAGGGAGCGCGGGTCCTGCCTTTTGAGGCTGGGCGACATAACTGCGATCTCAGGGACTGACGAGTGAGCTGCACATATTCTCTCGAAGAGGGCATAAATGCAGAAATACCCCGTTGATATCGATCCCGAGCAAATCGTTCGCTGGGTCATGGCGGAGCAGCAGGCTGCGCCGTCGATTCTGAGAATCCGTGCGCGGCGCACCATGGAGGCGCAGGAGATTCCAGTCCGGAGGGAGTTTCACCTCGGCGATGAGGAACGCGAGAACCTGAGTGAAGTCGCAAGCGTTGCCACCCTCGAAATTGCACCCGCCCACGCAAGCGACGGCTGGCTGTTGACGGTGATCGTCGAGGACGAAATCGGTCCTCGGGCGCCCATCACGGGTGAGACGATCGACGCAGATAGAGAGATCGATATCGGCACCTTCTACCGCGAGTTCATTCGCCCGGCGCGGGGAACCGCGAGCGTCATCGCGGAGGTGGAAGGTCCTGCGGTCGAGGCGCGCATGGCTCATCTGCTCGACACGATCGAGAGCAACCGCCACAGCCCAAGTCGCGATAGCTCGGCAGGCTAACGATCTTGATCAAACCGGCGCGGCTGGAGTGGCGCAATCTGTAATTCGATATAGTGGGGGATTCAGCTCAATCGACATTGCCATGGCTGAACAATCCAAAATACCCGCGATGGCTGGAAGCCACATCATCGGTTCACGTGAAGCGGGCACGTTGTGGGGCCTATTCTGTCTGCGCGTCCGGCGCAGCCCCGACAGCGTCGCCTATCGCGATTACGATCCGGTTGTTGGAATCTGGCGTGATCACACATGGCAGACGATCGCGAAACGCGTCGATCGATTTCGTTGTGCGCTCGCGGAAGAGAGATTCCACGCCGGCGACAGGGTGGCTATTTTACTCGCCAACGGCATCGATTGGGTGTGCCTCGACCTGGCAGCGCACGCGTCCAGCTTGGTGGTCGTCGGTCTTTACGCGCCCGACTCCGCAGCAAGCCAGGCCCATATCCTTGGCCATTCCGACGCCCGGCTGATTCTTCTCGACACCGAGGCTCGTTGGCGGGAATTGAGTGTGTACCGATCAAAATTCCCGCTCCTCGATCGCGTCTGGCTCGCTGACAGCGATGCGGCCGCTGCATCACAAACCCGCAATCCAATTGTGCGGAGATTGGTCGACCTCCTGGCGATCGGTTCCAAGCTACCCCAACCTCATCCGGAAGCACCGAGCGACCTTGCCACGCTGATCTACACGTCCGGCACCACGGGGCAGCCCAAAGGCGTGATGCTGTCGCATCAGGCGGTACTTTGGAACGCCGAAGCTTCTGCGACAATTGTCCCCCCGCGACTGGATGACGTGTTCCTCTCGATTCTCCCGCTCGCGCATGCTTTCGAGCGAGTCGTCGGCTACTACCTGCCAATCATGGAAGGCTGCACGGTCGCGTTTGCGCGGTCGGCGCGCGATCTGCGTGAGGATCTTGCCGTGGTCCGCCCGACAGCGCTGCTAGGAGTTCCGCGCCTGTTCGAGCTGATGTCGGCTGCGGTCGCGAAGAGCGTCGAAGGAAGTCTCATCAGGCGTAACCTGCTGCGGCTTGCCGCGGCAATCGGCTGGCGGCGATTCGAAGCTGCGCGGCACGGGAGGAACCCGGATCTGACAACGCTGCTGCTCTGGGCCCTCCTTCAGCGGTATGTGGCAGTTCCGGTATTGGCCGCCTTCGGCGGGCGGCTGCGGGTCGCGATCAGCGGGGGCGCACCGTTGGATCAGGCGGTGGCCCGGCTGTTGATCGGCCTGGGCCTGCCGCTGCTCGAAGGTTACGGGCTCACCGAAGCCGCGCCGGTGGTCGCAGCCAATACGCTCGAAGACAACGTCCCGGGCTCGGTGGGCAAGCCGCTCCCTGGCGTCACGATCAAGCTCACCGCGGAGGGCGAACTGCTGCTGCGCTCACCTTCCATGATGAAGGGCTATTGGAAGGACGCCGCCGAGACCGCGCATGCGCTCGATGCCGCGGGCTGGCTCTCAACCGGCGATCTCGCCGAGATCAAGAACGGCCGGGTCTTCATTCGCGGGCGGCTCAAGGAAACGATCATCCTGTCCATCGGTGAAAAGATCGATCCGAACGTGGTGGAAGCCGAAATTGCCCGCGATCCGCTCTTCGATGAGGTAGCGGTAGTCGGCGGCGGCCGGCCTTTCCTCGTCGCGCTCATTGCCTTGAACAACGTCGCTTGGAAAGCTTACGCCGTCGACAATGGTCTTGCGCCGGATCGCCCAAATGACCCCATGAGCACCGCGAAAGTTCTCGCGAGAATTGCCTCCTTGCTCGCGACGCTACCGCACTTCGCTCAGGTTCGAGCTGTGCATCTGACACTCGCCCCGTGGACGATCGAAGCAGGATTGTTGACACCAAGTCTCAAGGTCAAACGTGACGCCCTGCAGAGAATGCTCGCGCGGGAGATCGACGCCTTATATGCCGAGCAGCGCCGAAGCCGGCTCGGGCCGAACTGACATCCGGAGGATGCATGTTCCATCATATTCTGATTCCCACCGACGGGTCGGTGCTATCGCAGAATGCAATCGAGTATGGGATTGCATTGGCGAAGGCAATCAATACCAAAGTCACCGCAATGACGGTGTCGGCGCCGTTTCGGATGTTTGCGATCGAGCCTGGCTTGCTTGCGGAGACGCCGGAACAGTATCACGTCCGCATGAAAGCTCTCGCGGCGAAGTATCTTGGTGTGGCAAAGGACGCGGCGGAGGCGGCAGGCGTGAGCTGCAACATGATCCACATGGAGCACGATCATCCGCACGAGGCGATCATCGATACGGCAACGCAGCAGCGATGCGATCTCATCGTGATGGCGTCGCACGGTCGGCGCGGCATTTCCGCCATTGTGCTTGGGAGCGAGACGGTCAAGGTGCTCACCCACAGCACGATTCCGGTCCTGATATTTCGTGCGCCAAGACCGTCGACACTTTTCGCAGCTACTTGAGTGGGCGTGTGTACCTAAATCTAAACCCGAATGTAGTGTTATAGCTTCTCACGCCAATCCCGGCTGTTGACGTTCTGCAAAACCGCGTCAACTGCAAGGTTGTCCTCGCCGGGAACCCGAATTCGCTTGAACTTCATATCGGGCGCAGACAGGGGCTTCGTCGCGTCGAGTCCCATCTTCGCGCCAATGCCATCGCGCGTGGAGGGATCGAGCTTCGATCCCTGGCTTTCCGGAATGATCACAAGATCGCGGTCGGCTTGAAAGCGCGTGGCGACAGCCCATTCCACCTCGGCCGGATTGTGAATATCGACATCCTCGTCGACGACAATCACCTGCTTCACATCGTAATGGCCCGCGAAGGCGCCCAGCATGATGTTCTTGGCTTCACCCTCCTGCCGCTTCGCGATCTGCACATAGAGGTGGTAACGGCAGACGCCGCCCAGTGAGAGATGAACGTCACGGACGTTGGGGAAACTGCGCCGCAGATGCGCCAACAGCGTCGCCTCGCGGGGAATGCCGCCCAGCAGCAGATGCTCCAGCCCACCGCCCACGATCGTATGAAAGATAGCATCCTTGCGTTGGGTCACCGCGTCGATCTCGATGACGTGACGCTTGGCGGGCTCGCCGTAGTATTGCGGAAATTCACCGAACGGTCCTTCCAGCGCACGAACCTCCGGCAGCACCCGGCCTTCGAGCACGATCTCCGCTTCCGCGGGCACGCGAACCTCGCTGGTTACACATTTAACCACGGGCAGCGGCCGGCCTTGCAACGCCCCTGCGATCTCTAATTCATCCACATCGAACGGCGCGATCGCCTGTGATGCAAGCAGCGTCAGCGGATCGACGCCGATCACGATCGCCACATGGAGGGGATCGCCGGCGCTCTCCGCCATTTCAAAAAACATATGCGTGTGGCGCGGCAGCAGCAGGACGCCAAGGCGATTCGGCCCGCTCAGCTGGCATCGGTGAATGGAGACGTTCTGCACGCCCGTGCGCGGATTGCGCGCAATGACAAGACCGGCGGTGATATAGGGCCCGCTGTCATATTCATTTTGAGTGGGCAGCGGCAGCAGCGCACCGAGGTCGACGTCCCGGTGCACCACTTCTTGAACGGGCGCGGCCGTAATTTCCTGCCACGGTAGCGGGTTCAACGCGGCGCTTTGGAACTGCGTCAAGATCTCGTCCGGTTCAACCGCCATGGCGGCCGCCATCCAGGCGCGGCTTGAGACCAGACCAGAGACCACCGGGATGGAATGCCCGTCGGGCTTCGGAAAAATCGTGGCGCGGCGGCCATCGAGACGCTTAGCGATCGCGGCAAGCTCAAAACGCAGCGAAACCCCGGGACAAGCGACCGCGAGTTCATCGCGGCCGGCAAGGTGGTCCAGCCATTCACGCAAACCACGGATCGGCCGCGGCCTGTTGCTGCCGTCCAAGGAAACCTCCACGGCTGGAGAGGAGCGGCTTGAGATCGTTTTGTTGCGCGTGGTTTCGGACATGAGCCACCGTCAATTCGCGTAAGGACACCTGACGTAATATGTCATCGCTTCGATACTCATAAGGCCGATCAACTTGCCTGCCTATCCCGCCGGCCGCCGCCAAAAACGGAACTGAGCAGCACTACCCCTGGTGGCGCAGCTGCGTTAACTTCGGCGACTACCACCCTGGGTGTGGCGCCACGATGTGCTAATATCGTAGCAAGACGGAGCGAGAGGCGGCGATAAAGGACGGGAGTGGATGTCTACGGCGTTGCGTATTGCTCATGGCGCGTTCGGCCGTGTCGCTCTGCTCGACATGGATCGTTCGCTCGTGCGTCACGCGCATCCACATTGCCATGTCCTGATCAAGGCCGAGGGCGCGGATACTCAATTTGCCGTCGGCGACGCGCTCGTTCCGCTGACGGACAATCAGGCCGTGTTGATCAACGCCTGGGAACCGCACGCCTACGTGCACGACCAGGAACGGCCGCGGACCATTATCCTCGCACTCTACATCGAGCCGGAATGGCTTAAAGTTTTCCGCCATAACTGGGGCGCAAGCAGCGCGTCCGGATTTTTTAGCCGTCCCGCGGGCGAACTCTCGCCGAGAATTCGTAGGCTGGCCATGGACTTAGCGCAGTTGATGGTCGCGGAGCCCTCGGCCACGTCAGCGCATGAGCGGCTGTTGTCCGACCTGATGATTTCGGTCGTGGAAAGATTTACCCCGTGGCGCGCCCTGCCGCGACCGATCAGTCTGGCCGGCGCCGACAAGGCCCGCTTCGACTGGCGCATCCGCCGGGCGGTGGACCTGTTGCGCAACCAACCGCAAGCGCCGTGCGACGTCGCCACGCTGGCACGGGAGGCGGGGCTGTCGCGTGCCCACTTCTATCGTTTGTTCGAACAATCGACCAACGTCACGCCGCATGTATATTTGAACGTCTTGCGGATGGAATTGGCCGTCAACGCGATCATGCACCAGACCGAGAGCCTCACCGCGGTGAGCGAACGTCTCGGCTTCAGCGTTCCCGCACACTTCACCCGCTTCTTTTGCAACCACGCGGGAGTGAATCCGAGCGAATTCCGCTCGGTGGCGCGGATGAGTTCTTCCGCGCACGTTTAAAAAAGAGACTTTTCGGTAAATCGTGAGACGGCCCGTCATGGCTGCGGTTGCCGCCCCCTGACATCTGTTCCCCTGAGGCATGCCGGCAAGAGCATGCACGGACGGGAACGCCTGAAGATGACAGCCGCCGCGGCAAAATGGCTTGGCCAGTCGGTCGAGCGCGTCGAAGACGCCGCGCTGCTGACCGGCTTCGGCCGCTACATCGACGATCTTGGCGTGCGGCCGGGGACGCTGCATGCCGCGATCCTGCGCTCTCCCCATGCTCATGCTGCCATCCGCGCTATCCGCGCCGACGCGGCGCGGCGTTCCGCCGGTGTCGCCGCGGTGTTGACCGGGGCTGAGGTCACCGCCATTTCCTCCAGCTTGGTTGTCGGCGTGAAGGCGCCGATCCAATGCTGGCCCATCGCCGTTGACTGCGTCCGCTATGTCGGCGAACCCGTCGCCGTCGTGGTTGCGGCGGACCGCTATCTGGCGGAGGACGCCCTCGATCTCATCGAGGTCGATTACGATCCCCTCCCCGTTCTTATCGATCCGCGCGCCGCGCTCGACCCGGCACAGCCGCTGCTGCACGACGGCCTCGGTTCCAACATCGCCAGTGACCGGTCGTTTCGCTACGGCGATCCGGAGCGCGCCTTTGCCGAATGCGCCCGCCGCATCGCCATCGACATTCATTATCCGCGCAATTCCTGCACGCCGCTCGAAACCTACGGCCTCGTCGCCGAATATGATTCCGCCAGCGACGCCTATGACATCCTCGCCAATTTCCAGGGTCCATTCAGCATGCACCCGGTTATGGCGCGGGCGCTCAAGGTGCCCGGCAATCGGCTGCGGCTGCGCACGCCTCCGGATTCCGGCGGCAGTTTCGGCGTCAAGCAAGGCATATTCCCGTACATCGTACTGATGGGCCTGGCTGCTCGCGTCGCCGGGCGGCCGGTCAAATGGATCGAGGATCGGCTCGAACACCTGACCGCTTCGGTATCCGCCACCAACCGGGTCACGCACCTGGAAGCCGCCGTGCAGCCGGACGGACGGATCACCGCGCTCGCCTGGGATCAGACCGAAGACGTGGGCGCGCATATTCGCGCACCGGAACCGGCGACGCTCTACCGGATGCACGGCAATCTCACCGGCGCTTACGACATCCGGCACGTATCCGTACGCAACCGGGTCGTGCTCACCAACAAGACGCCGACCGGGCTCAACCGCGGTTTCGGCGGGCCGCAGGTCTATTACGCGCTTGAGCGCCTCCTGCAGCGGATCGCCGTGGAGCTGCAGCTCGATCCGCTGGAGGTGATCCGGCGCAATCTGGTGCCTTCCGGCTCTTTTCCTTACCGCACGGCGACGGGCGGCCTGCTCGATTCCGGTGACTACCCCCGCACCCTCGATGCAGCGGTCGAAGAAGGCGGCCTCGACGAATTGCTGGCGCGCCGCGAAAAGGCGCGGGCCGAAGGGCGCATCTACGGCATTGGCTACACCGCGGTGGTCGAGCCGAGCGTCTCCAACATGGGCTACATCACAACCGTGCTGACGGCGGAAGATCGCCGACGCGCCGGGGCAAAAAACGGAGCACAAACCACTGCCACGGTGTCGCTTGACCCGGGTGGAGCCGTCTCGGTGCACATTGCATCCGTGCCGCAGGGTCAGGGCCACCGGACCGTCGCGGCGCAAATCGTTGCCGATGCGCTCGGACTTGCGCCACGCGATATCCGCGTCATCAGCGAACTCGATACGGCGCGCGATGCGTGGTCCATCGCATCCGGCAATTATTCCAGCCGCTTCGCCGCGGCGGTCGGCGGAGCCGTGCATCTGGCGGCCATGCGCGTGAAGGAGAAGCTCCAGCGCGCGGCGGCGGCCCAGCTCAATGTTCCGGCGGACGAGATTGAGTTCGTCGGCGGCAAGGTGCGCGCACGCGGCAATCCGGACAATGTGTTGCCATTCGGCCGGCTTGCCGCCGCGAGCCATTGGTCGCCGGGGATTTTGCCCGACGGCGCGCAGGTCTTGCGCGAGACCGTGTTCTGGTCGCCGCCCGAACTGACGGCGCCAAGCGAATTGGATGAGATCAATTCGTCGCTCTGCCACGGCTTCATTTTCGACTTCTGCGGGGTCGAGATCGACCGCACGACCGGCGCAATCCGCATCGACAAATACGTCACGATGCATGACTGCGGCCGCGTGTTGCACCCAGGCATGGTCGCCGGGCAGATCACGGGCGGTTTCGCGCACGCGTTGGGCGCCGCCGTATATGAAGAATACGCCTACTCGCCGGACGGCAGCTTTCTTGCCGGCACCTTCGCCGACTATCTCGTGCCGACCACGATGGAGGTGCCTGAGCCGGTGATCCTCCACTTCGAATCGCCGTCGCCCTTCACACCGCTGGGTGCGAAAGGCGCGGGCGAAGGCAATTGCATGAGCACGCCGGTGTGCCTTGCCAATGCCGTGGCCGATGCGCTTGCTATCAGGGACATCGATCTTCCGCTTACTCCGGCCAAGCTTGCCGCCTTTCTGCATCCGCAGGAATCGGAGCCGCCGGCCCGTTTCCACCAAACTGATCCGGAGCGAGCCCACGGACAGGCGCTGCATGGCGCGGGAACGGCTCACATCGGCACGTCGCAGGAAAACGTGTGGCGCGCATTGCTCGACGTCGACACCTTGGCGGCGATCATTCCCGGCTGCCACAACGTCGAAAAGGTGTCGGATACCCATTTCCGCGCCGATGTCACGATAGGGATTGGCCCGGTGAAGGGACGCTATCGCGCCGAAGTGACGCTGTCCGATCTCAACCCGCCCCATGCGGCGACGCTGACCGGCTCGGCAACGGGTGCGCTTGGCTTCGGCGCTGGCTCGGGCCGCGTCATGCTCGTGCCGGACGGCGAAGCCACCCGCCTGACCTATACTTATGAAGCGGAGATCGGCGGCAAGATCGCATCCATCGGCGGGCGTCTGCTGGACGCAGCCGCGCGGCTCGTCATACGGGAGTTTTTCGCGGCGCTGGCACGCCGGCTTGGCGGACCAAAGCAAGGAATGCTCGCGCGATTGCGCGACGCGATCGGAGGCCGGCGATGAAACCGGCGCCTTTCGACTATATTCGCCCGCGCACCCTGGCGGAGGCGCACGCGGTCATCGCCGGCGAGGCCGGCGATGCGCGTGTGCTCGCCGGCGGCCAGAGCCTCCTGCCCATGCTGTCGATGCGGCTTTCCCGGCCCAAGGTCGTGGTCGATATCATGCGCCTGCCCGAGCTTGCGCAGATCACGAACGAATCCGAGGCCATCCGCGTCGGCGCCGCCGTCCGGCAGGCGGAACTGATGGCTTGGCCGCCTCTGGCAAAAGAACAACCGCTGCTCGCCTCCGCCATGCCGTGGGTCGGTCACGCGCAGACGCGCAGCCGCGGAACCATATGCGGCTCCGTCGCCCATGCGGATCCCAGCGCCGAAATCCCGCTGGTTCTGGTGGCGCTCGAAGGTGAGATTGAAGTTTCCAAGCACAGACGTCGACGCCGCATCCCGGCCGATCAATTCTTCACCGGCTTGATGTCGACGGCGCGCGAGGACGACGAGCTGATCGAAGCCGTCGTCATCCCCAAGAAAAAACGGAAACAAGGCTTTGCCTTCCGCGAGTTCTCGCGGCGGCACGGCGATTTCGCCATCGTCGCATGCGCGGCGGTTGCCGACGATCGCGGCGTACGCCTCGCCATCGGCGGGGTGGCCGACCGGCCGGTCGCGCGCGATCTCGGCGAATTGACGGGCCCCGCCCTGACCGAAGCGCTCGATGCCTTCGCATGGGACCTGGATGCGCGCGACGACCTGCACGCCACGGCGCGTTACCGGCGCGAACTGGTGCGGCGCATGGGCCGCGACACCATCGAGGAGGCGCGCCGATGCCGCGCATGAGCGCCACCACACGCCATCGGGTTGGCTTCGAGCTCAACGGCCGCGCCGTCGAGGGCGAAGCGGAGCCGCGCATGCTGCTGACGGATTTCCTGCGCCATACGCTTGGCATGACGGGCACGCATGTGGGTTGCGAGCATGGCGTCTGCGGCGCCTGCACGATCGAGATCGACGAGGTGCCGGCTAGGGCATGCCTGACATTGGCTGTGCAGGTGCAGGGTTCCCGCCTGCGCACGGTTGAGGCGTTGTCGCCCGAGCCGGGCCGCCTGTCGATCTTGCAGGAGGCATTTCGGCGCCATCACGCGCTGCAATGCGGGTTCTGCACCGCCGGCATCCTGATCTCGCTCGACTGGTACCTGCGGCAGCAGCCCAATCCATCCGAAGCGGACCTGCGCGAATTTCTCGGCGGTCATTTATGCCGCTGCACCGGCTATGGGCCCATCATCGCTGCGGCTCTCGACGCCGCGCGCCGACTACAGGAAGCCGCGCCGCATGCTTGATCTCGGAACCAGCTTTCTTGCCAGTGTCGCCCGCGCTCCGCACGCGCTGGCGATCGTCGACGGCGATTTGCGGCTCACGTATCGCGAGTGGTACCAGCGCATTTCCGCCGTCGTCGCCGGCTTCGACGAGCTTGGCCTGGCACCCGGCGATCATCTCGTCACGGTGCTGCAGAACCGGTGGGAAGCCGCCACGCTCCATTGGGCCTGCCAATTCGCCGGCATCGTCATCACGCCGGTCAACTGGCGCGCCAAGAGCAGCGAGATCGACTACTACATCGAAGACGCCGAAGCGCGCGCCGTTGTCTACGAAGAGATAGCCGCGGAGGCGGTGGCCGGCTCCAAACAAGCGCAGTCGCGGCCTCGCATTTCCGTTGACGGCGGCGGCGCCGGCGATATTCCATTCGCACCAATGGTCGCGCGCGCGGCAGCAGACGCACGGCCCCGCGTCAGCGCGGAGGCATGGTCGGTGATGCTGTACACATCCGGCACCACCGGCAGTCCCAAGGGCGTGCCGCGGCGCCAGCGGGCTGAACGCGCCGGCGCCGTGGCTCATGTGGCGCAGAACCTCTACGGGTATGGTGAGCGCACGCTGGGTGTGATGCCGCTCTATCACACGATGGGCGTGCGCTCGCTGCTGGCAATGTCACTGATCGGCGGCGCTTTCATCTGCTTGCCTCGCTTTGATGTCGCGCAGGCGCTCGAGCTCATCGCCGCCGAGAAGATCACCAATCTCTATCTCGTGCCGACGCTCTACCACGACCTCGTGCATCACGAGCGGCTGAAGACCGCCGACATCAGCTCCGTGCGCAAGCTCGGATTCGCCGGCGCACCGATGACCGTTGGTCTTCTCAAGGAGTTGCAGGCCGCGTTCAAGCCGGACCTCTTCGTCAATCACTACGGATCGTCCGAAATCTACACCTTCACCGTCGACCAGAACGCGCCGGCAAAACCGAGCTCCGCCGGCCGCGCCGGAATCAATCAGATGATCCGCGTGGTCAAGCTCGGCGCGCGCTCGCCGGAAGACGCCGCGGACGTGGGAGAAGAAGGCGAGATCATTGCGCTGCTCGCCGGCGATGAATCCTTCGAAGGCTATTGGCGGCGGCCGGATGCCGACGCGAACGCCTTGCGGAACGGCTGGTATTTCACCGGTGACACGGGTTACCTCGATGCGGACGGCGATCTTTTCGTCACCGGCCGCGTCGATGACATGATCATCACCGGTGGCGAGAACGTCTCGCCGATCGAGATCGAAAGCTGCCTTTCGCTGCACCCTGCCGTGGCCGAGGTGGCGGTCGTCGGGCTGCCGGACGAGCGCTGGGGCAAGGTCGTTACCGCATTCATCAAGCGCCGCATCGCGGTCGAGGAAGCCGAACTCGATCAGTTCTGCCGTGCCTCCGGTTTGGCGAACTTCAAGCGGCCGCGCCGCTTCGTCTTCGTCGAGGACATTCCGAAATCTCCCGTGGGCAAGCTGCTGCGCCGGAAGCTCGTTGACGGCGAGTACGAATCCGAACGCCAGCAGCGCGGAAACCAGAAGCAAGGAACCGCCGCATGAGCCATGCCATGACCTCTACCGACCCGCGCCTGGCCGCGCTCGACGGCTTCCGTGTCGAAATCGATGACGATCGGGAGCGCGCGGACGTGATCCTCGACCGGCCGCCATACAACGTCGTGTCGATGCCGCAACGCGATCAGCTTCGCCTGGTGTTTGAATTGCTAGACCAGGACACGCGCGTGCGCGTGATCGTGTTGCGCGCGGCCGGAGAGCACTTTTCGAGCGGCGGCAACATCAAGGGCTTCCTGGAAGCTTCTCCCGAACATGTATCGAAACTCGCATGGAACATCGCCGCGCCCGCTCGCTGTGAGAAGCCGGTCATCGCCGCCAACCGTGGCTACTGCTTTGGCGTCGGCTTCGAACTCTCGCTCGCCTGCGATTTCCGCCTGATCTCCGAAACCTGTCAATACGCGCTGCCGGAACAGCGCCTCGGACAAATCCCCGGCTCCGGCGGCTCCGCGCGTTTGCAGAAAATCGTCGGCATCACGCGCACCAAAGACATCGTCATGCGATCGCGGCGCATTCCGGCGAAGCAAGCATACGACTGGGGTATCGCCACGGATTGCGTGCCGGACGACAAGCTGGAGTCCGCAACGGACGCGCTCGTCGATGAGTTGCGTGCATTCTCGCCGCTCGCCCAGCGGACGGCCAAGAAATTGCTGAACGACACGGAGGAAGCCAATCTTTCGGTCGCGATCGAACTTGAAGGCCATTGCTATAGCCGGCTGCGGCAATCCGACGATTTCCGCGAAGGCGTCGAAGCGTTCCAAGCCAAACGAGCGGCGAAGTTTCGAGGAACGTGAGCAGCAACTGAAAGTCCACAACACTCAATCGGGGAGGAAGACATGAAAACCAAAACGACTGTTCTGACGACACTGCTATGCGCAACCGCGCTGAGCAGCGCCTTTGCCGCCGATCCCATCAAGATCGGCGTTGTGACGCCGCTGACCGGCACCTATGCCGGCATCGGCCAGCAGGTACGGTGGGGCCTCGAGCTTGCCACCAAGGAAGTCAACGCGGCCGGCGGCATCATGGGCCGTACGGTCGATCTGACATTCGAAGACGAGGAAGCAAACCCCTCGGTCGCGGTTCAGAAAGCGGAAAAGCTGTTCCAGGTGGGGAAAGTCGATTTTCTCACGGGCACGGTCAATTCCGGCTCGACGCTCGCGGTCGGCCAATTGGCGGAGCGGGCTGGGAAGCTGATCTCCACCACCGTTTCGTTCGCCGATTCCATCACCGGCGACCGGTGCTCGCCCAACGTCTTTCGCGTGAACGCACGCGCAGGCCAGCAATCTTCGGCGCTAGCCGCGTGGCTCGCGAAGGAGAAGCCGAAGGCCAAGGTATTTTATCTCGGCCCTGATTACGAGATGGGACGCTCCACCGTCGCCGCGTTCAAGTCGGACGTGCAACGGGTCGGCGGCGCCAGTCTCGGCGAAGTGTTCGCGCCACTCGACAGCAAAGACTACACGCAATACTTCGGTCAGATCCGCGCGACGCGGCCGGAAGTGCTCTACACCTCGGTCGCCGGTAACGACACGGTGCGGCTTTTCACCCAGCTGCAGGAGTTCGGCCTGCTCGGCAATCTGACCGTGCTCGGCGCCTCTGGCACTGTCACATCTCAGAACGTCGCCGCTATTGGCAAAGCCGCGGAGGGCTTCGTCACCGGCGTCGGCTATTCGGCTGAGATCGCGACGCCGGAGAACAAGAAGTTCGTCGAAGCATTCCGTGCAGCCTATAAGGCCGATCCTGATCTCTACGGGGCTGACTCCTATGGGTTGGTCTACGCCTACAAGGCCGCCGTCGAGAAGGCTAAATCCACCGAAACCGACAAGGTGCGCGACGCGCTCCGCGGCCTGAAGTGGCAGACGCCGCAAGGCGAGAAGACGCTGCGCGCCGGCGACCATCAGGCCGTCCAGACCATGTACGTGGTGCGCGTGACCGGCGGTCAGTTCAAGATCGTCTCTCAGGTGACGGGCGAAGAGGCTATCGGCGCGGACGCGTGCACGCGCTTCTGAGCTGATCAAAAACACGAGCCCGATGATGACCGAGATGCTGGACTACATTCAGTTTGTGCTGGCCCCTCAGGTCGTCACCGGGCTCGTGCTCGGCGTTGCCGTCATTCTGGTGGCGCTTGGACTGACGATCATTTTCGGACTGCTCGACGTCATCAACATGTCGCACGGCGAATTCTATGCGCTGGGCGCATTCGCCTCCGTGGCGCTGGGGGCGATCGGCGTGCCGTTCTGGCTGCTGCTGATCCTGGTGCCGCTGCTGATGCTGCCCGTCGGCTACATCGTCGAACGCGGCCTGATTCAGCGGGTGTTCCATTCCGGCGATCGCCATGTGACGACGCTGCTGTTGACCTTCGGACTCGGCCTCGTGCTCGAAGACGTGTTCAGGCTCGTCTTCGGTCCAAACCCGCATAAGCCCGAGACGCCGATGCCGGGGGCGATTGAGCTGATCGGAATTTTCCTACCGATCTACCGGCTCTTTCTCATCGCCATCGGGGTCGCAATTATCATCGCCGTGGCTCTCGTCGTGTATCGCACCCGGCTCGGAGCGATGGTGCGGGCGGCCGCCTTTGACCGCAACATGGCGGCTTCGCTCGGGGTTCCGGTGTCCTGGGTCTATGCCGGCGCGTTTGCGTTCGGTGTTGCACTAGCGGCGCTTGCGGGCGTGCTGCTGGCGCCGATCTATTCCGTGTTTCCCACCATGGGGCGCGATTTCATCTTGATCGCGTTCACCGTTGTGATCGTGGGCGGCATGGGCAGTATTGCCGGCGCCGTGGTCGCGGGCCTGTTTCTGACACAGGTACAAGCCATCGCCTCGCTTTATATATCCCCTGTTTGGACGGACCCGATCGTGTTCGGCATCATGGTGCTGATGTTGATTGTCCGGCCGCAGGGCCTATTCGGACGGCTCGGACATGCCTGACGCCCTCACCCTCGCCGCGCGGGCCAGCCACGTACTCGTCGCAATTCTCGTCGCAAGCGCGCTCATCTTCGCCATCGTCGGCGCTGTGATGAACGACACATTCTATTTGCGGCTCGCGACGGAAGCGCTGATCTTCGCTGGCCTCGCGCTCTCGGTCGACATCCTGCTCGGCTATACCGGGCTGTTGTCCCTCGGGCAGGCGCTCTACTTCGGGCTGGGCGCCTATCTCTCCGCGGTAGTGCTGATAGCGGTGCCGTCATTCTGGGCGGCGCTCGGCGCGGCGCTCGCCGCCGGCATCATCGTGGGCTTCCTCGGCGGAGTGATCGCCGATCGCGTGCGAGGGGTCTACTTTGCATTGATCACCTTCGGCATGGCGCAGGTCGCCGCCAAGGTTGTCTACAACACGCGCTCCCTGGGCGCATCCGACGGATTGCTTGGAGTCCCTATCGTCGACATCAACCTCGGTCTGTTTTCGATTTCCAGCGCCTCGCCGGCTGGCTTCTTTCTCTTCGTTCTGGCATTCGTGGTGCTGCTCTATTGCCTGGCTGCCTATGCCCTCGATACGCCAGTCGGGCGGCTGCTCATCGCGTTGCGCGCCAACGAGCGGCGTGTGCCGTTCCTGGGCTTCCCGACGCGATCGCTGCGCCTGACCTCCTATGTGTTCGCCGCCGTCATCGCGACCGTTTCAGGCGCGCTCTACCCGATGTTGCGCGGATTCGTCTCGCCGGAACTGCTGTTCTTCTCCACCTCGGGCAATGCGGTGATCACCGTCGTGCTCGGCGGTGTCGGCACCCTCGCCGGCGCCCTATACGGTAGCGTGTTGCTGATCGGGTTGAAGTCCATCATCGGAAGCTGGACCGAGCATCATCTGATCGTCATCGGTCTGCTCTTCATGGGCGCGGTCATTTTTCTACCGCGCGGGCTGATGGGTCTCGTGCACCCCTATGTGATGCGAGGATTGCAGCGCTGGGGCGGGCCATGAACACGCCCGTGCTGGAAGTACGCGACCTCTCGATCAGCTTTGGTGGGCTGCGCGCGGTCGATCACGTCAGTCTCTCCGTCGAGCGCAATCGCATCACCACCATCATCGGCCCGAACGGCGCTGGGAAATCCACGCTGTTCAATTTGATCTCGGGGGCGTTGCGGCCAAGCACCGGTCAGGTCTGCGTCGACGGGATTGACTACACGGGCGCGCCGCCGCACCGGATGCAGGCTGCCGGCCTCGCGCGCTCCTTCCAGATCACCAATCTGTTCTTCGAGCTGTCGGTGGCTGAGAACCTCCGGCTGGCGGCGCAGGCATTGGAGCCTGTCAGCCGCGTCTGGCTGCCCATCGGCCGTAGTCTCATCGCACGCGCGCGTGTGTCTGAGCTGCTCAAACGCTTCGACCTGGCGGATAAGGCCGACTACCCCGTGGGCAAGCTGTCGCACGGCGAGCAGCGCAGGCTAGAAGTCGCCGTGGCGCTGGCGTGCCGGCCGAAGGTGTTGATGCTCGATGAACCGACGCAGGGCATGAGCCACGGCGACACCGAAGATACCGCCGCGCTGATCCGCTCGCTCGCCACAGACGTGACGATATTGCTGATCGAACACGATATAGGGCTCGTCATGAGCCTGTCCGACCACGTCATCGTCATGCACCAGGGCGCCAAGCTGGCGGAAGGAAAACCGGAGGCGGTGCGCGCGAACCCGGCCGTGCAGACGGCCTATTTCGGACACGCCTGACATGCTCCAGGTCCACAACATTCATACGCATTACGGATTGAGCCATGTGGTGCAGGGCATCAACCTCGACGTGGCTGACGGCGAGGTGATCGGGATTTTCGGCCGCAACGGCGTGGGCAAGACGACGCTGCTGAAGACGATCGCCGGTTGGCTTCGGCCGAGCAGCGGTGAGATCCGGTTGGACGGACAGCACCTCAATGGCCAGCCGCCGGACCGCATCTGCCGTGCCGGGGTCGGCTTTGTCCCCGAGGATCGGCGCATCTTTCCTGGGCTGACCGTCGAGGAGAACCTGACGCTTGGCTTTCTGCAGGTGCCGCGCCGGTCGGCCGCCAACAGCCGCGCGAGATTAGACTTGGTTTACGACCGCCTGCCCCGTTTGCGGGAGCGCCGAAACCAGCTCGGGACGACTTTGTCCGGCGGCGAGCAGCAGATGCTCGCGATGGCGCGCGTCATGGTGGGCGAGCCCAAGGTTCTGCTGGTCGACGAGCCGAGCGAGGGACTAGCGCCCATGATCGTCAGCGAAATCTACAGCATCCTCTCCGACATGAAGCGCGCGGGCCGCACCATTCTTCTCGTCGAGCAGAACGTTAGCAAAGCCCTCGACCTGTGTGACCGCTTCGTAGCGATCGAGCGGGGGCGAGTCGTGTTGGATGGAGATGCGCGAAACGAGATGGATCGCGAGCGGCTGTTGTCGATCATCGCCTTGTGAGAGAGGCGCAGCGGATGGCAGCTGAGTTTGAATAAGAACAGTGAACCGCAAAAGCGGATGACTCGGAAACGAACTCTAACGGGGAGGACGGACCCATGGACAAGATGAGAATAAGGCAATTGCTATGGAGCGTAGCGCTCCCGCTTGCAACGATGATCAGCAGCGGAACTGCCGAGGCGCAGACGTATCCCAACCGGCCAATTCAAGTCATTGTCCCGTTCGCGGGCGGAAGCGCGAGCGACGTGATCACACGGATTCTTCTCGACCGGATGAGCACGTCGATGGGACGGCCGATCATCATCGAGAACCGCCCCGGAGCCGGCGGCAATACCGGAACCGCGGCCGCCGCAAAGGCCGAACCGGACGGCTATACGCTATTGATGAGCACGTCAGGACCCCTGGCTGCCAACAAGACGCTATTTCGCGATCTCGGCTATGAACCGGAGAAGGACTTCGAACCGATTTCGCTCTTCGCGGTACTGCCGAACGTCATCGTTGTCAGCTCGAAGCTGCCGATCAAATCGCTCCCCGAATTGATCGCCTATGCCAAGCAACGGCCGAAGGAGCTCAACTATGGCTCAGTCGGCGTCGGGAGTTCACAGCATCTGGCCGGCGCGTATTTCGAGCAGGTCGCGGGAGTACAGATGACTCACGTGCCTTACCGGAACATCGCGCAATACGTACCTGACCTGATCGCCGGCACGGTGCCGCTTGGTTTCCAGCTTCTCCCGAATGTTCTTGGCCCGCTTAATTCAGGAGACGCGCGTGCGCTCGCCGTCACGGTCAGCAAGCGGATGACGGCGCTTCCCAATGTGCCGACGGTGCTCGAGGCAGGCATCAAGGACTACGAGTCGTCCGCCTGGCTGGCCCTCTTGGCGCCGCGCGGGACGCCCAAGCCGATCATCGAGAAGCTCCACCAGGAGCTTGCATCCGCCATAGCCGATCCTGCTCTACGCGCGCGGTTTGCCGATCTCGGCGCGGAACCGGCGGCGACCAAGCCGGAGGAACTCGGGAAGTTCATCTCCGCGGAAGTTGTCAAATGGCGTGAAATCATAACGCGAGCGGGCATTACTGTTGACCAGCAATAGCTTCTGCTTGTTCGGTTAGCTAATCCAGCGCGCGGGGCGCCTTGCCATCAAGATTGTATTGGCGACCGCCCCGCGCGGACCAGTCCGTACTGGGCGTCGCCTTCCCTGCCTATCGCTGGGCTTGTTTGCGGGTTTAGCGCGATCTCTGCCAGAGACCACACTGGCTGGCTGGGGCGCCTGGATTCGAACCAGGGAATGGCGGAATCAAAATCCGCTGCCTTACCACTTGGCTACGCCCCAATGAGGGGGTGGACCCCTCGGCGGGGCGGACGATAGCGGCGCCACCCGGCAGGATCAACGCCGGAGCGCCCGCTATCCCTATCCCGCTACATATATAGTGCGGCCGCCGGACACGGGGATTTCCCCATGGGGCGATCTCCCCAGTCGCCGGGCTGACCCGCCCCGCCCGGCCTTCATGGTCTCTCCATACCTCGCCTCTCTATATAATGAGTACGGTCGGTCCTGAGTCGCCTATCAGGCTCCGGAAGTATGCCTCTGGTTCCCGGCTCTCGCGTCGCGCTCGGCCGGGATGACAATTGGGTGCGGCAGGAGATCATCCCATGACCTATCGGGCGCCGGTTGAGGACATCGCCTTCACGCTGAAACACGCGGCGGGCATGGGCGATGCGCTGGCCCAGGGGCTTTACGGCGATCTCGGCGAGGACCTGATCGACGCGGTGCTGTCGGAGGCGGGACGTTTCGCCAGCGACGTGATCGCCCCGCTCAACCGGGTGGGCGACAAGCACGGCACGCCGTTCAAAGACGGCGCGGTCACCATGCCGCCGGGCTGGAAGGACGCCTATCGCGCCTGGACCGAGGCCGGCTGGAACGGCCTCGCCGCGCCCGAGGACGCCGGCGGCCAGGCGCTGCCGCATGCGCTCAACGCCGCCTGCACGGAAATGTGGAACGCGGCTTCAATGGCTTTCGGTATCGGCCCGGTGCTGACCATGGGCGCGGCCGAGGCTGTGGCCGTGCACGGCAGCGACGCGCTCAAGCGCGTGTATCTGCCGAAGATGGTGAGCGGCGAATGGACCGGCTCCATGCAATTGACGGAGCCGCAGGCCGGCTCCGACGTGGGCGCGCTGCGCACGCGCGCCGAGCGCGCGGGCGACGGCAGCTATCGCATCACCGGGCAGAAGATCTTCATCACCTACGGTGAGCACGACCTCACCGACAACATCGTGCATCTGGTGCTGGCGCGGCTGCCGGACGCGCCGCCGGGCACGCGCGGGATTTCGCTCTTTCTCGTGCCTAAATTCCTGGTGAATGCCGACGGCTCGCTCGGCGCGCGCAACGATGCGCGGGCGCATTCCATCGAACATAAGCTCGGCATTCACGGCTCGCCCACCTGCACCATGGTGTTCGGCGACCAGGGCGGCGCTATCGGTTTTCTCATCGGCGAGGAGAACCGCGGGCTCGCCTGCATGTTCACGATGATGAATCTCGCGCGGCTGTCGGTGGGCCTGCAAGGTGTGGCGATTGCCGAACGGGCGACGCAGGCGGCGATAGCCTATGCGCGGGAGCGGAAACAGTTCGGACCCATCATCGCGCATCCCGACGTGAAGCGGATGCTGCTGACCATGCGGGCGCAGACCCGGGCCGCGCGCGCTATTTGCTACGCCACCGCGGTGGCCATCGACCGTTCGCATCGGCTGGATGGGGACGCGGCGAAAACCGCGCATGAGCGCGCCTCGCTGCTGACACCGGTGGCGAAGGCCTATTCCACCGACATCGGCGTGGAGGTGGCGTCGCTCGGCATCCAGGTGCACGGCGGCATGGGTTTCGTTGAGGAAACCGGCGCCGCGCAGCATCTGCGCGACGCGCGCATCGCGCCGATCTACGAGGGCACCAACGGCATCCAGGCGATCGATCTCGTCACCCGCAAGCTGCCGCAGTCGGGCGGCGCGTGTGTTGGCGCTTATTTGCAGGAGCTGCGCGTGATCGTGGGCAATGTGCAGGCGGCGAACGATCCGGCCTTCGGCGCGAGCGGCGAGCGGCTGGCCGAAGCAGTGGACGCGCTCGACCGCGCCACACAATGGATGCTCGCCAATGTTGAAAGAAAACCGGACGCAGCGCTCGCGGGCGCGACGCCCTACTTGCGTCTGTTTGGTGTCGCCGCCGGCGGCTGCATGCTGGCGGATGAGGCACTCGCCGCGCAACGCGTCGGCGACGGCGCTGACGCGGCAGGACGCATTTCGCTGGCGCGCTTCTTCGCGGAGCATCTCTGCGTGGCGGCCTCGGGATTGGAGCGTTCGGCGATCGAAGGCGCGGAGAGCGTGAACGCATCGGCTGCGGCGTTGGGCGACTAAATTTCCGCTCTCAATCTCACAGCCAACAAACTCTCTCCTCATGGTGAGGAGCGGCCGAAGGCCGCGTCTCGAACCATGCGACCGCCCATCCTTCGAGACGGCGCTTCGCGCCTCCTCAGGATGAGGGCGGAGCAAGCCAACGCTCCGCCGGCCCTATTCTTTGCGGCGCGGGCGCGCCGTTTCCCTTTTTCCTGCCCCTTCAAAAAGGGGAATGGAGCGCCACCGATCTCGGGTTTACCCGAGATCGGCGCCATGAGTGCGCAAGTCGGGTAAACCCGACTTGCGTGAGGCGCCAAGGGCGCTGGCGCAGCGCCCTTTAGCGGGGATTGACGGACCCCGCCGCGCGTCTGGCGAGACACGCGAGCCCTTGCGAAGGGCCCGGCGCCTCCCCGGCGCTCCACATCGATCTCGGGTCTACCCGAGATCGCACTGACAATGCGGCACCGATCTCGTGCCGCCGATGCGATCAACATAAGTGCAGATTTACGCGCGGGGATAAGTTTATTTTTAGCCTGTCATTCCGGATAGCGCTTTCACCTCTCCCATAGGGAGAGGTCGACGCGCATCGCAGGCAAGTTTACGCAGCCTGCGCAAGCTTGGCTGCGTTGCGCGGCGGGTGAGGGGTTACGACCTATCGATAAGCTGTACGCCCTCACCCCGCGCCCCCCGCCCGCCCCCCCCCCCCCCCCGGGGGGGGCAGGCGGGC
>Ga0080064_1001098_pt1 | contig 60034 bp, 46 predicted proteins | sample Subgrocontami54m_FD_69260 | JGI IMG/M metagenome (GOLD analysis project Ga0080064, IMG submission 69260) | Subsurface groundwater microbial communities from S. Glens Falls, New York, USA - GMW46 contaminated, 5.4 m (SPADES assembly) (version 2) ... | reverse complement strand
TCACGGTACGGGCTCGCATACGATCCGGTGAGGGAAATCGTCGTCACGGCCGGAGCCACGGGAGCCTTTGCGGCAGCCTGCATGGCGCTGCTCGATCCGGGCGACGAAGTGATCCTGTTCGAGCCGTACTACGGGTACCATTACAACACGGTGGTCGCGCTCGGGTTGCGTCCCGTGCTCGTGCCGATGCTTCCGCCCGCCTGGACGTTTGATCTCGACGCGTTCGACCGGGCGGTCACGGATCGCACGCGCGCCGTCGTCGTGTGTACACCGGCGAACCCGAGTGGCAAGGTTTGGAACACGGTCGAACTCGACGCGCTCGCCGATCGGCTCGAGCGCCACGATCTGATCGCACTGACGGACGAGATCTACGAATACATCGTGTTCGACGATGCGCGGCACGTCCCGCTCGCGACGCGCGGCACGGCACGCGAGCGAACCGTGATGATTTCGGGGTTTTCCAAGACGTTTGCGATCACCGGTTGGCGCGTGGGCTATCTGACGGCACCGGCGGAGATGGCGCGGCGAATCACCATCACGAACGATCTGTTGTACGTCTGCGCACCGACCCCGCTTCAGCACGCGATGGTCGCCGGGCTCGCGATGCCCGAGACGTATTTCAGCGACATCGCGGTTTCGTACGCGCGCAAGCGGGACATCCTGTGCACCGCGCTCGTGGACGCGGGCCTCACGCCGCACGTACCGCGGGGTGCCTACTACGTGCTCGCCGACGTGCGACGGCTTGGCCACGCGACGTCGCGCGCGGCGGCGATGGGCATTCTCGAGACGACCGGCGTGGCGTCCGTGCCAGGAACGTCGTTTTTCGTCGATCCGGTCGGCGAGTCGCTCGTGCGATTTTGTTTTGCGAAGGATCAAGACGTCTTGCACGACGCGGCGCGGAGGTTGCGAGCCCTGCCGCGATGACGCACGTCCGTCGAGCCATGCGGACTCCCCGACGGTGAGAAAGACGCGGCGCGCACGATGGACGCCTGGCATTGCGCCCGTGTACCGTCCGCCCGTTCTCCATCGGAGGTTCTGCCATGGCTCGTCGCACGCTGTACGGATTTCTGATCGTTGGTTTCGCGCTGCTGTTGCCGTCGCTCGCGCGAGCGGACGTGACGGTGGTTCGCGGACAGTTCACCGATCGTGTCGAACACGGTCGCGCCGTCGGCGACGCTGCGAGCCTCGCGAACGCGCGGACGGCGACGTACTTGCTCGAACTGCGAAACACGGCGGAAGCGACGACGGTCACGCTCGTCTGGCGGCTCGACGGTCACGAAGCGCGGCGACAATCCCTGAGCGTTCCGCACAGCAATCGCTGGCGAACCTGGGGGATGCACCGCATTCGCGGCGCGCACCAGGTGGAGGTTCAAGTCCTCGACGCGGCGGGCCACCAGATTCATACCGAGAGCACGACGCTCGCGGCGCACTGACGTCACTGGACTTCGAACGTGTAATCCGTCGACCACCGGTCACGGCGAAACGGCGCCGCCGAGACCGAGCGCACCGCGCGATCGAGGCACGCGCCAATCGGCCGCGCCGCGAAGTACGGCACGCGATTGGTCAGTTCCACGACGTTGCCGGTCGGGCCGTCGTAGGTGACGAAATACCTCGCATGCCTTCGATGCGTTTCGTTGTCCGCCGCTTCGCACGCCGCGACACTACGCTGGATCGCTGCCGTGAGAGCGAATCGCGTTCGAACCGACGGGATGTCCGGAACCGCCGCGTCCGCATCCGACGCGATTCTCACGGCGGCCGGCAACGCGGTCGGCGGTGGCGTGGCATTCGGCGCGGTCGGCGGCGGAGTGGCATTCGGCGCGGTCGGCGGCGGAGTGCTCGGCGGCGGTGTGGCAGGTTGCGAGGGGGGTTCGGCGGGCCTCGCCTGTGCCCCGCTCGGCGCTGGATCGACGGCCGAGCTCCCTCCCGGCGCGACCGCCGAGTTCCCGGCGGCTCGCGTTCGTGCGCCCGAGCCCGCGAGCGTTCGAGTGAACCACGCGCCCGCAGTTCCGACGACCGCCGCGACGACGAGTGCCGCAATCTTCCATCGCCCCGACGACGCCGTGCGCCCGGGAACGGCCGTCGACGGGGGTCGCTCGACGGCGGCGACCGGGAGCGATTCCGACGCCTCCCCTGCATTCGTCGGCGGCGGAGGTGGGACCGTGGCCGTTGCCGAGATCGGCTCGAATCGAAGAAGCGTCTCCTCGAGATCCTTGGGAACCGGTGCAGGCCGGCTGCCGGTGTCCGACGTGCGCAGCGTGTATCGAACATTCAGTGCGTCGTGCACGAGGATCGCCAGGTCTTCGGCAGTCACCGGCAACTGCTCCTTGAAAAGCAATTCCGTCAGCGCCCGCCCCATCGCGCCGGCGGTCGGAAATCGCTCGGACTTGTCCTTCGCGAGCGCCACGCGCAGCAACTCGTCGAGCGCCGCAGGCACTTCGGGATGCTCCGCGCGCAGCGGGGGAACGACGCACGCCTGCACGGCCTGAACGATGTCCCAATCCGTCTCACCCGTGAACAACCGACGCCCGGCAAGCATTTCCCAGAGGACGATCGCCACGCCGAAGTTGTCGGCCTGTCCATCCGCTTCCTCGCCCGCCGCGGTTTCCGGCGCAAGATACCCAAACTTGCCCTTCAAAACGCCGGGATCGGTCTTCTCGATCTGGCTCACGGTTTTCGCCAGGCCGAAGTCGACGATCTTCACGCCGCCGGCCTTGGACAACAGAATGTTCGCTGGCGAAATGTCGCGGTGCACTATCCCAAGGCGCACACCCGCGGCGTCTTTGAGTCGGTGCGCGTAGTCGAGTCCGTTGCACGTCTCGATCGCGATGTGCATCGCGACCGGCACGGGAATGGTCTCACCGCGCTTGCGAAGATGGTCCATCAACGCACGCGCGGTGAGTCCGTCCACGTATTCCATGACGATGAAGTACGAGTCGTCCGCGCGGCCGATGTCGAATACCTGAACGATGTTTCGATGATTGAGGCGTGCGCACAGGCGCGCCTCGTCCAGGAACATCTTCGTGAACTTCTCGTTTTGCGCGATCTGCGGGAGCACGCGCTTGATCGCCACGGGCTTCGTGAATCCCGCGAGGCTGATCGACTCGGCGTGAAAAACCTCCGCCATCCCGCCTGTCGCGAGACGCTTGATGACACGGTAACGGTTCTCGGCTCGTACTTCTGCCATCAGGTCGACTCGCGGCGGGAGCGATCATACGCCGGAGCGCTCGCCGGCGACGACGGAAGTTGGGCTCGGCCTGCGCGGGTCATTCCAGACCCGTTCGCCAATCGCTCTCGGTGACGTGAACGAACGCGGACAGCCCGCGCCCGACGGCCGGCTGCACGATGGAAGCAATTCGCTCGACGTCCAGTCGCAGCGAGCGCGGCGGTGGTGGCAGGATGTCGAGCATGGCCGCGGGCACGGCGAAGCCGCCGGCGTCGGGCATTTCGCACGAAATCGTCACGGAGCGGCCGTTCGCCGACGCAACGAGCGTGACGGAAACGACCCCGCTCGAACCGGCGTTCCACCGAATCGCCAAATCCGCGCCGGCCGCGACGTGAACGCCGCTCGCCGGGTCGGGCACCGAGATCGTCACGGGCGTCGGTGCCGTGACGATCGCATCGAACGCGAGGTTTCCCTCTCCGCCGACGAATCGCGCACGCTCGTCGGCAACCAATAGACGTCTCGGACCCGGCGGAATCGTCGGGCGGTACGCCCGGTCGGTGCGATCGAACCACAGGTCCGCACGCAGCGAATCGTCGGCGCCGCGCAACGCGACCGGACCACCGTCGACGTACCCGAGGGGCTCGACGAGCACGCAGTGTTCCGTCGCGTCGCAGCGAGCAACTCCAACGCACGGTGGATCGCACACGGGCGAGCGCGTCGCGATGCACGGACCGTCGCGGCGCACGACCGGCGATCGAACCAATACGATATGCCCGCGCACGATCGCAGCCGGGTCGACCGCGCGAGAGAGATATCCGCCAGAAACCGTGGTGCCCGTTCGCGCCTGATGAACGTGAAACTCGGCGACGAGCGCTGCGTCTGCCGCACCGTCCGCGAGCGCGGCGACGTCGACCGCCGTCGCATCGAACGCGCCCGTCCCAGGCGAGCACGCCGCGATGCCGCACGACATCGCAGCGAAAATGAGACTCGATGCACGCACGGAACTCCGAACGTTCGTACGTCCTTCGCAATCACCGCGCAAACGCCACTTCCTGATATCCTCGCGACCCGGCATGTCCAATCCCCGAGCCGCAAGCCGCACCGCGGCGATGGTTGCTGCGTACCGCGCCCGCGCGTCCCGCGCCGCGGCACCGCTATTCGTGGATCCGTGGGCGCACGCGCTCGCGGGCGACGACGGCGAAGCACTCGCGAGACAGTGCGACGCGAGCTTCGCGTCGATGGAGCTGTGGATCGCGGTGCGCACCGCGTGGCTCGACGCACTCGTTCGCCGATTCGTCGCGCCGCCGTTCGTGTGCAAGAGCGTCGTGCTCCTCGGCGCGGGCTTCGACACGCGCGCCGCACGCCTCGCCCGAACCGGCGTGCGATTCTTCGAAGTCGATCAGCCTGCCAGCCAGGCCGTGAAGCTCGAGCGCCTCGCGAGCCTGCCGGACTACCCGCTGGCTGCGGCCACGCACGTGGCTTGCGACTTCGAGCACGACGATTTTCTCGAGCGTCTGGTCGCGTCCGGATTCGAGCCGAACCAGCCGAGCGTCGTCCTCTGGGAGGGAGTCGTCCCGTACCTGCACGAACCTGCAGTTCGCGCGACGCTTCGACGTCTGGCCACAGGCTGCCATCCCGCGACCGTTCTGGCGTTCGACTCGCTCGGCCAGCGCATGGCGAAAGGCGACCAGCTGCCCGAGCGTGACCGTCAAACGCGTGCGCTCGTCGAGTCGGTCGGTGAGCCCGTACGTTTCGGCATCAACGATCCGCTGCCGCTCTTGTACGAAGAGGGATTTCGCTACGTTCACACCCTCAACTTCGACGCCGCGTGCCTGGCGCTGACCGGTACGTACGAGCGCGCGCGCCAATTCCGTTTTCAGTATCTGGTCCTCGCATCGGTCACGCCGCCTGCCGACCGCCTGTGGTGGTAGTCGATGACGGGATCGTTTGCGTGGTTCTGGGCCGCGCTGGCCGTCTCGCTCGCGACTCATGCGTATCTCTGGAAGCGACTCGTTCACGATTCGTCGCCAGGCCCCCACGCGCGTCGAGCGACGATCGTCCTGCTGGCGGTCGGCGCGGCCGCTCTTCCGTGCGGCATGCTGCAACTCCTGTGCATGCGTTTGACGCCGCGGGCGCTCGCCGCGCCCGTGATGTGGCTCGCTTTCACGTGGATGGGCGTTGCGCTGTTGCTCTTCGCAGCGCTCGTCGTTGGTGACGTTGCACGCATCGGTCTCCGCGCGATTCGTTTCGCCCGCCGCGCGCCGCCGGCCATCGACCCCGTCTCTCGCCGCACGGCACTCGCGCGAGGCATCGGCGCCGCTGCCGCTGGCTTTGCAGCCGTCACCGGCGGAGTCGCCGTGCGAGGTGCCCTTCGCGAATTCGCGATCGTCCGCGTGCAAGTCCTGCTCGCACGGATGACTCCGCGGGCAACGCCGTACCGCATTGTGCAGATCTCGGACCTTCACGTCGGCCCGACGATCGGATTGGGCGACGTCGCGCGGGTCGTGGCCGCCGTCGCGGGCCTGGCACCCGACCTCGTCGTGATCACCGGCGATCTCGTCGACGGATCGGTCGCACAACTCGGTCCGCTGTTGCGACCGCTGGGGTCCATTCGCGCGCCGGACGGCGTGTTCTTCGTGACCGGCAACCACGAGTACCTCTCCCTCGCGGAACCGTGGGTACGCTACCTCCCGACGCTGGGAATCCGAGTGCTGCGGAACGAACGTCTGTCCATCGGCGGCGAGCACGGATTCGATCTCGCGGGCGTCGACGACGAGAGTGCCCGAACTTCCGGCGAGCCGGGTCACGGCACGAACGTCGCAAGTGCAATGCGCGACCGCAACCCAACCCGCGCCGTGGTCTTGCTCGCGCACCAGCCCAAGACGATCGACTCCGCTGCGGCGCACGGAGTGGACCTGCAGCTCTCGGGACACACGCACGGTGGGCAAATGTGGCCGCTGCGATGGCTCGCAAAACTGGATCAACCGTACATCGCCGGGCTCCACCGCCATGGCGACACGTGGATCTACGTCAGCAGTGGCACGGGCTACTGGGGGCCGCCGATGCGCCTCGGAACGCGAGCGGAAATCACGGTCGTGGAGATCTCCGGCCCCCGGACGTCCGGGACTTAACTTTTTAACTTTTTAACTTTTGGTCGAGTCGATCGCACAACCTCCCCGCACGGAGCGTGAACTGGGGTTCCAGTGCGCGTGCGAACGCCCGACCGCGAACGCCGGGTCACAGGGGTCCTTGGCGAACAGAAATACCTTGAACTGCGCGCGGTTGCAGTGATCTCCGAAGCGTCGTACGCCTCGCGCTGCCCGGGCCGGCGCGGAACGGTCCTTGCTGATCCGTCTCCCCATGACCTCTCGTCCCGGCACATCGGCCACGTTCGTGTTCGTGGCTGGCGTGATGCTGCTGCTCTCGCCGGTCGGGTCCGCCCACGCCCAGGGCCTCCCCGCGCGCACCCTCATGGGCACCCTCTCGTCGAGCGACCCGCTCGACGCCGACGGCCGCCACCACGCGACACGGGCTATCTCGCTCGACGCGGGCGACGAACTGGACGTTCAAGTCGCCGCGACACAGTTCTCGCCCCGCATCCGGATCGTCGGCCCGACGGGTTTCGTCGTCGAGAACGACGCCGCGCCATCGACCGCCGGCCAGGAGCGCCTGCGCCTCGCCGCGACGTCCAGCGGTCGGTACGTACTCGACGTTGCCTCGACGACCCCCGGTGCGACCGGCGACTTCGCGCTCACACTCTCCCGCCGCATCGATCCTGCGATCGCCGCGCTCCAGCGCCCGCGCGAGCTTCCCGTTCCGCCGCCGTCCGCCGCGCGCGTCACCGGCGCGACGGCACCCAACAGCGTCGCTGCGCCGCCGGCCCGCGTCGTCGCCGTGCTCGTCGGCCTGGACCACTACGCAGACGGCGCCTCGCTCGAGTACGTCGTCGACGACATCCGCGCCCTCGCGGCCGCGCTCGAATCGCGCGGTGTCGCGCGCCGCGAAGACATTACGCTCCTGGGCGACGCCGACGCGACGATCGAAAACGTCCGCCGCGCACTGATCTCGACGGTGCAGCAACTCCGCCCGAGCGACACACTCGTGTTTTTCTTTGGTGGCCACGGCGGCGTCGGCTCGATGGCGCTCTACGACGGCGGCATGCGCGCCGAGGACCTCAGTGCGATCCTCGATGCCTCGCCCGCGCGGCAACTGATCGCACTCGACTCATGCCACGCCGGGAGCTTCGAATCCGTCGTCCACCGTCGACCCAACCGCGTCGGCCTGTTCTCGTCGCGCGCCAACGAGACGTCGTACGTCGCGCCGTCCGTTCGCTCCGGCGGTTGGCTCGATTACGAATTGATCCGCGCCTTCCGCGAAGCGCCGACCGGTCGCGACCAGACGATGGAAATCTCCGACCTCGCGCGGTACATTTCGCGCGGTTACCGTCGCGACGTGCAGGGTGTTCAGCACCTCGTCGTGGCCCGCGGCAGTCGCCACGCAGATCTCACGCTATGGCGCGATCCGGCACCCGCAGTGCCGTAGACTCTCTCGGATGCGCCGGACGCGAACCTGTGAGAGCATCGCGCGCATGCGGCCCTCCACGGATCGAACTCGGCGCGCAGCGCTTCAACGCCCCGCCCTCGCGACAGTTCTCGGGGCGTTCGCACTCGCCGCCAGCGGATGCCAACTGATCGCTCGCTTCGACCCTGCGCGGCTCGACGCTCGCGGCGAGACTGCGGCGTCCGACGTGGCTGCCGACGTTCGCGCCGACGTTCCGATCGACACGTCGACAGACGCCACGGACATCGCCGTCGAACCGTCCGTCGACGTAGTCCCGGATGCCGACGACGTGATCGACGGAGCGATGGACACCGCAGACGCGCCCGATGCGGTCGACGCTGCGGACAGCGCAGAAGTTGCATCCGATGCCATTGACGACGACACCGTCGCGCCCGTCGATTCGTCCGCCGACGCGCCGGTCGATGCCGTCGTCGATGCACCCGTCGACACACCTGCGGACGCGCCGCTCGACGCACTCCTCGACGGACCTGTCGATGCACCCGTCGACACCGCCGTGGACGCCGTCGACGCGGAAACCGGCGGCTGCGCGCTGCCCACCGACTGTCCGGGAATGGACACCGAGTGCAGCGCGAGAACGTGCGCCGCGGGCGCGTGCGGAGTGATGCTCACCGCCGCCGGAACTCGACTGTCGATGCAGACCGCGGGCGACTGTCAGGCCAGCGAGTGTGACGGCGCGGGCGCCGTGCGAACCGTCGCGGAGAACACCGACGTTCCAGTCGATGGCAACCAATGCACGGGCGACGTGTGCACGGCCGGCGTGGCAAGCAATCCGATCACGGCGCTCGGCGTTTCCTGCACGATGGGCGGCACCGTGTGCGACGGCGAACGGCACTGCGTCGAGTGCAACGTCGCGGCGAACTGCGCGAGTGGCGTCTGCGCGCTCCACGTCTGTCGACCCGCAACGTGCGCCGACTCGACGATGGGAGCCGGCGAAACCGACGTGGACTGTGGCGGCGTGAGCTGCGCGCCGTGCGCGGTCGGGCGAACCTGCACGTCGGGGTCCGACTGCCTGACGGGATCGTGTGTGACGGGCCGCTGCCAAGACGCTCTGATCGTGGTGCGCGTCGGCGCGGGAACTGCAGCACTCACCAGCGCCGCGACGGCGGTGTTCCTGGATCGCTTCTCGCTCACCGGCAGTCCCATTGGCTCGAGCGTGCCGTTGCGCACGGCGGTCTCGGGACCGCAACGACGGCTTGTGCTCTCGGGCACCGCGACGTCCGAGGGCGGCATTTCGCTGTCGGCCGACGGTCGGTACGTCACGCTGGCCGGCTACGACGCGAACGCAGGACTCGCGGCAATCTCCTCGACGACGGCGACCGCAGCAGCGCGCGTGATCGCGCGGATGAACGTTCTCGCCGCAGTGGATACGTCGACCGTGCTCGGCGGACTGTACTCTTCGAACGGCGTTCGCTGCGCGACGAGCACGAACGGCACGCAGCTGTGGGCCTCGGGCGCCGGCGCGGGCGTGTCGTTTGCGACGCTCGGCGCAACGGCCGCCGTGCAGCTCTCCACGACGACGACCAACACGCGCTGGGTCGGCGTCGCTTCCGGTCAGCTGTATGCGACCGGAGCCGCGGGCACGAACCAAGGCGTCGCGACCGTAGGGACCGGCCTGCCGATCACGTCCGGCCAGACCGTGACGCTTCTCAGCGGATTTCCAACCGCCTCCGGTCCAAGCCCGAACGGATTCGAAGTGCTCGATCTCAACGGGACGCCGGGCCCCGATCGCATCTACGTCGCGGATGATCGGGCGGGACCCACCGGCGGAATCCAGCGCTGGGTGCTCTCGGGCGCGACGTGGACGCTGGAATACACACTCGGCGTGGGCGGTACCGCCGGTGCGCGCGGCGTGTCGACACCGTCGACGGCGGATCCGATCACGCTGTACGCCACGACGACCGACGGACGCCTCGTTTCCGTGACTGACACCGGCGCCGCGAGCGCCTCGGCCACACTCGCGACCGCCGCGGCGAATACCGCGTATCGCGGTGTCGCGCTTGCGCCCAATCGTCTGTAACAAGACCGCGATCTACTTGAACGATGGAGTGATGTTCTGTCGAGGCGTTGGCGGTTGGGCCAATCTGTAGTACCGAAGCGCTCGGCGTCGGTGGGGAGTCCTTCTGCCGTGGCCGTGTGATGCTTCCAATCGTCTTGCTGTCACTTCCCCTGATTTCGCTCGCCGCGTATGCGACGATGTGCGTGCTGTTCGCGCGCGGCATGAGACCGCTTCGGCCGTTCGCGTCATCGGTGAACCGCCCCGCGATGCCACCGCCCCCAAGCACGCTGGGCGTGACGCTCTTGAAGAGTTGCGCGGGCGCGGACGAAGCACTGGAATCGTGCCTGGAGTCATACTTCGCCCTCGAGCACCCGACGCTGCAGATACTGCTCGGCGTGCACTCGCTTTCGGACCCGGCGGCGGGAGTCATCCGGCGGGTGATCGCGCGATACCCCGAGCGCGACGCATCGCTCGTCTGTGTCGACGCGACGGTCCACGCGAGCCCCAAGATCAATACCCTTGCCGGGTTGGAGTTGCACGCACGTCATGACATCGTGTGGTTGAGCGACAGCAACACGCACGTGGCGCCCGAGTCGCTTCGAGCGATGCTGGAACTCTTGGATCGGCCGGGCGTAGGCATCGTCGCTGCGATCACGGCGGGCGAGGACGAACGCACCTGGGGCGCGGCGCTCGACAACCTCGCGGCCAACACATGGGTAACGTTCGGCGCCGTCGCAACGCACGCCCTCACGGGATCGTTCGCTGGTGCGGGAAAGTCACTCTTGATGCGGCGTCGGACGCTGGTTCGCGCCGGTGGGTGGGCGCCGATGGGCCGTCACTTCGCCGACGACACGGTCATCGTCCGCGCCGTACGAGCGCTCGGGATGACGGTCGCGATTGCGCCAGACGTCGTCCGCTGCCCCAACGCCCATGGCAGCATTCGCTCGTTCGTCGCGCGGCACAGCCGGTGGTCCCAGATCCGATTCGCGCTCGTGCCCGCGTCGCTGGCGTCCGAAGTCTTGTGCGCGCCGATCGCCGTCGCTGCGCTGTGCTTCGCGTTCGGTCCGACCCGCGCGACTGCCGGTGTGCTGGCGCTCGCGGCGTTCGCGCAACTCGCGGGCGACGGCTGGATCACGCGACGTCTGCGCGGTCGCACGGTCCCGTTCGTGCTTTTTCCGGTGGTGCTGCTTCGACCGTTCGCCATGGCCGCGCTGCACATTCGCACGCTGTTCACTCGTCAGGTGCACTGGCGGGGTCGCAATGCGTGGATCGGCGAAGGCAGCGAGATCCTCGAGCGCCCGCCGACGCGCGCGGCAGCGCGGGGGCGCATCCCCGTCGCGTTCGGCAATTATCCGTCCGGGGCCACCGTCGGCCCGCCGGTCGCAGCCCACGCCGCTCGCACGGCCTTGCCGACCCACGGCAGCGACTGAGTTACTTCGTGAATCGCGACGCCAGCGCCCGTCGCGAGGTCCGCCGCCAGTCCCTCGCCGACGTCACGAATCTCGCGCGCGCACCTCGCGCTGCCGTCTAGGCGCGCGCCACGCCTGGCCGTTCGAGCGCGCCAGGCCCATAGCGCGAGAGTGTCGTGTCGAAACATCCGGCGGGCACATCGCCGAACACCGTCCGGCGCAGAGTCATCGCCCACCCAGCGCGTCATCACCTCTCGCTTTTCCTCGAGCAGGCGATCGAATCGCGTCCCAGCGCTGAGCGACTGTGGATGAACACGAAAACTGCCGAGCCGAGTCCCCGTGTGCGCCACCCGCAGCGGCGCCGGGTTTGCTGCGGCGCGGAACCACAGATCCCAATCGGCCACGAGCCGAAAGCGCACGTCGTAGCCGCCGAGTGCGCGAAGCGTTCGCGTACGGAAGAACGCCGCGAGCGGATTGACCCAGATGTCGAACCAGCGTGCCATCCGCCCAGTGCGCACGCGGTCCAGCACGTCCGCGTTCGTGCGGTAGCTCCAGCGGGTCGTCCCGTCGAACATGTCGTAGTGCCCGACGATCAAGTCCGCGTCGCGCTCCGACGCCAGCGTGCGAACGACGTCCTCGAGCGCGTGAGGCCGCCAGAGGTCGTCGGCGTTTAGCCAGCCCACGCAGTCTCCGCGCGCAGCCGCCAGGCCGATGTTCATCGCCTCGTAGATCGTACAGCCCGGCTCGACGATGACCCGCACTCCGGGAGACACCGTCCGAATGACCTCCAGCGTGCGATCCCGCGAGCCGGCGTCGACGACGATGTGCTCGATCTGCTCGATCGGCAAAGATTGATCGCGCACGGACCGAAGCATGGCGTCCAGAAAACGCGCGGCATTGAGTGTCGGAGTGAGAACCGTGATCGCCGGGGTCATCGCGAACTGCCGCGAAGCGCCGTGCGCTTCCAACAACTCAGAAGAACTGCAATTCCGGCGAAGCGCGCGCACCGGTCCGCGGCGCGGTCGGACGCAATTTCGACAGTCGCCTCGAGCATCGATCCGAGACTACCTTCAACGGAATCGGGCCGCCTGCCGAATTGCGGCCCCAGCCGGGGCGATTTGTTGCATGATGCCGCTCCCCCGCCACGATTTCACTCCCGGGTTGCGCTTCCGCACTGGGGCTCAGCGGTCACCGACTGCGATCGTTGGCAACGATTTCACTCACAGGAGACACGAATGGACGTGTTCACGGCGCTGAACGAGAAGTCAGCCTACTCGACGACCAAGCTCCAACTCATCCTCGGGGCTTGGGTGCTCGCCACCCCATTCGAGCGCAAGGCAAAGATCTCGACTGCCAACGGAGACGTGGTCGAAGGCGACTACAGCAAGCAGTCGGTCTATTCGCTTCTCTATTCGCTCTATCGCTCGATGGGAACCGTTCGCAGCGAGACCGGCGAGCCGTACGAACTCACGTTCAACACGTGGGGCTATGCGTGGCCGGACAAGTGGGGCCCAAGCCCGACCAAGACGACGGATCCGCAGCGATTCGGAAAGAACGCGTACACGGGTCTCTACGATTTCCCCGCAGTCAAAGAATACGTTCGCGCGCACGACGGACAAGTTCACATCATCGAGATGGGATGCGGCACGGGCGCGGGCGCTCACCACGTCTGCCACCACGTCTTGCCCAAGAGCACGTACGAAGCGGTCGACATGCAGCACGCCGCGATCGAAACGGGTCGACGGAAGTTCGTGCCGACGCTCGGAGGACGCCTCGTGGCAACCCACGCGGACGCGACGCAGCTCGCATCGCGCGAGGGCACGGCGGATTTCGTCGCGGTGTGCGAGACGCACGTCACCGAGCAAACCGGGCGCGCGACGGACGAAGACAAGCGGTTCTTCCGAACGGCGCACCGCATGCTGAAGCCCGGAGGCTTCCTCGTGTGGGGCAATGCGATCCCCGACGCGACCTGGCAGCCGTGTTTCGACTACCTCGAGTCGATCGGAATGAAACTCGTCGAGCAGCGCGACGTGACGAAAGAAGCCGTCCGCGCACGCGACCTCGACGCGGGGCGCGTGGATGCGTACGTCGACGCGTGTCTCGACCGATTCGTGGGGTTCAAGATCCCGGTGTTCGGCGCCAAAAAGCGACTCGAGGCACGGCTCGCGATGGAAAATTTCTATCGCAATCCCGGCACGAATCTGTACGCCAACATGACCGACGGAACCGACTCGTACCGCGTCGTGTTGTTCCAGAAGAAGTCGTAGCGCGCCCGAGTTTCACCGCAGACGGCGATCGCGCTGCTGTCTGCGGGTGCGTCGCGCGAACGCCACGACGATCGCGAACACGAACGAGAGGCCCGCGCTCGAACGCGGGTTCGGCGCACCGGGCGCGCTGCACTGACACCCGAGCGGCCCCGCCCGGCCTTGCAGCAACAAGTCCGGACGACACCGCCACCCCTCGCACTCGCCGGGAGGCACGTCGGCCGACCCATCGACAACTGCCGCATCGGGCCCGGCTTCTGGCGGCGCGTCGGGCGGCACGGCCATGCATGCGTCCAATCCCTCGTCGATGGCCCCGTTGCAGTCGTCGTCGATGCCGTTGCACACCTCGGGCGACGGCGATCCTGGGACACACACCCGCGGACGCCCACTCTCACACGCAGGTTGCGCGACGCGACACGCGCCGCTTCCGCACGTCGCCGGCGGTGCGTCGTCGACGACACCGTTGCAGTCGTCGTCGATCCCGTTGCAACTCTCGGGACGTGGCACGCCCGGCGTGCACATCTGCACACGCCCCCCGACGCAGTTGGCGACGGTGACCGCGCACGCCCCGCGACCGCACGAGGTGGAACCCAGGCCCTCGTCCGTCGCGCCGCTGCAGTCGTTGTCGATGCCGTCGCACCGTTCGGGCGCCGGCTCCGGCCCCACACAGACACCCTCGGTCCCGCGACACATGATGGTGCCCGGCCCGCACGCGCCGGGGCGTCCCGTTGTGCACATCGACCCCTGCCCCGGACATCGCACGGCGCCGCCGCGGATGCTGTACCTCCAGACGCCCGGCATCGCGACGTTCGACGTCGAACACAACGCGAGCACGGCCATCGAGCGCGATCCGGGAAGCGTTACGAAGTCCCGCAGATTGCCCGCATCGAAGCCGGCCTGCGCCGGCGTGCCACCGAAACCGCCCATGCCGCCACTCGCGTCGCCGGTGGTCCAGCGACACTCGTGATAGCGAAACTCGACGTCGAAATCCCCGATGCCCGGGCCGCCCGCGGTCAAGATCAGCTGGAAGTCGTTCAGCAGGTCGTCGTGCGACGCGAAGTACCCAACGTTGTGCCACGTGGCCACGAACCGGCCTGGCGTGACACTCCAGTACACACCGTTGCGATCGGGCACTCCGCCGCCGCGCGTGTCCACGTCGCCCCACCACGGAGCGATCATCGGTTGGCTCGCGATCGGAAATGGATTCGGCGTGTACGCTCCGAGGGCCGCACCAAACGTGATGTTGCCGTTGTTGTTCACGAACAGGCTTCGGTACGTTGCGGCGTAGAAGTGCAGCCCCTCCGGGAACGCCGCGGAAATGTCGATGACGCCAGTCGATCCATCGTCGTTCCCCGGTAGATTGTTGGGGCCGTAGCCGGCAGGACCGCCGAGTCCGTTGAGAAGCGTCGCGGCGCCGGCGTTGCCGACGGCTCCGAGCGTCATCGCAACTGCGGCAACGATCGACGCGAGCGATGCCGTGCGCCGCCTGCAACGTGGAAGCCGGGACATTCACCACCTCCGACCGAGACCGAAGGGTAGCGCATCGCCGCCGAGACGACACGCGGGCCACGGAAGCACGCGCGATGTCAATCTCGGCGCACGTCGTTGTATCGTTCGTCGGTCGTGTCCACGCAGCCCGCCAGCGCCGAGGCCCGCGCGATCGTCGGCACGTACTACCGGGTCACGGGGTTCTTCAATGCCGCGCTTTCGCTGATCTGGGGCGTCAACACGCTGTTTCTGCTGCGATCGGGCTTGGATTTCTTCCACGTGATGATGGTCAACGCCGCGTTCAGCTACGGGCAGTTCGTCTTCGAGATCCCGACTGGCGTCGTTGCCGACACGATCGGCCGTCGCGCGTCGTTTCTGTTGTGTCTTTGGACGGTTCTGCTGTCGACGCTCGGCTACCTCGCGATTGCGTGGCTCCATCTCGGCTTCTGGCCGTTTGTCGGCGTATCCGTGATGCTCGGACTCGGGTTCACGTTCTACACCGGCGCGGTCGACGCATGGGTCGTTGACGAATTGAAACACGTCGGCTTCGAGGGTCCGCTCGATCCGGTGTTCGCGAGGATGCAGGCCGTCTCGGGCGTGGCGATGCTCGTCGGTACGATCGGCGGCGGACTCCTCGGGCAGATTCACTTGTACGTCCCCTACGTCGCGCGGGCCGTGCTGGTGGTCCCCGTGATCGCGATGGCGTGGTTTGCGATGCCCGAGCGCGGGTTTTCCCGGCGGTCACTGGCGATCGGGGAACTGCCGGGCGAGATGAAGCGGATTCTCGTTGCGGGCGTTCGCTTCGGCGTCGCGCACAACGTCGTGCGGCCGCTCATGCTGGTGACGCTGGTGAGTGCGACCTTCAGCATGTTCGGATTCTACAGTTGGCAGCGGTACTTTCTGGACCTGCTTCGTCGCGATCTCGTCTGGGTCACGGGGCTGATCGCCGCGCTCGTTGCACTTGCGGGAATCGCTGGGAATCTCCTTCTGCCGCACCTGTCGAAGGTCCTCCGCACGCGAACGGGCGTGATGATGCTCTCCGTCGTGCTGCAGGGCGCGGCCGTGATCGCGTGCGGGCTGACGCGGAACTTCTACGTCGCCGTTGGGCTGTATCTTTTCTGGGCGCTCGGCTCCGGGATGATGGGTCCGGTCAAGCAGGGCTTGCTCAACGCACACATCCCGTCCGAGCAGCGCGCGACCATCGTGTCTCTCGACTCGCTGTTCGGTGACCTCGGCGGCGGCGTTGGCCAGACCGGACTCGGCTGGCTCGCCCGGACGCGCACGATCGCCGACGCGTGGGTGATCGGAGGCGCAACGCTACTCCTGCGCGTGCCGCTCCTGGCCATGGCGCGACGATGTGACCGCGCGAAGGATCTGTTCGATCCGACGGTGCTTGCCGGGCGACCCGCGACGGAAATCGACCCACAGTGTTCGTAACCCGCGTAGACTGCCAAGCCTCGCGATGAGGTGCCGGTGAACTGCCCGAAGTGTCAGACTCTCAACGCAGCGGGGGCGCAATTCTGCATGCGCTGTGGCGCGAAGTTCGGCGCGAGCTGTTCGAAGTGCAGCGCGCCCCTGGCCGACGGCGCAGCGTTCTGCTCGAAGTGCGGGCAGCCCGTCGACGCGTCTGCGAGCGAGTCGGCGCAGGCGCGACTGGAGCAGTACATCCCGAAGCAGTTGCTTCGCAAGCTCGAGGCCGCGCGTGGAGCCCCGGGTGGACTAGGCGAGCGACGGGTCGTCACGATTCTATTCTGCGACGTCAAGGGTTCGACCGCCGCGGCAGAGAAGCTCGACCCCGAGGACTGGGCCGAGATCATGAACGGCGCGTTCGAGCACCTGATTCGACCGATCTACCGCTACGAAGGCACGCTGGCACGATTGATGGGCGACGCAATCCTCGCGTTTTTCGGCGCTCCGCTCGGACACGAGGACGATCCGCAACGCGCGATCCGCGCCGGGCTGGACATTGTTGCGGGCATCCGCGGCCATCGAGCCGACGTGCGGGCGAAGTGGGGGGTGGATTTCGACGTTCGCGTGGGGATCAATACGGGAATGGTCGTGGTCGGCGAGGTCGGCACCGACCTTCGCGTCGAGTACACCGCGATGGGCGACGCGGTGAATCTCGCTGCCCGCATGGAGCAGACGGCGATTCCCGGCACGGTGCAGATCGCGCCCGCGACGCACAAGCTCGTGGCGCCGCTGTTCGACTTCGAGACCATCGAGGGTTTGGAAGTCAAAGGGCGCAGCGAGCCGATGACCGCGTATCGCGTGCTGGGGACCAAGGCCCAACCCGGAAGCCTTCGTGGCGTGGCGGGCCTCTCGTCGTCGCTCGTTGGACGCGATGCCGAGTTGGCGCAACTGCGCGCGGCGATCGAGGAAGTTCGACGCGGGAACGGGCAGGTGGTGTCGGTGCTCGGCGAAGCGGGGCTTGGCAAGTCACGTCTGGTCACGGAGCTGCGCGAGGCGCTCGAGGCCTCGGGCTCGATCGCGACGTCGGATTCTTCGGGAACGTGTGCCGACGGTGCGTCGGTCGTCCGCTGGCTCGAGGGTCGATCGTTGTCGTACGAGAGTTCGACGCCGTATGCGCCGGTCGTAGACCTTCTGTCGCACTGGGCTGACATTCCCGCGGACCAATCCGACGAAGCCCGATACGCGGCACTGCGACATCGCGTCGAGGGCGTCGTTGGCATCGATCGAACGCCCGACGTTGCGCCATTTCTTGCCAATGTGATGGGCATCGCGACGCAGGGCACGGACCGCGAGCGAATCGTGTACCTGGAGCCGCCTTTGATCCGCGGCCGGGTCTTTCAGGCCATCGAAGTATGGGTCGAATCGCTGGCCCGTCGGTGTCCGCTCGTGCTCGTGTTCGAGGATCTGCATTGGGCCGACGCGACGTCCCTCGAGCTACTGCAACAACTGCTCGCGCTCACCGAGCGAGCGAGCGTTGCGATCGTCGCACTCTCGCGCCCCCAGCACCAGGAACCGTCCTGGCGTGTGCACGAGACGGCTGGCCGCGACTTCCCGCACCGACATACGAGCGTAACGCTAAAGCCGCTCGACGAAGGCCAGTCCAGGCAGCTCGTCGAAAACCTGCTGCACATCGAAGACCTGCCCGCGAGCGTGCGGGCGCTGATCCTTGCGAAGGCCGAGGGCAACCCGTTCTTCGTGGAAGAGGTGATCCGGTCGCTGCTCGACACCAAGGCCGTGGTGCGCGACGGTGAACACTGGCGCGCTACGCGGGACATCTCGACCATCGCGATTCCAGACACGCTGGCCGGCGTGCTCACGGCCCGTCTCGATGCGCTGAGCGACTCCGCTCGATCCGTGCTTCAGACGGCATCGGTCATCGGGCGCGAGTTCGACCGAGACACGTTGTCCGCCGTGCATCAGGCAGGCGAACCCGCCGAAGCGCTCGATGTTGCGCTCGGAGATCTGGTTCGCCGTGGATTGATTCGGGAGAAGAGTCGACTTCCGCGCCACGTTTGGTGGTTCAAGCACGGCCTGACGCAGGACGCCGCGTACGGGTCATTGTTGCTGAAGCGTCGGCGTGCGCTCCATCGAACGGTCGGCGAGACGCTGGAGACGCTCGATGCGAATCGGCCCGCGGAAATCGCAAGGCACTTTCTCGAGGCGCACGAACCCATGCGCGCGCTGCCGCACCTCGTCGACGCGGCCGAGCGTGCCGCGAATGCCTACGCGAGTCGTGACGCCATCCAACAGTTCGAGAAGGCGTTGGAGATCCTCGCGGGACATTTCGAACCGAAACTCGCGAAGCGCGCGTACGAGGGACTCGCGAGTGCGCTGATGCTCTCGATGGACATGCGCGGGATGGAAGTCTACGACCGGATGCTCGCCGTGGGTCGCGAGAAGGGCGATCTGGGAATGCAGATCAGCGCGCTCAACAAGCTGGCGCGGATGTACGCGCTAGCGATCGGCCGGCTCGATCTGGCCGGCGAGCGAGTCCGAGAGGCGGCGAGGTTGGCTCGCGACGCCGGCGATCTCATCGGCCTGTCCGAAGGCAGCTTGGTCCAGTGCGCGATGTGCTCGGCCAGTGCCGACTTCGAGGGCGCCGTCGTGCATCTCGCGGAGGCTGAGCGCATCGGGCGCGAGGTCAATGTGCCGGACATCCAGCTCTTCGGTCTGACGCACATCTGCAACATGCGAACGTCGATGCTCGAATTCGACGCCGCGTGGAAGACGATCGAGGAGACGCGGGCGCTGGCCGAGAAGCACGGAAACAAGCAGTTCCTCGCGCAGCTGATGAGCCACGCGATTCCGTACCACTGGCTTTCCGAGGGTGACCTCGACCGCGCGTGGAGCGATGCGGAGGCGGGTGTGAAGCTCGCCGAGACGATCGGGGAGATGTTTGCCGAGTGCGAAGGCGCGACGACCCTTGGGCAGATCGCGCTGTGGCGCGGCGAGTACGAACGAGCGCAGCGCTGGAGCGAACGCGCGGTCGACCTGGGCTCGAAGTCGGGCATGGCGTTCTTCGTGACCACGGGGATGTGCAAGCTCGGGACGATTCAGCTCCAGTTGAGTCGCCAGAACATCCCAGCGGCGGTGAAGCTTCACATGAAGGCCGCGGAGATGATTCTCGGCGGAGGAATCGCCCTGTACGACGCGGCGTCGGGCTTGCTCGAACTCGGCTTCTGCGCGCTCACGATCGGCGCGCACGACCACGCGGAAGAGTATTTTCGGCGCGGTCTCGACGAGCCGAGTCCGCCGATGCTCTTGGTTCGCGCGGCACTCCTCGCGGGTCGCGGGCTCAACGAACTCGCGCGCGGAAACTCGGAAGCCGCCTTGCGCAGCGTCGAAGCCGCGGTCGAGTATTCGCGCGAGAAGCGGACGCGCCACTGGGACCCGCTCGTAGCGTACGCCCACGGGCGCGTGCTTGCGGCCACCGGCGAGGGAGAACCGGCGCTGACCACGCTCGCCCGCGCAGAGGCCGGCGCCCGCGCGTTGCGGCTTCGGCCGCTCGTGTGGCAATCGTGCGCAGCCGCCGCCAGCGTCCTCGACCGGTTGGGCCGAACCGACGAGGCACGTGCGCGACGCGACGCGGCCCGCACCGCGGTCGACGAGATCGCGGCTCTCATCGGCGACCCCGAGCTTCGAAGCGTCTTCGTCGAGGATGCCCGCGCGCAGCTTTCGGCGTAGCGTCTGACGCTGCTGAGCCGCCATGACCACCAAACCAGTGATCTTGAGTGTCGACGACGAGCCGCAAGTGCTCAACGCGATCGAGCGCGATCTGCGCCGGCACTTCAAGGGCGAGTACCGAATCGTGAAGGCCGGTTCGGGGCTGGAAGCGCTGGACGCCGCGCGTGAACTCGCTCGACAGGATGCGCCCATCGCATTGTTTCTGGCCGATCAGCGGATGCCCCACATGACCGGCACGGAGTTTCTCGCGGAGGCGCGCAAGCTGCACCCGCACGCGCGCAAGGTGCTGCTTACCGCGTACGCGGACACGGACGCCGCGATCGCGAGCATCAATCAGGTCGGTTTGGATCACTACCTTATGAAACCGTGGGATCCGCCGGAACAGAATCTGTACCCGGTGCTCGACGATTTGCTCACCGACTGGATCGCGACCGCGCCGTCGGTCTACGACGGCATTCGGGTGGCGGGCACGCTGTGGTCCGCAGCGAGTCACGAAGTGAAGGACTTTCTCGCGCGCAATCGCATCCCGTACCTCTGGCAGGACATCGACCAGGATCCCACGGCACGCGCGCGCGTCGACGCGGTGATGCCCGACGGTGAGCGTCGCTTGCCGGTGGTGTTCTTTCCCGACGGAACCGTGCTGGTCGCACCCGACCGGCTCCGACTCGCGGATCGCGTGGGATTGAAGACGCAGGCGTCGCTGCCGTTCTACGACCTCGTCGTGATTGGCGCGGGACCCGCGGGGCTCGCCGCCGGCGTGTACGGCGCGTCGGAGGGATTGCGAACGCTCGTGGTCGAACAACATGCAACGGGAGGCCAGGCCGGGACGAGTTCGCGCATCGAAAACTATCTCGGCTTTCCAGCAGGACTCAGCGGCGCGGACCTTGCGCGGCGGGCGACGGCCCAGGTTCAGCGGTTTGGCGCCGAAGTGCTTACACCGCAAGAGGTCGTCGCGATCCGTGTCGAGAAGCCGTACAAGTTCGTGACCCTTGGCAACGGCACCGAAGTGGGTTGCTACGCGATCGTGCTCGCGACCGGCGTGCAAGTCACGCGACTCGATGTGCCGGGGGCCGACACGCTGACGGGCTGCGGCGTGTACTACGGCGCGGCGCTGACGGAAGCCGCGCACTACCGCGGGCAGGACGTGTTCGTCGCCGGGGGGGGCAACTCGGCGGGCCAGGGCGCCGTCTTCTTCGCGCAGTACGCGCGGCACGTGACGGTTCTCGTGCGCGGACCTGGCCTGAAGGAAACGATGTCGCAGTACCTGATCGAGCAGCTCGCGGCGCTGCCGAACGTGGAGTTGCGGCCGCACACACGAATCGTCGAAGCCAGAGGCAGCGATCGACTCGAGTCGCTCGTGCTCGCGGACACGCGCACGGCCGAGACGCTCGAGGTTCCTGCGGCCGCGCTGTTCGTGTTCATCGGCTCGGCGCCGCGCACGGAACTCGTCGCCGATCTCGTCGAGCGCGGGCCGGGCGGATTCGTGCGCACGGGACCCGATCTCGCACTCGATGGGAAGCGCCCCAAGGGATGGCGTGCTGCGCGCGATCCGCTGCTGCTCGAGACGAACGTGGAAGGCATTTTCGCGGCGGGCGACGTGCGCCAAGGATCGTCGAAACGTGTCGCCGCCGCCGTCGGCGAGGGCGCGGTGGCGGTGCAACTGGTGCACCAGTATCTGCGAACGGTGTGACCGAGCGACGCCATGGCCATCGGCGAATTCCTGCGCAGCGTGCCTCTTTTCGCCGATCTCTCGGACTCGGACCTCGCCAACCTCTGCGACCTCGTCGAATCGGTGCGCGTGCCGGCCGGCGCCTGGGTGTTCGCCGAGGGCGCGCCGGGCGATCGCGCATACGTGATCCGCGATGGGCAGATCGAGATCGTCAAGAACAGTGCAGGGCGCGAGCTGTCGCTGGCCGTTCGCGGCGCGGGGGAGATCTTTGGCGAAGTCGCGTTGCTGGAGGACACGCCTCGCATGGCGGGCGCGCGGGCCCGCACGGATGCAACGCTCGTCGCCGTTCGCAAAGAGACCATCGACGAACTCGTCAAGACCAGCCCGTCGGCCGCGCGGGCGATGTTTCACACGGTGCTCGCGCGATGGCGCGCGACCGATTCGATGCTGCGACAGAGCGAGAAGATGGCGCAGCTCGGCACGCTGACGGCAGGAGTTGCGCACGAGTTGAACAACCCGGCGGCTGCGGTCAAACGCGGCGCGGACCAGCTGCGCGAGGCGCTCGGGGCGCTGAGTCGCGCAGACGTAGCGCTCGCAACGTTGGAGCTTGGCGGGGAGCAACAACGTGCCATGCGCGCAGCGATCGAACGCTCGAGCGAGCGCGCGGGGCGGCCGTCACCGCTGTCGACACTCGAACGCGCAGATCGAACATCTGCAATCGAGGAGTTGCTAGAGCAGCTCGGCGTCGCCGATGGATGGGAGCACGCGGCGACACTTGCCGACTTGGACTACAACCCCGATGCACTTCGCGCGCTCGCCGCGAGTGTAGGCTCGGCGCGGCTCGGCGTCGCGGTCGCGTGCGTCGCGACAACGTACAGCGTCCAGACGCTACTCGCAGAGATCTCGCACGGGGCCACGCGAATCTCGGAGATCATCAAGTCACTGAAGTCGTACTCGTACCTGGACCGCGCACCGGTCCAGTCCGTCGACGTGCACCAGGGGCTCGACGACACGCTGATGTTGCTCCGCCACAAGTTCAAGGCGGGCATCGAAGTGCGACGGGACTACGCGACGGATTTGCCGAAGATCGAAGCCTACGGCAGCGAGCTGAACCAGGTGTGGACCAACCTGCTCGACAACGCCGCCGACGCTCTGGACGGCAATGGACACGTCGCGATTCGCACGCGTCGCGACGGCGACTTCGTGGTCGTCGAGATCACCGACGACGGGCCGGGCATTCCAGCGCATGTGCTCCCGCGCATCTTCGAGGCGTTTTTCACGACGAAGCCCCCGGGCAAGGGCACGGGCCTCGGACTCGACATCTCGTGGCGAATCGTCGTGCATCGGCACCGCGGCGATCTCAAAGTGCTCTCGGAGCCCGGCAAGACTACGTTCATCACGCGGCTCCCCGTCGTGCTCGACGCGCCGGCGGAACAACGCGCGGTCGCGACGGCGTCGACGCGGGCGAGCGACGAGGAGATGCGGCAGATTCTCCTGTCGGCGAAGACCATCGCCGTCGTCGGAATCTCGAGCCAAGCGGGCCGTCCGGCGCACGATGTGCCCGCGTACCTTCAGAACGCCGGATACACGCTCGTTCCCGTGAACCCCAACGCGACGGAAGTTCTCGGTGTTGCAACGGTGCCAAACCTGCGATCGCTCTCGACTGCGCCCGACGTGGTGCTGCTGTTCCGCCCGACCGATGAAGTCCCGATGCTCGTCGACGACGCGATTGCGATCGGTGCGCGCACCGTGTGGATGCAGGAGGGCATCCTGCACGAAGCCGCGGCGGCCAAGGCCCGTACCGCAGGGCTCGGCGTTGTCATGGACGCATGCATGCGTTCGGCGCATCGGCGCTTGATCACGGCTGCGAGGCCGCCGGCGACACGCTGAGCGGACGCGTGACGAAAGGGCCGACGAGCGTTTCCATCCCCGGCATCACAACCGCGCGAGTGCGCGACCGTCGATCACTTCGAACACCGGCGCGGTGTAGGCACGCGCGAGGCGGCTGCGATTCCACTTCTGCGCGAGTTCGCCCTCGGTGCCTCGGCGCTCGGCGGCCGTGAGCATTGCCAGCTTGCATTCCATGACGTGCATCGCGCCCGCGCGGCCCTCGTCTTTCCATACGGCGTCGAACTCTAGATCGGATTCCCAGTATCGCCGCGCACCGATATGCAATGCACGACACGCGTCTTCGAACACCGTACCCGCGTGCGCGCGAAGCAACGCCGTTCGCTGGGCACGAGCGTAGCCGGCCCATCGAGTGCGATGCGGCGACGCGACGCGGTACCAGAACCGGATCGCGGGATCGACGATCCGATACAGCGTTCGCTTTGCGTTCCGCACGCTTTCTCCGAACGGGACGTCGCGGACGAGCATCCCGGCGTCGACGAGTTGCGCGAGCACTTTCGACATCGTCGTCTGTCGTGCGCCCATGCGTGCGGCGATTTCCGACGGGCGTTCGGCTCCTCGACCGATGGCCTCGAGAACGCTCATGGGTCCGATGCCCACGAGCGACTCGTCGGCGAGCAGCCTTCCCGGTTCGCCCTCCATGTACGGCGCGTCGCGGAAGAACAGCGAGTCGGCAAGCGCAATCGCATCGTCGCCCTCGTCGCAGAACTCCCAGTACTTCGGAACGCCGCCGACCATCGAAAAACGCACGAAACTCTCAGGGTCACCGGGGCGGAAGTGGCGCGCGCGGCAGAAGTCGCCGTAGGTCATCGAGTCGACGCGCAGTGTCTGCACCGCCCGCCCGAACAGGGGGGCGGACGGTGCGAGAACCGCGCCGTGCATCATTCGTGTGCTCGATCCAGACAGGATCAGGAACAGCGGCTTGGCCCCGCGGCGGTCGAGCCACTTCTGCATTCGGCTGGGCAGCGTTGGGTCGGCGGCGACGAGGTAGGGAAACTCGTCGAGGCACACGACGGTTCGGTGCCTCTGCGCGTCGAACAGAGCGAAGAGATCTTCCCACGTGCGGGGCTCGATCCGCGGTTCGAGCCCGGCCGCGAGGTCGGCATACAGCGCCGACAGTTGGAGCGTCGACGAGCCCTCGATTGCCTGGGAGTGCAACCCACCGTGCCTTCCCGCCCACTCTCGCAGCAGCCGCGACTTGCCGACGCGTCGCCTCCCATACACGACCACGAGGGCGCCACGCGGCCCGTGACGCTTCAGGAGCGCGTCGAGTCGGTCGAACTCGAGCTGCCGGTTGACGAAGGGGTCCACAGCAATATGATCCTTGCCAAGGATGATCCCTGTCAAGGATTATCCTGTTGCGGCAGAGCACCGCCCCTTCGTCGGCCGTGTGTGGGTACGAAAACGTCACGTGCTCGTGCCGGCGTGACCCGCGCGGCCGTGCGCGCTGGACGTGTACAAGCATCGACGTGGTCGAAGGGCCGTCGCCGCCACCCGACGTCGGCTGACGGCGCCGCAGGCGTGTCAAACGCTGTTCCGAAGTGGTGATCGAACGCCGCGAGCACCTTGGCGGTCGGTTGCTCCGCCATCACGGCGTCGTACGCGGCATTGTAGAGTGCCGCGTACGTTCCGACCCACATGTTCACGTCGCAGGGGCCGGCCGACTGTCCACAACCGACGTCGAACCGTCTCGTCGACGACCTCGACTTCCAGAACGGCGGCCGGAACTGCGGGGGCTGCCGCCATGCGTGTCCGGCAGCTCCGCGTGCTATGGGCAGACGCCGCGGTGACGGTAGCGCGCGTTCGCGCACGATGAACTAGACGTGAACGTTCGGCCGTCGCAGCCGCAGTACGACGCAATGTCCGCGAGGCACGGTCGTGTCAGGGACACACACATTCCGTCGGGGGTCCCGCAGCCGAGCCCCTCGCAGACGCTGCCCGGTGGGCAGTCTGCGGTCGTCGTGCAGCCAACCGTTCCCGCGTCGACCGGCCTCGTGCACGGGCCCGTGGACACGTAGTTCTGCTGCGGACAGGTCGAACTGTCATTGAACGTCACGCCGTCGCAGCCGCAGTACGGGACAAGGTCGTCCGTGCACGGCCGCGACGCCACGCATAGGCCCACGCGAACGCGACACGTATTCTGCCCGAGGCAGAACGCTGTCGCGCCGCACGCGCCGCCGGGAAGCACGCACGTTCGCGGCCCCGTCACGCAGCTTGCATACACCGTCGTGCAGGCGTCGACCGTTCGAAACGATGCAGCGCAGTCACGACCCACACACGAGCATCCGTTGATGGCCGCGCACGCCGTGCCGTTCCACGCGTACCCGAGAATGGCGGGGCAGGGTCCTTCGCCGCGAGCATCCATCGCGGCGCAGGTACCGGCGTCGGCGGTGTCCGCGGCCACATCCACCGATGCGTCCGCGCACGCGCCGCGGGCACGATACGGTCGTCCAGGGCACGAACTGCTTGCCGTGAACTGAGTTCCGTCGCAGCCGCAGAACGGCGCGAGGTCGGCCGTGCACCCGCGGCCCGAAACGCAGGTCCAGGGCACGCCGCACCCGGCGGGTCCGTCGCACAGGAAGTTGATCGGGCAATCGCGCGACGAACTGCACGAACGCGGGAGCAAGACATCGGTCGAAGCGTCGGGCGGCGACACGATGTCCAGCGGTCCACCGTCGAGACACGCGAGGAGTGTGCATGCCGCGGCGCCGTTCGCCTGGCACACGCAGGAATTGCACCCGTCGGGTGCGGGACATCGCGCGCCGAAAGCGCACAGGACGCCGTTCGAGAGAACGCAGCCGCCCGCGTCCGATTGCGCGTCGGACCGGCTGTCGGGTGATCCATCGCCGGGCATCACGGCCGCGCCGCACGCGGCGAGCACGGCGGCCAGGAGCGAGAGTGACAACCATCGGCACCGTCTGAAGTTCATTGCTCCACCACCGTCGGGCCCCGGCCCATCCGCGCTGCGCGTGCCAATGAGCATAACCCGTGCCGGGGGGACTGTGGGACGGCGGGCCGCTTCAATCGCACGTACGGCGGTGGACGCAGCGCGGGGACGGGTTGTCCCTGCGCCAACGGTTGATGTGGGCGGCAGTCGTTGTAGACACGTACAGGTTCGAGAACGAGACGCCGGACGTGTTCCTCGTTCCGAATCAGAAACGTGGTCGAGCAGTTCTCGGCGGAGCGTGCCCGAGAACTTCTCAGATCACGAAGCGGATGGTGCCGAGAATCCGGTCATCATAGACTGCTTCGCGCGGATGGGATTTGTTTCAGCACGGGGAAGCAACGCGTGACGGCGTACGACGCCTCCAGCCGGGATTCGACGCTGCACCATCGAGCGAGCGCAGCGGCGGTGCGCGCTCCGGCGACCGTCCGTCTCGTCGCGCTCGCGGTGCTGTCGGCGTGCGTGCCTCGCCGCGGGGGTGCGGCGGAGCGGTGCTCGTACAACAGCGACTGCGCGGACGGGCTGGTGTGCGCGTCGGGAGCGTGCCGCGTCGCGTGCCGCGAGGACCGCGACTGCGCGGGTGGGTTGCGCTGCGCCGGAACGGGGACGGCCGGACACAGGACCTGTGTGTCGCCGGGCAGCCCGGCGATGTGCGGGATCCACAGCGACTGCCCCGCGGGCAGCGTGTGCGCACCCGACGGGCGCTGCCGTGTTCGTTGCGCCACGGACGGCGACTGCAGCCCCGACGGCGGATCGGCCCGATGCGACGGCAACGGGTTTTGCAGCGCGAGCGTCGTCGTTCCGGAACTCGATGCGGGCGGGCCGCTGACCTGCGGCGACGGTCCGTGCTGTCCCACGGGGCGCACGCTGTGCGCCGATCGGTGCGTCGACGTGACGAGCGACCCGAGTCACTGTGGACGTTGCAACGTGCAATGCCCCACGGGCGCGCCGTGTCGCAACACGGCGTGCGCGCCGCCGAACGACCACTGCGAACAGGCGACGCCCATCCCGATGACATCGTCGAGCACGACGGTTTCGGTCGTGACGGCCGGCGCGTCCGACGATCCCGGGAGCTGCAACGGGCATCAGGATGTGTTCTTCTCGTTCGAACTCCTGCGGCGCGAGATCGTCTGGGCGTACACGGGCGCCGCGATCGGCGTCGCGCGCATGCCCTGCGGCTCGCGACCTGTCGGCTGTGCAGACAGCGGGTGCGGTACCGGAACGACGGATGGACAGATCGTCGAGGTACTCGACCCGGGCCGGTACGTCATCGCCGCCGACAGCTGGAACGGTCGCGACTACGGCCTCACGCTGCACTTCGAGCACATCCCCGTTCTCGATGCGCCCGTGGCCCGGATCGATGCGAGTCGCACGACCCTCGTCGGCGACACGACCGGCGCGTCCAATACGCCCGGAACGTGCGGCGACGGGCCGGACCGCTACTACGTCTGGACCACGTGCCCGGCGGACCGTGGCGGTGCATTCGTCGCGAGTACGTGCGCAGGCGACGGGGGTGCTGGAGCGCCATTCGACACCGTGCTCCAGGTTCTCCACGGCGCGGGGTTGCGCAGCGACTGCAACGACGACGCCTGCGGGATGCAATCGTCCGTCACGTCGATGGTTTCGTCGGGCGTCGGCCTGCACGTGCTGATCGTGGACGGCGCCGCCGGCGCGGCTGGGCCGTTCACCGTGGCACTGCGCTGGCCGATGTGATCGCTCGCGTGTGCGCGGAGCTTGCACAGGACGCACGCTCGGCGGCCGGTCGTCGCCCGCGCATCGACGACGATCGCTTCGAATCGCGACGGTTCGACGACGTCCAACTCCCGCGCGCGGCGCTACGAGCGCTGCGGATGCTGCGTCCAACCGATTCGCGAGATCCCGGCGGCTGCGGTACGGTGCTGGGATGGTACTCCGTGCGCCGGCTGGGCTCACGACAGCCCACGTGCTGATCGTTGGCGCGTTGGTCGGCGCATGCGCCTCGTCGGTCGGTCCGCCGACAGCCGGGGATGCCATCGACGTACGATCTGACTCGATTGACTCGCGGCCCGAGGTCGCCGAGCGCGACGTCCCGCCGTTCGACGTCCCGCAGGACGCGGACGCGTCACGAGACTCAACGTTCGACACGCCGACGGACGTCCTCGCGGACGCCCCGCCCGATTCGCCGCTGGACACTCCGTTCGATGTCCCGCCCGATGTCCCTGTCGATGCGCCGCGCGACGTTCCGCCCGACATCGTTCTGCCTATCACTCCCGTCGAAATCGCCGCGGGCTACTACCACACCTGCGCGAGGCGGATTGACGGTTCGGTTCGCTGCTGGGGCCACCTCACGGGTGTCGCGCCGCGAACGGTGGTTGGCCTGACCCTGGTGACGAGCTTGACGGGCGGAACGTGGCACACGTGTGGTCTCCGCTTCGACGGCACCGTTCGTTGCTGGGGTCGTAACGACGGTTGGCAGATCGGGAGCGGTTCGATGGACGAGTCGGTCCGCGACCCCGCGGTCGTGTCCGGCTTGTCCGGCGTCACGCAGATCACCGCCGACTGGGCGCACAGTTGTGCGCGGCTCGGCGACGGAGCGCTGCGATGCTGGGGGCGGAATCTCGACGGGCAACTCGGCGACGGCACCGTCGTGGCCGCCCGCGCGACGCCTGTGGTCGTACTCGGCGTCCGCAATGCACTGCAGGTCGAAGCGGGCGCGCGGCAAACGTGTGCGCTTCTGACTGACGGCACCGTGCTGTGCTGGGGGAGGAACGAGTACGGCCAGCTCGGTCTTGGCTTCGTGCTTGACGAGATCATCGCAGCCGCCCCTGTGCAGGGAGTGCGCACGGCGACTCAAATCGCCGTCGGCTCCTACCACGCGTGCGCCCGACTGCGCGACGGCACCGTGCAGTGCTGGGGCCACAACGACGCTGGTCAGACGGGAGACGGAACCATGGACACGATGCGGCCCGCGCCGGCCACCGTGCCGGGTCTTGCTGGCGTAGTGGAAGTGTCGTGCGGCGAGCGGCACACGTGCGCCCGGATGATCGACGGCACCGTACGCTGTTGGGGCTCCAACGCCGACGGGCAGATCGGTGACGGCACGATGGGCGGAGAGCGTCGCGCTCCAGTGCCGGTTCCCACGTTGCGCAACGTTGCGCACGTCACGGCCGGCTACTCGCACACCTGCGCGAGTCTGTCGGACCACACCGTATGGTGCTGGGGCAGCAACGCGTACGGCCAGATCGGCGATGGCACGATGGATGACCGTCTGTCCCCCACTCTGGTCGCCGGGATGTAGCGCCGCGGTGGCCCACATGCACACTCGCATCAGGCACACGGGCGACGGCGGCTCGATCACGATGGTCGCACCCACGGCGTCGGCGCACGGATCCGCGTAGGCCGTCGACGGACAATCGATCACGCCCGTGCGCGAACACGGGCAAGTCCACGAGGCGGTGGGTGCGTCGACCGCGCCATCGCCGCTTCCTCCGCGGTGATCGATGCCGCGTAGGTGATCGCGCAAGGGCCGCGCTGAATCATCCTTTCGAGAACGCCTACGCGTCACGGCGTCGGGATGTCGCCGCGGTCGTCTGGACGACGAATCGGCGAGGAGCACCCTTCGAACACGCAGCGGCCGCGCTCGCATCGCGCGTGCGGCCATGAGCCCGGCGGGCAGCGATGTTGGTCTGCGAAACGCGACGCACAACGGTGCTCCACGCAGGCGTTCGACCGTTGGGCCGAGACGTCGCCGTCGAGCCTTGCGCGAGCCGGCGGGGATGCGTTGGCACTCCGGCATAGCGACACGAGCACGAACAGCAGTGAACGTCGGACCATGGCGGAGGCGGAAAGGCGCATAGGTAGTCGGCGGATAGGAAGCGCGTAGTCGAAGGGAAATCGTCTTGGGAGCGAATGTCGAACGTCGCTTCGCATGGAAACGCTGTGTCAACTTCGGACGCGCTCAAGCCATCGACTCACGGTACCACGGAACGTGCGCACCGAAAAAGGGGCTGAACCCGGCGTACGCAGGCGCACTGAGCCCGAGGTCGCGCCGGCCGCCCTGCCCGACACGCCAATCCTGCTGCGCATCGCCCGACGACGTGCACGTTGGCCGTGACGACGGCGGCCTGCGTGCGAACTACCCTAGAACCAGGCCGTCATCCCGAGTGTGAGTGTGTCTTGTGACGCTGCGTTTGGAACGAACGCCATCGTCATCGGGGCGCTCGCGACGGTGCCGCGAAAGTAGGTGGGTCCCGCCGCGTGGTCGTGGCGATACTCCAGACGCACCGACACGTTGTCGTGCGGCCGAATGTCGACGGTCAGCGTCGGACTGGCGACCCACGCCGACGGCCAGAAGATCGACGACGCGACCGCGGTGCCGATCGTTCCGCCCGGGACGCCCTCGTAGAAGAAGTCGCCACGGGCCGCGATGTACATCCACCGCACCGGACGCACACGCGCGTAGAGCGCACCGGTGGCCCACCAGGACAAGCCGAACGCATTGGGCTCGAGCCCGACGTTCCCATGCGCGATCAGCGACAGCCACGACGTCGGGTGCACGGCGACGTACGTGTCGAACGAGCTACGCCACGGGAGGTTGCCGTTCAAACGCTCCGGCGCACCGACGTTGCGCTCGACGCCGCCGAAATACAGCGCGTGGAACGTGACGCGATCGGCGACGACATAGTCGATCGCGACGGCAACGGACTTCTCGACGTTGTTGTCCACGACGCTGTTCCAGCCGTTGTACCCGGCCAGCGAGACGGTCCACCGGTCGGTCAGCGGATACGAGATCCGCACCCCCGTGTGATAGAACGGAAGTCCGAAAAACAGGTTGGAGCGTGACCAATTCCATTGGTCGTGAACGGCGAAGCCTTCGCATCCGATCGGCGAGGTGAAAATGCCGCCCTCGAAGCGCAACCCTCGGCCCACCGCGGCACGAACGCTCACGTTGGCCTGCTGAAGGAACTTCCACACGTTGAAATTGCTGGCGCCAGCGCCCGCCGCGCCCGCCGCCGCCGGTTCGGCGAGGTAGTACGTCTCGGGCGTGCTGCCGATCTGCAGCGCGAGCCTCGCGCCGACGGGGCCGAGCGCTCCCGCCGCGTCGAGAACGACGTTCGAGATCGTGAACGAGTTGTGCCGGGTGTCGAAGCCGCGGTAGTTGGTGATCCCGTTGCTCGGTTGGTTGAAGTTCCACTGATAGAGCACTTCGGCGTACCCGGACAGTGTGAGATTCGCCGGTGTGCTCGCGTGCGTCGTTCCCTGCGCCGCCTCGGACGTCGGCCGACCCTCGTTGCGCTGTGCGGCGGTGGGCGGAACACGCTGCGCGAGTTGCGACTCCAACGCTTGCACACGCGACTCCATCGCTTGCAACCGCTGCCTGAGCTCGGACACCGCGTCGATCGTCGCGCCAGCATCCTGCGCGTTGGCCGGAATGACCACGAGCGTCGTTGCCGCGAACGAAAGTGCGAACAAGCGCGCGTAGGGGCGACCAGCGTGCATGGGAGTCGAGATCTAGACTCGCCTCGAGGACGTAGGATCGGGGTTCGTTGGGCGCGCCATCATGGGCACCTTCGCCATCGCGCCCACCGCTGACGGTACAGACTTTCCCGAACCCGAGCCACACTTCGCTGAGCGCGTGTCGCGCCACAGCCCGCGCGATCGATCGACTGGCAACGCCCGTGATCGTACACGAATCCTCGCCGGGGGCCCGGTGCCAGCGGATAGGCATCATGCAGGGGTGGCGTCCACGATGCTCGGGGCGAGCCCACGTCGGCGAAGACCGACGCCACGGATGGCGCTTGACCTTCCAGAGACAGATCGTGCCCACTGCCCCGCACAATGCAGGCACACACCAAAGAGACCCAGGCCAGCACCACGCCGCAGCGAGCGCTCGAGTTTCTCAAGGAGGGCAACGCGCGCTTCCTCAACAACCTCAAGGCGAACCGCGACCTGCTCCGGCAGGCGAACGAGACGCGCGACGGTCAGTGGCCGTTCGCGACCGTGCTCTCGTGCATCGACAGCCGCACGTCCGCCGAGCTCATCTTCGACCAGGGGCTCGGGGACATCTTCTCAATCCGCATCGCGGGCAACATCATCAACACCGACATCCTCGGCAGCATGGAGTTCGCGTGCCACGTGGCGGGCAGCAAGCTGCTCGTGGTGCTCGGGCACAGCAGCTGCGGCGCGATCAAGGGTGCGTGCGACCACGTCGAGATGGGCAACCTCACCGAGCTCCTCGCCAAGCTGCAGCCCGCCGTGTATCAGGAGCGGACGGTCCTCGAGCCGAGCGAGCGCACGGCGAAGAACAAACCCTTCGTCGAGAGCGTCGCCCGCATCAACGTGCTCCGTTCGGTGCGTGCGGTCGTCGAGCGCAGCTTCATCCTCGAGCAGCTCGTCGAGCAGGGGAAGGTCGCAATCGTCGGTGGCATGCATGACCTCGACACCGGCATCGTCGACTTCTACGACGACGCGAGCGTGTTCACGCGTGAGGACGTGGGGAGGCTGCGAGCCTCGGGCTGACCGCTCGCGCGAGCGGACAGTCGGATCCAGACGCGTTCTGTCCGTAACGCCGCGCGGACCGCGTCCCACCGGGGTGAAGATACCGCTGCCGGCCCGTGCGCTGCCGGTGTTGCGCGAGTACAGTTGACGCCGCGATCGCGCGCTGACGAGTCGCGAGCGTCAGTTCAGTGCGCGCAGAATGAACGCCTGCGTGACGCGCACCGGCGTGGCGGGCCGGACCGCGAAGATCAGCGTCGCAACTCGGCGCGTGAAACAAGTCGCGACTTCGGCCGAGATCATCGCGGGCACGCCCGTCGCGTGGACGTCGACGGCTCGACCCGAGGGAACAACCGTCCATTCGAGTACGAGGCGGCCGGCCATCATGCGGTTCGTACGCCGACCTCGCGCGTAGCAAGCAATGAAGCCGTTGTGCGTCGAGCGAAGGAGCGTGCGCACGGCGCGCACGTCGAGCACTCCGTCGGAAGTCGCCGGCAGGTACGCGACGGACGAGGTGTCGAAGAGCGGGTCGCGACGAGACAGGCCCGAGTCCATCGTCGTACCGATGCCCGTCGGTCGACGGTACCGTGCGCCCAGCGCGAGGGCGGAAAGCGGCCCCGGTGGTGGCTCCAATGACGCTCCATTCGAGGCAGATGTCGGTGGCGGTGCTCCGCGCGCTTGCGCGCGCGCATCGGGCGCGACGCCGAGCAACAACGTGACCGTGAGAAACGCGATCGACCGAACCACGAGCAGACGCATCGCCATGATTGCAACATCGTCGACCCTTCGCGCCAACCCCCCCTCTTCGTGCGCGCACGAATTCGCGCAATCCCGCTCACTGTCTTTGCACCAACCTCGATCCGCTGGATTGCGCGCGATTCTGCCTGGGTTGCGCGAGCATGAGCTTTCGCGCCGCGATTTCTCATGATCGTCTCCACTCGCGGGTACCAATGTACGCCTCGCTGGTGTCCGGCCAACGAAGTACCCGTTGCACCAGCACGGGCCCGCACGGCGGCTACCGCGACGGGCCCTCTCCTTTTCTGCGACCCGCGATCGGACACGGCGCCCGTCGCGAACCCAGCGTGACGCCGTCGGCGCAGATCGAGAAAGTTTCCGGCAACGGATGCTCGGAATGCTCCGATGCCGCAGCTCGTCACATCACGGCGCAGTCCGGTACATCGTTGCTACGGATTACGATGGAGCGTGAGGGCCGACACCTGGCGATCGTCGGGGTCGGCAATAAAATGGCGTGCCAGGGCAGCGGCGTCGGATCTATCCGGGTCGCTCGACCGGCGGCATCATGACGGCGCCGGCGACCGTTCTCACGCCGAATTCCGGAGAGACGACCTTCGGCACATTCCTCGCGTCGCTCCCGTCGTCCGGCAGACCTTCGCCCTTGTGCGCCCGCGCACGTATGAACGGAACCTAGGATGAACGTGCGGGACATCGCGACCGCCGTACTCCACACGCGGACTCGCGAGCGAAGCGAGCATTTCCGCGGCTCGCGCGGGAACGAAGTGACGTTGCGTGACCGCGAGGCGGATCGGCGCTCCCCGCGAGCGGGCGCACGCGGACCGCGGTGTCAAAACGTCACGCGCTCCGGCGGCCCGTCGTTGAAGAACCGCGAGACCATTTCCTGAAGAGTCGAGCCCGCGGGGCCCGTCGCCCATCCGCGGTCGGTGACGGTGAGCACATGGTAGGACGTCGAGCCCGAGAAGAGCCGCGAGACGCTCCCCAGCGCGTCGGCCATCTGCGCACGCCAGGCGCGCTCCCCAGCGGCGTCCGTCGCCAGATGCGGGTGGAGTGCGAGCGCGATGACCTCGTCCAGCTGGCTCTGCTGAACGAACGTCCGCATGCGCGCCGAGACGATCGGATACCACGTCCTGCCGAAAAAGCAGTCGACCGGTTCCCTCACGGACGCCACGCACTCCGGGTCGAGGGCCGAGCCCCAGTACGCCAGTGTGGTGCGCCAGACCTCACGGTCGCGCACGGTCGCGTTGACGATCCGGTTCGCCGGGTCATCCCAGTCGAGGAACCACGGCGCGTCGAGCAGCAGCGTGAGCCGCCCGTCGGCTCGGGCGCGGGGCAGCGTCTGCGCGACGAACGCGCTGTTGATGTGGGCTCCGACGGCCCCGGCCGAGTTTCCGCCGAAGAGCACCCGCAGCGCGGGGTCCTGGTCGTCGAGCCCGTAGCGCTGCGTGAGCAACGCGAACAGGGCGCGTACGTTTGCCCGCCCGGAGTAGTACCAGCCGCCTGCCGCGACGGCCGAGGGGCGAAGCTCCGTCGTCGCGCGGGACCAGAAGTCGCTCGAGCAGTAGTGCGCTTGCACGATGTTCGCTCCGGAGAAGGAGGGGTTGCGCGCGGCGTCCCGTGAGAAGAGACCGGGCGTGACCAGTGTTCCCGTGCCGCGGTCCGGCAGGCCCAGGGTGGTGGTCAGCCTCGCCTGGCGCTCCGCGCATCGCATCGTGGCGTCGTCGCAGTACCCGCCGCCTTCGAGCTGAATTACCCAGTCGTGGCTGGGCATCGGGGCCAGCGAGATCAGGAACCCGAACGGGGTCCCGTCGTTGCACCGCGCCGACGCCCAGCGTGCGGGGTCGCGCTCCGCGGGCTTGACCGATTCAAAGTTGCCGGGGCTCCGGAGCGTGCAGGCCGAGACGTCCCAGGCCCCGCAGCTCGCCCTGCACCGGGCCATCCCCGCGCTCCAGCTCCCGCCGAGCATCGGGCACGCGACCGAGTTGCCGTCGCACACCTCGCCCTCGTCGGTCACACCGTTGCCGCAGATCCCCACGCCGGAGTCGCCCGCCGACGCGTCCGCCGAAGCGTCCTCTGGGAGGGAATCGCTCGCTGCACCGTCCGACGCATCCGGCGCGAGGCTCGGCCGGCCGCTGCATCCGCCCAGGGCCAGCCCGATCCAGAGTGCTCGCAGATCGAATCGCATCGCAGACCTCCTTCACCCCAATACGGTGCACGCTCCTGCGGCTCACATCGGTCGCGCGACGGCCAGTGCGCGACTCCGTGTTGAGCGTCCGCAAAGGTTCGACATCGCGATGGTCGCTTCGCACGTGAACGACCGAACGCTGAGCGCGGTCGTCGGAAAGACGTCGGCCGGCATCGCGGACGGTGGCAGTCGCGGCGGCGTGATCATGGTCGAGTTGCCCGGCGCCCGGACCACCCAACCGGTGGCGAGCGTCGTGCCGATCACGAGCGAGAGCACCTCGTTTCCCGCCGGCACGTCCGCGATCGCAAACGGGCGTGTAAGGTCCGCCGTACCGACTGCGCCGGGTTGCGACACCGTCGTGGGAAGCGTGAGCATCGTGTCGTCGATTCGCGCCGTCGGATACCCGCGGAGCTGCGCCAACGTGTACGTGCCCTCGGTCGCCTGCACGCCGTACCGCGTGTACGCATCGATCCGCGGACCGGCGAACCGCGCGTATTCGGCGTCGAAGTCCATCGCGCTCCCGTCCGCGCGCACGTCGGCATGCGTGGCAACCCCGACGAAACCCGATTGCGAGTCGGCGCGCGCCAGCACGAAGACGAACGGCCGACCGTCGGCCCCGAACGGACCCGCGGCACCGCCCGGCACGTTGAACGTCCCCGCAAATCGTACGGGCGTTGTCGGCGTCGTACTGAAATCAAGGTTCACCGTCGTGTCGGTGTCGAGTGCCGTCTGATCGCGACGAAAATACTGCAGCACCGACTGCGTGATGCCCCGCGCCGAAGCCATCATCGCGCCGCGGCCCAGTTCGAGGCCAAAGAACGTGAACGGCTCACCCCTCGCGACGGTGATCACATAGTCCGACGCTGCGCCGCGGTACGAGTCACCGGCGACGTCGGTGCTCACGTAGAAGCCAACCCCCATCCCCGTGCGACCCGTGATCGCGCCGCTGACCTGCACGAACGGAGCGAGCGTTCGAGGCGCGAGCGCAATCCGAAGTTCACCACGCTCCGTGACTCCGACTTCACTGACGACGACGTGATCGCGCGCGTACGCGGTCACCGCAATCGGACCCATCGACCAATCGAGGCGCCCGAAGTTCACGTGGCCCTCGGCGTCCGTCGAGTTCACGCGACGCGAACGATCGGGCAGATCGAGCGCGACGGAGGCGCCAACCAGCGGCGGAGCCGTCGCGCGGCCGAGTGCTGACTCGACGACGGTCACCAGGAACCCCGCCGACGCCGGCCGATCGGCGGGCACGTCGCTCGAGCCATCTGCACCGGCCTCGGACACGTCCGCGCCGGACTCGCTCGCATCGGTTGCCGACGGCCGATCGTCCGTCAACATCGGCGGGTCCCCGCACGCGAGCGTCGAGAACATGAGCGAACACAGCAGTCCCAACCGCGCACTGTTTGTCGTCGTCATCCGTGTCCCTCACTCGCCGCAAAGACCTCCCGAGCGCGGCGCGCCGCGATTCTACAACATCACGGTTCCGTCGTACCGCGTCGCGGGAGCCTCGGGAACAGGGTCGCAGTGATCTCGCGCACCGAAGTGCCCGTCTCCGCGGACACCCGCGCGAGAACCGGCGGTTGCAGTCGTGCCGACCTCTGCGCGGCAATGCCATGCACGAAGTCCGCCCCGGCGGTGACCCCTGCGTGTGCACTCGCCGCCGTGGCCAACTGCCGCTCGCCGTCTGCATTCGACAGCACGAGTCCCTGCGCCAATCGCAGTTTCACATAGAGCCCCGCGCGCATCCATCGATGGTATGCGTCGATCCAATGCATCCACGGCGCGGACGGTTCGCCGCCCGCACGCGCCGCGAGATCCAGATCCCGAGCGCGGCGATCGATCTCGTCGAGCGACAGTGTGTCCAGTTCGCGGAGCGCGCCCGGAAAAGCGCTCGCAATCTCGCGAAGGGTCTCCCGCGACGCAGGTCCCGCGCCGGCCGCGCGCTCGCGACGGAGTACGCCGAGCGTTCGGTACTTCGCGGCGAGGGCTCGGAGTCTCACGGCATCGGGGGGCGGGCGGAGCACCGAGCCGAGTGTACTCGCTCGATGGTTTCCGCGCCGCGCGACTGCGGCTACAGTGCCTCCCGTGACCGAAGAACGCTATGTGCGCGCCGCACGCGTGCGAATCGTCGACGGACTCGATTCGATCTTGTTCGTCGCGTCCGACGGCGCGGCGCGGGAAATGCGAGCCGAGTCCGCCGGGCTTGCGCGTGCGATTCTGAAGTTCCTCGCCGCGGCTCACACGCAGGAGGATCTGCTCGCGCACATCGCCGAGGAGTCGGGACAGACGGTCGACTCGCTCGGTGTCGTGCGCGAAGCCCTCGAACTTCTCGTGCGTTGGGGCGTCGTGATCTCCGCGCGCGAGTCGCCGGTCGTCGCACCCAGAACCGGTCCGTCGGCGAACATCGTCGTCGCCGCTTCGGGCGCTGTGGCGGCGGTCCACGTACCGCAACTCGTGCAGGCGCTTCAGCAACGCGGTTGGAACGTCCGCGTTGCACTCACCCGCAACGCACGGCGTTTCGTGAGCCCGCTGGCCCTCGAAGCACTCACGCACCGGTCCGTCGTCCGGGATCTTTGGCCACGGCGTGCCGACCAGCCCGTGCCGCATCTCGAACTCAGCGATTGGGCTGACGTTCTCGTCGTGTACCCCGCGTCCGCGACGACGCTCGCACGCATTGCGGCCGGTGATTGCAGCGACATTGTGTCGGCCACGGCGATCGCGGCCCGCGGCCCCGTGCTTCTCGCGCCGTCGATGAACCCGCGAATGTTCCACGCGCCCGCCGTGCAGCGGAACGTCCAAACTCTGCGCGCGGACGGCTTTCGGATCGTGCACCCAGGACGCGGTGCCGAGGTCGCGGAGGACCCGACGCGGCGTGTGCCGATCTTCGGGCCGGCCCCGGTGCCCGAGGACATGGCAGCGCTCGTCGGTCACGTCCTCGTGCAGGAAGCTACTCGAACGCGGGATCGCCGCGCGCTCGTGCCGGGCGAATGGGACGACCTGTTCCGCACGCAGCCGCCCGGGTCGCACGTGTGGGTGCAACTCGGCGGCGACGAGGAGATGTTGGCGCTCATCCCTGCGATCGGATCGGGCCCACTTCGATTGCTGGACATCGGCACAGGAACTGGCGAGACGGCGATCGAAGCGGCCGCTCGGGGAATGGTCGTCACGGCCACCGACCAGTCACCGGCTGCCTTGGAACACGCTCGCAGCGCGGCCGGAGCCGAACGAGTGTGCTGGATCGTCGACGACATCACGCGGTCGACGCTGCGCGGAACGTTCGACGTCGCGCTCGATCGCGCGTGTTTGCACGCTCTGGATGCGCGCGCGCGTAGCGCGTACGCGCGCTCGGTCGCATCGCTCGTGCGCGCGGGAGGAACGCTGATCGTGAAGGCGCACGACCAACCGGCGCCCGGATTGCGCGGGACATTTCCCATGTCGGCACCAGACATCGAGGGAGTGCTCGCGCCGTGGTTTCACCTCGCGATGTCTCGCGAGAGCGTGATCGCCGGTCCCGCCGGCGCGACCGCCCACGCGATCGTGTGTGTTCTCACTCGAAGTGATTCACGGTGACGCGAAGCCAACTGGCGGCAGACTCATCGAGCGGGGCGAAGTCCGCGCAGCGACGAGTGGCGCTGGGGATCGGAAGCAACCTTGGCAGTCGCGTGTCGTTGGCGCGGGCCGCCGTGTCGTTGATCGCGGGCGAGGCCGGCGTCGCTCGGCTGCGCGTCTCGAACGCATGGTTCACACGACCGGTGGGCCCGCCCCAGCCCGCATACGTCAATGCTGCGGTGGCATTCGACACGGGCATGACTCCGCAGGAGATCCTCGCGCTCGCCCGTCGCGTGGAGTCGACATTGGGCCGCGTCCGCGGGGAGCGATGGATCGCGCGCACGATGGACATCGACGTGCTCTGGATCGACGGCGAGCGAGTCGACGAGCCGGGTCTTCGCGTTCCGCACGCGGCGTTGACGGAGCGTGTCTTCGCATTGGCTCCGTTGCTTCAGCTCGTCCCGGATGCGCGAGACCCGACGAGCGGCGCTTGCTTCTCGCAGTCCCTCGACGGGCTCGATCGCAGAGATCTCCTGGGCGAGTGGGCATTCGACGAAGAGTCGCATCACCTGGCGTTCGACGCCGCGGAACAGCTCGCGTTCGATGCCCTCCGAGGAGTCGGCATCCTGGCGCGCGGGGGTTCGATCGCGCCTGTCGCGCCGTCGACATTTGCACGCGACGTCGCCGCGGGGACGCCGACGGAGTGGACGGTGGCCGTTCGCCTTGCGAGCGCGTCGGCAGGAATGGTCGTTCGCCACGTCGTCGTGTTCCGGCTCGACGACGCCGGCGTGCAGGGCGCCATCGTCGGCACGCCGAGTGGGACATTCTCGCGCAAACCGTGATACGTGCGGCGCATGCGCGCGCTGCAAGTCCTGGAGACCCCCGTCCAGCGAGCGGAGAAGGTGTCCACAGCACTTGGCTGCGAGGTGTGGATCAAGCGCGACGATCTCACGCACGCGACGTATGGCGGGAACAAGGTGCGCAAGCTCGCGCGGTTGCTCGAGCAGGCCCGAACACTCGGTGCGACGGACATCGTGACGATCGGCGCCGTGGGGTCGCACCACGTCTTCGCGACGATTTTGTACGGGCACGCGGTTGGGATCGACGTTCACGGCGTCATGGTCGCACAGCCGCATACGCCACACGTCGAACAGATGGCACGCGCCGATCTCGCGCAAGGCGGGACGCTCATCCCCGCACGCGCGGCGTGGGAAGTCCCGGTGATCGTTGCGCGCGAGGCGCTGCGACTGCGCGTGAGCGGGCGGCGGCCAATGGTGATCCCGATGGGCGGAAGCACGCCGACGGGCGCGATGGGCTACGTAGACGGCGTACGGGAGCTCAGCAGTCAAATCGCCCGCGGGGACATGCCCGGGTGGCCGGACGTCATCGTCGCGGCACTCGGGTCGGGCGGGACGGTCGCGGGCATCGTCGTGGGCACGCGAATGGAACGTGTGCCAACGCGCGTCGTCGGCGTTCAAGTCACCGAGCGCTGGATGCCGCCGCCGCCGGTCGTCCGATGGATGGCCAACGCGACGCAGACTCTCGCGACGCAAGAGGGTCTTCCGGATGCGCACAACGTCCACGCCGACGACTTTGACATCGACCTCGACCAGCTCGGTGCCGGCTACGGACACCCGACACCGGCCGCGCGCGAGGCGCAGGCACTTTTCGCGCAGGACGGCATTGTCCTCGATCTCACGTACACCGCGAAGGCTGCCGCGGGACTGATCGCGATGGCCCGCCGCGACACGCGCCCCCGCCGGTACCTGTACTGGCACACGCTTTCGAGCGCACCGATGGAGCCGCTCTTGCACGGCGCGCCGGACCTCCCGCCCGCGATTCGCGCGCTGATGCGTTGACGGTCAGCGAAGCGCGCCCGGCGCAAACGCGGTGCACCACTCGCGCAGGGGCGACGCGATCATCCTCGGCGCGACTCGCAGCGCAGCGATGTCTCGCGAGCCCGTGAGCAGCATCGCGGCCCGAACGGCCTGCTCCACGTCGTCGAAGAACGCGTCGACGGCTTCGCGTCCGCCCGCTCGAAACGCCTTCAGCGCCGGCCGCGCGATGCCCGCAATCGTCGCGCCGAGTGCCACTGCGCGGGCGACGTCGAGTCCGCTCGAAACGCCTCCGGTCGCGACGACGGTCTCGAACCCGCGCTCGGCGCAGGTCGCGACCGCCGCGGCCGTCGACACGCCCCAGTCCCAGAACGCCTCGCCCAGCCGCTTCGCTCCATCCGCCGCACGAAGTGTTTCGACACCGACCCACGACGTACCCCCGGCGCCCGACACATCGACGTGCCGCACGCCCGCGGCGCGAAGTTTCTCCGCAGCGAGCGGGCCGATTCCGTTGCCGGTCTCCTTGGCAACTACGGGCACTCGCAATTCGTTCCCGAGACGTCGGAACAGATCCGAACCTCCGCGAAAATCACGGTCGCCTCCAGGCTGCACGAGTTCCATCGCGGGGTTCAGGTGAATGCAGAGCGCGTTCGCAGCGACGGCGTCGACGAGCGCCTGGATCTGCGCGGTGGTCATTTCGCGCGCCTGGACCATTCCGAGATTTCCGAACAGCAACACGTCGGGCGCTACGTCTCGGACGTGGTACGTGGGCGCAAGATCCGGCTGACGATGCATCGCACGCTGCGAACCAAGCCCAAACGCGTAGCCGCGCGCGTTTGCGACCGCCGCGAGAACGCGGTTCACGGCAGCCGCTTCGGCGGTCCCACCCGTCATGCCCGCGACGAGAATGGGCCACTTCAATCGCTTCCCGAGAACGGTCACCGACGGATCGATGTCGTCGAGCGAGAGTTCCGGCAGTGCGTCGTGAACGAGTTGTACGCACTCGAGCAACGTCGTCTTGTCGCGGTACCCGACGGGCCCGGTCGCGCACAGATCGAGGTGGTCCTGCTTTCGGTGCGAAATCTCGCTCATCGCGGCTTCTCCATAGCGCACCAAGGGCCCCGTGGGGAGCCCCGACGCACGGGGCACTTCGGCGCTCCGTCCCAGCGCGGTTGAGGCATCATACCCGCGATGTCGCTCGCAGACCGATTCTCCGCCGACGTTCGCGCGCATGTCGACGCGCGTCTCGATCGCTTTCTGCTCGACGCGCAGTCGTACGCACGCGCGGAGGCGCCGGGCGCGCTCGCGCTGGTCGACCAGATCCGCGCGCTCACGATGCGCGGCGGCAAGCGCGTCCGTGCCGTACTGATCGCTGCGGGTGTCGAATGCGTCGCGCCGTGGAGTCAACACGCGGGTGCCGTCGCGGACCTGGGTGCCGCGATGGAAATTCTCCAATCGTACCTGCTCATCCATGACGACTGGATGGACGGCGACACCTTGCGTCGCGGCGGACCCACGGTGCATGTCGCGCTCGCGCAACGACTCGGGTCGAAAGATCACGGTGCGTGGACAGCGGTGCTCGCGGGCGACCTCGCGAGCGCGTACGCGCAACAGCTCGTGGCGTCGTGCGACGTTCGCGACGATCGAAGAGCGGCCGTCAACGCAGCGTTTGCGGAAATGCAGCGCGACGTCGTGCTCGGCCAGACGCTCGACGTTCTCGGCTCCGGGGAGATCGAACGGATTCATCGGCTCAAAACGAGCAGCTATACGGTACGGGGTCCGCTGCGACTCGGACATGCTCTCGCGGGTGGCTCGAGCGGCGTGCTCGAGGCGTTCGAGTCGTTCGGTCCAGCGGCCGGCGTGGCGTTTCAGTTGCGGGACGATTTGTTGGGCGCGTTCGGCAACGCCCGCGAGACGGGCAAATCGTCGTCGAGCGATCTTCGCAGCGGCAAGCACACCGCGCCCGTGACCCACGCGATCGAGCATCTCGCGCCAGATTCGCGGGCGGAGTTCGAAACGCTACTGGGCATCGACGACGACGCTGCGGTCGCTCGCGCCCGAGTGTTGATGGACTCGGTCGACGCGCGCGGTGCGGTCGAGATGCGAATCGCAGAGCTGTGCGTTCGCGCGGAAGCGGCGCTGGACGGCCGCGGGCTGCGTGACGCCGGCCGCGAGATTTTGGGCCAGATGCTGGCCGCGATGGCGCAGCGCGACCGGTGACGCGATGACGCGCTACGAGGGCCACGCGTTCGGGAAAGTGATCCTGCTCGGCGAGCACGCGGTCGTGTACGGTCGACCCGCGCTCGCCGTCGGGATATCACCCGGCGCAAGCGCGACGTTCGAACCGGCCGCGGGCGAGCCCTCGAGCATCGCGCTCGACATCTCGACGTGGAACCTCCACGTGCTGCAGACCGACACGACTGATCTCGCACGAGCGTTGGCGGCGCTCGCGGCACACCTGGCGGAGCGATTCACGAGCGCGCGCGCGACGTCTGGCCGCGTGGATGCGACGATTCACCTCCCGGCGGGCGGTGGACTCGGATCGAGCGCGGCCTTGGGCGTCGCGATCGCGCGGGCGGTGGGAACCGCGTGGCGCGACGACGCGATGAGTACCGACGACGTGCTCGGCGCGGCACTCGTGTGGGAGCGAGTGTTTCACGGCAATCCGTCCGGTGTCGATCACACCGTCGCGACCGTCGGCGGTGCGGGAACGTTCACGCGCGCAGATGGACTTGCGCGCATTCCGCTGCGCGCCCCGCTCCGGATTCTGCTTGCGGACACGGCCGAGCGGTCGTCCACGCGGACCATGGTCGAGGGCGTGGCTCGCATCCACGCGCGACGGCCGGAGGCTACGGATCGAACGTTCGACGCCATCGAAACGTTGGTTCACGACGGCGCGCGCTCACTTCGAGCTGGCGACGCGCTGTCCCTGGGGCGCGCGATGGATCTGAATCAGGCGTTGCTCTCGAGTCTGTTGCTGTCCACGGAGCGCACGGAGGAACTCTGTCGCATCGCGCGCGAGGCGGGAGCGTTCGGCGCGAAACTCACGGGCGGCGGCGGCGGCGGGTGTGTCATCGCATTGGCGTCGCGAGAGGGGGAGGACCGAGTGCTTGATGCATGGCGCGCGGCGGGTGCGCCCACGTTCGCGGCGGAGGTCACGCCGACCGAGCACCCGTGAGCGACGGATTCCGCGACGCACGGATTCGACGGGCGGCGGCGGAATCGCGTCGAGCCTACGGGGGATCGGCCCCGCGGTACACATCGTCGACGGCAATTCGAGCGCCGATGCTCGGCAGGTCCATGACTTCGTGCTCGCCGAACGATCGCTGCGTCCAACGCCCGTCGGTCCCCCGCGCGTGACATTCGAGGGATCGTTGCCGATGGGACACGACAACGACCTCGCGCAACGATTCGAGATGACGGTAGGCGTCGAGTTTGCCCGTTCGGTCGTAGGCCTCGGTGGAATTCGACGTCACCTCGATGATCACGATCGGATTGATCGCAGCGAGCGCATCGCTGGCATCGTGCCGCGGACGCCCACAAATCACTGCACCGTCCGGATACGTCGTGACGTCCGCCTCGACAATTCGAATGCGCAAGTCCGACGTATACGCACGACAGCCCGACGGCAGCTGATTCCCGATCAGACGCAGGACGGTCGCCGCGAGCGCGGCGTGCTCCGGTGTCCCACCGGCCATCGCATAGATCTCTCCGTCGACGAACTCATGACGGACGGGGCTGTGTTCTTCAAGCGCGAGGTAGTCCGCGTAGGCGTAACGGTGATGGCGCGCGGGCTCAGTCATGCAGGGCCACGATACCATGGAGGCCGCGAACAGCACGAGCGCCGCAGCGCGTGGTCATCGCGGCGTCATGGTCAACATGAAGTCCGCCGGCGCAGTCGCCGCGTTGGCCACCACGAGCACGACGCGCGTTGCACCGGTCGGCACCGTGACGTCGAACGTCGTGGCCGCGCTCGTGATCGGTTGCGCCGTGATCGTCGCCATCGCGCGCGCCGCGCGGTCGTACGCAACGGCGTGCATCACCACGTTCGCGAACATCGCGGCGTTGAAACTCACTCCAACCATCGTCGTTCCACCGGGCACGTCGATCACGACGTAGTCCGCGGCCCATGGGTTTGCACGGCTCGCATACGGTGCACCGGCCACGGTCGTGCGCGCGGACGCCTCGGTGGAAATGTCGAAGGCGTTGTAGCCGTAGACCGAATCACGACGGTCGACGAGATTCGCAACCGTCCACGTCCCGAAGAACTCCCGAAACGATGGACCGCTGTGCGCGGTCAACGCTTGCTCGACCGTGGGAATTCCACGTGCACGATTGCGTGCGATCTCTCCAACGAACGGTGCCCCGTATCGCTCGACGATGTAGGTGGCGAACAGGAACAGCGGCCCATAGTTGACGCCCGCAGTGTTCGCGACCAACGGTGCGGTCGGTCGGGCCGCGAACGATTGGGCGATGCGAAGATCGCCCAGATACCCGCACAGCACCATGCCCGCTTCCGCAAGCGTTTCGGACAACCACACGTCTTCGCCGCCATACTCGTGGGCGAGCAGATGAACGTACTCGTGCGCGACGACTCCCAGCATGTACTCGCCTGCTGGATCGTTCGGCACGGCGTCGAGATGGAGCATCTCGGTGCGATTCGAACTCGGGTCGTCCGCAGTCTCGTCGATCGCGCGGAAGAACCCATCGAACGAGAACCCGCGAAACGTCCCCATGTTCGAATAGAAGATCGACACGTGCGGATCCATGTCCACGTCGGGCCCGGTGCCGAACACAGACGTCTCGATCGCGTAGATCCCCCGTGCGGGATCGGCCGGCGTCGCGATGTCGAACGCGCGTACCACCGCGGCCGCTCGGGCGGGTGAGACGGCCGTCGGCCACACGTCGTCCGTCGACCACACAATCGCGTGGTCGGACATCGCACGACACCGAGTCATGCGCTCGACGGTGGGAGGCGGCATCGTCGTCAAGTCCCACGTGAAGAACGTGCGCGTCATTGATTCGCATCCACCCGAACCGTCGTTGGGACCGCCCTCACCCACGTCGGCACCCGCGTCCGAGTTGGCGTCGCTCGCGCTGTCGGCGGCGACATCGGTCGTGCCGTCCGCGGCAGGCATCGGCCCACCGCACGCCACCGTCGCTGCGGTTGCAATCAACACGACAGAGGCACGCCACGTCCTCATCGCACTCTCGCGATTCGGACACGCGCCATCGCCGTCGCGTCGACATCGATTTCGAACGAGACCTCGCGCTGCCCAGCGACGGCCTCGACGAGCAAGAATTCCGCGCCCCCGACGGTCACGCTTCCGTCGGCCATCGCAATCGGGGTCGTCTCGGGTCCGTTCTTCATCATTCCGTGAAACGACGCGAAGAGGTCCGCGCCGCGCGGTCGCATTGTGATCGGGTCGGCTTGCACGGGCAGATATCGGAAGCAAGGATTGGTCGCCGCGACGTCGCCAATGCGCTCTCGGTTGCTGAGGCCCACGGCCGTGAAGAAATCCATCGCAACGTCTCCGAGTTCGGGCGACATCGTGACCATTTGCAATTCGCGCGTGATCGAACGCGGCGAGTCCATCAACGTTCGGAGCAACGCTGGACCGCCACGGCTGGCGATCGTGCCATCGGACGCGGCCATGTCGCCGCCCGCGCGGTCGTAAAGCCACCGGACGAACAAGTACGCGTCGCCACGCAGCAGCCCATCGCGCATCGGGTCGTACGGGGCGCCATCGACGAGAATGTCCCCGAGCGAAAAGTCCCCGAACCGATTGAGCCCGGCGAGCGTCACGTACAGATTGCCAGACTGATAGCCGATGGTGTCCTGCGCGAGCGCGCCGATGCCCTCGACGAGGTACGAGTTGTCGGCCCACGACGCGAGCCGATTGCGAAGCACTTTGCGACCGAAGTGAATCAAGTGGCCGAGTTCGTGCGCGAGGGTTTCCTTGATCGCTGCGGGGGTGTTGTAGGGCGGCGGAATCGCCGAGGGCGGTGTGAGGTACAGGATCTCGCCGCGGTTGACGACACGGCACCCCGGGAACTGCACGATGTCGCACCCGCGAAAGTACGCGACCGCGGTGCGGTACGTGAGCGAAGTGAACAACAGGGCAATGCGACCGTCGCCGTCGATGTCGCTCTCCATGCCGAACACCGTGCGTTCGCGGGGCAGGATCACGTTGTCAAAGTCGCGGAGAAATTCCGCGACGAACGCGGGATCCATGTTCGCGGGGTGCGCCGCGGTCACGTCCGCCCACACGACCGCGCGCTCACCCACCGCGATCGCACGGGCCGTGATCACCTCGGAGCCCGCACCGACGGGAACCGTGAACATTCGTTCGGTGCCGACGGCGGGTGCCATACCGCTCGGCGGAGTTTCGACCGGCAACATCATCGCGCGCCAGCGATCCGGCGTGATGGCGCAGCCCGCGAGCGTCCGCGCGGTTGCGTCGGGCGCGGTGGACGACCCCTCGACGATGCGCGCGCGATACGCGGCGGCGCCGCCGTTGCCGCTCAGGTCGGTGGAACCGATGATCACGACGTGGCGTTCGCTACCCGTCGGCGTCGCGAGTCGAACGCGCACCGGTCCCGTCGCGGCCACAAGCTCCAGCGCTTCTCCTGGCGCTGGCGCGAGCGCGGGAGGACCGACCTCCGCCGCGGCCTCGCTCAATGCGTCGGCGGCGATAGCATCCGAAACGGCGCCATCTGCGTCGGGATTGGCAATGGGCCCTCCGCAGGCGACGAAGAGTGTCGAGAGCGCGGCGGCCCACGCGTGCGCGAGGATGCGTGACTGCCGATCGAGTCGGGCCGTCGATCGGGCCAAGAAATCAACCAAACTGTTGGGATGCACGAGCCAATATTCCCGCATCTCGGTGCCCGTCGCACGCGGAAATCGACGTGCAGATTCTGCGCGGTGCCACCGCGGCGGAATCTAGAATCCGACCGCGTGCGTGTAGCCCGGGTAACCGAGCGTCGTCCGAAGTCGGGTGAACGGGGCCGCGCGCGTCGAGGTACCGGTGTCTACGTCGCCTGTGAACGAACGGTAGAACACGACGGTACCGCCGTCGGTCGACGTGACCTGCGACGCCGGACTGGATCCCGACGGACGCGGATAGGTGTCGTTCCCCATGATGCCGGCGCCCGTGCCCGACGCCGGCGCGTACATCACCGCAAGGGCGTTCGTGTTCGAATTGTACAAGAGCAGGTCGTCGACGGTCGTTGCCGCGACGTGCGTGAATCCCATCGGGTAGGTGGCGGCGCGCATTCCCATGATCTGGCTGCCAGCGGACGTGTAGCCGCCGTGCACCGCGTTGTTCGCGCTCGAGAACGTCGAGTACGCGAAGAACGATCCGTTGTGCGTCGCGGCAAGCAGAAACCCGCTCATGTCACTCGCTGTCCATCCACTCGATCCGAGCATCATCGAGACGGCAGTCCCGACCGGAAATACGAGCCTCGCCTCCCATGTCGGGGTTCCGAGGGACTGATTCGTCCACAGCACGTGGCCGCCGGAGGAGAGCGCAAGGTGCGTCGGGCTCGGGGCGCCCGGCAGCGCCGCCCCGGTCGGCGTCGCGGCGACGAGCCCGGTCGGAGTGAAGTATCGAATCACGTGGGAGTTCGTCATTCGATTGTAAAGCAGCGCCTGCAGCGCGGGCCCCGTGCTCATCCGAGTCGCCGCGACGACGTGTGTCCAGGCGCTACCGAGATCCGCTGGAGCGAGCGTCTGGATCGTGAAGAACAGACCATCCATCGCGATGCCGCCGAAGACGGCCGCTCCCGTCGTCGAATTGTACAGAAGTACGAAGCCGCGCGTTGGCATCGGCGGCCCCGCATCGATGATGTCCGGACCGGGCACGTCGACCACGTCCGTGCCCGTCTCGACCGGCGGGATCACGGCGTCCAGTACATCGACTCCCGGCACGTCGCGCGGCGCGATCACGTCCATCGCCGCGTCGACGCCTGCGTCCGTCGCACCCATTGTCACATGATCGGGGTCGTCGCAGAATCCACTCGCGGTCGTGCAGCGCCCGCTCGAGCAACTCGAGTCCTGCGTGCAGCGACTGTGACACCGCGAGTCCGAGCGACACGCCGCGTTCGGACCGCAGTCGACGTCCATCGCACACGGCCGGTCGACGCCAATCGGCAGGCAGACGTTCAGCGACGGGCGATCCCCCGGCAGGCAGAACTCCGTCCGCTCGCAATCGCGATCCATCGCGCACTGCAACCGGCACGAACCGATGACGCACACGAGGCGGTCGGCGCACTCCGAGTTCAGCATGCATTGCGCCCCGGAAACACGCCGGGCGGTGCAACTCCAGGCACCGAGCATCGAGAGCACGAAGAGGACGCGGAACAGGCGGAGCGGCAACATCGCGCACATCGTAGAGCGGGCGGCGTCGATGGCGCAACGGGCGGAGCGGCAGATCGAGCCCGGGCCGATGAATCGGCCGGGCGCCCTCACTGCCGCTCATCAACGCTACCGCACGCCGCGAACTTCGCGGAGCCACGCACGCAGCGGGGGCTCTTGCATCACGGAACTCTTCGGTCCCATCCAAAAGTGCTGCCCGCGCCACTCGACGCGACGGTCGATCGCCGCACGGAACGACAAGTACGCCGAGAGCATCGGCCGCAGCCAGATGACCGGTAGTTGGCGCAGCGGAAGCGCGCGCCCGCGCATGAGGTACAGCACGAGGCTGTCCGCGAGCAGTTGGTAGACCATCGCGATCGCGAGCGCGGTGAGACTCAGTCGAGTCGGGGCGACGATGGCCCACACGAACGAGGGAACCACCGGGGAGAAAATGAACTCGTACAGGCACGCCAACATCGGCGCGGTGCTCCAACGAATCTGTGCCCAGCGGTGGTGTCGGCTCATGAATCGCTTGACCGTCGCGCGCCGGCAGACGTTGCCGACGGCGTAGCGACCGAGCACGCACCGAAGATTCCGCTTTCGCACTTCCGAAAACAGGATTTCGTCTTCGCCAAAGTATTTTCCGAGTTCATCGAAGCCGATCGCCTCGACGATCTCCCGCGGGACCAGCATCGACTTGCCCGGGACCGTGAGTCGACCGGGAAACACGATCGTGGCCATCGCGGTGAGATTCGTGAACGTCGAGAGCTGCAGGATCTCGAGCGTCGACCCGAGGGTCGTCTCGCCCACGCCAACGATCGGACTCGCGACGACGCCCACACCTTCGACATTCAACTCGTCGATCATCGACGCCAGCGTGTCGGGGTGAACAAGCGTGTTGCTGTCGCTCAACCACAACGTCGCGTGTTTCGCGTGCGTGATCATCACCTCGAGATTCGCGACCTTCGGACTCGCCGCGCGCCCGGCCGAACAGAGAACGATCTCGATGTCCATTTCGGGATGCCGCGCCTTCACGGTCTGCAGCACGGGATACGCCGCGTCCGACGCATCGCGCACGCCGAAGACGATCTGGTAGCTCGGATAGTTCAGACGGCAGAACGATTCCAGGCACGCGTCGAGGTCGTCGTCGGCCCCCGCGCAGGGCTTCATGATGGTGACCGGCGGACGCGGTCGATCGCCGAGCGCCAGGGTGGGATCGACCGGCGCGTCCGGACGCACGCGCGTCCGCATCGTCTTCGACCCGACGAGCATGAAGAAGATGACGTGCGCCGCGAGCGAGAACGCGCTCAACGCTGCGAGGCTGTAAACGACGTAGTCCACTTCGGTCGGTCCATTCGGCGCACCGTGCGGTGCGAGAGCCGTAGGGCGCCTTCCCATAACCACGGAAGCGCGCGCCCGTAAAGTCCACGGCCGGCGGCCGCGGGAGGGCGTACCGTCCTAAGCACGATTCGGGCCGGCGAGCTTGACGCCCGCATTCCCATCGTTTAGCGGTGGCCGGGGCGGCGCGATCCCTGCACGGTCGCTCGCAAACATCGCGAATCGTGGTTCGCACGGCACGGCCGGGCGCACGAAGCGTGGGGAAGATTCACAGAGGTGAAGCCGTGGCACTGGGTTCAGCACGAAAAACGGTCCTGGTCACCGGCGCGGCCGGGTTTCTCGGTTCACATCTGGTCGACCGTCTGTTGGCCGAGGGCTACCAGGTGGTCGGTCTCGACAACTTGATGACCGGCAACCTGGCGAACCTCGAGTCGGCCGGGCGCGATCCGCACTTTCATCTCGAGATCGGCGATGTCCGCGAGACGTTGCATGTGTACGCCGAGTTGATCTTCAACCTCGCATGCCCCGCGTCGCCGGTGCACTACCAGAGCGATCCGCACGCGACGTGGACGTCGAGTGTGCTCGGCGCATTGCGATTGACGGAACACGCGCGCGCACGCAAGTGCCGGATCGTTCACACGAGCACGTCGGAAGTGTACGGCGATCCGCTCGAGCACCCGCAGCGCGAGGAATACTGGGGACACGTGAACCCCATCGGCGAGCGCAGTTGCTACGACGAAGGCAAACGCGCGGCCGAAACGCTGTTTTTCGACGCGAACCGAACGTACAAGACCGACATCCGCATCGTTCGCATTTTCAACACGTACGGTCCGCGCATGGCGTTCGCCGACGGGCGCGTCGTGAGCAACTTCGTGATCCAATCGCTCCTCGATCGGCCCATCACGGTGTTCGGCGACGGCAGTCAGTCGCGCTCGTTCTGTTACGTGTCCGACATGATCGACGGATTGTTCCGTGCAGGACACGCGCCGACGTTCGAGTCGCCGGTGAACGTGGGCAACCCAAACGAGTTCACGATGCTCCAACTCGCGGACGCCGTGATGCGGGTCGCGGGCAAGAAGCTCGCCGTCGTGCGCAAGCCGTTGCCATCCGACGACCCCAAGCGTCGGTGTCCCGACATCTCGAAGGCGAAACGACTGCTCGGGTTCGAACCGCGCGTGCAGTTGGAAGAGGGCATTCGACACACGTACGAAGACTTTCGCGCGCGACTCGCGGCGGATCCGGCGTCGGCGAGCACGGTAGGTGGCTAGTCGGCAGGCGCGATGGGCAGCTAGAATGTTCTAGGTGGACGGGCTGCGTAGCGGCGTTCGCTGCGTACGACGCTTCGCGCGACGGGGTTTCGCGGCCGGCGCAATCCGTGCGGGGCCGCAGTGGTCACCGCGGGCGATGGATGATACGCCCGGCACGCCTCGACGAGGTGCATTGCGATGGACTCGGACACTCGGAATGATCGTCCCGTCGTTGCGACCGTGCGCGCCTACGCGAACATCGCGCTTGCCAAGTACTGGGGCAAGATCGACGCGGAGCTGAACCTCCCGGCCGTGCCAAGCATCAGCCTGACACTCGACGCGCTGCGCACCGACACGCGGTTGACGCTGGACTCCGAACTCGCCACCGACGTCATCACGATCGACGGGACCGCCCAGCCCACCGAACGCTCGGCCGACGCGATCGACGTCTTGACGCGAGTCCGAGCTCGCGCAGGTTCCCGTTGCTGTGCACGAGTCGAATCGACGAACCACTTTCCGACAGCGTCGGGACTCGCATCGAGCGCTTCGGGTTTCGCCGCACTCGTCACGGCGGCCGCGCAAGCGTACGGCGCTGCACTCACGTCGTCGGAGCGTTCGGCCATCGCGCGGCGCGGCTCGGCGTCCGCGGCACGAAGCATCTTCGGCGGATGGGTCGAGTTGCCCGCGGGTGCACCCGGCGACGATTCGCTGGCGGCGCGGCCCTTTGCGCCGGCTGCTCACTGGGACGTCGCGATGGTGATTGCCATCGTTTCGCGCGAGGCGAAGAAGGTCTCGTCCCGACGCGGAATGAGCGAGACGTCGCGGACATCGCCTTACTACCCGCCGTGGCTCGCGAACGCGCCTCTGCTCGCTCGCGAGGTGCGCGATGGCGTCCTCGCTCGCGATCTTGCGAGGGTCGGCGAAGCGATGGAAGCCAGCACGGCGGCGATGCACGCAAGCGCGTGGGCGGCACGGCCGAGCATTCGATACGCGCTGCCAGCGTCGCTCGAGCTTCTCGCGGAGGTCGAGCGACTGCGTGCGACGGGCACCGCCGCGTATGCAACGATGGACGCGGGGCCCCACGTGAAAGTGCTGTGCGCACGCGTGGACGAAGATCGCGTGTCGAGCGCGTTGCGAACGTGTCCGGGCGTGCTCGACGTGTTGATCGCGCACGCCGGTGAGGACGCGGCGTGAGCGTGCGCGCGCCCGGCAAGGTGATGATCGCCGGAGAGTACGCCGTGCTGTTCGGCGCACCCGCACTCGTGGCGGCCGTGACGCGGTACGCGACCGCGCAAGTCGTCGCGCAGGACTCGCAACACGCGATGGCAAGTGATCGCTTCCCCGAAGCGCGTGCCGCGCTGGATCTCGCCGTCGCCCGCGGTCCGCTCCGCGCGGCCCCGGCGGTGAGCATCGACGTCGACGCGCTGCGGAGCGGCGGGCAGAAGCTCGGGCTCGGTTCCAGTGCGGCCGCGGCCGTTGCGTCACTCGGGGCGGCGTTGCTCGCCGAAGGGCGCGAGCTTCGTGCGATGCAACGCGAGATCGCGGACATCGTGCGAAGCGCGCACCGAAGTGTTCAAGGAGGCGGCAGCGGCGCGGACGTGTACGCGAGCGCGCTCGGCGGACTCATCGCGTTTCGATTCTCGGACGCGGGCGAATCGCACGATCCCGTCGTTCAGTCCGTCCCGTGGGCGGACGGAGTTCCCTGGTGCGTGCTGTGGACCGGGCAGTCGGTTCGAACCAGTGATTTCGTCGCGCGAGTTCGCGACCACGCGCGGTCACACCCGAACGACATCGCCCAGTACGTCGACACCGTGACGGACACGACGCGCGCGTTGCAACAGGCGCTCGGCGTGGGCGCCGCGGCGGACGCGGTTCAGGCCGTTCGCCGGCATGGAGATGCGATGCGTCGACTCGGCGATGCCGTCGGACTCCCGATCGTGACGCCCTCGACGGTGCAACTCACGGCGGAGATCGAGCCGCTCGGCGCTGCGGTGAAGCCGTCGGGCGCTGGCGGGGGCGACATCGTGTTGCTCATCGGGGAGAATCGCTCGACACTCGACGCCGCGCGGGCGGTTGCGGAGCGCCGGGGCTTTGTGCCGGTCGATCTGCAGCTCGATCTCGCCGGAGTGCACGCCGTCCCGCCGCCATCGTCATGACTCGCACGTCACGCATCCCGGGGTTCTATCGTCAGACGCTCGCCGAGCGGCGGAACACGCTCGCAGCGTGGCTCGGATGTGCCATCGACGACCTCGATACCGCGCTCGACGGCGGCGGGATGGACGTCGCGCGCGCGGACGAGACGATGGAGAACGTCGTCGGCACCTACGCGCTCCCTCTCGCACTCGGACTGAACTTCACGATCAATGATCGCGACGTGCTCGTGCCGATGGTCGTGGAGGAGCCTTCCGTCGTCGCCGCGGCGTCCAATGCGGCGCGCCTCGTGCGCGCGGGCGGGGGCTTTCGGGCCAACGCAGACGCGCCGCGAATGATCGCGCAGATTCAGCTCTGGGACGTACCCGACGCTGCGGCTGCCGAGCAGCGAGTGCTCGCCGCGCGAGACGAGCTGTTTGCCGCCGCGAATCGCAGCGTGCCGACCATCGTCGAACACGGTGGCGGCGCGAAGGACGTTGTCGTCCGCAATCTCGGCGACGGCCTCGTCGTGGCGCATCTGATCGTGGACGTCTGCGACGCGATGGGCGCAAACACGGTGAACACGATGGCGGAGGCAGTCGCACCCGCAATCGAAGCGCTCGCGGGGGGTACGCGGGGTCTGCGGATCTTGAGCAATCTGGCGGACCGGCGCCTGGTGCGCGTGAGCGCGCGCGTGCCGGTCGATGCCCTCGCGACGAATTCCGCAGCCGGCAACGTAGCGCGCGATGCGATCGTGCGCGCGTCGCACTTCGCCGAGCGCGATCCGTACCGCGCCGCGACGCACAACAAGGGGATCATGAACGGCGTCGACGCCGTCGCGCTCGCCACCGGAAACGACTGGCGAGCGATCGAAGCGGGCGCCCACGCGTTCGCGGCACGCAGCGGAACGTACAGTCCACTGGCGACGTGGCGCATCGGCGACGATGGTGCGCTCGAAGGCCAACTCGAGATGCCGCTCGCACTCGGAACCGTCGGAGGCACCCTGCGGGTGCATCCGGCCGCGCAGTTTGCACTTCGGGTCATCGGGGCGGACGGCTCGCAACACCTCGCGATGATTGCTGCGAGCGTTGGCCTCGCGTCGAACCTCGCGGCGCTGCGTGCCCTCGCCACCGAAGGCATCCAGCGCGGGCACATGCAACTGCACGCGCGATCGATCGCAGTCGCGGCGGGAGCCCACGACGGGGAGATCGCACCGGTCGCGGACGCAATCGTCGCCGAGCGTGACGTGAGCGTCGAAGCGGCCGAGCGCGCACTCGCGGCCGTTCGGAGTAGGATGGCGCGCGAATGATTTCGTTCGAGAGCATCGTGCGTCTCAGTTGGGGGTACGCGCGCGTTCTCGCACGCAAACTCCGGCCGCATCGGGATCAACTCGGGCGGTTTCTGTCGAACTACGAAGCCGACGGCATCGTTCTGTTCGACGCGAACGATGTCGCGGTGTTGCATGCAGCGTCGCGGTGCACAGCGTGTGGACAGTGTGATCTTGCCGCGTGGCGGGACGGCAACCCCGACATTCTCGGGCGCGACGGTCCGCAAGCGTTTGTCCTCGGCGTCTCGCGACACTCCGGCGAGCACGATGCGGCGGCGGAACTGCCCGCTGGCAGCGACCCACGCGTGGCGGCACTCACGGCGTCGTGCCCGGTGGGCGTGCCGTTCTCCGATTTGGTCGACGTGGTCGGCAAGCGCGGCGCTGCGCTTGCGCGGGTGCGATCGCGCGTTCCGGTGCGAGCGTAGAACGCGAGCTGTCCGAGAAGATTCGAAACGAGGTTGATCTGTGACGCCGCAGCAGCGTTGGTTCAACCCGCCGCACGCGCGACACCGCCGGTCGATCGGATTGGCGGGCGCATCGTCCCAGACCGAGTTCGCGTCGCAACCGGCGCCGATGCGCTTGCGCGGGCGTGGGCGGCGGCGCCGTCGTGGTGGGCCGACCAACACGACAGACTTCGGTTGAATGCTCGCGACGGATCATACCGTCGACCGGATTTGACCACCCAAGAGTCGGGCCGTACCCTGACGGGCAAGAGGGAGCGGTACGCGATGACGACGAAGGCCGTGAAGTTCCGCGTTCACGACGGCAACCTCGAACCGTTTGAGAAGCTCTCCCTACCCGAGGGATCGGAGGTTACGCTGGTTGTTCACATCCCTGACGCCGGAGAGCGGCACGCCGAGCGAGTACAACTCGAAGTGTGGAACCTCGGGCACATCGGACCGTTGACGCGGGAAGCCATTCATGAGGATGCCTTCTGACCCTGACGGGCGTGTTCTGTTCGACACGAACGTTCTCGTCTACCCAGCGGGAACACTTCGTCAACGGATGATCGAGGATCTCGAACTTCGAGGACGCCGATCCCACAAATCCCTCGCTCGCGAAGCGAGCACACGTGCGCGCGGTGGTGGGATTCGTTCGGGCGCTGCAGCCCGAATCGCACGCCGTCCCGCGGACGAAGCATGCCAGTTCTTCCACGGGGACAGCACGCTCTCGATGTGCACGCCCAACGGGCCCCGTGCAGCGACGGGATTGCTCGCCGCATCCGGCGGTGCTGGGCCGGCATCGAGCGAAGCAACGCGGCCGTTTCTCAGCCACTCCCCCCGCCTTCCGGTGGATTCCTCCCCTGACCGGCAACTCGCTTCACGCCGGTCGTTTCGCCGCCAGCCGCGCCCCCAGCCAGCCGACGATTCCGCCGTAGGGCACGAGCAGCGTGTACGTGAGAAACGCGACCACGCCCGCGCCGCGCCCGACGAACATCACGAGCATCGCCATCGCGACGATCCCCGCGAGCGCACCGTGCCGCGGCGACGTGCGATCGCCGAACCGTGCAACCGCAATCGCGCCCACCAGAACCGCGAACGTGGTCACCGCGAGGCCGCCCGCGGCAAGGCGCAGCGTCAGCGCGTGATGAACACTCGGCGCAAGGGTCGCGTCGAGGCGTCGCACATCGTCGGCGGTTGCGTTGGAACCGTACGTCCGTGCCAATTCGCGTTGCAAGAATGGCATGTACAGCCAGCGCGACAAGAGCGCGCCGCACGCGATCGACGCCAGAGCGCCGAGCGGAACCCAGTGCCATGCGGCAGAATTGTGCGGATCCGGGTCGGACGACGCCGGGGGATCTTGCACGACTGGGAGTCGACGACGTTCCGCCATGGACGCCGCAGTGTAGCGTATTGCAGCCCTCCGTGCCGTCCGCGGGGTAAGCTCGCGACGCCGTGACCGCCGGATCGACCGACACCGCCGCCGCCGATCTGCGTCGCATCGTGGGCGACGATGCGGTGTCCGTGCAAGAGTCCGATCGGAGTGCCTACGCGCACGATCTGTGGCCCCGGCAGTTGCTTGCGACGCGCGGCTCGCTCCCGCGCCCACCGGGCCCCCACGCGATCGTGTGGCCGACTCGCGACGAGCACATCGCGGAGATCATTCGGTGGTCCGAGCGCACGGGAACGACGATCACGCCGTTCGGTGCGGGCAGTGCTGTCACGGGCGCGATCAGTCTGGACCGCGGGACCGTCGCCGTAGACATGAAGCGGATGCACGCGATTCATTCCGTGGATCTCGAACGCGGGCGCGCGACGATCGACGCGGGCATGCTCGGGCAGCACCTCGAGGAGTCGCTGCAACAGCGCGGTGCGACGCTCGGACATTTTCCGTCGAGCATTTTCTGTTCGACGTTGGGCGGGTGGATCGCGACGCGGGGCGCCGGTCAGTGTTCGGGACGGTACGGCAAGATCGAAGACATGGTGTTCGGGCTCGAGGGTGTGCTGCCGACGGGCGAGCCATTTCGCGCAACGCCGCCAGTGCCCGGGAGCGTGGACGCGCGTCCGCTGCTGGTCGGGTCCGAAGGTCTTTTTGGTTTCATCACGCGAGCAACGATGCGCGTGTGGCCTGCGCCGACGCTTCGGCGATTCGCCTCGTTCACGTTCGGCACGATGGCCGAGGGATGGGAGACGCTGCGTCAGATCTACCAGGCGGGCTTGCGCCCTGCGGTGGCGCGACTCTACGATCCGTTCGATTCGTACGTCTTCCGCAGCGGCGCGCGATCGAAGGGACACGCAGCGCAACCACCGCGCGAGACGTCCGCGTGGTCCGAGCGGCTGATTCGTCGCGCGCTCAGCGAACCGCGCCGGCTCAACGCGCTCAACGTTCGATTCGGCGCACGAGCCTTCGGTCGGTCGCTGCTCATCGTCGTGTTCGAGGGAACCGGGCTCGAACCGCTCGATTCCGAACTCGAGCGCGCCGAGCAGATCGCGCGCGACGGGGGCGGTCGCGACGAGGGAGAAGCGCTTGGCCGTCGGTGGCTCGCACGCCGGCACGCCGTGAGCTACAAGATGCCGGGGACATTCGCGCGCGGACTGTGGGTGGACACGATGGAAGTCGCGGCACCCTGGTCGCGGCTCGCGGAGCTGTACGCGCAAGTTGGCGAAGCGCTGGCGCGAGGCGGTTTCGTGATGGCGCACATGAGCCACGCGTATCCGGACGGCTGCGCAATCTACTTCACGTTCGCGGGTGGCGGCAGCGACGATGCGTTGGCGGAAACCGTCTATCACCGTACATGGCGCGAGGCGCTGGCCGCGGCACACCGCGCGGGCGGCACGGTGGCGCACCATCACGGCATCGGCCGATCGAAGCGCGGCGCGATGCGGATGGAGATCGGTGCGGGCGTCGACATGATCGAACAACTCGCGCGAGCGGCCGACCCGCGCGGTGTGATGTCCCGCGGCGTGCTCATTCCGGATGGCGACGAGATCCAACTCGCGGCCGGCGAGACACCGCACGACGAGATCACGATCGACACGGTGTCGCGGTTGGCGCGCGTGCAAGCCGATTGCCCCGTTGCCGAGTTTCGCGAGCGCCTCGATCGACACGGTCTCGCGTTGCCGCCCGTCGCTGCGGACTCGAACCCGCAGGACATTGCAGCGTGGTTGCGGATGCAACGCGCGTGGGAGCCGCGACCCGACCCGGTCGATCACATCGTCGCGGGATTCTCTGCACGTCGGCCCGACGGTTCCACCGTGCGGTTGCTCCCGGCGCCGCGCCGCGCCGCGGGGCCCGATCTGTTGCCACTCCTGCTCGAGGCGGACCGGCGGTTCGGCGCGCTGGATCACGTCACGCTTCGCGTCCACGCCCGCGAGGAGCGCCCTCCCCCATGGACTGCGCCGTTCGAGGCCCCGAGCGCCGTCGATGATCCCGCCCTCGCATCATGGATCGCGCGCGCGTCGCGGTGATTCAGAACGCTTCACGGGGAGAGCGAGAAAGGGAGATGGTCGAAACCGCAAGATCCGACATCCACGCTTCCCGGACAGTCTTTCGCATGATCTGAAGCCTGATGGGCTCTCGGTAGTGGGCGACTCGCCCACTACCAGGCTCTCTCGCCGCTTGACGGACTGCGAGATCGGACGGAAAATTGTGCGTTCTGACCTGAGGAGGTAGCCATGCGTCGTCGAGGAATCATCGTAGCGTTCCCGAACGCCAGAGCAGCACGGACGCCACGATGCGGCGTGGCTCGCCCGCGGGGGGGGGGGGGGGGTCCGGAGGAAGGGGCAGGGTTGGGGGGGCCGCGGGGCGGGCCCCCGCG
>Ga0080064_1001097_pt1 | contig 60037 bp, 67 predicted proteins | sample Subgrocontami54m_FD_69260 | JGI IMG/M metagenome (GOLD analysis project Ga0080064, IMG submission 69260) | Subsurface groundwater microbial communities from S. Glens Falls, New York, USA - GMW46 contaminated, 5.4 m (SPADES assembly) (version 2) ... | reverse complement strand
GTACGCCGATGGTCCCGGTTTTGTAGCACGAGCCGACCAGGCCGCGGAGGCAGGCATCGCACTGCCCGCAGAATAGGAGGGGTAGGATGACGACGCGGTCGCCTTTCTTCAATCCGCGGTGCGGCAGGTCGGTTTCAAGCGTGCCGGCGCCATCGCTTCCCAACACGTGCGGATACTGCACGCTGTAGGAAGGATGTCCTCGGGCAATCCAGAGGTCCAAGTGGTTCAAAGCCGAGGCTTCGAGTTTGACTACGGTTTGACCTTGCAACGTAGCGGGGCCGGGAAGTTCAGCGTACCGGCAGTTTTCCAAGCCGGGAGAAAAAGCGGCAAAGGCGTGCATGATTGGCGTTGGTGGTCGCGGCCATTTTTACGCTTTGGCTTCAACCGGCGCCACGTATTTCTTCGTCTTGCCCGTGAGTTTGGCGGCCAGGTTGTAGCTGTTTTCGGCCAGAATTTCGGCCAACTCGTGCACTTGGTTCTTGGCGATGCGCTCGTCATCCAATTCGGTCTGTTCGTCCGCCGGCCCTACGAAATAGCACATGCAGTGGCCGGGAATGTTCCAGCCCATCGCGCTCATCGTCATCGACAAAAGGCCGGCCGTGTTCTGGGCACCGTCTTCATGGCCGATGACGACGAATCCGGCGACTTTGTTCTCGATGAGATTGACGCCGAAGACGGATTGCATGTTCTCGATGCAGTTCATGCGCTCGATCAGCTTCTTGAGCAGCGAGCCGTACATGCCCCAGCGGATGGGCGTGGCCCAAATCACGATGTCGTTTTCCAGCAAGGCGCGGTAGACCTGCTTCATCTGATCGTCTTTTCGGGCGATGGACGTCTTGCAGGGAAAGATGCATTCCGTCTGGCCGCGGGAATAGTAACCGGCGCAGTCGTAGATCTGCAGGGTCTTGGCGTCGATCATTTCCGTCTGCGCCCCCCGTGCCTGCAGGTGGCCGAGGACTTCGTTGAGGAGCATCTTGCTGTGCGAGAACTTGCCGCCGTATTCCGGGCGGTTCGACGTGGAGATGCCGACGGCGCGGACGTGCTCAGCGGGTTTGAAGTCGAACACGGCGTCCATCAAGGCGGCGTCCATGATCTTGCTGTTGACGCCTTTGGCCTCCAACGCGTCCAAGGTTTGTTGCTGTAGAGGAATCGGCATGATTTTTCACTTTCGTTTTTTGGAGGCCGGCACGGCGGCTTTTTGTTTTTTAAGTTCTGCTTTTCTTTCCGGTCGGTTTTCCCCTTCTGTGTTTTCCTTGAGCGCGTCGTGGATGGCTTTCAGGTAAGTCTTGGACGCGTCGTGCAGGCCTTGGCCGCTTTGACACGCGTCGTGCATGGCTCGCATGGCATCCGGCGCGATGGCGCCTTTGAATTGCGAGACATCGAAATTGCCGTGGAGGTCCAGACCGGCTTTCATCAAGTCGTTCAGCAGCCCTTGCGCGTCTTCCTGGACGGCCGCGTCGGGTACGAACGTGGTGTTGGTCAGTTGGAAACGGAATTCACCGTGTTTTCCAGCCGCACGCCACGGGTTCTCGTCCACCGATAGGCCGACCGAGAGTTCGGGTTGTCGGGGGTGGCGGTATTGGATCATGCTGCCGACGAACTGCGAAAAGAAGCCGCGGGACGACAGTTGGCGGTGGATGGATTGCATCGTTTGCCACGCATTTGGCTGCATAAGGCAGATGCAGGGCGGCCGGCCATATTAATTCGACCTTTTTTTTCTTGCGCGCCGGATTGTGGATTTTTACTCGATGAATACCGCGGGCTTGCCCGGCAGGGCCTTTTCCTTGCGGGCGTTTTCCGACTGCTCTTCTGCCACCACGGTGAAGGGCACGGCGAACACGGTCTGCAGATAGTCTTGGCTGTGGCCCAAGATGGCGTGTTCGTCCACGGCTTTGGTGTGCTTCAACTCATAGAGGCGCTTGCGGACGAAGTTCTCCATGAATCCTTCCCCCGTCACCTGGTCCGGCGTTTCCGCTTGAAGCATTTCGGCCATTTTGCGGCGCTTTTGGTCGCTGGCCACGATGAGCGTGATCTTGGCGGGTTTTTTCTTGACCAACGGCAGAATGGTGCGGATGTCGGACACCGTGTTCATCAGGAAGTCTTCCGCCGCCTCCGCCGACTCGTCCCGCCAGGCTTGGGGCAGGGCGGGCCAAGGCGACGTCGAGGCAAGGCCGGAGCCTTTGACGTTTTCCCAGTATTGCTCGCAGGCATGGGGAATCAGCGGGCACAAAAGGCCGATCCATGGCTTGAGTAGCCGAGATGCGGCTTGGGCTTTCTCTGTCGCGTTGGCGCGACTGGAGAAGTGCTCGGCCACGTTGAGCGCTTCGAAGAACGCGGCTTGAGCGTATTCGCGCAATGCGCGCTTCTCCAGCGCATCGGTGGACCGCTGCGCGATGGAGGTGAATTTGGATTGGAGCCAGCGCACTATGGGCGTGGGCGTTGCGGCTGCAGGTTCTGCGGACACGGCGGCCCATTCATCCCAGATGGTGTACAGCTTGTTGAGCCGGCGGCGCAAGGCGTCGATATCTTTAGCGCGGAAGTCCAGCGTGGCGGCCAGGTCCGCGGTGCAGATGGCGTAGAGGCGGAACAAGTCGGCGCCGGTATGTTCGGCGATGTCGTTGAGACTCACGACGTTGCCTTTGCTCTTGCTCATCTTGGTGCCTTCGGCCACGACCAGTTCGTTCAGCGTGATGGATTTGGGCCAGTGCTCGGGCGCGAAGATGGCGGCGTGGGCGAAGATGAAAAAGCTCAAGTGGTTCGTCAAGTGGGCGACGGCGGTGTGGCGTTGGTCGTTGGGATACCAATAGAGGAATTCGGCGCGGACCGCCTGGGCCTGCGACGTTCCGGTGCCTTTGCCTGAAAACACGTAGTCGAAGAAGTCCTTGTCCAATTTTTCAGGTGCTATCTTCAATTCGCGGATTGTCTTGATGATGGTGTACATGGCCATGTAGATGGTCGAGTCGCTCAACGATTCGACGATCCAGTCGCGGCTCATGGGTAGGCGGGTGCCGAGGCCGCGGCGGCGTGCGCAGGGCCGCATGTTCAGCCAGGCGAACACGTCTTCGAACTGCTTGCGGTACGCCGCGGGGTGGATGTCCATGCGCTTGAGGCATTCGCTGGCGGCGGTTTTCCAGCCGGATGCGTTGAAGTCGAGGAACCATTGGTCCGACATCACGGCGACGACGACCTGGCCGCCGCAGCGGCATTGCGCGGGCCGGCTGGCCTCGTACACGTCCAAGGCGGCGCCTTTTGTTTTGAGCCATGCGGCCATCTTGTCCTTGGCGTCCAACGCCTTTTGGCCCGCGAATTCGCCGTTGATCGAAAGCAGCGTGCCTTCATAGTATTCTTTCTTGTACAGTTCGGCCGTGGCCTTGTCCAGCTTGCCTTTTTCCTTGAGGTTGGCGATCTTCATGCGTTCGACGACGTCGCGGGCGGGAATGGGGCCATAGCCGGGCACGGCGATGACGGCGATGGGTTCGATTTTCTCGACGATGGCTTTCCACTTGGCGTCTTTCCGGAGGTCCTGCAGGGCGACGTAGTCGAACGGCGCATGCGCCGGCACGGAGTGGACGAAGCCAGAGGCGTGTTCGGGGTCCACGAATGCGCCGGGCAGGATGGGCACCTGTTTTCCCAGGGGCGTGCGGCACGTCTTGCCGAGGAAGCCTTCGCCGTTGAGCTCTTGAAGCAATTCCACGTCGTGATGCTGCAATTTCATCTTCTCGACGAACGCCTTGGCCACGTAGAGGATCTGGCCGTCCGCTCTGATTTTGGCGTAGAGAGCATCGGGTCGTGCAAACATGTTGGTGATGCCGTAGACGGTGTCGGGCCTCAGGGTTGACGAGACGAGGAATCCGTCTTCGTAGGCGAACTTGAATCCGGTGAAAGGCTGTACCGATACGGGGTCCGAGTCGCCGTCCTTGATGTCGTCCTCGCCCACGGCGTTGCGGTCGCGCACGCAGTACAGGATGGGGTATGCGCCTTGCGTCAGGTAGCCTTTTTCCTGGTAGGTGTTGAACTGCCATTCGATGAACTTGTTGTACTCGGCATCGCCGGTGGTGAACTGCCGGCTCAAGTCCAAGGAGAATCCCATGCGCGAAAAATCATGCACCAGCTTGCCGGAATAATAGTTGACGATGTTCCACGGATCTTTTCCGAACGATGCGACGATGGCTTTGGCCTTGAGCGCGTCCGGTTCGTACACGGCCACGTAGTCCTCGTGCATCTTGATGGTAGCGTCATCGCCGTCGGCAATCCTAGAACTGATGGCCAGCACGGGCGTGCCGGTGATGTGAAAGGCCATGGGCCACAGCACGTTGAATCCATTCATGCGTTTGTACCGCGCGAAGACGTCGCCCACGGCGTAGGTGCGGCCGTGGCCCACGTGCAGGGAGCCGGAGACGTACGGGTAGGGCACGGTGAAGAAAAACTTGGGTTTTCCCATTTCGGTCCGCGGCTCGAAGGTCTTGCGTTCCGCCCAGGTTTTCTGCCATTTGGCCTCCACCGTCTTGAAATCCATCCGAGTCAAACACTCCAAACTGTCCGAAAAGCAAACCCTCAAAATACCGCGACGCAGCTATTGCATGCGATGCGTCCATTACAACCGGTGTTGCTTGCCACTTTAAAGTTTTTGGGCTGCATCGCCCTGTTGTCCGCGGCTGCGTACGCCGTGTTGGCCTTCACGCCGCTGGAGCAACTCTTGGCCGCCTGGACCGCTCATGCCACGGCTTTTCTGTTGCAGACGCTGGGCCAACCCGTTTCCGTCGTGTTCCTGGAAAACCCGCACCTGCAGTCGCCCGGCTTTGACGCCGAATTGATTTCGCTATGCTGGGGCACGCTGGAGTTGGCGTTGTGGGCCGGCATCGTCCTGGCCACGGACAACCGGGCCTACTGGCGCCGGTTCAAGGGCCTGGTCGTCGGCACCGTGGCGTTCCTGCTGTTCAACCCTGTCCGCATCGCCTTGACGTTGTGGCTGTTCGACGCCTCGCAGCCGTTCGCCTCGGCCGTGGCGCACGACGTGCTGTTCCGCATCAGCCTCCTGGCTTTGTTCGTCGTCGCCTATTTCGTGTGGTACACGTGGCCCGCGCGCGTGGACCGGCCGCAGAAACGTTGAAACTCTTTTTGCCTTTTTCGATTCTTGGGCTTTTTTTTCTTTTTTCCGCAGGGAGGCTGGCGCAGCGTTTTAAACGATGTTTCCGTTGACTGCATCATGCAAGACGCCGTTTTTGGCAAGAAGCGCCGGGCCTTCATTGCCGCGCCTTTGATTGGCACGTTGCTGTTCCTGTCGGCCATCCTGTTCACCGTCAACCTCAACAAGATCGAAGCGGCGCAAAGCGCGCGCATCGTCAACGACGCCTACCATAACCGCATCGTGTCGCTCATCGAGATTTACCGCACCGACTTGAACTCCGTCTTCCGCGAAAGCGTCCGTCGCAACATCCAGGAATACATCCTGGACCCCGGATGGAACAATCTCGACTTGCGGAACCAGGACGACGCCGGCAACTACCTGACGTACTCCCAAGTCCGCAAGCAGCGGTGCGAAGGCATCAAGCGCCTTTCGCAGCAAGTGGTCTGCTCCATTGCGTCGGACACCAGCAACAACTCGCGCAACACGGCCCATTTTGGCTATGGCATTCCCGGATGGGTCGAAGTCGCCAGCCGCGAGTTCAGTTTCGAAGGCATCCGGTTCAAGCCGGCCAACCTCCAACAGATGAGCCTTCTGAATCCTCCCCGCAACCTCGCGGATCACGTTGCCCAGGACCAGGCGTACCGTTCCTATACCGAATCCTGCCGCAATTTGGTTCAGGAAAACCTGTTCGATTGCGACCATTTTGCCACCGGCACGCCATCCGCGGACCAACGCTACGGCCCTCTGCAGTGCAAGGATACGGATGGACGGAGCTTGCCCGGGTGCGTGGAAGGCACCTTCTACATGCGCGTCGACCCGCGCGGTGTGAACGCGGCCCACTCCAGCGGCGACGCGGCGTTGTATGCCGCACTGCCCCGCATCGAAGGCGACGACGGCTTCGGCAACCAGGTGCGCTCCGGCGCCATCGGTGACGACGTGTTCTACCTGCCCATCAACCTCCGTGTCTTTTTCTATGACGACTTGGCCCTCACCTTCTACGACAAGCTCGGCTACAACTCCGGATCCGGTCCGAAAGGCCTCATCGGCGGCATCTGTTCCGGTTCTCCGGAAGCCTGCCGCGAGGTCCACATCCGCAGCAACCTTGCCGGTGGCCACCTTCCCCCCCTTTCGAACGACTTAACGAACGTCCAAATCAAGCGCGCGAAGGAAAACGTCATGAAATATTTCATCAACAACGCCTACCAAAGCGGCGTCACGGCGTTGACCAACAAGCGCCGCAGCTTGCCTTCTTCGGAAGTCGGACAATTGGAATTTCGTATGATGTTCAGCCAAGTCTTTGAATTGAACAAGTGCTTGGACGAGTCAACCACGCCCCGCCGTGCGTCCGATGCATGCAAGGACGTCATCGTCCAAGGACGCCCCGCATTAAACGTGGTTGACAAAATTCCCGGCCTTGATCCCCAGCCGAATTTCTACGATGTCCCGCCCAGCGGCCCCGGCCGTGGCGCCTACTATGACAAAGTCGACCTGCATTTCTTCGTGCTGGATTACAAGCCTGAATTCAAAGTCGTCGGGACCGAGCCGAACCATCCCAGTTACGGCATGACGTTCGTCGCCCAACCCTGAAATGCGCCATCCTTGGGAAATCCGCGGGCCTTTCTTCTTTTTCCGTAACGTGGCAATTTTTGTTTTTCCTCCATGCGCCGATGCCCCCTCTTTTTATATGATGGCCCACCTCAAGTAAAAAAGAAGTCAGGGGGTTCATCTCGTTGGCCAGCTTTCAGGAACAATACGATTCGCTGATGCAAACGTTGGAGGAAAAAGGCGTTCCCCAGCCCCGCTTGGTCGTCCCGGCCGCCGTCATCCTCGTGCTTGCCGCTCTTTTGTTGTTCGCTGTTCCGACCATACTTTCGCCGTCGGATGCCACTGTGCAATTCACCCTCTCCGGCGCCGACGGAAAACCGGTTCCGAACGCCCGCGTCACGCTGGTGGCCGGACAGAAGGAATTCACCGCTACGTCGGACGCCGCCGGCTTGGTCATTTTTGAGAAAGTGCCGCCCAACCAGAAACTCCAACTGCGCATCTCGGCACCCGGTCATCCGGACGAAACGCCGCGCATCACGTACGAGACCACGTCCGTCCGCCTCAACGCCCTGCCGGCGCCCACGGAAATCACCTTCTCGGCTCAAGTCTTCACTGACGAACGCGTCCCCATCGAAAGTGCCATTGTGCGCTTCAGCCCCGACGCCGGCTCGTCGCAGACGGACGTTACGGACGCGTTCGGCGAAGCCAAAGTGCGCCTTTCCGACACGTCCCGCGTCGTGGTCGAAGTCACGCGCGAGGGCTACAAGACCGAACGCAAGAGCGTCATCCTTGCGGACCAAAAGACCGTCGAAATCCTCCTCCAGAAATCCGCCGACGTCACGCCCACCTTACAGCCGCCGGCTGCCCAATCCGTCCTCATCCGCGTATCGGACCAATCCGGTTCCGCCGTCCGCGGCGTCTCCGTCCGCCTCATCGATTCAGACACGCAGACGCCTTTCCGCATGGCCACCACCGACGCCTCCGGTGACGCGCGCCTGGACCGCGTCGACCCCAACAAGGCGTTCACCGTTTCCATCGAAGACCCCCAAGACCGCTACTACGCCTTCGCCTCGGACTTTCCGACCACCGCCTCGTCTGATCCCATCCTCATCACCCTCAACGCCGCGCCGGTCAACGATCAACTCGTAATCCTCGTCAAGGACAAATCCGGCAACCCCGTCACCGACGCCACCATCACGGCATATGACGCCAGCAAGAAGACGTACCTGGTGGCTGTTGCCACGGATTCTTCCGGCCGCGCGGCCCTCACCGTGGACGCCTCGCCCGTCCGCGTCACCCTATATGCCCCGGGTTTCTTGCCCAAGTCCTTGACCGCCAAGAACAAGGAACAACGGACCGAAGTGCTGGAATCGGCCGAAGGCAAGACCGTTTCCATCAAGGTCCTCGTACAGAAGAACCTCGATCCCGCTCCCGACGCCGAAGTCCAGCTCTACTCGGCCGATGGTTTCGTCTTGGGCGTGCCCGCTCAATTCACCGGTGCCGACGGTTCCGCGATTTTCGACGCACCCAAGTCCAGCAACGCCCTCTACGCCCAGGCCACGTTGGGATCGAGCATTGGTTCGAGTGACCGCGCCGTACCCCAATCCGACATTGAATGGACCATCACGCTTTTACCGCCTAAGATCCCGTACAAAGTCACGGTCCGCGACGCCGTCAGTGACAAACCCGTCAACGACGCTACCGTCCGCTTCGTCACCACGACCGAAAAAACCACCTGCAAGACCAAGGAAGGCGCGTGCCAGGTCAACGTGCCGGCCGAATCTGAATTCCGCATCGTGGTGGAACACCCCGCTTACCTAGCGTACCAATCGGCCTCGCAATTGGTCAGCTCCGACCAAAAGACCCCTGGCCACTCCGTCCGCCTTTATCCCAAGGCGCTGACGCAGAACGCCGTGGTCCAATTCCAAGGTTTCTATACGTCCGACGGACAACTGCTGCGCGAAGCCCAGAATGCCCAAGTCGTCTCCAGCCGCTTCCTTGTCAGCCTCCCGACGGCGTCCGCTTCAGACACGTCGCGCTTCGCCGTCTGGATCGCGCCCACGCCCGCTCCCTTAGCCGTCATCACGCGCGTGGACGGACCCGCTGTCTTTTACACTGGAACGGATCCGGCAACGGCCTGCAATCCCCCGCTTTCCGACAACAACTCCGAATTCGGCCAATGGGTCGTCTTCGAATTTCCCAAAGGTTTTTCCGGCACCCAGCAAGTGACGGTCGATTACTTCGTCCTGGGTGATGCCAAGCCCCCTGCCGCCTTGTCCATCCAGTACAACCTCCATGGCCTGCGCAAGGACGTGCCTTTCGTCTTTCCCGCCGATTCGGAGAAGCTCCAGCAGCTCCTCCAGCAACCCTCCATAACGGAATCCGACTTCTGCGGCCAAAAATCCGTCAGCCAACGCCTCCCCATCGCCCGCGACGTGCTCACCTGCCAGGAAGCGTACTGCTCCAAAGCCGTCTTCGTGACGCAGGATGGCCTTCGCTTGCCCAACTCAGCCCAGATTCCCGCGGGTCAGACCTTTGGTATGGACATCGAACTGGTCGGACTCCAAAGCGGCATCCACCAAGTCCAAATCACGGCGCCCTCGAGCGTCCAAATGCTTTCCTTGCAAGTCCAAGGATCGGCTAACGCGACCCAGACCCGCACTGACTTGGCCACTGGGGACGTACCCAACACGGCCACTCTTACCGTGACGTCCGCCCGCAACGAGAAGATCCGCCTGCACCTGGACGCCCGCACCGTGCGCGCCGCGGCCTTGAGCGAAATCACCATCACCTTGGAAGATGCCGACGGCATACAGCACTCGTTCACCCGCTTCCTGATCATCACCGGCACCAACCGCTTCACGCTGTCGCCTTCGCTGACGGAATTGGAAGTCGGGTTGTCGCAAACCCTCCGCGTCGGCGTCAAGGACCAATTCGGCAAACCCGTCACCGACGCCGTCCTGGAATTGTACGAATGCGAAGGCAACCCCCTCAACGGCCAGACGTTGCTGTCCACCGATGCCCGCAGCGGCTCGTACTCATTCAAAGTCCAGCCCTCCACCATCGGCATCATTGGCATCCGCGCCACGCAACCCCAATTCCAGACCGCGGAAGAATGCGTCCTGCCGGTGCGCGCCGTCGACTTTCTGGAAGCCGAACCTGAATCGTTCACCCTCAAGGGCGACACGCAAAAAGAAACCATCACGGAACGCATTACTTTGACGACTCTTCTGGCCGTCAAGAGCAAGATTTCCTCCACGGTCAAGTGCACCGACGCCAACGGCTCGGACGCTTCGGCGCCATTCACCCTCTCGCCCAAGACGCTGACGTTGAAGGATTCCTCCACCGTCCAGGTGCAGGCCAACCTCCAGCAATTCAAAGGCCGCTGCGACATCACGTTTTTGGCCAAAGTCAACAAGGACAACGCCGCAGCCGATTTGGTGACCGTCGACATCGACCTCAAGGGCCCGCCGCGTCCCGAACAACTCTGCCCCACCAGCCAGACGGGCGTCCGATGCATGACGGCAACGGAAGCCAAGGACCTACGCTGCACCAAGAACGCCCTGCTGTGCACCGACGCCGGCGCGTCCTGCTACCAATGCAACCTCGGCCCCCAGACGCTGCCCACTTCCGTCAGCCTCTCCGTCTCCAACTACCAAAGTGACGCGTCGCAAACGTACGCCATTGCGTTGGAGGAAGCGCCGGAAGAATGCCGCGTCGAAGGCTTCACCAACAACCCCGCCTACGCGCCGTACGGCTACAACAACCCCTACGGCACCAACCCGTACGGTCAGCAGACCGGCTACGCCGCGCCCAATTCCTACTACCAATACCAACCCAACCCCTACACGCACCACGCCACCAACCCCTATTACTCTCCCGGCGCCTGCATGCCGTACAGCGGCGGCTACGCCTACGGCCCCACGTACGCGCCCACGTACTCATCCGCCTATCCTGCCGGAACCGGCTATCCGGCCACGGGCTACGTTTCCGGCGGTTATCCTGCAGTCAACCCCTACGCCGGCGGTTATCCTGCCGGAAGTGGATATGTCCCAGGTGCCTACAACCCCGGCGCTTATCCCGGCACGACGGGTTACCCCAACAACCCTGGCGCGTACAACCCCGGAATTTATCCGGGTACGTATCCGACTACACCTGGATTCAACCCCGCTCCCGGCTTGGCCAACCCCAATGCGCCGTACGCCAACTGCCAGGCCATCATCGCCAAACTCTCCCCCTATTGCCAAGTGTACTTCACGCAATACAGTCCGTACAACACGTACCAGAATTACTACAGCCAATCCTACCGCGACCCGTGGTCCAACAACCTCAATCCGCAATACCCCTCGCCGGCGTCCTACCAATACCCGCAACAACGCGCCGCCGTCACCGTGCAGGCCGAATGCACGCGCACTGAAATCCGCGTCACCGCGCAATACACCGGCGGCGACACGCACTACGGCGGCGAACTGGGCGGCAACCAGCAAGGCTTCCTCTTGGTGCGCGCCGGCGGCCAGACCAAACAAATCCCCATCACCGTCAACGTCCAGACGCCGTTTTCACCCGGCCCATATCCAGGCGGCTACCCCGGCGGTCATGCCCCGACCGGTTATCCGACCCAACAAATCCCGCCGCAATGCCTTCTGGAATACCAACAAATCCTCATCCAATCCCAAACTCCCGCCACTGCCAACGCGACTCCGCAGGAAGGCCTTGACGAATCGGGCTTGCCGGATGCCATCGACGTCTACTACAACAAGTACACGGGCCAAGGCACGTTTGAGCGCGAACTGAAACCGCCTGCTGGCGCAACCCTCTCGCTGGTCAAGCCTACCGACGCCCGCGTCAAGATGGAGTACGCCGCCAACAAACTCCGCGTGAGCGTGCAATGCAAGAAGACCAAGGACGTGCTCGATTGCCCCGACAGCGTGCCGTTCAAGGCCACTTGGACGTTCACCAACGTCCAGGCCGTGCAGAAAGACCGATCCGTCCGCATCAGCCAGGACGACTTCCAACCCGCCGTCCTGCAACTGCTCATCACCGACCAGAAGAAAGACGCCGCCATCTTCGACGTCTCGACTTCCGGCGACTTTTCCAAAGCCAAATGCAAGGACACGGCGAACGCCAAATGCCGCCCCAGCGAAGGCACGATTTCGGCTGAATCCACATCCACCATCAAGGACAGCAAACTGGAGATTTCAAATTTAGGGGACTACCAAATCCGCCAGATTCCCGTGCGCGCCTCCATCATCGGAAGCTCGCTGGTCGTTAAAGCCGGCGATGCCGAGAAGACCGTCACGTACAACGGCCCCTTGATGGCCCAACCGGACTGCCAGAAAGTCAACGAAGCCACCGGCAATTTCCAGGACGCCTTGGAAACCCTTACCTGCACGAAGGAAACGCTGAAAGTCAAGGCCAAGGAATCCACGCCCCCCGTTCAAGGCTGGGTCGAATTCACGTTCGAAGACTCCGCCCGCAACTACGACAGAGTCAGCCACAAGCCCAAAGTCCAGATCATCGTCGAAGGCAAGGCCGTCACGCCTACGACTGAAATCCTGATCACGCTGCCCTCTGGCACCATCACGCCTGACCAGACCTTCACCGTCGGCTTCAAGTTCCCCGCCAACGATGACGCCTCCGCTCGCAAGATCAACTTCACCTTGACTCCCGACGCCGGACAAGTCCCATCGTGTCCAGAAGAGGTGGTTTTCGTCGCCTCCCAAATCACGGCTTCCCCGCAAGGCGACGGCACGCTTTCCCACGCGTTTTGCCGCACCGGCATCGTCAAGATCACCATTGAAACCCTTCGCGCCGGACAACGCCTCACCAAAATCGAATCCTTCCGCATCGTCAAAGCCACGGCGGTTGCGACCACCACGACGACTGCGCCCGGCGGCACGACGACGGTTCCGGGCGGGACTACGACGACACCTGGAGCGACGCCTTCGACGACTGCAACCGCGCCTGGCGCCTTGACTTTGACGTCCCTGACGGTGGAAAAGAGCGGAACCCCGCCGGGCCAAGAATCCATCAAACTCAGTGTACCGTACACCGGCGACTTGTCCAAAGCCGTCGCGTACAACGTACTGATTTTGAAAGGCTCGGCCAAGAAAATCTACACAGGAACAACCGTCAGCACGTCCAGCTCCGGCGGAACCTTCGTCCTTTTATTGACTTCCGAATACGCCGAAATCAAGAAGTTCCTCGAGGACAATGGCGAGGCTCATTTCGCTTTGGCCCTGTATGCCGATGTCGCCAAATCCCAATCCTTGGGCCGCGTAGAAAAACTGGTGAAAGCCTCCGACTTGGGCTTCACCGCCCGCTCCGGCGGTGCTTCCGCGCCCGGCGGAACCAGTGGCGGTTCGACTCCGCCGGCGGTGTCACAGGCCAACCCGCCGACCGAATCGATTTTCTACGATTTGGGCAACCAGCACTACACGGTGTTGTTGATCAAGAACGACTGGCACGACACGCCGCGCGCCGGACCCGTCCACATCGGAGGCATGAAGAAACCCGATGGATCCTGGTCCGGAGGCACGGATTACTATCTCAAACTCTATCACATCATGGATCCCGGATGGTTCGGCAGCACGCTGCGCGTGGCTACGCCCACTGCCATCGGAGTCGGTTACGCCATCTTCGGTACTGGTGCGACGCTGTTGTCCGTAACGCCGGTCGGATGGGTGGCCATCGGGGCGGGACTCATCGTTTCCTATGCCGTTGGTACCGGTTCGTACGCTTCGATCCGTCTTGAAGACGCCGCTGGAAAAGGTTGGAATTGCGGCTACCTGTTACAATGGGGCAATGAAGCGCACCTCAAGGCCGGGGAATCAATCGTCTGCTCGACGTGGAACCCGTTGGGCACCAGCGCCAACATCCGCATCAAGGTCAAACAATACTACCCCACGACGACGACCTATAGTACGATTTCGGGATATCAAAGCGGCTGGGCCGAAGTGGAAGTCTCGCCCCCATGATTACTTCCGTTTTTTTCACTCGTTGGATTTTTTGTTTACTGATTTGGTGATTGCCCGTGGAACAGACTTTCGTATTGCTCAAGCCCGACGCGGTCCAACGCGGCCTCTTGGGAAAAATCGTTTCCCGCCTTGAGGAAAAAGGCCTGCAATTGGTCGGCATGAAGATGATCGTGTTGGACGACGCGTTGTTGGACGAGCACTATGCCCACTTGAAAGACAAGCCTTTTTTTGCCGGTACCAAGACGTTCATGAAGTCCGCGCCTTGCGTGGCGTGCGTGTGGCAAGGCAAGGAAGCCGTCGACGTCGTGCGTGCGCTGTGCGGGGTGACGAATTCGCGCAAAGCCGCGCCCGGCACGTTGCGGGGCGACTTGGGCGTCAGCATCCAGGCCAACTTGATCCACGCGTCGGATTCAATCGAAACGGCGAAAAGCGAAGTTAAGCGTTTCTTCAAGAAGGACGAATTGTTCCACTACGGCAAGGCATTGGATCCGTTCTTGTACTCGAAGGACGAAAAAGGATGAATCCTGTTTTTCCTTGGTTTGCCGTTTGGTTTCACCCTTTTTGGTTTTTTTCTTTTCCGCGTTTCTGCATGGATGGTTTGAATTGCAATGGTCATCGTTAAGGTCCGAGTCGAAAATGGCAAGTTGCCCGTCTACATGTCTGAGCATGCGGCAGGCGCCGACGTGTGCGCGGCCAATGCGGAGCCGATTGAAATCCCGCCCCGCGGCACGGCCCTTGTTCCGACCGGCTTGTTCTTGGAAATTTCGCCGGGCTTCGAAGTCCAGGTCCGGCCGCGCAGCGGGTTGGCGTTCAAGCACGGCGTGACGATCCTCAACGCGCCGGGCACCATCGACGCGGATTACCGCGGCGAGCTAAAGGTCTTGTTGGTCAACCACGGTCCGCAGGCGTATACGGTGCAACCAGGCGAGCGGGTGGCGCAGTTGGTCGTTGCCAAAGTCGAAAAGGCGGTGTTTGAGGCCGCGGATGCGTTGAACGAGTCCCAGCGGGGTAGCGGCGGCTTCGGCTCGACGGGCAAGCACTGACCTTGTGTCTTTTTATCCACTTGATTCGTTCCTTCCTTCATGGATTTTCATTTCTGGACGCGTTTGGTACTGCAGCCGCAAGACGCATTGCTGCAAATCAAGCCGCCTTCCGACTTGTTTTCCGCTATCAAAGTCTGGGCCGTGACGGGTTTTTGGGCCGGGTTGGTTTCCGGCCTGGTCGGCTTTTTGACCGGTGGTTTCACTGGTTTGTCCGTCATCAGTTTTTTCGTTGCCATCCTCATTTCACCGATTTTGTATCCTATTCTCTACGCGTTGATTGAAGGGCTGTACTTCTTGGTTGCGCGGGTCCTGGGTGGCACTGGTTCATTCCGCGACCAGTATTACTTCGTCGGTCTGACGGGTCGGATTTTGTTGCCGTTATCGGTCATGTTCACTTCGTTCCATCCGTTGATCGGCTTTTTTGCCGCATCTTTGCTGGGTTTGTTCTGGCTTTATCCAAGGACCGTCGTCTATCGTCACGTCCACGGCTTTGACTGGTTCAAGGCCGTTTTGGTCTGGCTGCTTCCCGCTATCGTGTTCACGTTGTTGGGCTTGTTGTTGGTGCTTCTTTTCTTGGGCGTGGTCATGACGGCTGTTGCTTCCGCGGGGGCCTTGAACGCCACGGCGACTCTCCCTGCGGCAAATCCTTAAAAACGCCGACCGGCACACGCTACTAAACGATTGTTAATCCGGTTTTCGGGTACGTTGCAGGTGGATATTGCAATGACGGTTTCGAAAGACATGCTCATCGGCGAAGTGGTGCAGAACTACCCCGACGCCGTGGACATCATGCTGAAAAACGGATTTCACTGCGTGGGCTGCCACGTGTCGCCGTACGAGACGATCGAGCAAGGCGCCAAAGGCCACGGCTTTACCGACCAACAAGTCACCGACTTGATGGAGGAAATCAACGCCAAAGTCGCCAACAACCCCATCGTCATCAAACCCGAAGAACAACCCGCCCACTTGACGGAAGCCGCGGCGTCCAAGCTCAAGGCATTGATGCAGGCCGAAGGCAAAAGCGGCATGGGCCTGCGCATTTCCCTGCAAGGTGGCGGGTGCGCCGGCAACTCGTATGAAATGGATTTTGACAATCCCGATCCGCAGAACGACCGCGTATTCGAAAGCCACGGTTTGAAATTGTTCTACAACAACCTATTCCACGACCAGATCAAGGGCATCGAGATCCACTATCGCGATTCACTCAACGGCGGCGGCTTCACCATGCGCAACCCCAACGCCCAAGCCAGTTGCGGGTGCGGCAAGAGTTTCAGTTAATGCAGCGGGCCTTCAGCACAAAAAGAAAAAAGGCGTTGGGGCTTTCCAGTCTTTGTCGTTTTTTTTGTTTCCATCGGATCCCCCTAAGCCCTTTTTCAATTTTGCCCTCCTTGTAATGGATGAGTCAATCTATGCCTTCTATCGCCATCATCGGAGCCTCCAACGACCGCCAAAAGTTCGGCAACAAAGCCGTCCGCGCCTACAACCAACGCGGCTGGACGGTGTTTCCCATCAGTTTGAAGGAATCCTCCATCGAGCACATCCCGGCCTACAAATCGGTTTTGGACATTGATTCCGTGCCCAACTACGCGTCGCTCTACGTCCCGCCGGCAGCGGTGATGGACGTGTTGGAGGAAATCGCGGAAAAAGGCGTCAAGGCCGTGTACTTCAACCCCGGCACGGAATCCGACGCCGCCTTGCAGAAAGCACGCAAACTCGGGCTGGAGCCCATCGTGGCGTGCAGCATCCGGGCCATTGGCGTGGATCCCGACACGCTTTAATCGCCCGCCGTGCACGTCTTTCAATCAGGTGTATTTTTTATGGTGCAGCAACTCGCGGCCGGCAACAAGGCTCCGGATTTCACGCTTCAAGACCAAGACGGCAAAACCCGCACGCCGCATGACGTTGCCAAACTCGTTTTGTACTTTTACCCCAAGGACTTCACGCCGGGATGCACCGTGCAAATCGGCGACTTTACCAAGGAATACGCCGGCTTTCGGGCCAAAGGGTATGAAATCTACGGCGTGAGCCCGGATTCGCAAGAAAGCCACAAAAAGTTCTGTGACGCGTTCCACGCCCCGTACCCGTTGTTGAGCGATCCGGACGCCCAAACGGCCAAGGCATACGGCGCCTGGGGCAACAAAGGCGCTTTCGGCGAAGGCTTGCTGCGCAGCACGTTCGTCATCGAAAGCGGCGTGATTACGCGCGTGCAGTATCGGGTCAATCCCGTGAGCCACGCGCACGACTTGCTTCAATCCCTTCTCTGACGGTGGTTTTTTTATGGATGCGTTGGTTTTCATCGAGAACGACTTTCAGGACGCCGAAGTCCTGTACCCGTATTACCGCCTCGGCGAAGCCGGTTTCGACGTCTTGCTGGTGGGACCGGAGAAAACGGTCTACAAAGGAAAATACGGTTATCCGTTGCAGGCCCATGCCGCAGTGGCCGACGTGTTGGACCGCACGTTCGACGTCGTCGTCATTCCCGGCGGCTGGGCGCCGGACCGCCTCCGCCGCCATTCCGGCGTGCTGGACCTCGTACGCCGCCACGTTGCGGGCCAGAAAACCGTCGCCGCCATTTGCCACGGGCCGTGGGTGCTTTCCTCTGCCGGCGTGCTCAAAGGCCGCACGTTGACGTGTTTTGACGCCATCAAGGATGACGTCATCAACGCGGGCGGAAATTACGTGGATCGCGATGTCGTGGTCGACGGCAAATTGGTGACGTCTCGAAAACCGGACGACTTGCCGGCGTTCTGCCGGGAAATCCTGAAGTCTTCGTTGCCTTGACTCTCCGCTTTCCGGCCTTTGTTTTTCTCAAGTGCTGACCTCTGGAGGCTTCAAAAAAGAAAATTGCGGCGGGTCTTAGCGCCGCTTGTTTTCCGACAGCAGGTATTTGTACGCCAAGGCCGCGGCGATGGCGCCCAACAATGGGCCGACCCAGTAGACCAATTGCGTGGCCCAGTATCCGGAGGCCAGGGCAGGGCCGAAAGCGCGGGCGGGGTTCATGGCCGCCCCGGTCACCGGTCCGCCAAGCAGGATGTCAAAAACCAACACCATGCCGATGGCCAGGCCGTACATGCCGGCCGGCGCCCGGTTGTCCACGGCCACGTTGAAGATGACGAAGACCAAAAAGAACGTCAGGATGGCTTCCATCGCGATGCCGCGCATCAAATCAAAGCCACCGCCCAAATCGGGCACGCCCAAATGAGCCGGAGCCGACGGGAACAAGGCCAGCAGGATGAACGACGCCACGGCGGCGCCGACCAACTGAGCGAGGATGTAGAACACTGCTTTTTCGGAGGCGATCTTGCGGTTGATCCACATGGCCACTGTGACGGCCGGATTGGCATGGGCGCCGGAGATGTGGCCGAGGCTGTAAATCATGCACATGAGCACCAAGCCATGCGCAAAGGCGATGCCTAAAAGGCCCAAGGCGCCTTGCGTGACGGCGTTCATGACCACGGCGCCGGCGCCGACCAGCACGAGGCCGAACGTGGCGAAAAACTCGGCAAAATAGGCTTGGTACTCCTTCACGCGGCATCTCCCCCCGGAATGAATTGGATTCAACAAATTCGACTTTGGAGGCATTTAAAGGTTGTTTTGAGCCGTTTTTCCAGCGTCGGGCCTTTGCGTCAAAAACCTTAAAGCGGCATCTGGCCACAAGACTGCTCATGGGCAGCGACGCGGCATTGGAAGACGTTTTTAGTGATTTGATCGAGGCGTTGGGCGCTGTTCCGGACGCCAAGGGTCTGAAGCAGACGCCCCAGCGGGCGGCTAAAGCGTTCTCGTCGTTCACCTCCGGCTACGCCCAGAAGCTGGAGGACGTCGTCCGCGGCGCCGTGTTCGAAGAGAAAAACAACGACATGATCCTGCTGAAAAACGTGCCGTTCTACTCTCTATGCGAACACCACTTGGTGCCGTTCTTCGGCCAATGTCATGTCGCATACATTCCCGACGGCCGCGTCATGGGCTTGTCACGAATCTCCGACGTCGTCCAACTCTACAGTCGGCGGCTGCAAGTGCAAGAACGTTTGACGGACCAGATCGCCGACGCCCTCGAAGCCACGTTGACGCCCAAAGGCTTGGGCGTGGTGATGGAAGCACGCCATCTCTGCATGGAGTTGGAAGAGCGGCAGTCCCCCTCGACCACCGTGACGTCGTGCGTGCGCGGTAGTTTCCGACAGCGGCCGGAGACTCGAGCTGAATTTTTCAGCCTGATTCGGTGAGCCGTGGTTTGGTCAAACTCGTACCGTTGGAATTCGGCTGTCACGACTTGCGCGTGTTTGATTCCGAAGCGTTCTTTCCGTGGCGGCTGTCTCAACCGCCCGTGCCGTTGTATCCTTCTGGAAAAAGCCGCTCGGGTTTGCCCACGCGTTGGAACGTGTCGCACGCCGGCCGCCAATTCGTGGTCAAGCAACGCCGTTTGACTTCGGAACAAGTCTTCACCGGCCGTCAATCGCGCCGTTCCGCCAATGCCGGACTCGTGGAGCCCTTGATCCACGTGATGCGGGATCCGGTGCGCAAAGGCAACTTGTTGGCCATCCGCAAGGCTCCCTCCGACGCGGCGGAGGCCGACGGCCCGTTCGGGTACTTTAACGCCTACTCGGTTTTTCCCAGCGGGGAGGAAGAACTGGTCGGGTATTCGAAACTTACGTCGTATTTCAATTACGCCGACAGTGCCTATTTGTCCGGAGCAGGCGTGGTGGCCCATGCGTTCCGCAAGCCGGCCACGCTGTCCGCTGAATTGGCGCGCAGGACCGCCAAAGGCGATGCGGCCGGAGTCAAAGCCCTTCGGGAATCCAATGACCCGTTCCATTCCAATGCGCCGGAACCGGGCCTGCCCAGCGTGTCGTATCGGGGTGTCCATTTGGGCCATCTGCTGATCGCGCTTTCCGAGGAAGTGGCGGACAAGGCCGGCTTTCGAAAAATCTACACCAGTGCGAACAAGAAGACGGCCGGCTTCGTGGCCCGGAACGGCTGGACGGTTCTTGAGGAAAAGGACAACTCGCTTTGGTGCGTCCGGCACTTGCGCGCACCCGTCGGGTGGCGGGAACGCGTTTCGGCTTTGGTGAGCCGGATGGCGGGGGACGAATAACAGATGTTTCAAAAAAAGTTTGGGCTCGCCGCAAAAATAAAGCGGCGTGCAGCAATGACGTGAATCGTTAGGTTTTGTCGGAAGCCTCGTGGTGGTTTTTGGCGAACGGGGCGTGATTATTCGCCATCGTCGTCGTCTTCGTCCTCGTCTTCGAATTCTTCTTCCTCGAAGTCCTCGCCGTCGTCTTCCCAGTCGTCGTCTTCGTGCTTTTTGGCTTTGGGCATAGTGGTGTTTTCCCTCCGTTTGGTCACACGGTGTCTTTGAGCGGTCGTGTTATGGTTTTGCGTCCGGGTTTAAAAGGCTGCCGTTGATTTTTTTTTACCGGTTCCGACGGTACCTGGCATCGGCCGCGTGGTTGCATTCGTTTTTTTTCGTTCCTCAACTCAGCAGCAACTTGAGGTAGAACAGCGGTCCGGTGAATTCCTTCTTGGCTTCCTCGTTGCCCAGCATGCCGCTGATGGTTTCGCGGACTTTTTGGGACGAGGCGGCTTTGCCGACCACGAGGTTCAGAAGGAACGTGTGGCGGCCGATGCGCTGCAAGTCGTACGACGTCTTGAGTTCGGGCCCGATTTCGGCCCACAGCTGCGCGTCATACGGCGCCAAGGCGGCTTCCGACACGTCGTTTTTCGCCAATGCCTCGGTGATGACTTGCGAGGCGATGTAGCCGGAGGTCATGGCGTTGCCGATGCCTTCGCCGGTGAACGGGTCGATCAAGGACGCGGCGTCGCCGACCAGTACGAAGCCGTTGCCATACGCCTTGCGGTGGTGGGAGCCGAACGGCAGTGTCCAGCCCATCACGGGTCCGACGGCCTCTGCCCCTTCGAAACGCGCCTTGAACATGGGGTGTTGCGCGATGGCGTCGAGGGTGACTTGCTTGAGGTTGACTTTATTTTTTTTCATGTCGGACGTGACCATGCCGATGCCCACGTTGCACAACCCGTTTTCCAGCGGGAAGATCCAGAAGTAGCCGGGCATGACGGTGTCCACGAAGTGCAGTTCGATGTTTGGCGTCAGGTTTTTGACGTTCTTGTAGTAGAGGCGCAACGCGGTGCAGTGGTGTTTGTCCGGCGTGTCCTGGCGGCCCAGTTGCTTGGCCACGATGCTTTGCGACCCGTCGGAGCCCACGACCACTTTGGCGCGGAATTCCTTGGGCTGGTTCGTCGAGAGGTCGGTGGCCTTGACGCCTACGACGAAGCCGTTTTCCACGATTACGTCGTTGACGGCATGTTTTTCCAGGACGGTCGCGTGTTTTTTCGCGTTTTGGAACAGGATGTTGTCGAAGACCATGCGCCGGCAGCAGAATCCGGGCGCCGAACGGTCCGGCCGCGGCGGGAACGGGATGGTGACGACCTTGCCGTTGGGCGACGAAAAGAGGACGCCTTCAATGCGGGCGTTGGGCGCGTTTTTGACTTGCTCGACCAATCCCAGCTTGCGCAGGATGCCCATGGATTTTCCGGAGATGGCGTCACCACACGTCTTGTCGCGCGGGAACTGGGCTTTTTCCAATAGCAGGACCTTGTGTCCAGCCTGGCCCAGGAACGCGGCAGTGGTCGAACCGCCGGGGCCGCCGCCCACGACGATGGCGTCAAACGTGCTTGTCTCCATAAGAATCATTCACCTGAAAATCCGGATTGGTGATCGAAACAATGGTCAAGTTTAGGGCCGAAGGGGTCTTTAAAGCTTTATTTTTCGCTGCTTTGCCGAGTTCCCCGACGCCAAAATCCCGGCGTCTTTTCCAGGCGGATTGTCTTTTCGGCTATACCTATTTATGCGGCGACGCCAATGACGCATGCGGTATTGACGTGGATTGGTTTGCGGTTTTGCGGAAGAACGCGTTGACCGTCACGGCAGTGGCCTTGGCCGCTGTCTGGCTTTTGTTCCACCGTCCCATCGCGGCGTGGGTATGCTCCGACGCGTTGGCGTGTTGGCTCTACCCGAATTCTTGGCCGTTGTTGTTGGGCGTGACGTCGTCCAGCGCCGCCTGGTTGGTGGCGTTGGTGGCCGCCGTCTTGTTCGCGCTGCCGTTCGGCCGGTCCGGGTTGCTGGCGACGTTGGTGGGCATCCAATTGGCCGAGCCGGTGCTGGGTTTTTGGCAAGTCTTGGTGCTATACGTGGCGTCGTCCGCCGTCAGCATCGTTCTGGTGCATGCCGTGGTCCAGCAGAGCCTCATGCATCCGCGTGCCGGGTGGATCCACCTCCGGCTGGCTCCGGTCCAATCCATCTTTTCCCCGTCCATCCGCCGCAACCCCATCCTGTGGTTGGCCGTGGGCAACGTGCTGAGTTCCCAGTGGTACATGAGTGCGTTGGGCGTCCTGACGTCGGTGCCGCGCGAACGCGTATGGGCGGCACTCATGGTCGGCAACCTCGCCGGATTCGCTTTGGTCTATTCATTGTCCCAAGTACCCGAACTGGATGCCATCAGCGTGGTGTTGCTGACTTTGGTCGTGGCCTTGGTGCTTTCGTCCCCCGTGTTGTGGGCCAACTTGACGGCGTCCGGGGCATCGGAAAATCCGGCCAAGAAGGCGGAGAAGGATCCGGCCCCACGGCGTGCTCGATCGAGACGTCGCCGTGCTTGACGCCGTCGCATGGAAGCCCCTTTTGCCAGCGGTTTTTTTAAGCCGTCCTGCGTTACCGTGGCATGGCGGAACGCAAACCTCTCCATGAAGGCCACGCGACGTTCGTTGATTCACAGATTGAACGCATCGAAAAGGCGGCCGAAAAGCAGATTCGGCGCATCGAGAAGGCCACGGCCGCCACGGTCCAAAAAGCTGAGGACGCGGCGCCGAAGGAACAACTGGAGGAACTGCTGGTCAAGACGGAACGGATGGCGGATCAGCTGGGCGATTTTGTCGTGTTCCGCAAGATACGCCATATGGGCAAGCACAGCAAGCGCTTCTTCGTTCTGATCGTTGCTTCGGGCGTTATCTTCTATTGGCTTGGACTTTGGAACCTGATCGATCTTTTCTGGGAGTACGTCTTACCGAACAACCGCATCATCGCCGCATTCGTTTCCCTGTTCATCGGCGCCATCATCCTGGTCGGCACCGGTAAGCTCATTGACGCATTGGGCGTGGAGTCTGAATTCCAGGCCGAAGTCATCCTCGAGGCACCCAAGAAGCCCGTTGCGCCCCCGACCACCAAAGATTGAATCCCACTACGGCCTGTCCGGTTCGCAGGCTGCCGTGTAAATCGTCACGCCCTGCTGGTCGTACGTTTTTTCCTGTGAATTCCAGAATGTGCGGTTGATGGGTGCCCCGCGGCCCAAGTACCCGCCATCGTAGAAGTAGGAGACGTCGTACCGTTCCAACAACGCGCAGTCGCCGGCCAACATGGCGTTGTTGTCCTGCAATTGTTGCCGGTAATCCAACCCGTGGTTGTCCAGCCACTCGTCCGGCCCCACTACGACGCGCCGGCCGGCCAAGACCGATGCGCATGTGTGCGTGCCGTCCGTCAGCAGCACGGCATCTTTAGGCACGTTTCCGTCAAGCCAACGGCACGCGGCCCAATCGTTCGCCGGGTACATCACATCCCCGCGGTGGGCCCAGACGGACGCGGCATGCAGCACGCCCGTCAAGGTCATCAAGGCCACCAGGCCCAGTGCCACGGTCTTGAGCGCGACGCCGTCTTTCCATAGTTTGGCCAACGCGTCCGCGGCCCCCATGGCCAACAGCAGGAAGAACAGGACGAACAATTTGATGTTGTCCCACGGGTTGGGTGCCAGCAACACCGCGTTGCCGATGACGAAGGCGGGAAACGCCGCTACCGTCATCTTCGTCAATTCGCTTTTCGGTTTCTGCCATGCCGCCCATGCGGCCAGCATTGCGTAGAGGCCGATGTTGCCCAACCAGAACACCAACCAGCCGAAGGGACTTGCATCCGGTGCCATCCATCCCCAATGCGGCTGCATCGTCGAAGCGACGGGCGCGCCTAAAAGCAACGCCAACGCCGGCACGGCCAGCACTCCTGCAACGGCTCCATGCATCCACCATTCTTTCCTCCGGTCAAAAGCCAACGCGTAAGCGGCGGCGAACAACGCCCATAACCCAAACGAAGGCAAGTGGATCAGCGGCAACAAACCGGCCAACACGCCCATCTTCTTCAAATCCCACTTTTCCAAGAGTCCGAAAACGAGCAGCAGCAGGAGGCCGAATCCCAGCGGGAAACTCCGCGTGAAGACGTTCTGGGCCACCAGGTTGTTCTCGAACGGAAAACCGGCCTGCCGATAATCCGACAGGAAACCCGGATTTTGTACGAAGGCGTCCCACTGACCGATCACGTCATGCGTCTGCAAGTAGGGAATCCACGCGAAGCTGCCGTTGAACAGAAACAGGACGACGGCCAACGCCGCGACGGCCGACGACCCTAAGAGCCTTCGGGCCAAAAGGAAGATGCCGACGCAAAGCGCCGCATTCCAAACAACGAATGGGATCCACGTGGCCCACTGCACGTCCAAGCCGCCGGCCATCAATGCCGCGGAAACCAAGTGCGGCAGGAAATAGTACCGCAGCGGTTCGCCGCTCAGCAATGGGTGCTGCGGCGGGACGTTGCCGTTGGCCATGGACGTGACGATGCTTTGGTGGAACCCAAAATCGATGCGTACGCCGCGCGGCACGTCCTCGATGCGGAACACGGAGACGGCGACCAGCGAGAAGAAAACCGCCGCGAGAAGGAGCAAGACCAGTGCGGGTTTTTCCAAGGAAACGCGGACCGGTATGCGGCGATGGGTGAATGCGAAGAATATGACGGCCAGGATGCCGGCCAATGCCACGGCCCATCCGTTCAAACCCATCAGGATGCTTAGTATGAGAACCGCGGCGGCTCCCAATGCCGACCCTGCCAGCACGGCCCAGACCAGGTTGTTCTTTCCTGTTGGGAACAACGCGAAGCCGGCCAACGCGCTGCCCCCCAACCACAGCAGTGCCGCAATCATCCGACGGCCTCCCAACTCGGCGTCCAGACCGCCTGCACGTCCTCGTACGTGCGGCCTGCTTCCTGGGCTTCTGTTTCCGTCACGGATATAACCAATGTTTCAATGCGGTCTAATGCGCTGTGCTTGAATTTGCCCTTGCGGTATTTTTCCGTGAAGTAATCCAATAATAATCCCTTGCGGATTTGCGCGGTCCACTCGGCGACCGGCTTCTGCGGTCCTCTTTGTTGCCCCACGATCCAACCCGCTAACACGTTGCCTTTCCAATCCCCGGCCAATTCCTCTTTCAACCCGTTGGGCCGTCCTTGCTTGTCATGCCGCACCACGGGCGAGCGGACCACCGGCGGGTTCGACACGCGTCCGTCGCACAACGCGGCGTACGTGCCGTCCTCGACGCGGTACGGCAACGTCGCGAACGCCTGCTTTTTCGCCGTCTTCCAATGGATGCCCATGTTGCCGCCCACGCAACCGGCGTGTTCTACGGGTCTTTGCACCGGCGGCACGCCTTGCAGCCGCAGGCCCAGGATGGCGTCGAATTCTTCCCGTGGGATGCGGCCGTCGTCGAATTTTTCCAATGCATGCGTCAAATCCAACAAGGCGCTGGATGCGCTGCCCGCGTGTCCGTCGTACTTGCCGATCAGCAACCCGGCATCCGAAAGGCCCTCCTCATGCCGCCGGAACACGTCATTCTGTGGCCGCGTGTCGTCATCCACGAACACGACGGATTTTTGGTTCTGGGCTGCGTACGCCAACGCCATGTTGCGCACGCCGCCGAAACTGGCGGCAAACGGATCCTGCAGCGAGGCGGGCAATGCTTTTTTGAATTCTTCTTCCACGACGACCGTGGCAACCAGTTCGCGGCCGGCCTCCTGCATGGCTTTTTCATGCCGCGCCGGCGTGACGATGAGCCATTCCGGCGTCTGGTCCTCGTTCTGCCGGTACGCTTCCAGCGCCGAACGTGCCTGCGGCGGGCGGTTCGACACCATGGCGGCGAATAAACCCATGGTTAAGCCGTTGTCCGACCCTTCTAAAAAAGCCGTTTGCAATAAGGTTTATTGAAAATCGTACGCCGCGGAAAAAATACCGACGTTCGAATACAATGAAACAGAACAATTACCGCCGGAATCCTGTCTTTTTTTTTCTTCGACCAGTTGCAGTGTAACGTCCGTCGGCGCAGTTGATTCTGGGGGTGGGCGTGATCAAAGCCCGCGTCGGTGCACGAACGGCCAACTCTGACCGGGCCGGCGTGGTGCCCGCAACGTCCATAGGTATGCGATGGCCACCAGGACGCCGGCGGTCAACGCCAGGTTCAGAAGCCATTGGTCCGGTCCGAAAATCGGGAATACGAACGGCACCAAGAGCAAACCCGCGGACAACGCCAGGAAGCCGAACCATTGCGCCGCATCGGCCTGCCGCCGGACGGCCTGGCTGACGTAGGCGAATACCGAGCCGGCCTGGCCCCCCAATTGCCGCAAAAACGGCAACACCAGCAACGTTCCGACCGCAAGGACCAACAGCGAGGCCGGCAGCACGATGCCTTCCAGCCGCCATTGCTGCGACCCGACGAACACCAACGCCACTAAAGCTGCTCCAAGGACGACGCTGGTCCAGGCCACGTTCGTTTTGGCCCTCTGCACCTGTTCGCGGACGGCAAGCGGCATGTGGCCGAACGCGCCGGAAACGGCTTCCAACTGCATCGCGGCCTGCCGGCCGGCCTGCTGCACCCGCATGGGCATCCACCGCGTGGCCACCGACTGCACGTCCGAATACCGTTGGATGAGCACTGTGGTGAACACCGTTGAGACGAACACCAACGTCGATGTCAGCCCGATCAAGTCCACCGGCGATCCGGCCTTCACAGCCACGCTTGCGATCACCAGCGAGAATTCGCCGGTGGGCACCATGGCCACGGCGGCAAACGCCGCGCTTTTCGAGTCGAAGCCGTTGAGATACGTGCTGACGCCGGTCGCCGCCAATTTCAGCATGATGCCAGCGACGACGAACACAATCAAGAGCAACCCGTTGTTGAACACAGTGTTAAGGTTCACGGCCAATCCGATGGCCAAGAAAAAGATGGACGACAATGCCAGCGTGAACGGCGAGAGCGCTTCTTCCAACACCTTGCCTTTTGGGAGGCTAGCCACCAAGCTTCCGGCCAGGAATGCACCCACCGACGTGCTCAAACCCAACGCCTGCGCGAGGTACGAAAAGCCGATGGCCAAGGCGAACCCCAAGAACAGCATGGTCTCTTGCGTGCGGCGGTCCGTTAACCACGCCAGCATGCGGTTCAGACCCGCCAGGACCACGAAGTACGCGATGCCCAACGTGGCCAATGCCACCAGGATCGACGTGGCAAGGCCCAACGTCGTGAGGTGGGCGTTGTTCGCCGCCGAGAAATACGCCAACGCGAAGATGGCGAAGATGTCTTCGATGACCAACGCCGCGACGAGCAGCGGCACTTCGCGCCGGTGCGCTAAACCCCGTTGTTCCAGGATCTTGACCGTCAATGCCGTGCTGGTGATGGCCAAAATCGCCGCCATGTAAAGCGACGAGAGGCTGTCCAAACCCAACAGCTGTGCCAATTGGAACGAGACTGCAAAGACGATGGACAACTTGATCAGGCCGATGCTCAACGCCTTGGCGCCGAACTGCTTGAGTTTGGCAATCGAGAACTCGGCGCCGATGGTGAACAACAGCAGGACGGCGCCGATTTCCGCGAACAACGCCACGATGTCGTTCTCCGAAATGAGCCGTAACGCGTGCGGCCCGATGATGGCGCCCGTGGTCAGCAATGCCAACACCGGCGGGATGGAGAAGCGTACGGCTAGGAGGCCGGACAGCGCGGCGAAGAACACCAGTAATCCTACGTCTATGAAGGAAACCATGGCATCAGCCTTACGAAAAAAGGGCTCTTAAACAATGCGAGACGTGCGCTTCGTTGCAAAAGCCTTACGCGAGTGTGAACAGCAACCGCTGAAGCAAGCGAATGAAACGCGATGCTTTTTTTTACGGCTACGACAGTCTTGCCGTTGCATTGACTGCCGGGTTTTCTTTTTTTTCAATCCCGCTTCTTGCGTTTTCGCCCGCTTTCATGCGGGCCCCAACGCGCGTCGGTGAACAGCATGGCTTGCGGCTTCTTTTCCTTACGTTGGTGCGTCAAGTACCACAGCGTCGCCAACGCCACGGCCAACAGCAGCAAGTCGATGCGCGAGAACCCGGCGCCCGTCAACGGACCGAAGAACGGGCCGAACAAAATCACCAAGATGAGGCCCAACAAGACCAGCCAGTTCAGCGGCCGCGACTTTCGGTGCGAATGCCGGTTGGCATACGCGAGGATGACGGCCAAGTCGCGCAGCACCACGCCGACGAACGGTGCCAACACCATAGCCGTGACGAACAGGACCAGGTTGAACACGGGAATGTTCAATCCGGCCACGGCGATGATCTGCCCGTTGAACTTCCACAACACCGCCGCGGCCAATGCCAGCACCACGCTGATCGCGGCCACGACCCACTTGGCTTCCCGCACACGGGCCTGCATCGCCTGCGGCAACTGACGCAAACCGGACATCAACAAGTTGGCATCCGTCGCCACGTGGTGGCCGCTGTCCTGCAGCGCCCGCGGCATGACGCGGCGGGCCACTTTCTCCAACGCCGGGTAATGGCTCACCGCGAGGCTGGATCCGATGGTCGATACGAACACCATGACGGACGTCAAGCTGACCAGATCCACGCTTGGAACGGCCTTGGCGCCAACGCTTGCGATGATCAACGAGAATTCCCCGGTAGCCAACAACGCCGCTGCACCGAACGTCGCCTGTTCGGCCTTGAAACCGTTCAAGTACAAGCTGGTGCCGGTCGCCACGAAGCGGAACACCATGCCGGCCAACACCAAGATGGCCACCAACCACGGGTTTTCGGCCACCACCGTCAAGTCGACGGCCAATCCGATGGCCAAAAAGAAGATGGACGAAAAAGCCAGCGTGAACGGCGACACGGCATCTTCCAACACCTTGCCTTTGGGAAGCGACGCGACGATGGAGCCGGCTAAGAATGCGCCGATGGACGTGCTGAGGCCCACCGTCTGCGCCAGGTAGGAAAAGCCGATGGCCAACGCGAATCCCAGGAATAGCACGGTTTCCTTGGATTCCTGCTGTTCGAGCCACTCCAACGCCCGCTTGAGGATTCGCAAGACCACGAGGTAGGCTACGCCTAGGATGGCCAACGCGGCCAGTAACGACGCGGCCCAGCCCAGGACGCTGGGTGCCGACTCGCTGGTTGCTGAGAAGAACGCCAACGCGAAGATGGCGAACAAGTCTTCCACCACCAACGCACCTACAAGGAACGGCACTTCCTCGCGCTTGGCCAATCCTTTCTGTTCAAGGATCTTGATGGTCAACGCGGTGCTTGAAATCGCGAGGATCGCGGCCATGTAAAGCGACGCGACGCTGTCCAAGCCCAACAACAACGACGTCTGGAACGACAACCAAAAGACGATGGCCAGCTTGAACAGGCCGATGGAAAACGCCTTGGCGCCGAACTGCTTGAGTTTGGCAATCGAGAACTCGGCGCCGATGGTGAACAACAACAGGACGGCGCCGATTTCCGCGAACAAGGCGATGGCTTCGCTTTCGGGGATCAGGCCCAACGCGTGCGGCCCAATCAAGATGCCCGCGGATAGCAACGCCAATACGGGAGGAATCTTGAAGCGCACCGCGACCAAGCCGGCGACGGCGGCAAAGAGGACCAAGAGGCCCAAATCGAGGAACAGCGTGTCGGAAACGATGGCCATGATTCAGTACTCAATTACGGCTTTTCCGCTCTTAAATGTGAGGCGCGCGCGTCTAGCGCGACGCCAGTTTCACGTCTTCGCTCGTGACGGTCTTGCGGCCCGCGTGCTTGGCTAGTTGGACGGCTTTCTGCGAGATGTCCACGCCCACTTCTTCCAGCACGTCGGCTAAGGCTTCGGCCGCGTCTTGGCTGACGCGTTCGGCTCCGGCTTTCCGGATCAAGCGCTCGACAGGCGCCACAGGCAAAATCGGCATGTTGTTCTCCCCACTTGAATTTGACTATTCTGTACCTTTTTCGGAGGAAATAAACCTTCCCCATCCCCCGAATGGTTTGTTCAAACCCGCGCATTCCTCTCCCAAGGCACTGCGGGCTACCACTTACCGAATCGGCCCTTTTAAAGTCCTAAGTTCCGGTAAATCCTTTTGATGGAAGCGGTTTGGCTTCCAACTTCTTTGCTACCCAATCGAGAACCGTTGCAGCATGGCTTGGCTCCAAGGCGTGCTTTTTTTTCCAAAATTGCCACCACTTTGTTTTTGGGCGGATATCGCTCGGATGAAGGAAGACCCTCAACTCTGGATGTAAATTGGCTTCATTCTGGCCAAACTCGGCAATGGGGTTAAAAACGACTCCGAAATTCTCTTCTGCATCCTTTAAGATGCGAATGAGTCCCCGCATCGCTTCTGCATCATTGAGTTGGCGGTGCACGGGCTCGTTCTCATGCAAAGAACTGGTTTCAGTCCTTGAGTGCAGCTTCATTGCGGTCGTCAACACGCGTGCCGGTGCTTTTCGAGGAAACCATTTTTTTGCGGCTTCCAGCGTTTCGGGTGTCTTTTCATACTGTCGAGACGAAATTCCGAGTCTTCCGGGGAAGTGGGCTTCGAAGACGTGCCAAACGGTTTCAAACGCCATGGCAACCAAGATGTTATCGCGCGGATTATAATCTTTGGATGTGCCCACTCTCTGCACCCATGCTCGACTTGCGCCTCTTGAAGCAAAACGTCCAACAACGCGACTACCAGTTGTTGGCCGCGGCTTCCGCCTTGCAGCATAACACGTTGGTCGTCATGCCCACGGCCTTGGGCAAGACCTTTGTCGCGGCTTTGATGGCGGCGCACTACTTGGCAACCCAGCCTTCCAAGAAAATCCTGTTTTTGGCTCCGACCAAGCCGTTGGTGGACCAACAGGCGCAACGCATGCGCGATGTCCTGGACGTGCCGGCCGATTCCGTGGTCTGCGTCACCGGAGACGTATCTCCGACCGAACGTGAGGCCCTTTATCAAAACGCCAAAATCATTGCCGGCACGCCCCAGACGGTGGAACACGACGTGTTGGCCCGAAAGTTGGTGTTATCCGATTTCTCGCTCGTGGTTTTTGACGAAGCGCACCGCGCGGTCGGCGAGTACGCCTACGTCTTCTTGGGCGAGATGACCCGCGCTACGCCCGCCCGGATTTTGGGTTTGACGGCGTCGCCGTCGTCGCAAAAGGAAAAAATCCAGCTCATCTGCGACAACCTGGGTATCCAGCATTTGGAGATCAAGCATGAATCCGACCCTTCGGTTTCCGCGTATTCCCAACCCGTCAAACTCGATTTCTTGTTCGTCGACTTGCCGGAAGAATTCCGCACCTTGCAGAACCTCTTGCGGCAGATGACGTCGGAAACGCTTTCCGAACTCAAGGAGCTGGGGTTTGCCGAGTCGGCCGACACAAGCAAAGTCAACAAGCGTGACTTGCTTTCCATGCGGGCCAAGATTACGGCTGCGTTGGCGCAGAAAAACGTCGCCGGCTACAAAGCCGCTTCCTTGAACGCCCGCGTGATGAACCTCTCGCATGCGTTGGACTTGCTGGAAAGCCAAGGCGTCGATGCCCTCCACTCGTTCCTCGCCGGGTTGAAGGAACGCAAGACGCAAAGCAAAGCCATTGCCGGCCTCGTCGCCGACTTCCGCATCACCAAATTGTCCATCCAATGCGACGAATTGTTGAGTCGCGGCGTGGTCCACCCCAAAATCGAGAAACTCAAACGGCTGGTCGGCGATTCCGTAGCCCGCGGCAAGACGTTGATCGTGTTCGCGCATTTCCGCGACACGGCCCAGCGCTTGTCGGAAGAACTGTCCCGCCTGCCCGGCGTGAATGCTCGCATGTTGGTGGGCCGGGCCGGCATGAGCCAGAAAAAACAAAAGGCGTTGTTGGACGACTTCCGGGCCAAGGCGTTCAACGTCTTGGTCTGTACCTCCGTAGGGGAGGAAGGACTGGATATCGAAGCGGTGGACACCGTCATCTTCTACGAAGCCGTGCCGTCCGAAATCCGCGCCATCCAACGCCGCGGCCGCGCCGGACGCGTGCGCGCCGGCAACGCCATCGTGTTGCTTGCCAAAAACACGAAGGACGAGGCGTTCTTCTGGATTTCCCGCCGTAAAGAGCGGCAGATGCACGAGACCTTGGGCGAACTCTCCCGCGAAATGAGCCGAAACCGCCACGCCCAAGCCACCGGAACCCCTTCGTCCTCATCTTCCGGCGGTTCCTCTCCGGACGCGAAGTCCGATTCCTCTTCTTCCTCTCCCACCTCGCCTGGATCCGGACAGAAAGGCTTAGGCGAATTTTGATCGATTCACCCGCGTCAAATTATTATCACTATATTTTTATACTATAGTGTTGAATAGTTATTCATGGCGAACGTGTTCCTTACCGACGAGGCGTACGCGCGCTTGAAAGCGGCCAAGAAGCAGGGTCAAAGCTTCAGCGACGTCGTTTTGGACGTCGTCCCCCAGGAAATCGAATGGGAAAAGCACCTGGGCAGCTGGAAAGGTGTTAACGTCAAGAAAATGATGGCCGAAATCAAAGCCGAGAGGCGCTAGTCCCCATGGAACGATATTTCATGGATACCAGCGCCATCTTGGGCATACTGGCCGGTGGGCGCGACGGCTTGGACATCTATCACTTCGTCAAGAAACAAAAAATCTATACTAGTATCCTCTGTTACTGCGAAGTCTTGAACAAAGCCGAAGGAAAACGCCAGGAACACGCCAAGGAACTGCTTTCGTCGTTTATCTTGTTGCCTTTGACCCTGACGGATGGGTTTCTGGCTGAAAAACTCCAATATGCCTGCCGTAAAACCGGAAAACACGTGTCCACGTCCGACTGCCTCATTGCCGCCACGGCGTTGAACCATGACGCGGAAGTCGTGACGATGGATTCGGACTTCAAGCGCATCGAAGGACTAAAAAGCTACGTCTTCTAAATCCGTACGATGCCGGACGACCTTGTTTTCGACCCCCAGTTGACGCAGTCCGGCCAACTGCAAATGTTCATCGACGACCGCGAACTCCGCTCGGCGGTGGCCAAAGACCTCTTCAAGAAAAACGTGGTGCTCAAACCCGTCCGTCTGCCTGTGGCCGACTTCATCGTTTCCGACCGGGTTGCTGTTGAACGCAAGATGGATGCCGATTTCGAAGCTTCCATTCTCGACGGTCGGCTCTTTCTGCAAGCCGGTGAGCTGAAGTCCACCTTTGAATCCCCCCTCATCGCTCTGGTCGGCTCGACCTTTCAGCGCATCCAGCCCAACGCGTTGCGGGGCGCCTTGATCAGCCTGGCCGTGGACTACAAACTGCCTCTGTTCTTCTTTGACACCGACACAGAGTTAGCCGACTTCCTGCATGCATTGGCCCAGAAAGAACAACTCGCGCCGGACCGCATGCACCGCGTGCAATTCGCCAAGAAAGGCGACTCCCTCGAAGATCAACAACGCCTCGTGGCCGAATCGCTCCCCGGATTGGGCCCCAAGACGGCCCTTGCCTTGTTGCAACACTTCAAGACGCTTCAAAACATCGCGAACGCGGATGAAAAGGCCTTGGAAGCCGTGGAAGGCATCGCCAAGAACCGCGCGAACGCCATCCGGAAGGTATTTCAGGCGGATTTTCAGCAATGAATGAGCGGTTTTATGCCTTCTGGCTTTTCACGTTTGGTTTCTCGTCGTGGCGCGCCCCGAATGGATCGTTTGCGTGCCCGGATCTTGCAAAACCAGTTCTTAAGGAAAGTCGAACCCCTAAAAAACTGGTCGAAAGAACATATTCGTGCTTTGTCCAGTCTATCCCCCGAGCACCTCACCAACTTATCCCGCTTCTCTGCTCGTCATCTTGACGTATTTTCGTCTCTTTCTGCTGAACAACTGCACCTGCTGGGGTCTTTTTCTCCTGAGTATCTGGCCGAAGTTCGCAAACTGAAGCCCGAGGAATTCAATGCCCACATGGTGGTGCTTCAGAACCTTTCCATGGATGAAGTTGGCGCTTTGGGTGAGGTGTCTCCGCGTTTTCGCAAGCCCTTCATTCGCGGCCTACCTGAAATGGTGGCTTGGGACTTAGCCCGTTGGGAAGGACAGGAAAAACCTGAAATGGCAAGTAGCGGTCTTGAAGTCAAGTATGGGTTGGAAAAAGGAGGGGGGCCCAAGGTACCCAGCACCGGCGGCGACTCATCGGACTTGATTCCGTTGGATGAACGCAACATCTTCATGACCATGCTTGATTTTTCGGGTAAAGGTGCTTCGGCCAACGAGCCTCGAGGTATGTTCCAAGGCTTTTTGCGTGGCCATATTTCTGCGGGTCGTACGGCTTTGAAATCATTGCGAAAAGAGATTAGCCGTGTCATGAAGCTTAACCATGGCATTTCCACCCGGCATCTGGACCGCATTCTACTGGCCGTATGCAACAGCGCCGAACGCACGCACAACCAGCATTTTCCCGAAGTGAATTCGCAAGGCCTGACCGGCTACTTCCAATTAAGGCCCAAAGAGAAAAAAGTCTTGTTCCGTTACGTCCATATGGGCCATGAGCCGATCTATGTCCTGCGTCGTCAGAGAGACGGTGGATACAAGCTGGAAGAACATGGTTTGGATTCCGACGGAGCCTCAACGGGCCGCTGGTTTGGAAAACTTTCAACCTTTGCGTCGTATACCGGCGCGGATACGGGCCCCTTCAGGAAAATCCACCAAATTCCGCTCCATGTAGGCGACAAGCTTCTCACCTATACGGATGGCCTTTCCGAAGCCAGAAACCGCGATGGAGACATGTTTGGGTACGAACGGATCCAAAAGTTGCTTTTGGATAACGCGCATTTGAGCGCCGCAGATTTGACGGCGTTGCTCAAAGATGCCCGGGAAAAGCATTTGTACCTCCCAAAATATGCACCCGATGACATGCGCATTCGCGTTTTTGAAGTCAAACAACAGCTCCTTAAACCGGAGCCAAGCTCCAAACCCGCTCGCTGGCAACCGGCATTCAAAAAATCAGGAGGCTGGCCTTCTGCGAGCCGTCAGGATTACCGCACGGTATACCGTCAAGGCTGACTAGTCCTTCTTCAGCTTCAGGATGGCTTCGGCCAAGTCTCCTTTCGCTTCATCCAAGGCTTTTTGGGCGTCTTCTTGGGTGCAGCCCGTCTCGTCCATGATGAGTTGGACGTCGTCCGGCAAGGCGTCGGCCGCACTGCCGCTGGTTTCGGTAAACGTGCCCGAGACTTGAAGGCTCTTTTGGCCCTGCATTTCGACGAGGATGACTTGTGCTGGTTCGACGACCGTCTTGGTGCCGTCGGCTTTTTCCACGATGACGCGCACGGCGTCGAGCGGTTCGTTCTTGATACCCATCTGCTTCATGATTTGGGCCATCTGTTTTGGATTCATATTCGGCAACATGAGATTCACCTGTTCGATACGAGCGCTGGATTGTTTTCTTCTGCTTTTTTGTTGTTTCCTTTCAGTTTCTTTTTTTTGGAATTAATGCTTCTTCTTTTTCGCGGGTTTGCGTGTTTTTTTTTCTTTCCATCGTTTTGAAGACTTGGCTAGTTAGGTTCCGACTGGCTTTAATTGAACGGCCGCCATTACGCACTAGCCATGTCCAAGAAGGCCTATAAGTTTTTCGACCACACCGCCGACATCCTCTACGAATCGTACGGCGCCACCTTCGAGGAGGCGTTGGAGAATGCCGCGTTGGCGCTTTTTGAGACCATTGCTGACTTAAAAAAAGTCAAGGCCACCAAAACCGTGAAGATCCGCGAGTGGGCACCCAACCGCGACGAATTGGCCGTCCGCGTCTTGTCCGACTTGGTGGCGCAACGCGACGCCCAAAGCTTGTTTTTCAAGACGTTTTCCGTGACCAAGATGGAGGAAAAAGACGGCGGCTTTGCCCTGCAGGGCGAGGCGAAAGGCTCGCCCATGACGCCGGAAGCCGGGTTGCTGGACGTCAAGGCCGTGACGCACCACGAGACCAAAGCCGTCCAAAGTAAAGGCAAGTGGACGATCCGCGTGTTGCTGGACATCTGATTTTTTTTGGAATGGCCTAGACTTTTTCTCTTCGCGTCTTGGGCAAGTAGGCTGAAATGAATTTTTGGAACACGTTTTGACCGGTTTTGGGCCGGATGAAATGAACCGTGTTTCCACCGGCGCTGATGTGGGATGGCTTCCAGGCCCGCATGGCGGCTGCGTGTTCGCTGCGGAATTGTTCTTGGATTAAGCCGCCGTCGCGATGCAATTCGGCAAGTTTGGTCAGGCTTTTTTTGATGGCTTTGTGCTGGATTTCCGTCATGACGGGGCTGGCAAAACCGGCTGGGGCCAACGTCAACATCATGGGGTTATCCATCAATTGGGCTCCGACGGCTCCAGCTAAAGGTAGAATGAAGAATGCGCCGACGGACCATCCACGCGTTCGTCGGTTTTTGTGGATTTCACGAACGCAGCTTTGAGCATCTGGAGTCAAGTGGTCCATTTGGACTTCGTGGTGGTCGATTCCTTCCATTTTGCGCCAAAGGTTTTCGATTGGTCGGATCCGCATGGCGTTAACCAGCGGCGTGGACGTATAAAACGGCTTGTTTGGGTTTCGCACGGTCCAGATGGTTTTTAACGCGCGCTTTCCTTTTCCTTGCATGCTGAAGGCCGCTTTTCCCTGCGAGTTGTTGTCCTGGGAGGACATGTACGAGTACGGCCGCATCTTGGCCGGCAAAGTCCGGGAAGACCACTTCCGCCCGGATGCCATCGTGGCCATCGCGCGCGGCGGCTACGTGCCGGCCCGCACGTTGTGCGACTTTTTGATGGTCAGCCGATTGCATTCCGTCCAAGTCCACCACTGGGGCAACACGGGTGAAAAAACCAAGAAAAAAGCCCAACTGGGCCACCCCTTGTCCGCGGACCTCAAAGGCAAGAACGTGCTCGTCGTGGACGACTTGGCCGATACAGGTGCGAGTTTCGACGTGGCCCTATCCGAAGTCCGCCGTTTCAAACCCAAATCCGTCAAGACGGCGGCTTTGTTCGTCTTGGAAAACAGCCAGTTCGTGCCCGACTACTACGTGGCCATGCGGCCGTGGAAGTGGTTCGTCTTTCCGTGGAACTTCACCGAAGACGCCTGCAACTTGGTGGCCGGGTTGTTCGACGCCAAGTCCGAAGACAAAAAAAGCCTCGACATGGTCGCGGAAGAACTGTTCGTCAAACACGGCATCCGCCTGCCGCAGGACAAGCTCAAAGCCGTCATGACCGAACTGGTGCAGCGCAAGATTCTGCAGCCTTACTGGGTGTCGGGCCACTTGATGCGGTGGCTGCCGTACGGCAAACCCAAAGGCGGCGTCCTGGGCGGCGGACGCAAGATCGTCAAGCGCTAAGCCACGCCCGCCATGCGGCGGCTCCGGTCTTTTTATCCCGTTCGTGCACTCGTTTCTGGATGGCACAAGAACTAGTCAAGGTCTTCACGCGGGACTTCTCGCTTTTCATCACGCAGTGGTGGCGCCAGGTCCAAACCGACAATTTCGTTCGCATGCTGGGCGTGGGATATACCGATTCGCCGGCGGCCCACGATGGCTTTTCCGTGGCTTATTTTTACTTGCAACAAGATTGGGACGCCATTGGCTTGGCCGTAATCGAAAAACTCCGCAAGAACCCTGATTTTTACGCCCAGGTGCGGGTGCCGTACCTTGACAACGTGCGGCAGGCGCATTCCTTCCTCCAGACCGTGGCGAATCAAGACGTGTTGACGCCGGAAACCGTGAATCGCTTCCGGGTGCTTTTCTATGGGTTGTATCCCGTCCTGCGTTTTTCCAACGCCATTCCGTCCAACTGGGCGGATTCCATGCGTCACCTCTTGGGCCAAAAAGCCGAAGACATTATCCAGATGGCGTTGGAAGACCGGGCCCGAACCGAAGGCGTCTTTGAAGCCATCGACTCGCAATTGCGGCGCTTGGCCACCGGGTCGTTGACCCGTGAGGGAAAGCCCGGCAAATTGGCCAAATTCCTGACGGCCGACGAATTGAACGCTTTGGCCCGCGGCGAAGCCGTTGATTGGACCGACGTGTCGTCGCGCACCGCCGGCTTTACGTACTGCCGTGGACGACTGTATGCGACGAAAGATTACGCCTCCATTTTCCGGGAGAACGGCTACGCCTACGACGAACCGAAAGTCGCAGGCAGCGAGGTCGTCGGCTCGATCGCGCACGACGGCGGCGTGCGTCACGGCGTGGTGCGCCGCGTCTTCGCGTTGGAACAGTTGGATGCCTTCCAGGCCGGCGAGGTATTGGTCTGTCCCATGACGGTGCCGGACTACGTGCCGGTCATGAAAAAGGCGGTGGCCGTGGTGACGGACGAAGGCGGCATGGGGTGTCATGCGGCCATCGTCTGCCGGGAATTACGCATTCCATGCATCGTGGGCACCAAGGTGGCCACGCGGTTGTTTTCCGACGGCGACCACGTTGAAGTCAATACGACGGCCGGGCGCGTGCGTAAGCTAGCCTAACTGCTTTTTGGGCTTTAGGTGTTTGACGTCTTTTTGGAGAGCGAATGCTAGGGCTTCAAAAACGAAAAAAAGTGGGTGTTAAAACCGTTGAATCTAATCTAGTACCGGCGATACGGCATGATTTCGTCAATCAAGTCGACTTGCGAGAGCATCATGCGGCGGCAGCAGTAGCGGTCGAAACCGAGTTCGTCCAAGACCTTGGCGGCGTCTTCGGCCTGTCCGCCTTCCTCGTGGCTTTTCGTGCGTTTCTTGAACTCGTCGAACCATTCGGCGACGGGTTTGCCACACGTGAAACAACGGACGGGGATGAGCATCGTTCAGTACACCTTGGAATTCTGCGATTTTAACGGTACGACTTGGTGAAGCGTGCGCGGGCACCCGGACCACGGAACTTCTTGGGCTCGACGCGGCGGGAGTCTTCGACCAGAAGCGAGCGGTCCGCTTCCATCATTTTTGCCTTCAATTCGTCGCCTTCATGTGCCACGAGGACGTTAGCGATGGCGACGCGGGCGGCTTGCGCCTGGCCCATGGTGCCGCCGCCGTGCGTGGTGACGACGACGTCGTACTTGCTGGCATCAGTGAAGCGCAACGGTTCGGTGATGATCTGGCGGACATAGGCCGACGGCACGGCGTTGAGGGCCAATCCGTTGTAGGACAAGTTGCCGGAGCCGGCTCTCAAGTAGGCGCGGGCCGTGGCTTCCTTGCGTTTGCCGCGGATGACGCCGATCTTGGCTTTCTTGCGGCTCTTGCGGGCTTTCGGTGCAGCGGGAGTGGTCATGTGGTTTCAAATCCTCTTTTACGCGGCGTCGTGGGGTTTCCAGCCGAGCCGCTCGCACACGTCTTCCAGGCTGACGTGCGCGCGGGCCAAATCGGCCGACGTGTTGGTGAACGGTTTGGCGTCCTTGATCTGCGCCGGCGTGCCCATGTAGATGCGCAAGTTGCCCAACGCCGCTTTCATGCGGACCGAGCGTTTGGGCAGCATGCCCCGGATGATGCGCTTGAGCAGCAAGTCCGGCCGGCGGGGCCATTTGGCGCCGTGTTCGGGATTGGCCTTGTCCGTCATCTGGCGGCGGCGGGCGTAGATGCTGGTGACGTATTGAGCGGTTCCGCTGAACACGGCCTTTTCGGCGTTGACGATAACGACTTGCTCGTTTTCCGCGACGCGCTTGGCGACGTAGGCGCCGAGGCGTCCGATGATGGCTTCTTTTGCGTCGATGACGATCATATCTAAATCACGATCTTGATGTTCTTGGCGTCGGCGTGTTTTTCGAGGAACGCCGCAAGGGTCATGGATTTGCTTTGGCTGTCCGCCAGGCCCTTGCGGGCGGCGGAGGAGGCTTCCACATACGCCACGGTCAGAGGGTGCGTCAGCTTGCCGACGGCCAGCACTTTGCCCGGCACCACGACGGTGTCGTTGGCCGAGGTGACGTCGTCCAGCTTGTAGAGGTTGACTTCGACTTCGCGGCGTTTGGACTGCAGCAGGATCTCGCGCACGCGTGACCAGACGGGGCGTTTGGCTTTGCGCAGCTGGTTGATCAGGCGGAGTTTGACGATGCTTTCAGGACCGTGTTTTACCATGTTGTGTCACGCTTCAATGTTCTTTTCTTCTTGGATCTTTTTTCGAATACGATGCAGGGGCTGGGATTTGAACCCAGGCACTCGCTGGGAGACTAGCACCTCAAGCTAGCGCATTTGACCATGCTCTGCCACCCCTGCATTCAGCCTGAAATGTCCTCCTTCTATTCGGATTTGACGAATTCCACCAGCGCGCCGTAGCGGCCTTCCAGCACCTTGATGGCGCGGGAGAACTGCTGGCGCGCGGGGATGTTGTTGTAGGATTCGACCAGGAACAGCACGTCGTCCTTTTCAGGTGGCTGCGACTTGGTCTCGCACGTCTCGCACAATTGCGACATGTCCGGCAAGTCGGATACCTTGCCCGCCAATTCGGCGGGCGTCGGCGTCATCTTCTTGGCACACTTCTTGCATTTCTCGACGAGTTTGAATTCGTGCACCAGTCCGTAGCTGGACACGGCAGCCTGGAACTTGGCATGCGTCTTGGCGGTGCCCACTGTGGCGGTGGCTTCGAGGCGGAGGCGTTGGCCTTTGCCGAGTTTCATCAAGGGGATATGCACGTACGCCGGCTTGATGACTTCGTCTTGCGACACCAAATCGCCGGAGTAGACCGTCTTTTCCTCGTCCACCGCTTCGGCGTCCAGCGAGAAGGACACTTGTGAGTTGGCCGACGTCTCTTCGAACGTCAACGGTACCATACCCAGGCGGTTGGCCATGTATTCGTTGAACAAGGCCGACGTGTTTTCGTAGAAGTTGACTTCGTCGATGGCAAAGGCTGGCAGGTCGGCAATGAGCGCGCGGCGCAATGCGTTGAGCAAAGACAAGCGGGCTCCGCTGATCCGGTACCACGCCCGGTTCGAGCCTTTTTCCGCCAGCAACTGCACTTTCATGGCCATACGTAATCAGACTCTGCGTCCGCGTTTTCCGCCCGGCCGCTTGGTGCTGTCCGTCGGAATCGGCGTGACGTCTTCGATGCGTCCCACGCGCAGGCCGCTGCGGGCCAAGGCACGGATGGCCGCCTGGGCGCCCGTTCCGGGCGTCTTGGAGCCGTGGCCGCCGGGGGCGCGCACGCGGATGTGGATGCCGATGAGGCCGCGCTCTTTCGCGGTTTCCGCCGCCTTGAATGCCGCCTGCATGGCGGCGTACGGCGAGCCTTCCTCACGCGAACTTTTGACCATCATGCCGCCGGATGCTACCGCGATGGTCTCGGCGCCGGACAGGTCGGTGATGGTGATGATCGTATCGTTCTTGGACGAGTACAGGTGGGCGATGCCCCACTTGCCTTCCTTGGGCATGACTTTCGTCGGGCGGTCGTCGCGGCGGAACCGCGGACCTTGTCCTTGTCGGGAATCCTTGTGATCCATGCTCATGCCGCCTCAGGTTGGACTTCTTGGGCTGCCGCTTCCGGCGCCTTGGCTTCGCCTTTCGCCGCGTTTTCAGTCGGCGCCGCCAATTGGATGGGCTTCTTGAACCAGCTGATGTGGTCTTCTTCGGCGAAGCTGACCAAGTAAGACGGCGAACTGACCTTGTTGCCGTTGACGGCGATGTGGCCGTGCGTAATCAGTTGGCGGGCGCCTTTGACCGTCTTGGACAATTGCTTGCGGGCCACGATCGTCTGCAGGCGGCGGCCCAGGATGTCCTTGGTCGTCAACAACAACACGTCGTCGACTTTGGCGTCGGGGTTGCGGATGAGGAATTTCTTGGCGCGGCCCAAAAGTTGTTCCGTGCGGCGTTCCAAGTCTTTGCCTTTGCTGGACAGCAGGCGGCGGGCCTCGCGGCGGATGCGACGCAGGATGGTCTGCATGCGCCACAGTTCGCGGGCGTTCTTGAGGCCGAATTCGTCCTTGAGGGCTTTTTCGTCCTCGATGCGCTTCTTGTCCCACAACCGCTTGGGGCCTTCAAAGCGTTTGCGCAATCGTCCAGGGTCTCCCATTCAAATTCACTTCTTTTCGGCTTTCTTGTCGCCGGCAGCCGGGGCTCCGGCGGCGCCTTGCTTCTTGAGCGACTTCTTCATCACGCCCACGGTCATGCCCGAGCGGCCCGTGGAGCGCGTGCGTTGTCCGCGCGTCTTCTGGCCCATCTGGTGGCGCCAGCCGCGGTAACTGCGCATGTCGACGTGTTTTTCGATGTCCTGCTTGACGGAAAACTTCAAGTCGGCCATGACGCGGTGCATGGGTTTTCCCGATTCGGGGTCGATGGGCCGGTTGAGCAAAAAGGTGGGAACGCCGTGGTTCATCGGGTTCTTGATGATGTCTTCGAACGACTTGAGTTGTTCATCCGTTAGGTTGCCGACCAGTTCGTCGCCGGCAAAATCGCTTTTGGACAAGACGATGCGGGTGAGGCTGGCGGAAAGCGTGTGGCCAATGCCCGGAATCTTGCGCAAGGCGTGCTTGACGGCCGTTTGGCCCTGCATGTCTTTTCCGACGATGCGGATGATACCGCGGAAATTCTCTTTTTCCTTGCCCGTCTTCTTCATGACAGCCTTCGGCGCGTTGGGGTTGACTTTCGGCGCTTCGGCCTGGCCCTTGTTCTGGCCGAACTTGGCTTTGGGCTTGTCGGTTTTCTCTTCCACTTTTTCCATGTGTCAAGTACCTTTCGTATCCGCGTCTTGAAAATAAAACGCCGGGACTGAGACTTCCGTGAGCGAAGACTTACACCTTGGAGGCGTTGAATCCGCTGAATTCGAACTCAGAAGGGCTCGCGCCCACAGACTTAACGGCCCGACGACGACCCAAGGGGTCCTTCCTTCTAGGATGTCGGGTTTCCAGGTCTGCGCATTGCCGTTCTGCCATCCCGGCGCAACGAAATCAAATCTTTGCGGCTGAGAGTATTTAAACCTCATGCGAGGCACAGAACGCAGCTTATGAATTCCTCACTAACCATGTCCGACGTGGTTTTTAAACGCTTCGGGCGTTTGTTCGCCTTACGCGACGCCGGCTTTCTGGGTAATGACGGCCACGTAGTTCTTTGTCTGCGCGAAGTTGGGCACGCAAGTGGCCGGGTCTTTTCCACGCACGTTGCCTGGACCGGCGTTGTACGCGGCCAGGGCGCACGTGACGGAGCCGAAGTCTTTCAACTGTTTGGCCAAGTAACGCGTGCCGCCGCAGATGTTGTAATAGGCGTCGAAGAATTTCGAGTCCGGCACGCCTTCGCCCCGGGCGGTACCTGCCAGCATCTGCTTGTAGCCCAATGCCCCGGATTCCGACACGGCGAATTGCTGGTATTGGTAATTGCCGCCGCCGCTTTCCTTGTTCATGACCTCGCGGGCCACGGCAAACGAGATGCCGGCCAAATCCGTTGCCACTTTCAACACGCATTCAGGGTCCGCCCGTTCCACGACGTTGCCGTTGGGATCTCTTGCCGTTCCTTTCGGAGGACACGCGTTTTTCGCGGCTTTGACGCACGCGGCCGTTTCGTAAATCGTAATCGCCGAAAAGTCGGTCTTGGTGATGGCGGCCCCAGGTGTGGCTTTCGTGGTTCCGGCGTAATCGATGATTCCTTGCGAGATGGCTTGGGCCAATTCGTTCTCGAACGCTTCCGTTTCTTGTTGGAGTCGAGGGTTGTCAATGGCACTCATCTCAACGGTGATGCCCGTTGCGCCAATTTTTCCCAACTCGCTAAGGAATATGAGTCCCTGTCCACCGGAGGACGCACCGACACCCGCGTCGTTGACGGCTCCTTTCTTGGAGCTGACGCCGTTGACCTTGCCCAGCTGCGCAAAGATTTTACCCGCCAGTGCAATGCTTCCGGCGTTCGGGTGGGCCTTGCTGTAGTAGGCGGCTGTCGCGCCGGTTCCGCCGTGCGAATCGAAGTGCAGGGCCACGCCAAGTGCATTATTGTCCTTGACGAACTTGGCTTGCTTCTCAAATTCCGGGCCGTTGCAGTCGGCTGTGGTGAATACACGATCGGAAATGGCACGGGTGACGGTGGTGATGGTGGGATTGGACTTGTCAAAGCGCTCAAAGCTATCTGTACTTGGATTCCATTTCCATTCCTTCGTGATGAGTACCTTGTACCCTTTGGGCTCCAGGATCTGGCGGATTTTGAGCGCCACCTTTATGATTTCCTCCCGTTCCACTAGCCCGCCTGCGGGATATTCGGTTCCCGAACCGCCTTGACAACTGGTGCTGTCATGTTGCATGTTCAACACCACCGTCTTGGTGCCGCTTGCCGTGTTGCTTTGTGCTGTCGCCCCGCCGGGCGGAATCCACGGAATGCGGAATGCCTTGTAAATGGTTCCAACCGGCGGGTGGATGGAAATCCCGCCGCTGACGATAGCGCCGAATGTTTTGAGTTGGGCCCCAGAACCGCTATGCACCATTTCGATGTGCCCGACGTTTTTCCAGCAACCGCTTCCGCCTGATCCGTAGGGCTGTTCTTCCGTGTACTGTCCGTAGCATTGGGTGGTGGGATAATTGTAACCAATAAGGTCTCCAGGCTTTGCGTCTTTCAACGGGACTTCCCATTTCATGATTTCGCTGAGGCCTATCCACGTGTCCGAATTATGGGGGGCAGGGACGTCCACCGTCTTGGGTATGTTTACGGTGCTGCCCGGTCGGGCAACGTCGGGAAAGCGCAGGGAAATCAGGGTGCCGGCTACTGGATTCTTGACCGTAACGGTCTTGCCGTTTGACGTGACCAGATTGACTTTTTCGGCGTTGAGCGTGGTAAAGAATTCTTTCGGCAAGGTGTATCCGGCACTCAGCATTTTCGCGTACGCGTAAGAAATAACCGTCCCGCACGCCCCGCAGCGAGGCAGGCTGCCGTCGTCGAGGCAGTAGGGCTTCCCTTGCAGTTCCATAGCGAATTGGAGGAATTTGTTCCCGGCTTCGGCCGAGTCCGCGGGCCGCACGGCGACGGGTGTTGGAGGCAGGCATGCGAGTCGTCCAATAGTTTTTTCGTCGGCCAAGGTGCGGGCAATGCCTTTTTCCAGATAGCCTTCCGTTGCCGAAAAGGCGGTTGGACTCTTGCTGAGGAAGAGTTTGACGTTGACGCCGGTAGGTGCTTGGTCGCCGTGCTTGTTCAGCGGTATTTTGGCCACGTAGCAGCCTTCGTACGACTCCGCCACGGGCAATTCATTGACGTTGACATAGCCCGAATAGCCGGCGGGGTACTGGATGTCGGAGCGCGACACGGCCGCGCGTCCCACCAGGCAGGCGCCGCCGGGCCCGGCGTAGGCCGCAATACCGGCGTCGAAGAAGGCGTCCTTGGCTCCGTCTTTGGCATCCAAGTAGTAGTAGACGCAGACGTCGGTCATGGGCGCGCCGTCGGATACGGTGGTTGGGTTTGGCTTGGCCGCCGTTTGGGGTTGGCTGGCCGGTGCCGAAGGCTCGACGGCACTGAGGGGTTTGAGGTCGGTCGTATAGGCCTGCCAGATGAAGTATTGATCGTAATTGTTGACGCCGAACGTGAAGTCGGGTTTTTGCGATATGGCGCGCGTGTCGTACTTGTCGAAATAGGATTTGTATTTGGCGTTGGTGCGCATCGAGCCGACGGTGAGTGCCTTGAGTTTGGCATCGGTTCCGGTGTACAGGACGTTGATGTGCAATTCGCCTCCGTAGTTGGGCGTCTGGATTTGGGGGTGGGGGTAACCGATGATTTGGTCTTTTTGGACGGCGTCGCCGATTTTGAAGGTGGGCTGGCTGGTGGCGACGCCGCGTTTGAACGTGACGTGGCCGTAGGCGATGCGCCAGGGCCCGGATTGGACGACGACGGAATAATCCCCTTTACCCTCGTCTTGATAGTCCGCGTTGATGCGGACTACGGTGCCGGACATCATGGCTTTGACGGGGTAGGTGTACACGCCGTTGGATTGGCCGTTGCCGCGGATGTCGATGCCGAAGTGGAGGCAGCCGCCTTTGGAGAGGCCGTATTGGCTGTATTTACCGCGGGGTCGGTAGCCGAAGAAGCCGTTCTCGTCGTCGTTCATGCTCGTGCATGTTTCCGCCGGAGTTTGGTACCGGTTCGCGGGAAAGAAGGCATTGGCGTATTCCTTGACCGTGGGCAATTCTTCTTTTTCGGCAAATTCGATGCGACTCATTTCTACCCCGGTTTTTCTGTAGCTTCTGCCCGGGACTCCGAATGACTTCGGCATGAATCCTTTTTCGACGGGGTCAAAATCGCCGCCTTTGAATACAGGCCCTTCGTAGCGGCCACCCGCCATGTATTCGACGTGCAGGTGCGTAATCATGCCGGTTTGGATGTTTCCGGTTCTACCCATCAGCCCGATGCTTTGGCCTTTGGTCACTCTGGTTCCAGCGGCCGGAAGCGCTTTCTTCGTGCTGAGGTGGCAATATTTCGTGCGGAACGGCTTGCCGTCGATGGTGCAGCCGTGGTTGACCATGAGGCCGTTGCCGCATTGGTCCGTCTTGTAGGCTTCCACGGTTCCGGCTCCTGCGGCTTTGACCTGCGTGACTCCGTCCTGACCTTTGATGTCCAGGCCTTCATGATGGTCAGCCGTGTTGCGGGTGGAGCCCCACCAGTAATCGCCGTACGAATCCACGCGTGGCTGGGCGTTGTCGATGGGGGAGACGAAGTTGGCCGCTGTGCACTCCGTCGTGGCCGGTGTCGATTCTATGTTCATTGTGCTGGTGGTCGGTAGCACTGCGGGTTGCAGATTGCTTGGGCCTGGCACGGTCTCGGGGCATTGGCCGTTGATTGCAGCCGTCAAGCCGATGATGCCGGTCTTGGCGGGTTTTTCGCATTGGATTTTCTGGTATTGGAGCGGGCCTGTCGGTGTTTTTTGTGCGCTGAGCGCTTGGCAGTTCTTGAATGCAATGGCTTTGGCGTTGGCCGACGTACGGAGGCGGCATTCCGCGTTCAAGGTGACGGTGTACGATTCGTCCATGAGGTGCCGGATTAATGCGATGGCGATGTCCGCACTGGGTTCTCCCACGTAGACGTAGAGCGTGCCTTGGTCCAGGAAGATGGCGTTGTAGGCGGTACCGTCTGTGTCAAACCCGTACGTTTCGGATGTGCTGGATCCTTTGGCCGGTTGCAGGGGTAGGGGCACGCGGGAAATGGTTTGGAGCATGTCGGACCCGATGTGGACTTGGACGTTGACGCCGCCTTTGGACGCGTCTAACAAACCGGGCACGCTTTCTTTCAAGGCGCAGTAGATGCGGGTTTCGGTGTCGGCGTTTTGGCCGCAGGCCTTGACCGTGTCGACGCTGATGGGGAACTTGTTGAGCGTGAAGAGGTTGAGCTGGTGAATTGGGTTGAATGTGGGCGTGCGGTCTTGCGGCGAGTCCGACGCTGTATCGTATGTGGCCGCGGTTGCCGATGGAACCATCACCAAGGCAAGAAGGATGATCAGTGTCCAGGGGTAGAATCGGATGGACGCCATGAGACCATACAACCAAAGGGTGATGGACCTAAAAAGGCTTTTCCGCGCTCGGTAAGCCGCTTTTGTGGGTGCGGATGACGCGGTCGATGTCAAAAGCCATGCCTTTTTTGTTTTCCTGGATTTTTTCCGACGGCATGAGCGCTTTTGCAAGGCAGATGAGCTCGCCTTTGCCGGACACGATTTGAACGGGTTCTTCCACGCGTATGCCTTCTTCCAATGCCAGGATGCCGGGGATGGCTAAATTCGCGCCGGTGGTGATGGGTTGGATGGCGCCGTCGGAGACGACGACTTTCTTCAGGGCGATGGCGTTCTCGACGGGCACTAGCATCCTTTTGATGGGCTCGTCCTGGCTTTTTTCTTTCATGAGCCACAATGCGTCGGACAAGTCCTGCAGGGGGTGGCTTTGGCTTTCGGTGAATCCGGCGGCGACGTTGCGGCGCAGTTCGGCCATCAGGCCGCCGCAGCCGAGGACTTCGCCCATGTCGTAACAGATCTTGCGTATGTACGTCCCGGCTTCCACTTCGGACTCGAACAACACGAAGGGACCGTCGTTTTCCAGCAGTTCCAACCGGTAGACGTGGCGCGTGCGCAAAACGCGTTTGACCGCGCTTTTCTTGGGCGGCGTCTGGTAGATGGGACCCCGGAAACGCGCAAAGACGGACTCCAATTGGGCGTCCGTCTGTGCTTCGCGCAGCTTCATGAGCGCGACATAGGTCTTTCGGTCTTTGAGTAAGTAGCCGGCGGCCTTGGTGGCATCTCCCAGTAGGACCGGCAGGACGCCGGAGACTTCGGGGTCCAACGTCCCGGAGTGCCCGGCTTTGGCCACGCCGGTGAGTTTCTTGACCCAGGCGGAGACTTCGTGCGACGACGGGCCACAAGGCTTGTCGATGACGATGAGCGAATACGGCAGCAAGTTAGGGACCGACTTTTCGGCCAGTGTTTTGCCCCAGATGGATTCTTCGGTTTGGAGGGTGATCATGCGAAAATCGTAGCAGTAGTGGGTGGGAGGTTAGAAAAAGATGCGTGCGTCCCGAAAAAGAAACGGACGATGCTAATAAACGGTTTTTTTTTTAGGATGGGATGCCGGATACGTTTTATGCCGGCAACGGTTCGAGGTGGGCCATGTTGGCGCGTTTGGTCTTGCCTTTGCTATCCGTGACTTCGACGAAGTGTTTGTCGATTAGCTTGCTGACCGTCACGGTTTCACCGGCCTTGCGCCCGCGGAGGCGGATGCATTTGCGGCCGACGTCGATTGCTGCCATGGTTCAGACTCACCTGTAAGTATTTCTCTAAAAACGACTCTGTTTAAAGTGGCGGAAGGGGTTTTTCAAGGTTGGCTTTTGCTTTTTTGGCGTTGCCGTATTACGGTCTTTTGCGTGTACCCCGAGCCGTCTGTTTCTCTTTTTCCCTTTGCTTTCGTTCTTTTTCCAAGGCTTTGGGGTCCTTCCCGACCAGGATAATCACGTGGTAGTGGTCGGGCAACTGGGTCATGACCCCTACCAGGTGCGGCAGTTTGACGCCGTCCGGGCTGAAGTAGTTGAAATATCCGTGCGGGTCTTTCCCCCAAGAGAAAATGAGTTTTCCCACGTGGTTTTGCGTGTCCTTTCGGACGTTTTCGAATTGATATGCCCACTGGACCAGCTTCTTTTTGTAGGCCTCTTCGTGTTCGGGATGTTCAAAGCCTTCGCTGGGCCGCCTAAACTGCCGTCGGAATGCCTCTGCTACCGGTAGAGTAAAAATGTGCATTTGTGAAAACTCGCCATTGCGGACGCGCTGGTCCATAGTTTTGTCGTGTGACTGATAATTGCTGAAAATTTGGTCCCCTTGGTATACGCGGTGTACGAATCCGTGTTTGCGTAGGCGCGCCTTGAGTTGTGGAAGCGCGAGGACTTTGGCGTGGGTGATCCACTTTGGCAGCTGCATGCGTGCTCACTTCTTGCCCGATTTTTTCTTGGCCGCCTTGTTTTGCTTGACCTTCTTCGCGCAGGCGATGATGAGTTCGGCGACTTGTTCGGCCGAGAAGCGTTCCGTGTTGACCGTCACGTCCACCGCTCGGGGAAAACGCGCCACGTTGATGCCGTACAATGCCAGGTAGCGCTGTTCGTTCTCTTCGTCGCGAAAGAGCGTGTCTTCCAGCACGGCGGCAAACGTTTTTTTCTCGCGCTTGGAGATGCGTTTGGCGCGTTCGTTGAGCGGCGCGTAGATCCACACCTTCAAGTCGAACGGAGGGGCCTTGACGCCAATCTTGTTCTCGAGGCGGTCGTCGTCCAGCCAGACGGCCAAGCGTGAGCCCACGACGCAGTGGGGCGTCTTTTCGATCAAGGCGACTTGGCGGCGGTCGACGTCGTAATCGTACTTGGGCGTGCGTTTGGACTCGTTTTGGACTTTCTCGAACGGCATCTTCAAGTCGAGCGCAAGGTTGCGGAACGTGTAGTTGATGAATTGGTGCTTCAGGCGTTCGGCGACGAGGCGCGAGACGGTGGTGTTGCCGCAGCCGGACAATGAGGAAATGGCGATGCGCATGGGAAAGATAAGAAAAACGGGTTTAAATGACTTGGTTTGACGCTGGCGAAAGGGAGGGTGAACGCCGATGGAAATAAGAAAATGGAAAAAAAAACGGCATTCGCCTTTTTTTGAAAGGCGGTTTCGGTTTTTGAACGTCCGCTATGCTGGAGTACTGTTCCTACGCCTTGAGCATCTTGACGTATTTCATCAGCGTCAGCGGCACGACGGATTCGTCGGCAATGCCGGATTGGAGGCGGCTGCGCGTCTTGATGACGGATGCCGTGCAGTTGCCGCACAACACGCCGCCGAAGGCGCGTTGCGGCCGGCGTTGCGTGGCGGAGAGTTTGGCCATGCCGGCGCGGCTTTCGCGGGGCACGGCGTGTAGGGGCTTTGTGCAGAGTGCGCAGGAGCCTTGCTTGGGCTTCTTGTTCTTCGTCAGAAGCGACGTCTTGCCGGACGGCGTCTTGCGGCTGAGTTTCTTCATGCGGTATCGAGAGCGGTTCATCGGGTATCACACCTATTGGGTTTTGTTGGAATTCGAAAAAGCCAAAACGGCCTCCGCGTGGTTTCTAAGGAGTATTGGCTGTTTTTTCTTGTTTGGGGCCGTACAAAAGCTTTTCGATGAGCGGTGCGCCGGCCAGCTGCAGCGCGATGCCGGAAAAGAACAGCACGACGAGGAAGAAGCCGCGCACGCCGTAGACGCTGTCGTGCAGGATGTTCAATCCCAACAACTCGCTGCTCGTCAGGTGCAACGCCAGGGGCAGCGTGATGGTGTAGTAGGGGTAAATGAGCGGCAGGATGCCGGCGAATCCGAATCCGCCGAAGAGGATGATGAACGACGGCAGGATGACGAGCATGGGTTTGAACTGGTACTTCATGGATTCGAACATCAAGCCCGTCATGTGCTTCTGTTTTTCTTCCAGGCGCTTGAGTTCTTTTTCGTCACCGCTTTTCGCGGCTTTCTGGAATTCCTTCTGGATTTCCTGCATGTCTTTCTGGATTTCCTGCACGCGGCGACGGTTGCCCAGCGTGTACTGAAGGACCATCGAGAACAGCGAGTAGACCAGCGCAAGGACGATGATGATGAGCGTGTCGGAATCCATGGGGGTATCAAGTCGTTTCTTTCGTTTTGAACCGGTGCTTTTTTTTTGGAGTGGTTTTGTGGCCCGTTCGCTTTTTTTTCCGGTTCCCCAAGGGTGCCGTTTGGTTATTGCACAACGGATTTGAGCATCGGATACATCTCGAAGAGCTGCTGTTTAGCCAGTTCCTCGTAGAAGCGGTAGATAATGCCGACGGTCAGCAGGATGCCCGTGCCGGTGCCCAAGGCGCCGGTGATGTCGGCGAACCACGCCAACACGCCGACAAAGATGCTTCCTAGAACGGTGATGATGGGAATGTAGCGGTCCAGGATGCCTTGCGTGATGCGGGGATCCTGGCGGAATCCGGGAATCTGCAACCCGGATCGTTCCAACTGCTTGGCCACGTCGGAGGCACCCATGCCCGTGCTTTCGATCCAGAACCATCCGAATACGACGCACAAGATGATGAGCGCGATGCCATAGGTGAATATGTGGATGATCTCGTTGGGTTGCGTGATGATCTGCAGGTATTGTTCGTACCCGCCCAACAGCAGGGGGTTGGGTAACGCGTTGATGTAGTAGGCGAAGCCGTCCACGGGTTGGTTGTTCTGGAACGTGCCGAATAATCCGACTTTGACGTCGGGTTGGTCCGGCAACGGCGCGGCCATGACCGCGCCCAGTAACTGGATGTTCAACAAGACGGCCGAGGCTAAGATGACGGGGATGTTGGACACGTAGAGGAACTTGATGGGATAGCGCGCACCCAGGCCGCGGGCGCGTCCGTAGGCCAATGGAAGCTCGATTTTCATGCCTTCGGCGAACACGACGATGAGGAACACCAGGATGGTGAACACGATGGGAATCAGCGAGTAGAATGCCGTGCTGACGGATCCGGAGGCGTTGATCAGGTTCCAGATGAACCGCGGAATCAGGCCGGACGGCTCGCCGGAGGCGCTCAACGAGACGAAGCTGAATGCGCCGACGAACACGGCTTTGCTCACGCCGGCGGCGATGAAAAGCGAGATGCCCGAACCGATGCCGTACCGCTGGCACACCTCGTCGAGGTACAACAGGAGGATGGCGCCCAGCGCGATTTGGGCCATGACGATCAGTTGCGTGATGAAGATGCTGCCGAACAAGGGATTGGCGGCGATGGGGATGTAGCCGGAGAACGAGAAGATGGCCGCTTCAAACAAGGCCAGGACGATGGCCAGCATCTTCTGGAGGCCTTGGAAGAACTTCTTGTTTTCCGGGTCGTTCATGTCCAGGTTGATGAGTTTGGCGCCGACGGCCAACTGCAGGAAGATGGACGAAAGCACGATGGGGCCGATGCCGGCGGTAATCAGCGAGCCGGTGGAGGAACCCAAAAGGATGTCGAGGCGTTCGAACGTGGCGGCGATCTGGGACGGGTCCGAACCGATGGGGAAAATCTGGCCCAGGATGAAGAAAATCAAGAGTGCGGCCAAGGTCCACATCAGGCGCTGGGGCAACGGCGGCGCTCGGTCGGGTTTCTTGACTTCCGGCAGAATCCGGGTGATGGGTCGAAAGATATCAATAAGCGCCATGGAAAGTTTCCTACCTTTTTCGAGCAAGTTTTAATAAAAAGGTTGTTGTTGGGCTCGCTGCATCATTTTTTAGGCGCCGTGGCACGTCTTTTCACGCCGTTGGGCTTTAGCTATTCTTTTTGAAAAGGACAACTGTACTTTTTTTTGCTAAATCGAAACGCATTTTTCCCGTTTTGTTAAGGGGCACCGTGTCCTAAGTTGTTGCGCAAAAAAGACGTGATTGGACATAGGGCCGAGGTGGGTTTTGGATGGGTTACAATGTGGCTTACGTGGCAAAAAAAGCCAAGAAAACGGCCCGGAACGTGGGCAGGCAAGCCGGCGACGTCGTCGGAACGACGGCGGACGTGGCGCATGACGCCGCCGAAAAAGTCATCGTGACCACGGGGCAGGCCGTGGAGCACGTGGCGGACACGGCCGGTGAAGCGTTCGACCATGCGGTGGACGCGACCGTTCCTACGTTGGACCGCTCGGTCCGCCATACGGGCAAGGTCGTGGGTGAAGCGGCTAAGACGACGGACAAGACTGTCCGCCACGTGGGACGCAAGGCGGGTCATCTGGCCAAACAGACGGGTGTCGTGGCGGAAAAGACGTTGGATTCGGCCAACCACGTGGCGGACGAGGCATTGGACCGCGTGGCCGACGTCGTGGATGACACGGCCGCCGTCGTCCACAAGACGGTCAAGACGGTGGCCAAACGCAAGCTGTAAGCCGATGGATCGGTAACGAGGCGCAGGTGGCTCAGCCTATACGCGAAAAACAAAAGGAAACGCGAGGCTTTAGTGACGCTTTTTTGGCTTTCTTTTCAGCCGTTTATTCGGTTGACGTCGTGCCGCCGGCTTTTTCGATTTTTTCCTTGGCCTTGGCCGAAAAAGCGTAGGCCTTGATGGCGGCTTTGTGCTGAATTTCGCCGCCCGAGAGCACTTTGGTGCGCGGCAGGCTGATTTGGTACACGCCTTGGTCGTTCTTCTGGTACTTGGCGCTCACGATGGCTTGAGTCAGTTCTTCCAAGCTGATGGTTGCGTAGACTTTGCGCGTGGGGTTGGTGAAGCCTTGTTCCCCGCGGTCGCGCTTGTTGGTGCCTTCTTCCTTGATGGTGCGCAGCCAGTTGTGCTTGTGGTAGCCGGCGCGTCCCACACCGCCGCGGTTGCCTTTGCCACGCCGGTTCTTGGTGTTGCCACCGCCGTGCGTGCGGTTGCCGCGGTGTTTGAAGCGTCGGGAAGTGTTGCGTCGAGCCATTTGAATCACATCATTTTCTGGACTAAGTCGTTGATTTTTTCGCCCCAGTTGCCGTAGGCGCCGCCGTCTTGGACACGGTCCTTGACGTGGCCGAATCCGCCGCGGGGCGCGTGCAGGCGGTACGGGGCTTTTCCTTTCGCTTGCAGTTGCTTGAGCGTCGCGTCCGAGGCCGGGCCAAAGGCCACGAGGGTCTGGACGGTGCGGAGTTGGTGCTTGACTTGGTCGTTGTCCGGCACCAAGGCGGCGTGGAAGTTGCGCGTGAGGCCGAATTGCTTGAGGGTGTCCTTGATGGGTTGGCGCACGTTGCGCAGTCCGCGGACGAGGATGACGAGCATCATGGTAAAATCACGTTTTTTTTTTGTTTCTGCCAGTTGGATTTTTTTTTGCTGCACGCGTTTTCTTTTTTTTTGGTTTTTTTCCGCGCTTTGCGGTAATGATTTTTCTCTTTTGCTTGCGTTTGGTTCCAGGGCGTTTAATCTTTTTTTTTATTGGGCGGCCGGGGTTTGCACGCCGGTGCCTTGCTTGAGGTGGTTCAACGAGTCGAGACCCTTGATGCAGGCCTGCGCCACGTTCAGCACGTTGCGGGTGCGGCCCTTGGTGAAGGTCCAGGCGTCTTGGACGCCGGCCATTTCCAACACCCGTTTGGCTACTTTTCCGGCGACGATGCCGACGCCGCGGGGCGCCGGGCGGATGGAGATCTGAGTCGAACCGGATTTGCCGGTGACTTGGCGGGGCAGCGAGTTCGAAAATCCGGCGAGGTCTTCCCACGATCCGGAGCCGAAGGGTACGCGCACGAGGTGTTTCTTGGCGTTTTTGACGCCTTCGGCGATGGCGTCGCGCACTTCCGTGCCTTTGCCGATGCCGACGGAGATGACGCCCTTGCGGTTGCCGACGAGGACGACGGCGCGCATCTGTTGCTTGCGGCCGTAGGCCGTCATGCGTTGCGTGCTGCGGATTTCCAGCACTTCATCGGCCAGGTCCGGCAGCAGCGTGTCGATGATTTCCGGTTCCAGCACGGGTTTTTCCGTGGCGAGCAGCTCGTCGTACGACTTGATCTGTCCGGATTGGACTTGTTTTCCTAACGCGGTCTTAGGCACCCACTTCTGGAGGGCGGACGTGTCGCGTTGCGAGGTGAACCGGTCTTTCTTGAACTTCATAAGGTCATCACAGCTTGAGGATCTTTTCTTTCGCCGCGGCAACGTGGTCTTTCTGCTTGACATGTTCGCCGTTCATGCGGGCTTCGGAGGGGAACGCCTCGGGAGAGTGAGGAGTGTGCAAGCCGCCGTCGATGGCGCCCTTGCAGCAGGCGAACAGGACCGAGCCTTTGGTCGGCGCGTACAGCCCGATGTCCAGCACGAAGTCCTTGACGCCCGCCTTGGCGGCTTTGCGGCCGACCAGGAGGCCCGTCAAGTAGGCCGACGGCGTGTTGCGTTTGCCGGTGAACCCGAATTCCGACAGCTGGCGCGAATCGGCCGATGCCAACACCAAGTCGCCTTTTTCGGAGAATTGGACGACTTGCGCGATGATGGTGCGCAGGGTCTTGCGGACGACGAGGCGGGGCTTGCGGCTTTTCAGCAAGCCGAGGCGCTTCTGGTAGTCGGTGCGGCCTTGGCGGCGTCGGCGGAAATGCACTTGGAATAACGGTCCGGTGGCTTTGGTCATGATGGTCTACGCCCACAACTGGTTTTCGTCCAGGTATGTCTTGAGGTTCTTTCGGCTACGAAATGCGTTGCCCTTGATCATCTTGTACACGTCGGCGTACGTGCCTTCCTTGAGGCGGGTTTTGTTGGATGCCAAATAGGCGCGTTGCGCGCGGACTTGTTCCATCCAGCGCGACTTGCGGCTGTGGCCGGCGTAATAGCTGCCTTTCTGGGAGCCTGGGCCACGGCGTCGGCCGGCGGTCTTGCGCACGGCTTTGCGGCGGGCCTTGCCCCGACTGGAGTGTTTCTCGTCCAGGACGCCGATGGCGCCTTGGTTCATCAACCCGCGGACGTCGTCAGCGGTGATGGCCTTGCTGGCGGCTTCTTCGTCGAGGATGCGTACACGGCTGGTGCCGATGCCCAGGACGCGGGCGGCCAATCGACGGACGGTTTTCATGGACATGGTTAGTTGAGCACCTTGAGTTTCATCGCGCGCGCTTTCTTCTTCAACGCGAGGTATTTCTTGCGGCCGAGCGATCCGGAGAACCGGACGGCGGCGTTTTGGACTTGTGTGAGTTGTTTTTCCGTGTGGATCAGTACTTCCGGCATGCCGGAGGGGTGGTGGTGCAACGTGGCTTTTGCCTGGCCGTAGCCGATCTTCGGCAAGGCGCCTTGGCCTTTCCATTGGATGCGTTGCTTGTTGTCGATGCCGCGGGGCTTGCGCCAGCCGGTGCGCGCGACGCGTTTCTTGTACGTGCGGTTCTGGCGGACGAAGGAAGGGATCTTGGTCATAGCAATCACGCGTAGTAGATGCCGTCTTGGAACACGCGTTCGTCGCGGTGGCCCACGCCGGTGGCTTCAATCAGGCTGGAGGCCGTCTGTCCGACTTCTTCTTTGTTGATGCCCGAAACGGTGATTTCCTGTCCGGCGACGGCGACTTTGACGTGTCCTTTGATCGTGATGGTGCGCGGCGTCTTCTCGCCGAGGAAGTTCTTGATCAGCACGTCGTTGCCTTTGGTCTCGACGGTTACGGGGAAGTGCGAGTAGACCAACGCGAGCTTGACTTCGTAGCCGTGCTGGACGCCATGGACCATGTTGCGGATGTGTGCCTCGACGGCGCCGGCGGCCGCCTTCAGCGGGCGGGTGAATTTCTTTCCCACGGGCTTGACCGAGACGTCGCTGCCTTCGGTCGACACCGTGATGAGCTTGGGGTTGAATGCCTTTTTGATTTCGCCTTTGGGGCCTTTGACCGTGATGAGGCCCGGTTCCAATGAAAGCGTCACGCCTTGGGGAAGTTGCATAAAGTCAAAACCATTCTAGAAGGCGTACGCGATGAGGCGTCCGCCGGTGTTTTTTTCTTTGGCTTGCGCGTGCGTCATCACGCCTTGCGGGGTCGACACGATCAGGATACCCGTGTCTTTGCTGGGCAGGAAGCGTTGTTCGAACTTTTCCCACGTCGTCTGCGTGACGGAGAATCGCGGCTTGACCGAGCCGATGGCGTTGAGCTTGCCTTTGAGCTGGACGGTGAAGAAGCCGCCTTGCGCGTCGGACTGGTACTCGTAACCGGTGATGTAGCCGCTGTCCTGCAGGACTCGGAGGACTTCTTTGATGAGGCGCGAGGTGGGCTTGACGCGGGTCGAGGACTGTCCTTTGGTCTCGGCGACTTTCATGCTGTTGAGGGCGTTGGCAAGCGTGTCCATAATCGTAAACCTTCCTCTTAGGAATATTTCTTGAAACCGATGTCCTCGGCGCGTTCGCGGAAACACTTGCGGCAGACGTACAAGCCATACTTCTGGATGAGGCCTCGGGTCCCGCCGCAGAATCGGCAGCGGCGCTTGGCGCGCTTTTTGAACTTGGTTTCTAGTTTCATCATCTTAGACCACATTCACCGCGAACGTCTTTATCATGAAGGCTTCCGCTTCGCTCTGGCTGACGCGTTGCTTCTGGGGCAGCTTGCGAGGTGCAATCTTGCGGCGCTTGATGCGGGTGCCGGGTTTTTCGAGGGTCACGCAGACGTCGAAGCCCAGGATGCCGATTTCGGGGTTGTATTTCATGCCTGGAAAATCGATGTATTCCGGCACGCCGAAGGCGATGTTGCCAGTGCGGTCGAAGTTCTTCTGAGAGACTTTGTTCTCGCGGGCCACGAGGGCTTTTTTGACGAATTGAATAGCCGGCTCGTTGCGCAACGTGACCTTGACGCCGATGGGCTCGCCTTTCTTGAGGTTGAACGTGGGGTTGCGCGTGCGGGACAGCGTGTGGATGGCCTTGCTGCCGGTGAGTTGTTCCAGCAGTTTCTTGGCGTTCTCCAGCGGCTGGCCGCCTTGGCCCACGCCGATGTTGACGGTGACTTTCTCCAGTTGGACGTCGTTCATGGGCATAGTCATTTCACGTTGAATCCCGGTTCGACGACGAACAGGTAGTCTTTGAGGGTGATCAGGTTGTGGCCGTCGGCCGAGAGGTTGGCTTCGGCGCGCCGGCTGCCTTCGCGGTCCACGATTCCATCAAGCTTTGCCGTCTGGCCGGAGTGCCGTCCTTGGTGGATGTAGCACGTCGCGCCTTTCTCGAGTTTGAGGAATCCTTCCAGCGTCTGCTTGGGCACGGCGACTTTGACTGTGTCGCCGGTCTTGAAGCGGTCTTCCTCGCGCACGATCAGCAGGTTGCGGCCGTCGTGCAGGTGCAGTTGGATGCGGCCGCCGGGAAGGACCGTCTTGTCCATGACGCGGCAGAGCTTGGTCTTTGCCTGTTGGTCGGAAATCTCGACGGGGACCAGTTGGCCGCCTTGGATGAGCATGACGTAGTGTTTTTGGAGGGCTGGGATCGAAAGGATGTCCATGAGGCCCATGGGGAACTTGACGTCGGCCACGTTGCGGCCGTCGACCAGGACCTTGCCTTTCGTGACGAGCTTCTTGGCCAACCGCTGCGTCTCGCAGATCTTGAGCTGTTCGACCAAAAGCGTGCCCAATGCCAGGCTGTGGTCTTTGGCGTGGGGGCCGGCGTTGGGTTTTTGGAGCCAGACGTGGGTCTTGCGGGCGACGCGGGATGCTTTAGGCGCGGCCATGCGTTTTTGGTGTTTGGAAGAACCGTGGGATGCCATGTTGCTTGAATCCTCGATTGCGTTTTGTTTTTTCAGTTGAATTTTTTTTCTTTCGTTTTTCGATTTTTTTTCTTTTTTTTTGTTTTTCTTCAGACTTTCTTGCGTTCGGACAACTGCGTAATCAGCACGTTGGACGGATCCAGGACGGCCGGGATCTCCTTGCCGGATTGTTTCTTGACGTTGACGCCTTCGACCGACACGGTGCGGGCGGACAGATTGACGCGGATGACTTTGCCGGACAGGCCGGAGTAGCGTCCGCGCATGATCTTGACGGTGTCGCCCTTGTGCACCGGCAGCGAGCGTTTCTTCTGGGCGGTGCGCAATTCCTTGCTCAAGTGCGCTGCGACTTGCTTTTGGCGCACGTGCAGCGGCGCTTCGTAGCGGGCGAGGCGTTGTTTGCGGGGCAGGGAACTTTTGACCATATCGGGGTTTCACGGGCGCATGGTTGGTTTTCAGACGACGCTGGAGGCGATGCCGACGACTTTCGGGAAGCGTTCGGCGATTTCGCGCGCGACGCAGCCCTTGATTTCGGTGCCTTTCGGCAGGCCGGCGTCGTCGATGAGGACGCAGGCGTTGTCCTCGAACTTGACGCGGCGGTTGCCGCGGCGGAATTCCTTGCGTTGGCGGATGATGACGGCTTTTTCTTTCTTCTTGACCATGTCGGGTTTTCCTTTCTTGACCGCGACGATGACGATGTCGCCCACGCCTGCCTTCGGATAGCTACGGAGGCGGGCGCGGTAGCCCTTGACGCCGATGATGGCGACCATTTTGGCACCGGAATTGTCGTCACAGATCAACGTGGTGCCGATGGTCAGGGATTTGGTTGGGGTCGCGGTGAGTCCGAGCATGTTATTTGGCACCGAGGATTTCCATGAGGATGAAGGACTTCGTCTTGCTGATCTTGCGTGTCTCGCCGGCCTTGACTTTCTGGCCGACTTGGACGCTCATGCCGTCCGGCACGTGGATGGCCAGGCGCGAGCGGCGTTTTTCGAGGCGTTCGTACTTGGTGTCCTTCTTGACGTACGCGATCTGGATGATGGCCGTCTTCTTGGGCCGCGTGCTGACCACGGTGCCTTCGACGATGGCGCCCCGCACGCGCAGCGGTTGACGTTCTTTCTCTGCTTGTTTTTCGGCCATGATGGTTTTCTACCTGTTACAGACGCTTGAGCCGCTCGTCCGGAGCGCACAAGATGTCGTTCCCGTCCACGATCCCGAACGGGAATGCAAAGCGCGTGTCCTTCTTGGGCACGCGTTTTGTACCGCGTCGGGTCTGGACCAAAAACGTGGACTTGGTTTCGTCCAATACCACGCCTTCCAAATCCGGCACGGCTTTGCGGGCGCCCGGCAACACGCGCACCGGCTTTCCGATGCAGGCGTGTCGCAGGATGTCCCGCTTTTGGCGTGCCCCGATGGCAGGCGTGTTCTTCACGTCTTGATGATCTCTCTTGGATAACCCAGTTTGACCAAGTATTCGATGGTCTTCTGCAGGTGATCGCCTTGCAGGACGATGACGCCGTCCTTGACGGACCCACCGCAGGCCAGTTTGCGTTTGAGCTCTTTGGCCGCCGTATCCAACTCGCCGCCCGTCAGGCCCTCCACGAGGGTGACCAGCTTGTTGAACCGCTTCTTGGTGGTGTGCACCTTCAACTTGGTTGTGGTTTCCTTTTCGATGGTTTGGCATGCACAAATCTCTTTGGGCAGGCCGCACGTGGAACAAATTTCCGACATTGTATGTGAATCCTTCG
>Ga0080064_1001096_pt1 | contig 60039 bp, 47 predicted proteins | sample Subgrocontami54m_FD_69260 | JGI IMG/M metagenome (GOLD analysis project Ga0080064, IMG submission 69260) | Subsurface groundwater microbial communities from S. Glens Falls, New York, USA - GMW46 contaminated, 5.4 m (SPADES assembly) (version 2) ... | reverse complement strand
CCCCTTGGGGTCAGCTTAACGAGCTCCTCGACGCATTCATCGACACACAAATGGCCGCTGCCGCATGATTGTCCAAACTTGACTCATTTGAACACCGTATCCTCAGCAAGCTGAGCTAGCGCGACTAGAGGAATCAGTGGCAGCAGAAATAGAATCAAATTCGGGCCGGCTTCCACACAACCGAAGGTGATGGTCTAGCTTGGACCTGCTCGTAACGTTCAAGCACGGCAGACCCGGCCGCGGTGACCTCGTAAAGCTTCCTTCTCGGCCGCCCCGCCGCTGTGGCGCCCTCGTCTTCCCAGCGACCGATCACGAAGCCGCGCTCCTCAAGTCGTCCGAGGGCCTTATAGACCGCGCCGTGGGTCGGTACCCGAGAATCGACCGTTTCTGCGAGCAGCTTCTTGAGGAGGTCGTAGCCGTATACCGCCATATCGCCCCGACTCTTCATGAGCAACCCAACACTCAGGAGCGTTGCCTCAAGCGGGAGCAGCCCGTCCCTTTTTCGGTTCATGTCGTTATATTAGGATCATATGTGCCCATTGTGCAAGGGCACGTCGGCGCAGTCGGCCCTTCGGGGTTAACTTGTCGGTTCTGTGGTTGGCTCAGCAATGCACGGCGCAAAGCTGTCGACGTTCTAGACCTGGTCGACGGCTACCTCTTGGACGCGAGTAGAGCGCGTAGCGCCAGACCACGCGCGAAGCCAGCGCGGCGCGCGCGCTCGGGCGATGACCGCCTTGCCGGCGCCTCCGGGCCAGATGGCCGTGAATGGTCACGAACGGTGCTCCTCGCACTCGCTTCCCTCGCCACTACAGAGTAGACACAAATACTCGAACGGTCCGTTACACGGATATACTCCAAGGCGCGGTCGTTTTGGCAGGTGCTTGCGGCCAGACTTACGTGGCGCTGGTACGACCGCAGTCTCGCTCGATCGTGGACGTTCACTCGTGATGATTCGACCCGAAGACTCCTCGCTGGGATATCGATGCGCCTGCTGCTGACCTGGACCCTGTGGATCTGCGGCGGGCTGCTCTACCTCGTCTACGTCGGCGGCGGACTCTCCATCGGGGGCGTCGCCTTCGCGAGCACTGTTCGCACGGCGTACAGCGCCTTCCACACGCCCGAAGAGCGGCCAGCGGCCATGTCCCGCATCGCCGCCGGTCCGGGGCGGATACTGCCCAACAGCGAAGACTTCATGCGGCAGCAGATGCTGAACGTCATTCCCGATTGGAACGGAAGCGAGCGTATCTCCATCCTGCTGCTCGGTATCGACCAGCGGGACACTGAGAGAGTCGCAGGCATCCCGACCCGCAGCGACACCATGAGCGTCTTGTCGATCAACCCCGTCACAAAGGCGGCTGCCCTTATTTCGTTCCCGCGCGACTTGTGGGTGTCCATTCCGGGTCTGGGCGAACAACGGATCAACGAGGCTTATCCGTGGGGCGAGGTTCGCCGCGTGGAGGGTGGCGGTCCTGGGCTCGCCGCGCGGACCATCGAGCAGAACTTCGGGCTCCAGATCAACCACTACGCGATCGTCAACTTCTCCGGATTCGAGGACCTCATCAACATGCTGGGCGGCGTGGTCATCGACGTGCCACGGCCTCTCGCAGACGACACGTACCCCACCGAGAACTATGGGGTGCAGCGGATCTTTTTCGCGCCAGGCCCCCAGCTCATGGACGGCTCGATGGCGCTCAAGTACGCGAGGACGCGCCACGCCGATAGCGACTTCGGTCGCATCAGACGACAGCAGCAGGTGCTCCTCGGAATGCGGGATCGTGCGCTCCGTCAGAACCTCATCGCCCGATTACCGGCTCTCGTCGACCAGGGCGCGCGGTCGGTGCAGACGGACTTCTCGCCGACGGAGCTCCTCAGCTTGGGAAAGCTCGCCACGCAGATCGATACGAGCACCCTCACGACCGTCGAGGTCACCTACCCGCTGGTGCGCGACTTCCGTGGATATGACGGGGCGTTTCTGCTCCTTCCGGACAAGGCCGCAATCCGAGCCACGATCGCACGCGCGCTGGAGCCGCCTCCGACGCCGGCACCGTCGCCGACCACCCCGGCCGCGGTGGCCCAGGTCAACTGACCGCAAGCTGGCAACGAGCGGCTCCTATCGCTCTGTTCGGGAACGGCGTAGAGGCGAACGTCGGCCGCACGCTACACTGATTGAATGAAGCAAAAGATCGCTCGGCGCACCGTGCTGCTTGCTATCGTCGTCCTAAACGTGATGGTCCTGTTCTTCCTCGCGATGGGCCGTCCTCTGCCGTCGATCTCGACGGACCGATGGGTCGCGCTGAACCCCGCGTCGCCCTCCATTGCATCGGCACGCCAGGAGCCGACGGGTACCTTGCTCCTAGTGAACGATACGGCGACGGAGAACCCTTCTCTACAGCCGGGGCCACTCGTCGGCGCCGACGGATCTCAGGATTCCAGTCGGATGGTGAACCTCCCAGCCGGGTTCTCGATTTCGGTCCTGGCAACGGGCCTCTCGTCACCACGCTTCATGGCGTTCGACTCCCAGGGGAACCTACTCGTCGCGGCCCAGTCGGGCTCGGTGTACCGCCACCCCGCTGCATCCGACGGCTCGATCCCGCCCGCGGCGGAGGCCCCCAAGCCTCTGATCGGCGGACTCAATCGCCCGTCGAGTCTGGCATTCCAGGGCGGCTACCTCTACGTTGGCGAGACCAGCCAGATCAGTCGATACCCATACGACCCGCGCGGCGACGTCGGGAATGCGGAGGTGGTCATTCCCGACCTGCCCGTTGGCGGCCACAGCACACGCACCGTGGAGTTCGCGCCGGACGGGAGTCTCTTCGTCTCTGTCGGATCGTCTTGCAACATCTGCGTCGAGCGCGACGAGCGACGGGCCGCCGTGATCCGCTACACGCCTGACGGCACCAACGGCCAGCGGTTCGCCTGGGGCCTGCGCAACGCGGTCGGCCTGGCGTTCCACCCGGTGACCGGGACGCTGTGGGTGACGGTGAACGAGCGCGACAACCAGGGAAACGAGGTGCCGCCAGACCTGGTCACGGCGGTTGGGCCGGGTGAGGACTTTGGGTGGCCCGCGTGTCAACCCCCGGACGCCACGCCGCAGTCTCCGGACGCGTCGTGCAATGGAATCACCCCGCCGACCGTTGGGATCCAAGCGCACTCAGCGCCCCTGGGGCTTACCTTCTACACGGGCTCGGCGTTTCCCTCGAGCTTCCACGGCGATCTGTTCGTGGTGCAGCACGGCTCGTGGAATCGCCAGCCGCCGGCCGCGCCCAAGATCCTGCGCATTCGGTTCGAGAACGGGCTCCCCACGGCAGCCGAGGATTTCGCAACGGGCTGGCAGCGACGGGACGGCAGCCGCTGGGGACGACCAGCGGGCGTCATCGTTGCTCCGGATGGAAGCCTGATCGTTTCCGATGACACGGAGGGCGTGATCTACCGGATCACCTACACGGGTTAGCCTCGACTCGCTCTTCGCATGCGGATGAACATCGGCAGCATGACGGCGCATGCTGTGAGGGCCGCCCACGTCACCATCATATCGGCCACTGGTTGCCGTCGAGTTGGTTCGCTTAGACGGTCCTCAGGACTTGAGAGTACTATGGGACACAGGCGACATTGGGGGGCACGAACGTGAACGGGCAGACTAACGGAACAGGCGCGCAAGTCCATCGAGCGGACGTCGTCATCGTGGGAGCTGGGGCGGCAGGAGCGATGGCTGCGCTGGCAGCGAACGAGCAGGGCGCGACGTTTGTCGGCCTGGACCAGCTCCCTGAGTTCGGCGGCACCGCCATCGTGAGTGGCGGCGGCATGAGCATTGCCGGGACCAGCATGCAGGCCGAGATGGACATCGTCGACTCCCCCGACGATGCCTTTCGCGACCTCATGGCCGAAGACAACAACGCGGACCCTGCTTGGGGCCGCTTCTACTACGACCGCGTCGTGAACGAGCTCTTCGAGTACCTCCGCGGGCTCGGGATGGAGTACGTCCAGATCACCATCAGCGAAACTGACTCGGTGCCCCGTCGGCACGTCCCCAAGCGCATGGGTCTCGGGCTGATGACGACGCTCCACGAAGCACACAAGACGCGCGGCATCGACGACTGTTGGCACCAATCGATGACGGCGAAGGACCTCATCTGGGAGGATGGCCGCGTCGTCGGCGTCTTGGCCGAGGACGAGGGCGGTGCGCCCCACGAGTTCCGCGGCCATGCGGTGATCCTTGGAACGGGAGGCTTCACCGGCAATCTTCCGATGGTGCTGAAATACAGCCCCAGGCTGGCCACCCTCGGGAAAGTGCTTGCAGGCGGGGGCGTGGGTGCGCTTGGCAAGGGACACGAGATCCTGCTGCGACACGGCGCCACGATCGTCAATGCGGACAGCTTCGTCGTCTACGTGTACGCGACGCCGGACTACGAGGATCCAAAGCTCGAGCGAGGCTTGGTCGTGCGCGGGGTCGACCACTGCATCTGGGTCAACGGCGCGGGCCAACGCTTTCATGACGAGATGCAGAACGGGTCGATCTACGGACCGCCCGCGGTGATGAGCCAGGATCCACCGTTCTGCTGGGCGATCCTGGACTACGACATGGCGTCTAAGATCGACGTCAGCGATCCGCGGTACCGGCGAGGCTCGGACGTCATCCGCGATCGGATCTGGGAGATGCTGCGAGACTCCCCGTACGTGGCAACGGGCAGTACCCTCCGCGAGCTCGCCGAGAACGCGGGCTTCGACGCCGCAAACTTCGATCAGACCGTTGCGGCCTGGAACGCCCTCCTAGCCTCGGGCTCCGAACGCGACCCGCAGACGAACCGTGAGCTCAAAGGCGTCGCGCCGCTACGTGATGGCCCGTACTTTGCCATGCAGTTTTGGCCGCTGGCGCGCAAGAACCAGGGTGGCATACGGACGGACCTGCAGTGCCGCGTCGTGACTGCGACGAGGGACGTGATCCCGGGCTTGTATGCCGCCGGGGAGCTGTGCGGGTTCGCAGGCGGTCACATCTCGGGCCGGCGGGCGCCCGAGGGCATCATGATCGGCGGGTCACTGTTCAGCGGCCGCGTTGCGGGCGCCTGGGCGGCGCACGAGGCCGGCCATGCAGAGCCGTCCCACCTCCGAGCGGACGAAGCCGCCGTCACCCGGAGCTAGAGCGAAACGCGATGACTCCGATACCGCAAAGCGGATGGCGGTTTCCTCGTCGACTCAAGCTACGCGCGGAACACGGAGAGGAGAGACTTCGCGCCCTAATCCATCGGGCGAGTGCTCAATTCCGTCACGGAATGAAGGTCAGACGCCCCAAACGGCGGCCTCTCAGTCGGAAACTAGTGAATGCTATCACTCGGTTCCGGTCACTTCGCTTACCTTACCTTCTCAATTCGTGCATACTTCCACGCGATGCTTAGGTGCGCAAGGCTCCGTTCGCGAGGCGGAGTCGGCTGTGGAGGTGGTCTCGAGATTCTCGCGTTGGAGGAAAGCAGAATATGTCCATCGGACCCAAAGTCTTTCGCCGCGCGCTTCGACGGCGATTAGTCAACGCTGCCTTTGGCGTTATGGTCGGGGCCTTCCTGGTGTCGCCCGCGGGTTCTGTCTCACCAGGTACGTTCTCAATCGAGCCATTTTCGGTCGCGGCTGCGGGAGAGGCTATCGAGCTCGCTCCCGCACCCGTCGTGCCAGTTTCGGAGCTCGCCCCGACGGCGAATCAGCCGGCCAGGGCAGGCGCTCGGGCCGTCAATACCGCGGACCGCGCGGCCGTAGTCAACCTCTTCAATACCGTGTACACACCCGCTCTCGCGGTTCCGGCGAGCTGGACAGGTAGCCTCCTCGGCTGCATCGAGGGCACCGTCAGCGATGCGTACCAGACAGCCACCATCAGCACAGTGAACTACTTCCGAGCGATGGCGGGCGTTCCCGACAACGTCACCCTCGACACCATAAACGTTCCCGGCCATCAGCAGGCAGCGCTCATGATGGCGGCCGCTGGCGTTCTCACCCGGACGCCGCTACCGAACTTCCCCTGCTACAAGCCTGCCGGCGCGACAGCCGCCGCCAGCGCGAACATGGCCCTCGGCGCTTCGGGACCGCAGGCCGTGATTGCGTACATGACGGGCGCCGGCGCCACCAATACCGCGGTGGGCCAGCGCCGCTGGATCCTCCTGCCCACACAGCTATCGATGCCCACCGGTTCGACGACAGCGACGAATATTGGACCGAATGGCGTGTTCACGGGCTCGAATGCGCTTGGCGTCCAGGGACCACAAGGTCCACGGCCCGCTGGGAACGCATTCGCAGCGTGGCCACCCCAGGGCTTCGTTCCCTACCAGGTCGTGTACCCACGGTGGTCCTTCTCCATACCGGATGCAAACTTCACCTCCGCCACGGTCACCATGACTCAGGCGGGGACCGCGGTGACCGTGCTGCCATTGGCCGTTCAGCCAACCTTCGGCAGCGGCACGGCCATCGGCGACAACACGCTTGTCTGGGAGCCCCAGATCACTACCACTGCCCCGACCACTGACAAGACGTACACAGTGAACATCACGAACGTTCTCGTGAACGGCGTCGCTCAGAACTTCACGTACAACGTCACCGTCATCGACCCCGCGGTCGCTGGCGGCGGTGGATCGATCGGCGGCAAGGGGCTCGGCATCAGCACGAGCGCCGCCGGTGTTCAGCTCACCTGGAACAGCGGCACTGGCCAGACGGGCTACGGCGTCATCCGACTGGCGGGCGGCGCGCTTACTCTGCTGACGGCAGGCCTGTCGGCAACCGCCACGAGCTTCGTCGATGCGGCGCCGTTGCCAGGGCTGAATTGCTACGCAGTCGGGCCGCTGGGGACGAACCCGCAGCAGTTCTCCGACGCCCTCTGTGCCGCTGTCGGGACTGGTGTCGCTGCAGGGGCGCCACAGAACTTCACGATGCGACTCAATCAGTCAACGACCGCGGCCTTTACCTGGTCGCCACCGGCTGGGGCACCTCAGACCGGATACATCCTCGCGAAGCTCGGCGGCGCGAACCAGCCATTGGGTCCGACGATCGTCTCGACGCTCGGCTCCACGAACGGGCCAACCTGCTTCCAACTGCAGACGACCGTCAATGGAGTCGTCACGGGCTCGACCGACTTCCTCTGCGGCATTCCAGGGTTCGCGACCCTCAACCCATAGCGCATCTCTTCATCGCATCATGGACACGGGGGGCTGGGAGAAATCCCAGCCCCTTCTTCGTTGCGACCGCTCGCCGTCTTGGTCGGGATGACGCTTTCCTCATACAGGTTGAGTGCAAACGGCGACAATCGAACAGCTCCTTATGTCGAGCTGGACCCATCGTCGCTCCATCATGAATGTTTCTACATGACGATTGCGTTACAGCGTGAGACAATCTGAACAGGATCCTGGGCCGTCGACACAAGGGGCGTGAGGCGAGCCATCGGGATGCGCGAACACTGAAGACCCGTGCGTTGTCGATCGGCTAGGAGCACGGATGCAGTTGCCCCGCAGCAAGGAGACAAGACGATGTCGTTGCCCTCTCCCACTCCCGCCAAGTCCGGCGAACGCTCGGCGACGAATGGCTTCGTCGCCGAGCCAGCGGCCGCCGCGACCGGGTTCTCCTTCGTAGATCACGAGGAGGCCGAGACCCGTGAAGCGTTCCTCGGCACCGTTTCTCACGAACTGAAGACCCCCATAACGATTCTGCGCCTCTCAACCCAGCTCCTCATGCGCCACCTCTCGCAGGATAGTGAGCCAGACCCTGCTCGCAGCCAGGTATTGCTCAAAGCTGTTGACCGACAATCCGAAAAGCTTAGCCGTCTCATCACTTATCTCCTCGACGTGTCGCGGACCGGGAGCGGGTCATTCCCATTGGAGGTCCAAGATACGGACCTCGTACCCTTCGTCCAGGCCATAGTCCACGAGCAGCAATCCCTCACCGACCGGCATCCCATGACACTGACGGCGCCCCCGGAGCTCTCCGCGCGTGTAGACCCGGAGCGGATGGAGCAGGTCTTCTTCAACCTGCTGGACAACGCAGTCAAGTACAGCCCGGATGGCGGCCCGATCGATGTGGAGCTCGGACAACCGGATGGCTCGAACATCCTGATCTCGATCCACGACCGCGGCGTTGGGGTCGCGCCGGAGCTCCGGGAGCACATGTTCGACCGCTTCTCGCAGGCCCACGATCCAACAAAGCCGGGCCTGGGACTTGGCCTGTACATCTGCCGTCGCATCGTGGATCTGCACGGCGGTGAGCTCACGGCCGAGTTTCCTCAGGATGGCGGGACACGTATGGTTGTCAGCCTGCCGGGGGATCTGGCGATCGGGCGAGCAGGTGCGGCTCCGAAACTGGAAGACCAGGTGCCCACTTAGAGGAGGCGAGATGCAAACGCCTGTCGTTCTAGGTTAAAGGTGGGTTCTAGGTAAAGGTGGGAATGAATCGATAGCCCTTGCCTGGGATCGTGGCGATGAACCGCGGCTTTCGCCAATCGTTCTGGAGCTTGGAGCGCAGGCTTCGTATGTGCTGATCCACGACGTTGCTGCCCGCCGCGTAATCCACGCCCCACAACGTGTCCATGATCTGGTCTCGGGAGATGACCTGGCCCGCGTTGGCGGCTAACAAGTAGAGCAGGCTCTGCTCGAGCCCAGTGAGGTGCAGGTCGTCTTCCCCAATCCGGACTCGGCGGTTGAGAATGTCCAGCTCCATGTCTCCGAGCTTGAGTACCGGCTGCAGGGTGACGTGTTTCCCATAGGTGCGGCGGGTGATCACGAGAACGCGGGCGAGCAACTCCTCCGGGGAGAACGGCATCGTCATGATGTCATCTACGCCCTGGTCGAAGGCGTCGAGCTTCGTCTTGAGGTCACCGCGCCTCGTGACGGCGACCACGGGGATGCGCGTTGCCTCTCCCCCACCTCCGCCCATTCGCTGGAGGAGTTTGCGACCCACGAGCTCCAGATCCACGACGGCCACATGCGGCAGCCACTCACCGAGGACCCTCGTCGCTTCATCCAAGTCCGAGGCATCGCGCGTCACATACATACCGTGATTGAGCGTCAGTCGGACGACCTCCGCCAGGAGCGGTTGATCCAGGACAACGAGGACACGCGTCTCTCCGTGAAGACCCGTTGGATTGGGCTCGGTCATCGCGATTGCTTTCATCTCGAGTTCCTCAGATCAGATAGGAAGACCGGCCTCCTCGACTGTGGTGGGATCAGGCGAGCCTGTTTTATTTTCACAGGATTTATGATGGACTCCTCTTGATAGCACCATCACGTTAGGCACGATCTTACCAGGCTGCACACGCACACCCGCAATGGCGAAAAAGCGACTGCGGTGAGATTTCGCTCATGACGCATTCTCCTGAGTCATGCGACTATGGGAGTATCCTGAGCATAGACATCCAGACGTATATCGTATCGTTTCCCGGCCCCATGGCGGTGCGCGGCCGACCGGGCAGCCCGGTCGCGGTGGTCCGCGTGATTAGGTAGCGAGGCACTGCGTCAGCACTGACGACACAGGGCGAGGATTGTGAGCCATGGCTAACGCGCGACTTTTGATCGTGGATGACGAGGGAATTCTTGCCCGGGACCTGCAGACTCGACTCACCAACCTGGGCTACGACGTCCCTGGCATCGCAGAGACGGGCGAGGAGGCGATTGCGAAGGCCATCGAGCTCAAGCCGGATCTCGTGCTCATGGACATCGTGCTCCGCGGCGACATCGACGGAATCGACACGGCCGAACAGCTCAGGATCCGCTTCGACATCCCTTCGCTTTTCGTAACGGCCTACGCCGGTGACACTCTCATCGATCGTGCGAAGCGGGCAGAGCCTGCTGGCTTCCTCCTAAAGCCGATCAACGACAGGGAGCTCCGCGGTGCTGTCGAGGTAGCCCTGTACCGGTTGGACATTCAACGCCGGCTGCGTGAGACGACGACCGAGCTGCAGCAGACGCTCGAGGCTGTTGATCGCGAGCGCCAGGAGAAACTCAGCCTCCTAGAGTCGACCGGGCACGGGATTTACGGCATCGACATGGACGGCAACTGCACGTTCATCAACCGCGCCGCTGCCGAAATACTCGGATATGCGCCCGATGACGCCATCGGCCAGAACATGCATCACCTCATTCACAATCGACGCGCGGATGGCTCGCCTTACCCCGTGGATGAGTGCCCCCTTTCCCATGCGGTGTTCACCGGGGCGGGCGTCCAGGCCGAGGATGAGTTCCTCTGGCGGCGAGACGGTACGGGATTTCCAGTTCACTACACTGCTTATCCAATCCGTACGGCGGGAGAGGTCACCGGAACTGTCGTGACCTTCGCCGATATCAGCGAACGGCTGCGCCTGGACGAGGCACTGCGGGCGAGCGAGCAGGGGCTGGCGGAGGCCGAAAAGCTCGCCCACCTCGGTCATTGGGTCTGGGAAGTCAGTGCAGACCGGCTCATCTGGTCGGATGAGCTTTACCGCATCTTTGGACTCGAGCCACAGTCGGTCAATGTCAGTTTGGCAGAGGGAATCGCCTACGTCCACCCGGACGACCGCGCCTCTATCACCGCCCTGATGAAACGCGCCGTGCGAGACGGCGAGCCATATGTGATGGATATGCGGGTCGTTCGGCCCGACGGCGAGACAATCACAATCGAATCCAGGGGCGCCCCACAACTGGACGAAAACGGGGTGGTGGTGCGCGTACGCGGGACGGCCCAGGACATTACGACACGCAAGCAGATGGGTCAGGCTCGAGCTCACCTGGCAGCGATCGTCCAATCGTCAGACCTTGCCATTATTGGTAAGACCCTTGACGGAATCATCACTACATGGAATGGCGGCGCCGAGCGGCTGTACGGATACACAGCCGCGGAAGTTGTTGGGCAGCCAATGGCGCTGCTGGCGCCAACGGACCTCACGAGTGAGGTGACGGCTATCCTCGACCGGATTGGGCACGGGGAGCGAGTACAGCAGTACGAAACAATGGGCATACGGAAAGATGGGACGCAAGTTGACGTCTCCACAAGCATCTTTCCGATTCGCGATGAGACCGGCGGCATTACAGGCGCGGCCTCGATCACGCGGGACATCACATCGCGCTTGCGAGAGGAGGAGACGCAGCGGACGCTGACAGCCCTGGTTGCACACAGCAGCGACTTGATCGGCTACTCGTCGCTCGATGGTCAGGTGCGCTTTTTCAACCCCGCGGGCCGGAGACTCCACGGTATCCCTACTGACTTCGATCTCGATGCCGAACCGATTCAGGTCGAGCGACTATTCTCACAAGATTCCCTCGCGCAGATGGAGACTGTCCTGCCGTCCTTGCTACGCGGGGAGTCATGGACCGGCGAAATCAACCTCGTACATCTCCCAACAGGGCAATTCGTCCCATGTGAGGCGACGGCCTTTATGATTCCAGCTCCGCAGAGCGGTGAGCCGATGTATCTCGCGGCCGCGGCGAGGGATCTCTCAGCGCGGAATCGGGCAGCCGACGCCCTCAAGCAGAGCGAGGAGCGCTTCCGCCTCCTCGTAGACAATATCCGTGAAGTGCTCTGGATGACCGACCTCACGAAGGGGGAGATCGCCTACATCAGTCCCGGGTATGAGGCGATCTGGGGCCGTACATGTGAGAGTCTCTACGCCCAACCACGGGAGTGGATCGACGCGATCCATCCGGACGACCGTGAACGGGTGCTGCAGGCGGCCCTTCGCCAGGCCAAAGGCACATACGACGAAAGTTATCGGATCGTCCGCCCTGACGGCACAATCCGATGGATCCGCGACGTGGCGTTCCCGGTTCGCGACGAATCGGGAACGGTCACGCTCATCGTAGGTGTTGCGGAGGACATCACCGAGCGTCGTCAACTCGAGGAGCAATTTCGCCAGGCCCAAAAGATGGAGGCGATCGGCGTGCTCGCTGGAGGAGTTGCCCACGACTTCAACAACCTGCTGACAGCCATCATAGGCTTCACCGAAATCGTGCTGGACCGTCTCTCGTCGGATGATGCTTCGCGTCCAATGCTTCAAGAGGTTGTGGGCGCGGCCGATCGCGCGGCCGCTCTCACCAAACAGCTCCTGCTCTTCAGCCGCCAGGATGTCCAACAGCTCCAGATCCTCGACCTGAACGAGGTGGTGACGAACCTGGAGAAGCTTTTGCGACGGATCATAGGAGAAGACGTCGACCTGGCCAGCTCGCTTGAAGCAGACCTAGGCAGAGTCGAGGCGGACCGTGGGCAGATCGAGCAGATCATCATGAATCTGGTAGTGAATGCGCGGGATGCCATGCCAAAAGGTGGCCGGCTTACGATCAGTACGGCCAACGTCGAACGAGAAGGCGCTCCAGATGAAGACCCCCCGGATCTACTCCCTCGTGAATACGTGATGCTGGAGGTGAGCGACACGGGTGTAGGCATCGACCCGGCAACCCAGGCGAGGATCTTTGAGCCGTTCTTCACGACAAAAGACAAAGGGAAGGGCACGGGGTTGGGACTCGCCACGGCGTACGGAATCGTGAAGCAGAGTCATGGCGACATCGAGGTCTACAGCGAGCCAGCGATCGGCACCACCTTCAAGATCTACCTACCACGCGTGAGACAGCTCGGAGCGGAAGATGGACACAGCGCCGAGCGACCGCCAGAGGTTCGAGGCTCGGAGACGATCCTGCTGGTGGAGGACGACGAGGCGGTGGGCAGGCTCGCCAAGAGCGTGCTCGAGTCACATGGCTATAACGTGTTGGAGGCGCGGAACGGGCGAAAAGCGCTTGCAGTCTTCCATGAGCATCCGGAGCCGATTCATCTCGTCCTCACGGACGTCATCATGCCCGGTATGAATGGAAGGGAGTTGGCCGAGCAGTTGGTTTCGTTGCAACCCGCGCTCAGAATCCTGTACATGTCCGGCTACACGCCCGACGTCGCCGTCCGTCATGGTGTACTGGAGGCGACCATGGCATATCTCTCGAAGCCCTTCACGCCCCAGTCCCTGGCACGTAAGGTCCGAGAGGCACTGGACGCATAGGCGTGTCCCCCAATATTTCCGGGGAACCGCCCGCGGACGCCATAGTCGCGGGCTCGGTCATGAGCCGGTTGCGGAGTGGAACTTGGTCGAAGGGGCGGAGCAGGGCCGACCGCATCGTTGGAGCGAATGGCTTGCTGCGCAGGAGAAACGCCTCGGTCCGCAACTCGCCCGCACCCGGGACGCGTTGCTCGCCCACGCGGCGGTCACACCCGGTCAAACTCTCCTCGACATTGGCGCCGGGCGCGGACTCGTGGCACTCGCAGCCGCCGAGCGAGTAGGCCCAAACGGTCGGGTCATCGGATGCGACCTCGACGCCGAATGCTTAGCGGCGCTCATTGCCGCGGCTCGCAGTGCTAGTATCGAGAAACGCGTGTCGACGCTCCGAGCCGATGTCACGGCCCTGCCATTGGCAGAGGAGAGCGTGGACGTAGTCACCGCGCGGTCGGTCCTCGAGTTCGTACGTGATCGGACGATGCTAGCAAACGAGGCGTTTCGTGTGTTACGCCCAGGTGGACGAATCGCCTGCTTCGCATCCGTCAACAGCTATCTCACACCTCACCATCGGCTCGTGGGCCTCCGAGGCTTGGGTGAGCTCGGCGAACAGATCGGCGAGCTGTTCGACTCGATGTACGCGAACCCGTATGAGCCCATGTTGACGTTCGACGAGCGGGATCTGATGCGAATACTCGAGGCCGCGGGCTTCGCGGAGACCGGTGTCAACTTCATCCTCGCTTGGCATCGCTTCCGACCTTCACCGGAAGAGGCTCTTGCGCGACTGACGGACCGCGGCGTCGCCGACCGACCGAGCATCATGGAACTACTCACGGCCCAGCTCGACGCCGACGCGGCTGCCCAGTACCAGGCCTATTTTGTGCGGACGGCATCTCAGACCATGATCTCCGAGCGACGAGCTTCCGCCTTTGTCTGGGGAAGGAAGCTCACAGCCAACTCCTAGCCGGCCCGGGTCGGCCCTCCTGCTGTCGCATTCGTGCTTCGTCGCATTCGTGCTAATGTAGGCTCACGTGGAAACAGATCGAAGGGGTGTCGCTGGTGGTGGCGATCTTTCTGGACGAGGGCCAGGTTGGCGAGCTGCTCGACATGGAGTCCTGCATCGCAGCGCTCGAAGAGGCGTTTCGCGATAAGGCCGTAGGGGACGCGGCCAACCTTCCTCGCCGCAGACTCCCGTTCCAGGGTCGTCGCTTTCACCTGATGGCCGCCAGCATGCCGGTTCGCGGGTACCTGGGATTCAAGGCCTATGGCGCCGCACGCGGCCAGGACGTCATGCTCTACAAGGCTGGCGAAGGAATCGTCGCTTTTCTCCGATCGGGCGGACTGGGGCAGGTCCGCACTGGCGCGGCCTCGGGCCTCGCGACCAAGTACATGGCCAGGGCTGACGCCTCGCGGCTGGGGTGTTTCGGCACGGGGCATCAGGCCGAGACACAGATCGCCGCCGTCGCACAGGCGCGCAAGCTCGAATCGGTCCTCGTCTATGGTCGCGATCGGGAGCGGCGCAAGGCCTTCGCGGAAAGGATGAGCGCCGCGCTGGAGCTAGACATTCGCCCCGTGGAGACACCCGCGGAGGCCGTGAAGGGGCGGGACATCATCGTCACGATCACCAATGCCAGCGAGCCGGTCTTCGACGGCAAGCTGGTGGAGCCAGGCACGCACATCAACGCCGCGGGCGGCAACGTGCGCACCAATCGGGAGCTGGACGAAGTCGCAGTCACCCGTGCCGAAGTCATCGCCGCCGACGACATCGAGGCCGCCAAACTCGAGAGTGGCGATCTCAATTGGCCGATCGAGAAGGGCATTCTGGCTTGGGAAAAGGTCTACGAGCTCGCGCCCATCGTGGCCGGGTTCATGGCTGGCCGCCGGTCGGATGACGACATCACCCTCTTCGAGTCGCAGGGCATCGGGCTAGAAGACGTCGCTGCCGCGGCCGTCGTTTACGAACGGGCGCGCGAGCGCGGCATAGGGACGCCCCTACCTTTCTGAGCTACCCGGCTCACAGCGCAAACCGTGGTGAGGGCGCAGTCTCTTCAGTTGCGCCATGGATCCCCGACGAGTCGGGCGTTCTAACGGCTCAGGAGCGCGCTCGTCTCGCGGAGCTCGTGTGCGATGGATCGCATGACCTCGATAGCGAGTGCCGGGTTGGACGTCACCGCGTCTCGGAACGTGAGCCGGGTCAGCACCAGACATCCTCCGTCCGTCACCGCATAGACGCTCGCGCGCCGGGGACCGTCGTCCAGCATCGAGGTGAGCCCAAAGACGTCACCTGGCCCCATCGTGGCCTCGACCTGGGACTCGGCGTCGGCGTGGTCGTGCCGAATCTCGAACTGGCCGTCGGTAATGACGTACACCCCGATGCCATCCTCACCCTCACGAACGACCAAGTCACCCGAGCTGTACGTGCGCGGGTGGGCCATAGCGTTGAGCCGTGAAAGCTCATCTTTCGACAGGCCTCCGAAGACCGGAATCGCCCCAAGATCGTGCTCCATCTTCCGCCTCCACGCGCTGCCCGCGAGAATTGGCGTAGTCTACCGTCGAAACCTTTTAGCAGCAACTTTGAACGGCTCGGTTCTATGCTGAACGCCTTCGCTTTAACGGCCTCGCTCACAGAAAAGGCGGGGAATATGCCCCCGCCTTTCTTAAAGAGAGTCGCTGAGTCTTATGCGGTCGTGCCCACGCTCTCCCGAGGCAGGTTGTGCCAGGTATCTCCGACTCCCGCGCGGAACTCGGTGTAGTTGCTCCCCTGCGCGATGCGGATCGACTCGTTCTTCTCGGGATCGCGGATCACGCCCATGGGATCCTCGCCTCGGGCAATCTTTGCCAGGTTCTCGAGGATGACCTTGCGATAGATCATGATTCCCTGGTCCGACGTCGCCAGATGTTCCGTGGAACGGTCGCTGATCGGGCCCTGGCCGACCCAGGCCATCTCGTCCTGCTTGACGATGACGTCCGCGAAGACGCGTCCGAGCTCGTCGTATTCGATGGGCTCGTGCACGACGGGTACGTCCTTGCGCGGCGCACTTCCGTCCCCCGGACGGATTCCATCGATGCAGACGTGGAGCGTGTTCGAGTCGTCGATCGGGACGCGGATCTGCATGCTCATCTGCTCGGGGCCGCCCTGAGCCAGGGTGTTCGGGAAGAGGATTGGATGGCCCACAGTCCAATCGGTCGCGTCCTCGCTCGCCCCCTCCACCAACCGTCGCTTGTAGATGCCGTACTCGAAGACGTCGAAGGCGATCTTCAAGTGCTTCGCGACCGTCAGCATGGGTGGACGACCCAGGCGCTTCATCAAATAATTCCCGTACACACCGTGGAGGTGCTCGAAATGAAGCGGATCTAGGGAATTGTCCATGCACTGGAGCCAGTTGCAGGGCAGATCGCGGATCGAGATCTGCTTGTTCAGATCGTTCCGCTGGAGGAGGTCCCAGTGCGGGAGCAGCGGCGTAGGCAGTGGGCCAAGGTAGGCCCAGACGAGCCCGGCGTACGCCTCCACGGGGTATGCCGTGATCTTCAGCGGCAGACAGGCCGGCTCGAAGGGCATGTCCGTGACCTGCCCCTCGGCGTTGTAGCTCCAGCCGTGGTACGCGCACCGAAGGCCGTCGCCCTGAGGAATCCCGTATGCCAAAGAGATGCCACGGTGTGCGCATCGCTCGGCCACGAGACCCAGCTTGCCCGTTTCCGAGCGGAACAGGATCAGATTCTCGCCAAGGATGCGAACGGGCCGCACTGGATCGGCATCCAGGTCCGCCACTGCCGCGAGGGGGTGCCAATACCTGCGGAGGAGCTCTCCCATCGGGGTCCCAGGCCCCACCTGGGTAAATCGTTCGTTCTCTTCTTTGGTCAGCATCGTGCGCCCTCCACAGGGAATCTGTCAGCTAGCGTATTTTAAGGCTCTCTGATGGGCTCCGGCGACCTGGACTTTCAGCCACCTGGCTATCACGGCTCGCCGAAGAAGCGGACCGAGTTGTCCCACATAAGCTTCTGCATTCGGTCGGGCGTAATGCTCGACCAACCCAGCACTTTGTCGACGGAGTCGGGGAACCGCGACTCCGCATGCGGATAGTCGGACCCGAACATCAAGATATGGTCGCCCATGTCGTCCATCACCATGCGGACCATCTCCTCGCCCTCGTGGATGACGATGCTGGCGAAGAAACGGCCACCAGTGAGGTAGTCGCTGAGCTGATGCTGCAAGTTCTCGGCGACGTGTCCCATGTAGACGGCCTGGTCGTCCATGCGCCGAGCCCAGAAGGGGAGCCAGCCGAACCCCGACTCGAGGATGCCGAAGCGCACGTTGGGGAAGCGGTCCATGATGCCCGCGCCCACGAATGCCGCGACCGCGCGCATCGCCGCCCACGGGTGGGAGCCTAGCCGCCCGAGGAAGGGGTTGTCCCACAGGTCACGGTAGCCCGGGTAGCCCCACGCGAAGCTGTGGTGGACGACACAGAGCCCCGTCTCGTTCGCCGCGGCCCAGATGGGTTCCATACCCGGGTGGTCCAATGGGTAGTCGAGCGGCAGATGCGGCTGAACGCCGACGGCCCACGGAGAACCGGCCCACCGCTTGATCTCCTCGACCGAGGCTTCGATGGAATGCGGGGTCACGACGATCAGCGACTTCAGGCGCTTGGGGTACTCGCTGCAGAAGTCGTCCAGGTACCGGTGGTTGGCGCGGATGAACTCCATCTCGACCCACGGATCTTCGTGGCCGACGAAGCCGGCGGGCACCATCATGTGGACGTCGACGCCCTCGCGGTCCATGTCGCGGATGCGGGCGTCCGGATCGTAGTCGGAGCTGCCCGGCGTCGGGAACACCCGGCCCATGAAGTGCTGGAACTCGCGTTCGACACCCTCGCGTGGCGCCGCCTCGCCGAGGACGCGGTTCTGGCCGCCGCCCCAGCCGCCTCGACTCTCGAAGCGATACAGGTTGCGGAGCGGCGGCTCGAGCTTCTCCCCCGCCCACCCCGTACGAAACGGACTCTTATAGGAATCGAGATTCGGCAGCCGTTCGCGCAGCTCGGCGCTGAGGTATTTGTCCAGACTCTCGGCGGTCGCATGGACGTGGGTGTCCGCGTCGAACACCCGATAGCCATTCCTCACCCGATCCCTCCGTGTTTGTCCAAGTCCGATCGATCTAACGTCAGAGCTTTGCGCCCCCTACGATGCCTGGGTAAGCGTCCAGGCACTCACCCTCCTCGACGACCGTCTGGCCGTTCACGACCACCGCGTGAATGCCTGGAGGATGCTGCTGGACCTCTTGGGCATCCACCTTGCGCGGCAGCCGCGTCATCGCGAGATCCTGGAATCGATCCGGGTCGAACACGGTCACGTCTGCCGGTAGCCCGACCTTCAGGGTGCCACGGTTCAAGCCAAGCTTGCCCGCCGGATACCCGGTCAGCTTCCAGACGGCCTCTTCGAGCGTTGGGAAGAGGTGCTTCTCTCGATACCAGTGGCCGATCACCCTCGCGGGCGCGCCGTGCCAGAAGAACCGATCCAGGTGCGCGCCGCAGTCCGTGCCGATGAGCCCGTTTGGAGACTTGATCATCTCGGCGAGCACTTCGAGGTCGCCATTCGCGATCCCGCGGTAGTAGAACCCGGAGCGCAGGTCGTCCTGGAGCCATGCGTCGAAGAACGCATCGACCGGGGATTTTCCGGTCATCTGGGCCACATCGGCGACCGTCTTCCCTTCGAGCGTGCTCAGGCTCGCGCTGTCGACGTGATCGAAGACGACCGATTCCCAGCCGTGCCAATCGGGGAACGCCGGCTTGCCCGCACCCGCGATCCGCTCACTCTCGATTCGCTGACGGACGCCCGGATCAGCGAGCTGCGCGCGCTTCCCGTCGCCAGCTTGCTTTGCCGCTTCCCACGTGGGAAGCCCGTCGAATATGAACGCGTCCTCGATATCGAAGCGGCGGACGTGCTGGTAGGGGATGACGACCCCCGTCAGCTCCTTGCCGCGTTGGTTCGCTTCCTCCATGAATGCAAGGGAGCGTCGGCCCTCATCCGGCGCCCCTGGACGCAGGCGAAACTCGTTTCCGATCATGAGCGTATTGACGCGCTCGACCAGGCCGGGGGCCAGGGTCTCGGGTCTGATCAGGTTTCCGAACCCGTTGAACTGGAAGCACCCGCCGAATTCCCCGGCGGCTGCGGCGAGCTCTACAATCTCGTCCGGCGTCGCGAGGGTGCTGGGCGTGCCTGCGTGGATCTCCGGCCCGCCTCGCGGACTCGTGGAGAAGCCGACGGCGCCCGCCTGCATGCCCTCCCGCACCATCCGCTTCATCGCTTCGAGCTCGTCCGGCCGCGCCTCGCGCTGGTACGCAGCCTCACCCATGACCGAGAGTCGGACGGGGGAATGCGGGACCAGGGCTGCGACGTTGATGCCCACCTTCCCGCGCAGATAGTTGAGGTAGTCGGGGAAGGTCTTCCACTGCCAGCTACTCTCGTCGATGTAGTCGTCGAGGACGCGTCGGAGGTAGTTCACGAGGACCTTTGTCGGCTCAGCGCCATCGGGAACCGGCGCAACCGACGCGCCGCAGTCTCCAATGACGACGGTCGTGACTCCGAAGTTCACCACCGGGTTTCCGTGTGGATAGAGCACGAGGAAAAGGTCCATGTGCGTGTGGGCGTCGATGAAGCCTGGCGCCACGACCTGGCCGCGGGCGTCGATCTCCCTCGTGCCGGGGCCGAGGTTCTTGCCGATTGCGGCGATCCTGTCGCCTTCGATCGCCACATCCGCCTCGAAGCCCGGGGCGCCCGTTCCGTCGACCACGGTCCCGTTTCGGATCACCATGTCGAATGCCATGGACTCTGCCTCCCTTTCCACCGTGCGGGCCAACGCGTGCTCCACACACGCGACTCTCTCAATCTCGGCCCAGGATACACCGGCGCCTATCCCGTGTCAGGAGCGAATTCGTCGGGCTGGGTGGACGTCGGGCCACGCGGTTGACACTGGGAAAGATTGGATGGCATGCTGGCCGCACGGTGGCGTGGCATCGGCCATTCCGACTCAGCGGTAATCGTCCGCGCATCGCACCCACGGAGATCAGCCTTTGAGTCTTTTGGCTTCCGCCCAGGTCTATTTCGATCGCGCCGCGCGCGTCATGGGCCTCGACGATCGCATTCGTGCGATGCTCGTCAACCCGGAGCGCGAAGTCCTGGTGAACATCACCATTGAACGGGACAACGGTCAGCTCGCCACCTACACGGGGTATCGCGTCCAGCACAACAGCGCACGCGGACCAATGAAGGGTGGTCTCCGATACCATCCCCAGGTCGACCTCGACGAGGTCATCGGGCTCGCTTCGCTGATGACGTGGAAGAACGCCGTGATTGATCTTCCCTTCGGCGGTGCGAAGGGCGGCATCTCCTGCGATCCAAAGACCATGTCCAGCGCAGAGCTCGAGCGGTTGACGCGGAAGTTCGTGCAAAAGATCCACGACGTCATCGGGCCACAGCTCGACATCCCGGCGCCGGACGTCAATACCAATGCCACGGTCATGGCATGGATCATGAGCGAGTACTCGAAGATCCATGGCTTCAATCCCGCGGTCGTCACGGGGAAGCCCGTCGAGCTGCACGGATCCGCGGGGCGTGAAGAAGCTACAGGACTAGGCGTCGTGCACGTGACTGAAGAGGCGCTTTCGGACGCCAATCGCACTATTGCCGAGTCAACCTTCGTGATCCAGGGATTCGGCAACGTCGGCTCGAATACGGCACGAGCGCTGCATACGCGTGGCGGGAAGGTCATCGCCGCTAGCGACGTGACCGGTGCCATCTTCAACCCTGAGGGTCTCGACGTCCCGGCTCTGTTGGACCACGCGCGGAAGAGAATCCCCCTCGCAGAGTTCCCTGTGGGCGAGCGCGCCACCAACCAGGACATCCTCTCGATGAGGTGCGATGTCCTGATCCCCGCGGCGCTGGAGGACGTCTTTGACGCCCCGATGGCCGAGAAAGTGCAGGCATCGCTGGTGGTCGAGGCTGCCAACGGTCCAACGCTCCCAGAGGGTCACGACGTCTTCGCACGTCGGGGCATCACGGTGGTCCCAGACATCCTGGCGAACGCGGGCGGGGTCTCCGTTTCCTATCTCGAGTGGGTGCAAAACCTCCAGCACGTGACGTGGTCGATCGACCAGGTCTACACGCACCTCAGCTCGAAGATGAAGACGTCATACCGGTCGGTGGTGGGCCTCGCGCGAGAGCGGAACCTGGACCTCCGGACGGCCGCGTACATCATCGCGATCGGCCGCGTGGGACGCGCGGCCGTCCTGCAGGGAGTCTGATACGCATGACGGGAATCGATACCAGCGCCATCTCGGGAATCTCGGCCTTCGCAGGCATCCCGGACGCGGAGCTCTCCGAGCTCTTGGGCATCGCGGACGAGATCGAAATAGGCGCTGGCGAGCGGCTCTTCGCCGAGGACGAACCCGCGGACGCCTTCTACGTGATTCTCTCTGGCGGCGTCGATCTCTCTTGCCGCACCCCCCGAGCAGAGGCGCGGCTTCTTGGTCATAGCGGGACGGGTGCTGCTCTGGGGGAGACGAGCCTGCTCGTCGATGGGTTGCACTCGGCATCGGCTCGCGCGACCGAGCCGACGCGTCTCCTTCGCTTCGCCACCACCCGCTTCAAGGAGATGCTCGACGCATCTTCAATGCCCGCATTCCGTCTGGTCCTCAATCTGGCCCGCACGCTGGCCGCCCGCCTTCGTGCAGCGAACGACAAACTGGCGGAGCTCGCGTCCAATCCAGCCACTCCGGCGGCGGAGGATGACCTAGATCGGCTGCGCAAGATCTTCTTCGCCGACTGGGGGCTTTGACAGCCGGGCGTTCTTCTGCCATGCTGTCGAAGAGGCCGCACGGAGGGGCGCCATTACGACCTGTCAGACCGGTGGGGTTGCGGGGCCTGGTATCATTAAGAGAACCATCTGGCTCTCGCTGTTGCCTGGTTATCACGGAACCCACGGCTCAGCCGAACCGCTCGCGTAACACGCGAATCGGCTCGGCGTTCATCAGACAGGCACAGCGGCGCAGGTGGATAACGTTGGAAGAGGGCATGAGCCGCTCTGCCGGCTCTCCAATAGACATGGAAGAGGCAACCAAACTGGTACGTGATTCTGGAATAGAGCTCGTCGATGGTACCCGCGACCCGTGGGATGACATCGAGATTCTTTCTGACGACGGACCGTCGTTCGCCGTCTCGCCTACGCCCACTCCCGCGGAAGAGCTTGCGCCGGACAGCCCGGCGGCTCTGTACCTTCGCGAGATCAGCCAGCGTCCGCTGCTGACCGCTGAGGAAGAGGTAGAGCTCGCAAAGCAGCGCGAGGCCGGCGAAGAGGCGAAGGCGCGCATAGCCGAGGGCAACGTCGAGCCTGCTGAGCGCGAAACGCTGGAAGATGCGATTCGCGTCGGGGAAGCCGCGCGCAAGCGGCTCGTCGAGTCGAACCTGCGACTCGTCGTTTCGGTCGCACGAAAATACATGGGCCGCGGTCTGCTCTTTCTGGACTTGATCCAGGAAGGCAACATCGGTCTGCAGCGCGGCGTCGAGAAGTACGACTGGCGGCGTGGTTTCCGCTTCTCGACGTATGCCTACTGGTGGATCCGCCAGGCGATCAGCCGTGCGGTCGCCGACCAGGCGCGCACGATCCGACTGCCCGTGCACATCATCGAGCAACTAACGCGCCTGTATAACACGGCGCGAGAGCTCCATCAGGAGTACGGGCGTGAGCCCACCCCGGTGGAGATCGGAGAACGGCTCGGGCTCGAGCCCGAGAAGGTCCGTGAGGCGTTCCGAGCAGCAAAGGTTCCGATCTCTCTCGAGACACCTGTCGGTGAGGAAGAGGAGTCGACGCTCGCAGACCTCATCGCGGACGCCGCCGCGCGCGCGCCCGCGGACGTGGCTGAGGAAGAGGTCCTGTCGGACATGCTCGACGAGGCGCTTCGTCGACACCTGACGCCCCGAGAGGCGCAGGTGCTGCGGATGCGGTTCGGCCTCGAGGATGGCCAGGTTCGGACACTCGGCGAGGTGGGTGAGGAGCTCGACATCAGTCGAGAGCGCGCTCGCCAGATCGAGTCCGAAGCGATTCGGAAGCTCCGCACGACCGTGCCGTTTATGCGACAGTTCCGCGAGTACGTCGAGTAGCAACGCTACTCACAGCACGCTGAGGGTCATAACGCCCGGGCAAACCTGCCCGGGCGTTATCTTGTGCTGGGTCCGGTCGGACCCAGAGGGAAATACTCGACCGGGCTCGTCGTAGACGGTCGATTCGTGGCCGTCGGTGACGTGGTCGGCAACGCCACCACGGTCGTTGGCGTCTTCGTAGCCTGGGCGGGGGCCCTGGTAGCCTCGGACGTTGCCTGGCCTGGACCGGTCGGCGTAGAGGTCGCGGTCGTGCTGGGCGGTGGCGGCGAGTGTCCACTAATGGTGGGCGTGGGCGGTGGCGGCGCGTTGCCGCTGCTCGTCGGCGTCGCCGGTGGTTGAGTCGGGGGAACGCTCGTCACTTCGACACCGGGCGTTGTGGCCGGCTGTCGCGTCCCGGTATCGGTGTTGTCGTCCAAGTTGAACCCGCGGACCTGCCGAATGATCGTTGGAGTCGCCGTCGACATTCGCGTCGGCGTGGGCGTTGACGTAGCGGTCGACGTCGCCGTGTTCGTCAAAGTGGGCTGCCGAGTCCACGTCGGGCGCGGCGTCGCCGTAGACGTCGGCTCCTCGCTCCCGGCGATCTGCCCCTCAACCGTTGGGCTGACGGTGACGGTCACGTTGCCCGTCGGAGTTGGAACGAGGTCTCCGCTGTTCCCAGTCGTCGTCGGAGTGCCGGTAGCAGTCACGGTCGGCTGCGCGGTGTTTACTCCCTGTGGCGTCGCGGGGATTGCCGTTGCTGGCGGCAAGATGGCGACTTGGACCGGCGGGTGAGTCGCCGGTGCCTCGACCACAGCCTGGACAATGAGCACGGTGGCCGTCGCCACCGACGTCGTCGGCGAAGGAGTCCGGGCCACGGGCGACCGATCAGGAGCCGCGCCGATCGCGGGAAGCCCGATCGCCGGGGTCGAAGTCGCCCCTCCGATGCCGGCCGTGTCGTTGAGGCTCGGACCCACGCGCTCCTGGACCTCGCGGATTGCGTGCTCGGTCGAGACCGCGCCTTTTACAGACGCCTGCTCCAAGACGGCATCCTGACGGCTGATGGTTTCCTTGAGGCTTTTCTGGATCTCGGCCGTGGGGACACCGCGCGCGCGGGCGCTCTCGATGTCCCGCTGCGCCTGGACCATCGTCGAAACATACGCTGTCGCGGCTGAGTCGGCGGCATCGTTCTTGTCCGACGCGAGAGCTCTCTGGACTTCCGTAAGCCGCTCGGCGGCGATGTTCACACGCACCCACGCTGTCCTTTCAGGCGAGTTTGCGGTCACGACCTGCACCTGTTCGATGCTGGTCTTCAAACCATAGAAAAAGTCGCCGGGCAGAGATTCCTTCGCGGCTGCGACCGCGGAGGTCGTGAGAACAAGGACCGCGAAGAGATTAACGGCGATTGCGGTCAAGCGTGCCGGTCGCGCGCTCGCGCCGAACGTCAGGGAGCCCCACCGCCAGAAGCTCTTCTGGGCGTGTTGCCGCTCCTCCGCCATCGTCTCGACGAACGCATGGCGGGCGAGAAGCTTCCGCCGCTGGTCCGGCCGCACGGAGGGCGGCCGTATGGCGAGGGCCACTGGAAGGAGGGAGTCGAGCTCCTCTTTGCACTCCGGGTGGTCTATGCCACAGTCGACGATTCTGGCTCGTCCGGCCCGCACGGCATCGAGGCAATCGTCGAGCACATCGATGTTCGGGCGGATCATGATGGCGCCCCACGATCCAGCAACTGACGGAGCTCGTTCAGGGCGCGGAACTGCATGACCCGCACGTTGGCCTCACTTTTCCCCAGGGCCGCGGCGATGTCGCGGTGGGGAAGGTCTTCCAAGAATCGCATGACAAGAATCTGTTGGTGCTCCGGTTTGAGACGTTGGATCGTCAGACGGACGCGCTCGTATTCGACCCTCGCCTCAGCGATGCCGTCGACTCGCTCGTTCGAGGGCCAGTCGATGGCGTCGGCCTCGAGCGAAGTGACCGTCTTACTTCGTCGATAAAAACTCACGACCACGTTATGGGCGATCGTCAGGAGCCACGCGATGAACGGGGTGCTCGTCTGCTTGTAGCGGCCAAGAGCCCGCCAAGCCTGAATGAACACCTGCTGGGTAAGATCCTCGCCGTCCTCGATCTGTCCAACCCGATAGACGATGTGGCGGTAGACACGATCGAAATGCAGGTCATAGAGTTTGGTGAAGGCCGCGTCATCCCCATCGACCGCTCTTGCAACCAAGGCCTCTTCCCACTCCTTCTTAAGAGTGGCTTCGGTCACGTCGCCTCCTGGCACTTCTCTTAACGCAGCGGAATCCAGGAACGTTACCGCCGCTTGTGAGTCCCGTTTCATGCTCGTAAAAGCGTACAGGAAACCCCGTCTGCGCCGGGTAACCCGTGGGTATAGGCTGTAAGTACTAACCCTCTGTCCTTACCACCATCTTGGTAGACTACGCATCGGACCATGGGTCGGGATGTCTCGTTCCGGGGGGAGATTGACTCTAGATTTCGTCAGCGTGAGCTCCCAACTGCACGAGATGGGCACAGAGCTAGAGGAGCAGAGACCAGAGCGCCTCGATCGCCTCCGACGCGCGCGTGAAACATTTCACGATCTGTCCGAGGCCTGGGAGCGGCTCGCCGAACAGGCACGGCGCGCGGATCGATCGGCCGCAGCGCCCCTCGAGCCGCTGAACACGCGGACGGAACGCCAAAAGGCTCCGCCCTCTTATGAAGTGCTGGCGACGGACGGGTCCACCATCGAGCCGGATCGCCACGGGCCCGCCATGTGCGCCCTCGTAAACATCGGACGCGTGCGCATACGCTACGGTGAGTCGCCCTTTGCAGAGCTCGACGCACAGCCGACCCTGTACCACCGCCCGGACGATCTGTACGTGGAGCAGAGCGGTCGGCGACTCCTTTTGCGCCAGCGGCTGCTGGACGCGAGACGAAGCCTCGCTGAGATGCAGGCGCTCAGCGACATGTGCGCGACGCCGGACACACCTGAGCTCCCTCGCGTCGCCATGGCGGATGGACTCCTCACGATTTGGAGGGAGGATTGGGCGACGCCCGAGGGCACGGCGGTGGTGAAGCGTTTCAGCGATGCCCTCCGACGCATCGCCGACCTTCAGCTTCCAGTGGCGGCGTACATCAGCAGCCCAAACAGCCACTGGGTGGCCGATCTGATACGGGGAGACGCCCGCTGCGGAGACAAATGCCGCCTCGAGTGCGCCACTGTCGGCTGTCTGTTCAAGGGACCCATTGACGTGGACTTATACAACCATCTGCTGCCCGGAGAGCGCTCGGGCCTTTTCGAGGTCGTCGGTAAGGACCAGATCGACTACGACGAGCAGGTCCGGTCCCACTTCTTTTATCTCAACGTCGGGCGTGAAATCGTTCGCATTGAGGTCCCGGCGTGGGTCGCTCACGATGGGGATGCGCTGCAACTAGTACATAATGTCGTGTGCGACCAGGTGGATCGAGGCCAGGGCTATCCGTCCGCCCTGGCACGAGCTCACGAGCAGGCAGTGCTCAGCGGACGTGATCGCATAGCCTTTCAGCAGCTCGTGGTGGAGTCGCTTGCCCGAGCAGGGCTTGCCGCGGAAGTCTCGGAAAAGCAGGCGAGCAAGAACCGGCGAGCGGTCTAGAACGCAGGAGGGGAACGGTTTTCGTGCAGATCGCCCGGGCCGGTGAGGTGGTTGGGACCGCGGCCACCGAGTTCGAGGCGCATTGCCCTCGGCTACACGAAGCGCCGCCGCTAGGGACGCTCGTCCGTGTTCAGCCCGCGGACGGGCTCGCTGTCTACGCGGTCGTCGCCGGCTCAACCACGGATGGGGTGGACGCTGGCGCGCGACCTGTCCCGCGGGCGCGAGACGGATGTGAGGACGCGGACATCTACCGCGAGCACCCCGATCTCGCCTACGTGCTGCGTACGTGCTTTCAGTGCATCGTTGTCGGGTTCCAGGACGACCTGGGGATGCATCATTTCCTCCCGCCATGCACGGCCCCGATCCACTACTCCGTTGTCTGTTGCACCGAGGACGAGGTGGAGGCATTTACGCGTCGGCTGGATTACTTCCGCATCATGCTCGACGCACAAAGCGTGCCGACCGAGGAGGTTCTGGCAGCGCACGTTCGACTCGTCGCGACCACCAGGCACCGGGCTCGATCCGCGTCCGAGGGCGCTTATGAATTCTCCGTCCGCGCCGGGCGTGAGGTGGCGAACTTGCTGAGAGGAGACCATCAGCGGTTGGTTGCCATTCTCTCGCGGATCCGCCCCACGCCTAGCGTGGCTCAACCTTTGAGGCTCGTATGATCGAAGCACAGGGCCTCCAGAAGCGCTTCCGCGACAAGATGGCGCTGGACGGCATGACCTTTTCAGTGCCAGAGGGCAAGATCTACGGCTTGCTCGGCCCAAACGGCGCAGGCAAGACGACGACGATGCGTATCCTCGCGTGTCTCCTCAGCCCGGACGGAGGCGAGGCCTGGGTCGCCGGTCACAACGTCCAGAAGGAGCCATCCGCCGTTCGTGAGACGATCGGCATCCTGACCGAGGTCCCCGGCCTCTACGACCGACTGAAGGCCTATGAATACCTCGACTTCTTCGGCAAGATGTACGGCCTGAAGGGTCCCGCCCGACGCGCACGGGTCGAGGAGCTGCTCCGGCTTTTGAACCTCTGGGACCTCCGAGGTCAGCGACTGCGCAGCTTCTCGAAAGGTATGAAGCAGAAGGTAGCCATCGCGCGAGCGCTTATTCACAAGCCCCGCGTCCTCCTCTTCGACGAGCCAACCGCGGCGTTGGATCCTGAGGCCGCAAAGACCGTCCGTGATCATCTCGTGGAGCTCATCACGAGCCAACGGTGCACCGTCCTGCTCTGCACGCACAATCTTGCCGAGGCCGAGCGTCTCTGCTGGAGGCTGACCATCGTGCAGCAAGGCCGGGCCGTGGCTGAAGGCACGCCCATAGACTTGAAGGCGGCTGTGGCCAACGACGTTCGCTTGACCCTGCGCTCGGTTTTGCCCGAGTATGTGACGCTGGTGCAGTCTGTGCCTGGCGTCCACGGCATCGACAACCAGAACGGCACGATCACCTATCGCACCAACGACGCTGCAACCGTCAACCCCGCGGTCGTGCGCGAGCTGGTGCATGCAGGCGCCGAGGTCATGGCGCTCCAGCTCGAGGCGATCGGTCTCGAAGACGCGTATCTCCACTATATGCGGAATGTTGCGAATGGTAAGGACGCTCCTAGTAACCCAGCGCGAGCTGACTGAGGTCATCCGGGACTTCAACCTCGTCGGCCCGATCTTCATCTTGCCCGCGCTGATGGCCATCATCGTCTCCCTGGGCATGTACAGCACAGCCAGTGTGGACACCGGGACTGTGAGCGTCGTGGTGGGCACGGTGGGCGTCGAGCGCATCCCGCCGCGTATGGCGAACGCGTTCCTGAATGCGAGCGAGGCCGATCAGACGAAGATCGTCGCCGGTGTGCTGAAGGCACTGTCGCTCCCTCTGTTCTGGATCGTCACCGTTGCTCTCACTGCCACCGTTGCTGCCGACAGCTTCGTGGGAGAGAAAGAGCGGGACACGCTGGAGCCGCTGCTCGCAACGCCCATCACGAACTGGCAGCTCTTTTTTGGCAAGCTGCTCACGGCCGTGGTTCCCGCCGTTCTCGGGGCATGGTGCGGCACGCTGATTCTTGCCGTCGGCATCTGGAACTCGGAGAATCCATACTTCCCAATCTTCCTGTTGGCGGATTCGGATTGGGCCGTATCCACGTTCATCATCGTTCCGCTCATGGCGCTGATGTCCGCCGCCGTCGCGGCGCTGATCTCCACGCGGGTCGCAACGTATCGGGCCGCATATCAGCTCAACGGATTGATCGTGCTTCCGATCGTGGCCCTCTTCATTCCTCAGACGATGCTCCTATTCTTCATCACGTCCAAAGCCGTGTGGGTCCTGGCCGCCTTCTTCCTCATCCTCGATGCGTGGCTCATCATGACCGCTGTTCACTTCTTCGACCGCGAACGATTGCTGCGAGGCCGATAGCCGCATGCGGAACGGCATGAGCGACCGACTCGGGCTCGTCACCGAGGGCGGCCTCACCAAGGGCCTCACTGCGCACCTTGACCCTTCGTGTTCGGTCGAGGATGTCCGTGTCGGTCAGTTCGTGAAGATCCAGGGCGACAAATTCGACTTCTTCTGCCTTGTCACGGACGTGATGCTAGGCGCCGCTAACGCAGACGCCCTGGCGGACCCACCAGACCCGAGCGACGACTTCATGCGCGACGTGTTGGCCGGCACCAGCATCTTTGGCTCGATCTCCCTTCAACCGATGCTCATGCTCGGCAAGGTCCCCGTCGAGGAGGCAAATCCCGACGAGATCGGGAAGGCGCTCCCGGTTCGGACTATTCCTGTGCACTTCGCCCCTGTCGACATCGCCGCGAAGGCTGACTTCGAGCGAGTGTTCGCGCAGCCGGGGGAGTCCTCGTGGCAGATCGGGACACCGCGAGACATGGACATCCCAATCCTGCTCGACCTCGAGCGGATCGCCGAGCGGTCGAACGGTATCTTCGGCAAGTCCGGCAGCGGCAAGAGCATGCTGACGCGGCTGCTCCTCTGCGGACTCATGCGGAGCAAGAGCGCAGTGAACCTCGTCTTCGACATGCACAGCGAGTACGCATGGCCCAAACCGGACCGCATCGGTCAGCTTCGAAGCCTGAAAGACCTATTCGGCTTTCGCGTCGCCGTGTACACACTGGAGTCGAAACGGCAGCGGCCGTCCGGTCACAAGTCCGATGGAGACATCCGAATTGGGCTGAACGAGATCGAGGTCGAGGACATCGCACTGCTGTCCGAGCTGTTGAACTTGAACGAGACTGCCGTGGAGACGATCTATCTCCTGCAGGCCAGCTTCGGGGACAGGTGGCTCTCCAAGCTCCTGGAGATGGAGCAGGCAGATATCCTCGAGTACTGCGAGAGGTCGAACGCGCATCCGGCGTCCGTCAGCGCGCTCCACCGCAAGATGAACCAGCTCGCTCGTCTGGATTTCGTCACCCGCGAGTACGTTCCGAGCGGCTCCTCGTCCATGGACCACATCGTGCGGAGCCTTGCGGACGGGCAGAATGTGATTCTGGCGTTCGAGCACGAGAATGACTTGTTGCCCTATATGCTCGTCGCCAACGTGATCACCCGCCGCATTCACCAACGTTGGACGACCGACACCCAGGAGGCGGACGCGAACAATCGGCAGCGGCCGACCCCTCTGGTCATCACTATCGAGGAGGCCCACAAGTTTCTGAGCCCGGCCGCGGCGCGCCATACGAGCTTTGGCACGATCGCACGGGAGCTCCGAAAGTTCAACGTAACCCTCCTCATCGTGGACCAGCGACCTTCCGTCATCGATTCCGAGGTGCTTTCCCAGATCGGGACGCGATTCAGTTGCCAGTTGAACGACGAGAACGACGTGGCCGCCGTGCTCGCTGGAACAAGTGGTGCGAGCCACCTGCGTTCCGTGCTCGCATCCTTGGATTCACAGCAGGAAGCGATGCTGGTCGGCCACGCAGTTCCCATGCCGATCGTCGTCAAGGTTCGAACGATCGACGAGGCGTTCTACGAGGACGCCACAGCGGGCCTCCGAGGCCCAGTCCTGCCAGCAGGGCGTCGCCTCCGCGACATGGCGACGCTGCCGGACGATTGACGTGAAGATCGTCCACACGGCGGACCTCCACATCGGAATGGAGGCCCACGGGCCTATCGATCCCCACACCGGCCTCCCCAAGCGCCTCGACGACTTCCTGGCAGCGCTCGACAGAATTGTCGATACGGCCATCGAGGAGCATGCGGACCTCGTCATCATGGCCGGGGACATTTACAAGAGCCGTGATCCATCGCCGACGCACCAGCGAGCGTTCGCGCGGCGCGTGATCAAGTTGTCCCAAGCGGGGATTCCCGTGTTCTTGCTAGCCGGAAACCACGACATCCCGAACGCGGCGAGCCGAGCCACCTCGATCGACATCTTCCACGAGCTGGATGTCACCAACGTGACGGTCGCCCGAAGGTCAGACTGCTACCGCATCGAGACGGCCTCAGGACCGGCGATCATTGCATCCTTCCCATGGATCACTCGCGGCGCCCTGCTTATGAACGAGGAGTACCGTTCTCTGGCATCGGGCGAGTTCGATCGGGCCGTAATCGAGTACATCGGCGACACGATCCAGGAGCTCGCCGGAGAGGTGAAGAAGATGCGGTCGGAACCGGGGCTCCGTGAGGCCCCCGCCCTGCTCGTTGCGCACCTCCACGCACAAGAGGCCCGCGATGGCGCCGAGCGAGCGCTGACGGTGGGCACCGATCCCCTCGTCCCAGTGAGTCGGCTGGCCATCGACCCCTTCGACTACGTTGCACTGGGCCACATCCACGCCTACCAGAATCTCCACCCTGGTCAGAAGATCCCCGTGATCTATCCGGGGAGCATCGAGCGGGTGAACTTCGGTGAGGAATTGGAGGACAAGGGGTTCATCGTCGCGGAGATCGCGCGTGGAAGCTGCGTTCCTGACTTCAGGAAGATTCCCGCACGACGGTTCGTCACGATCGAAGTCAACGCTCTCACCGACGACCCAACTGCTGCCGCGCTACGTCAAATCGAGCGGAGCCGCGAGAAGATCCCGGACGCCGTGGTCCGCGTGCGCGTGCGCCTTAGCGCCCACAACGAGGCGCTCCTCGACGAGTCGCGCATACGGGTGGCCCTGACCGGCGCTTTTTGGGTCGCGGAGGTGTACCGAAACGTCGATCGACCCGAACGCCCGAATATTGCCGGCAGGTCAGTCGAGGGCAAAAGCCCGATGGAGCTCTTGGATGACTACTTCTCGGCCAAACAAACTCCCGCCGATGAGCGCGAGCGCCTGCGCGCGTACGCAGCCCGCCTGATGAGCGCGGTCTCCTAGCGAATGATCCCCCTCAGGCTCGAGCTGAAGAACTTCCTTTCTTACGGAGAGTCGCATCCTGTCCTCTCACTCGAGGGCATTCACGTAGCATGCCTCTCGGGATCGAACGGCCACGGCAAGAGCGCGCTATTAGATGCGATGGTGTGGGCCCTCTGGGGCGAGCCGCGCGGGGGTGCGCGCTCTGGCGATGATCTGATCCGCCACGGCGCGAACGAGATGTCCGTCGCCCTCGACTTCGAAATGGACAGCGCCCGCTATCGGGTGACGCGCAAACGAGTCGTTCGGGGCAAATCGGGGTCGTCCGACCTCCAATTCGAGGGGTTCGACGGCGAGTCATGGCGTCCACTTGCCGAGGGCAGCATCGGCCAAACCCAGGACGCGATCAACCGCCTTCTCCGCATGAGCCACGACACATTCGTGCACGCGTCGTTCGTCCAGCAGGGCAAAGCCGACGCCTTCATGACGCTGACACCGCAGCAGCGGAAGCAGGTGCTCGGAGACATCCTCAGCCTCGGACGGTACGACGAGCTTGCCGACGCCGCGCGTGAGGCCGGGCGCGACGCTCGATCGCGTGCCGACGTGCTCGCGACGCAGATCCGTGGCATCGAAACGGAGCTCGCGAAGCGACAGGAATACGCCGAACGGCTCGCGGAGACCACAGATCTCGAGCGCCAATCGCGCGAGCTCGTCGAGCTCGTGACCGCTGAGCGAACGGATCTAATGCGCGAGGTGGAGCGCCTCGTGGGTGTCGAGCGGTTGGCCGCCGAGAAGAAGAACGCGCAGTACACGGCTCAGGAGCGGGCCACAAGCCTCGATCGCCAGCTTCAAGACCTTGGCCGGCGAGTAGCGGAGGCGGACGCGTTGACGCTGCGTGCCGACGACATCGAACGGGCCTTCGCCGAGCACCAACGGCTCGAGGAAGAGGAGCAAGCGATGGCCTCGCGCTTCGAGGAGTGGTGCGGCACCCGCGACGCCCTGAACGCTGCGCAAGCCGGGATCGACAGGGAGCGCATCCGCATCGAGGCCGAGCTCGCTTCGGCCGAGCGGCGCGTCAGCGAGGCCGGAGGCCGCCTCAACGAGGCTGCGGGCGCCCAGGAGCGCGCGAGGAAGCTACGGGGGGAGATCGCCCGATTGGATGAGCTGGAGAAGGACCTCGTTCGCGCTCGAAAAAAGCTCGACGAGGAGAACGGTCGCTTGTCCAAGCTCCTGCAGCGGGGCGAGCAGCTCAAGCAGGAGCCCGAGCGCGTTCAGCAGCGTATCGAGCTGCTCGGGAAGCATCAAGAATGCCCCTTGTGCGGACAGATGCTCGGCACAGAGGGACTGGCTGCGGCGCAAGCGCGCTTGCAGGCCGAGCTCGGCGAGATCGACACGCAGCTACAGCAGACGCGCGTGCAATACGCGAGCCAGGCCGGCCTCGTGAAGACGGCCCAGCAACAGCACAAGGCCATCGAGGACCGGCTCGCGGGCCGAGCGGCCATTGATCGCGACCTCGGTGGACTTACCACATTGCTCCAGCGCTCCGACCAGGATCGCGCCGCCCTCACCGAAGCGCAGGGCATCGTCGTCAGTCTCAAGAAGACCTTGGAGACCGGCGACTACGCCCTCGAAGCACGTGCCCTGTTGACGCCCCTCCAAGAGCGCCTGGCAGCGATCGGATACGACCCCGAGCGCCACCAGGCGATCCGCGCCGAGCGCGAGCGGCTGCGCGACGTACCGGCGCAGATGCGGGCGCTGGACGCAGCCCGCGCCACCATGGAGAGCGCCGCACCCCATCGGGCCGGCCTCGAGACACAGCTCAAGGAGGCCCAGGAGGAAGCAGCCCAGCTCGCTAAGGAAGGTGATGAGCTCGGAACCGAGGCAGCAGCCCTGCCTTCGACTCGCGTGGCTCTTCACGCGAAGGAGGAGCAGCTCCAAGCGGCGTCCACTGCCCACCGTCAGGCTGCACAGATGGTCGGTGAAGCTCGGCAGATGGTCGCCTGGCTCGATGCCAAAGAGAAGGAGAGCGTCGAGCTCGTCGAGCAACGGGATTCGCTCAACCTGGACGTCTCTGCGTACACGCAGCTCACGGACGCGTTCGGGAAGAACGGCATTCAGGAGATGGTGATCGAGCAAGCGCTGCCCGAGATCGAGGAGATTGCGAACGACCTTCTGACGAGACTCACCGACGGGCGAATGCGGGTGGCCCTCGTGACACAGCGCCAAGGCCGGGCGGGCGCGACGATCAGCACTCTGGACATCGTCGTGCGGGACGAGCTGGGCTCCCGACCCTACGAGCTCTTCTCAGGTGGAGAGAAGTTCCGCATCAACTTTGCGGTCCGCATCGCGCTCTCTCGCTTGCTCGCCCGCCGCGCGAACGCTCCTCTCCAGATGCTCGCGATCGACGAAGGTTTCGGAAGCCAGGATCGTGAAGGGTGCGATCGCCTCATCGAGGCAATCCGTGCCGTACAGGACGACTTCGAGAAGGTTCTCGTCATCACGCACCTCGAGGACCTGAAAGACGCCTTTCCGGTCCGGATCGAGGTGTCGAAGGGGCCCACTGGCTCTACGTTCGCCGTCGCCTAACAGCGCAATCCATGTTTCGCGGCCCATCATCCAGGTCACCGTTCTGCCCCGGACCCTCTATCGGCCGAACGGTCCGGGAAAGAGCGTATCCAGCGCCAATTGGAGCTCGGGCAGCAGTGGCGAGGTCAGGACATCTCTGACGGTCAGTGTCTCCACCAACCGCAGCGCGCCGTGTTGATGCCGATAGACCCGCACGGTCTGGTTCGTATAGCTTGCGAGCCAATACTCCAGCACACCGTAGCGCGAGTAGACGTCAAGCTTGACTTCGCGGTCCCGCCGCTCGTTCTCTGCGCCAGGGGATTCGACCTCGACGATAATGTCCGGGGCGTTGTGCAGTTTGCCGTCTGAGCCCAGGACTTCGCCGCGCCGCTCGCGTCGAAACCAGACGACGTCGGGAGCGACGGCATCTTCGCGCGAGAAGATGACGCCGGGCGCAGAAATCGTGTAGCCGGCGCCGGTGTCCCGGTCCCATACATTGAGAGCGAATGCGAACTGATCAGCGAGATATTGGTGGATGGCGTGGGGCTGGTGGCTCACAAACAACTCTCCGTCGATCACCTCGTAACGGGTGTCGTCGAGGGGCTGCGGAAAAAGGTCGAGATCAGCAACCGTGAAACGGATTGTAGTCATCACGTAGTCCCGCTCAATGTCTGGCCCCAGTATATCCCTCGCAGCATGCTCTCCCGCCTCAAATCCCGTAGTGGGCGCGCAGCTTCCGCCTCAGAAGCATGTAAGATACACAGTAACGTACGGCATGTAAGATGTATGACAACTTGGCAGGAGGTGGCAGCGGTGTTCGACTACGCGGGTTCACGCGACTTCGAGGCGATTACCGGCCAACGCCAGGCCATCATGGGCAACGTGCTCAGGCTCCTGGGTGTTGCATTCGTTTGCACCGCGCTGGGCGCCGTGATCGGCATCCGGCTGGGCCCTGGTGCCATGATCCTTTCCATCGTGGGGTCCATCGGGACGCTCATCGCGCTGTACTTCGCGCGTGAGAAGTCCCCTGCCAACCTCTGGCTTCTCTACACCTTCGCGACGTTCGAGGGAATGGCGCTCGGGCTCATTCTCGAGTCCTACGTCGCCCGCGGCCTCGGCGGCGCGGTGATGAACGCGACGATCACCACTGGCGCGGTCACGCTGGCGGCAGGCACCTACGCCACGACGACGAAGCGCGACCTCAGCGGAATGGGGAGCATCCTCTTCATCGGCCTGATCGCCGTGATCGTCGCCTCGATCGTCGGCATCTTCATCCAACTGCCGCTGCTCCACCTGGGGATTGCTGCCGTCTCCGCTCTCCTATTCACAGGGTTCTTGGTCTTCGACATCAACCGCGTGGCAAATGCGAAGGGCGCGACCCAGGGCGAGACGATCATGCTCGCGGTCGCCGTATACCTGGACATCTTCAACCTGTTCCTCGCCCTGCTGAGGATCTTCGGCTTCTTCAGCAACGACGACTAGCTCCCTCGGTCTTGCCTCTGTGAGGAGAGGACGTCGTGAATCGCACTGCTCACAGGTCGATCACGGGCACCCTTTCGTGAGCACTTAGTGCCGCAATACCATTGACGGCCCGTCGGCACTGACCCGTATGCTTTTCGTCGTTGACCCGCATCCAGCGAGGAGACGACGTGCAGAACCGCCCCGACCTTCCACGGAGGGCGCGGCCAGAGCTCCCCATACGCCCGCAGGGGGGATTCAGCCCCGCCAGACTCCCGAATCACACCAACTCGCCCGTAGTTAGCGTGGGCATCGTCGCCACCCTGTTCGCGGTGGCGGCGTTTGGCTGGTGGACGGTCGCCGGCCAGATGAAGCTTCCTCCCGAGCGAAGCACCGGGTCCCGGGTCGCCCTCGCTGCGCCGGGGCGAGCGAGCACCAGCACCCCAGTCGGCGCCGCGGTGTGGACTCCAACGATCCTCCCGTCCCCATCAGCAACGTCCCCGGCCTTGGCTACCGCGATCGTCTCCGATCCGAGCCCGACGGCCGAAGCAATTCCAAGCTGGACCCCGATCGCGCTGCAGGAACCGACACCGCCTTCAACGCCGATCCCCTCGCAAGATTTGCCGACCCCGACCGCGCCCGCGGAAGTCCCCGCGACACCCACGAGCAGCCCGATGCCAACGGCGACACTCCAGGCACGCACTGCAACGACGATGGCGCTGTCTCCAACACCCTCAACGCTCACGGCGGCGTCGCCGCCGGCCGCGTCCATCCAGGCGTCAGTGATGACGAGACACGTCGTGGCGCCAGGGGAGACGCTGGCGGCGATCTCGCGCCTGCACGGTGTTCCGCTGGCAGTCATCGCGGATGCAAACAACCTCGCGGATCCGAATGCCATCGTGGCCGGCCAAGTTGTCCTGGTCCCACGAAGCTCAGGCGGGCGTTAAGCTTTCCGCGAGTAGGGCCAACAGCGGCTCGTGCAGCTTGCCGTTCGTCGCCACGGTGCTCCCCGTGTAGACCGTCGGAATTCCGCTAAAGTCTGTGAACCTTCCGCCGGCCTCCTCCACGATAACCTTAGCCGCCGCCGTGTCCCACGGTGCCTCGCCGATCATGACCACGGCATCGACCCACCCAGCAGCGAGAGCTGCATAGGAGTAGAGGTCGAGGAAGCCGGGGTTGTGATAGGTCCCGACGATGAGCTTCTCGAGCGTCGAGCCCCAGCCGCGGCGATAGAACTCCGTCTCGTTGGAATAGACGACGTAGGCACGATCGATTCGCGTCTCGTCGGACACATGGATGGCGGCGTCGTTGAAGTAGGCGCCACTCCCGCGCTCGGCCCAGAACGTCTCACGCAGCGCCGGAAGGTGGATCACTCCAGCCACCACGTCCCCATCCCGCTCGAGCGCAACGCACGGACCAAAGAACGGCAATCCTCGAACGAACTTCTTCGTCCCGTCGAGAGGGTCAACGATCCATCGCGCCCCCTTCCCGAGCGGCTCTGGCGCGGCTAAGCCAGAATGGCTCTCCTCGCCCAAAAACCCGTAGCCCGGGACTCGCTCATCCAAGATCGTACGGATCCGCGCCTCGGACTCACGGTCGGTGATGGTGACCGGCGTATCATCCGTCTTCGTCTCGACGTTCTGATGACGTCGAAATCTCCGACGCTGTAGGGCCCCGGCGGCGTGCGCTGCCGCGATCAGTGCGTCGAGCTCCCTCGAGCGACGCGAGCCGTCGCTCACGCGGTTGATCCCGCGGGCTGGGTTTTCGCTGGATAGTCGCAGAGGTGGGCCACAGGACAGTCTGGGCAACGCGGCCGCTGCGCCTTGCAGATCTGCCGCCCATGGGTGATCAGCATCATGTGGAACGAGTACACGAGCTCTGGAGGAATGAGCCCTTCCAAGATCGCGTGTGCGTGCTCGGCGTTGGCCTTAGGAGGAACGATGCCGAGGCGCTGACTCACGCGGTGCACGTGGGTATCCACGGGCATCGCAGGCTTGCCGCAGGCAAAGAGGAGCACACAGGCGGCCGTCTTCGGCCCCACGCCGTTCAGCGAGCGAAGAAACTCGCGCCCCTCTTCCAGCGGCATCGCGCGAAGGAACGATAGATCCAGCTCCCCGAGCCGCTCGACGATGCTGCTCAGGATCGTCTGGATCCTGGCGGCTTTGATCTCGGCGAGCCCACCGATTCGGATCGCGTCCACGACGTCTCCGACGGGGGCCCCTTGCACGGCGGACCAGTCTCCGCCGAAGCGCAGGACTAGACTCGCATACGCGCGGTCAGAGTTGATGTCGGCGGTGTTCTGGGACAGGATGGTCTGCACGAGCTCCGAGAGCGGGTCCTGCAGCGGTCGCGGCGCGGCTGGCCCGTAGAAGTCCCGCAGCGTGTCGTGTACGCGTAGGGCGCGATCTCGAACCCCCGCTTCGGCCGAGAGGGTGCCCTCACCTAACCTCTCCCATTGCGATGGGAGAGGGACCCGTCGGGACTCCATCGGCTGCGGGTCCGCAGCCATTACGGCACGGCGGCTGGGGCTGGTAGGCCGACCGTCGGCGTTGGTGTCTCTTCCGCCGCCACCCCACTTGGAGGAGGCGCTGGAGTGCCAATCGCTGTTGGCACTACGACCGTCCCAGCGGTCGGACTCGGAACGGGCGGCTCCGACACAAGCTTCTCGATATCGCCCACTAGAAGCGTGTTGATGGTATGCAAGTCCACCCTGCCTTCGACCATCGCGTAGTAGGCGGCGTCATTGGGCGTCTTCGACCCGATCAAGATCTTGTTGGTCGTGCCGTCCTTCATTGTTAGCGTCGCCGTGTTGGCAGGCGGCGCTAGCCCGTACTGAGACATGTCATTTCCCTTGTCGGGCACCTTGGCGGAGCTGCGGAGCTTCGCGAGGCGGTTCACGACGCTGCTGACGCGGCTGAGATCGGCCTCGGCGCCCGAGGCGAACTTCCAGCCGAGGGGCTCGGCACGCTCGAACGCGGTTGTCCCGCGGGTCGTTTGGAGATCGATTCGTTGGACGTCGGTATCCTTGACGTCGAGAACGTACACAGTTTGGCTCTCAGCCGGTGCCGGCTGGAACTTCTCGAGCGCGAAGACGCCCCCACCCAGCAGCAGGAACGCCGCGATCATGACGATTGTGGTTCTGGCCATGGGAGCTACGCGGTGCCTTTGGGCGACGTCGCCCGGCCGTCATTATGCTGTGACTGATTCTTTCGAGCGCCCATCATCGCCTCGTCCACCAGACGATGCTCCCGATCCCGAGCAGGATGATTGGGAAGAACACCGCGCTTGAGAGGAACACGAAGTTGCCCTGCGCTGGCGTCAGGAAGATCGAGCGCTGCTGCTCGATTCGCGGCCTCGTCGTGATGAGCTGATCGGTCTGGGTAATCCAGTTGAGCGAGTTCAGGATGAAGTCGCGGTTGCCGACCGGGAGCTTGAGCAAGCCGTTGACGCCCATCTCCGCGCTGCCGATCACCACCGCGCGGTTCTTCACCCGCTTGTTTGGGTCCTCGAATCCTGGCGGTGGCTGTTCCGCGGGCGGATTCTCCACTTGCTCGACCGCGACGGCAAGGGTAAGCGGCCCCTTCTTGTCCTCGCCTTCGTCGAAGCGAATCCGAGAGGCGTCCGTCTCCAGCCAGGAGCGATCGCCCGAGGTGATCGCGAGGCCGCTGACGTCAACGCCACGCTTGATGAAGTTCGGGATGTCGATGCTGGTCGAGAAAGGCATCAGCGTCGCCTTGCCCTTGAAGTCCTTCACGATGGCGTGCAGGCCATACCGCTCGATGTCGATAACTGTCGGGTCAGGCATCATGGAGCTCACCGGGTCAACCACGAAACCGTTCCCGATGGTGAGATCCCATCGCTTGATGACTTCTCCGGCGTTCGACTCCGTCTGCAGCGGATCAACCAGGAGCAACAGCCGCCCGTTTCCATCGAGGTAATCGCTGATTGCTGTGAGCTCCTGTGGCAGGAATGGGCTGGCCGGAGCCGCGATGATGAGCGCCTTCGCGTCGTCTGGCACCCGGCCCGTCGCCAGCAGGTTCACATCCTCCATGACGTAGTTGTCCTGTTGAATCTGCGTCTTGAGGTCCGAGTAGCCCTGGTCATCGAACTTCGTCTGATCGCGCTCGCCGTGCCCCAAGACGTAGTAGACCTTCAACGGAACCGGGTTCACGAGCTTCAAGAGCGCAGTCGTAATGTGCGCCTCGTCCGTCGTGATCGTGTCCTGCTTCGGGTCTGACATCGATGGACGATCGGCCCATCGAAAACGGATCGTCCCGTCCACATTCACGCCCTGCGTGCGCGGGAGCGCCGGGTTCGCGTTGAAGTCCACGAGCGTCCAGGTCAGCTTCCCGTTCGAGCGCGCCGCGTACTCTTTCAAGAGGTCCTGAGCCTTCTGCGCGTCAGGTAGGCCGCTGGAAAAGTACGCCGTGCCACTCACGGGTGAGGGCAGGTCGTTGAGGAGCTTTAGGCTTGCTTCAGACAAGGAAAAGTCGCGTTGGGCTGTGAGGTCCCAACGCGAGTGGAACCGATTCGCCAGCACGTTCACGAGCGCCAGAATGCCGACGAAGGCCACGCACAGCACGACCGCATTGGTGCCGTACGTCGATTCGCGGCTGGTGACGTTGCCCCAGGCCTTGGCCGGGTCGATGGCGACGAACATGCCGAAGAACAAGAACGCGACGGCCAAAGCAAGGCGCGCCGGGACGCTGAACTCGCCCGCGACCAGCGAAGATCCGCCGGCGACGAGGAGAGCGATGCCGGCTCCCGCGGCGAATGGACCACGCGCGCGGTCGAGCACGGTTTGGCGTTTCATACTGCTCTGAGGAATCACGGTGTATCTCCTTTGGAGGCCAGTCCTAATTCATCAGCCCGACGGTGCCCTTATCGCCACCGTCGGGCTGACACGATCTGCGTCGTGATGAAGAGACAAGCCAGAACAACGGTCAGGAAGAAGACGACGTCTTTGGTGTCGATCACGCCCCGCGGCATGTCTTCGAAGCGCCTCGTTATGCTCATGTACTGGGCGACCTGTCCGACGATTCCCGTGAACTGTCGTGACAACGAATCGAGCAGGAACAGCAGCAACAGTATGACGAGCGTGACCGCAGCGGCGATGATCTGATTCTGTGTCAGCGATGAGGCCATGAGACCGATCGAAAGAAACGCCATTCCCTGCAGCAACACGCCCAGATAGCCACCCACCATGGGACCCCTGTCGGGGCTGCCGAAGATCTGCAGGAGGAACGGAAAATAGAACGTCATCACAAGCATGAAGACGAGGAAGACCACGGAACCGAGGTATTTGCCGATCACTAGCTCCACTTCCCGCAGAGGCTGGGTCAGCATGAGCTCGAGCGTCCCAGATCGCGCTTCCTCCGCGATCAAACGCATAGTCAGCAGCGGCGCGGCGAAGAGGAAGGTCACGCTGACGTTGTTGAGCACTGGCCGCAGGTCGGCCTGGCGGCTCTGCGGGATGATGATGCCGAATAGGAAACCCCAGATGCAGATCATGAACGCTGTCACGACCCATGCGACAGGAGAGACGAAGTAGGAGCGGACCTCCCGCTCGGCCACGGCAAGAATATTTCGAATCACGGGGCGTCAAACTCCATGGAGCAAAAAGGTTCGTGTGGGAGCAAGTCTAGGTGCCCGGCTCGGCCGTCACCAACTGGACGAAGACTTCCTCGAGGCTGATCGACGCAGGTTTCAGCGATCGGAGGCCCCAACCTCGCTGGACGACGGTCGAGGCGATGTGCTCGCGAATGTCACTTCCCGCTTCACAATCTACAGCGAAGAGATGACTCTCGGATCCATTGCCTCGGCCGCTGACCGAGATGACCTGCGGGATCGCCTGGATCGCTGCATGAATCGCTTCGGCGGGCCCGCGCACCTCGATTTCGAGCGAATCCGAACCACGCATGCGGCGCTGCAGGTTTTCCGGGGTGTCGATCGCAGCGACCTTTCCGCGATTGATGATGATCACCCGCTGGCACGTCACGGACACCTCGGGGAGAATGTGCGTGCTCAGGATCACCGTGTGGTCGCCTGCTAGGTTGCGGATGACTTGGCGGGTTTCCACGATCTGGCGTGGATCTAGTCCGACCGTAGGCTCGTCGAGGATCAAGACTTCGGGGTCTGCGAGAAGCGCCTGGGCGAGACCCACGCGCTGGCGGTAGCCCTTGGAGAGCTTGCCGATCAGCCGATTGAGAACGTCGCCGATCTTGCACTTCTCCGCGACGTCATCGATCCGCGCACGGCGCGTCTTGCCGTCCAAGCCACGGATCTTCCCCATGAAGTTCAAGTACGCCTTGGGGGTCATCTCGGGATAGAGCGGAACAGTCTCGGGAAGGTAGCCGATGTGACGACGGGCCTCGAGCGATTCCTTAAAAACGTCGTGCCCGGCCACCGTTGCGCGGCCGTTCGTAGGGGGCATGTAGCCGGTCAAGATCCGCATCGTTGTGGTCTTGCCGGCGCCGTTAGGGCCTAGAAAGCCAAGGATTTCACCCTTTGGGACATCAAATGAGATGTCGTCAACGGCTGGGATTCGTCCGTAGTATTTCGTTAAGTGTTCGACGGTTATCAACTTGACCTCGTGGGATTATATCAAGCGGTCATGGATAGCGAGCGAAGTACGCTCGCATGATATCTATGGCGAGCGGTAGCGCGTCAGTCGGGCCGCCGCCATGTTCGACGAAAACAGTCACTGACACGCGAGGGTCTTCGGCCGGCGCATAAGCGGTAAACCAACCGTGCGTCGGGCCAATCGCGCTTCCGTCCTTTGGAGCCGCGTATTCGGCCGTGCCGGTCTTTCCGGCGACTCTGATGCCAAGGTTGTTATAGGGACGCGCCTGGGGCGTCTCCATGACGGCCATCATGCCATCTTTCATTGCCGCTAGGGTCTCGGGTTTCAGCGCGACCTTTCGGGTGATCTCAGCCCCGACCTCGCGAACCACGCGGCCATCGGAATCAACGATCGAACGAACGACGTGCGGCCGATAGAAGGTGCCCCCTGTCGCGAGGGCGTTTGTTAGGCTCGCGACCTGGACCGGCGTGGCGAGCACAGCACCCTGTCCGATGGACATGTGGTACGTGTCGCCAGGAACCCACTCGTCGCCGAGCGCGGCTTGCTTCCAGGCAGGAGACGGAACGCGGCCGATCGCTTCCGAGGGGAGATCGATCCCGGTGGGCTGTCCATATCCCACCATCCTCGCGTAGCGCCCAAGGCGTTCCACCTTGAGGCCGTCGATGGGTCCGAACCCGCCGCCCAGTGTGTAGAAGTAGACGTTGCACGACTGTGCCAGCCCCTGCACGAAGTCGAGCACGCCCATGATTCCCCAGTCTGGGAGGAAGGTCGAAAGTGATGGGTTGTACGGATTCGGGATCCTAAGACCGCCGTTGCAATCGATGCGCGTATTGCGATTCGCGACGCCCTCTTCGAGCGCCCCAATTCCCGTCACGAGCTTGAACGTCGACCCGGGCGGATATTGGCCGGCCAAGGCCCGGTCGAAGAGCGGCAGCTTCGGATCGGCGAGGAGGCCGCTGATCTCCGCATCCTGATTGGGAAGCGCGAACACGTTGTCGTCGTAGGATGGGACGGACACGAGCGACAGGACCTCGCCATTGCGGGGGTCCATGACCACCGCGACTCCCGATCCGATGGTCTCGAGCCTGCTGTTCAGCGCCTCGTAGGCGGTGCGCTGCAGCTCCCCGTCGAGGCTAAGAACCAACCGTCGGCCCGACTCGGGCGGCTGCTCGTCGAGCTGCCGAACAGGGCGGCCGGCTACGTCCACCTCGACCACACGACCCCCGGGCCGTCCGTGCAGCTCGGATTCGTAGACTTGCTCTACGCCAGTCGTGCCCACGCGCTCCGAAGGGTCGTACCCCTCTAGCTTGTATCGGTGGGTGTACTCCTCTGGACGTGGCAGCGCCATGTAGCCCAAGACGTGGGCGAAGGTCGGACCGTCCGTGTATTGACGGATCGTGCCGACACGAACGCTAACGCCGGGGAGCTGCCAGCTTCGCTCTTCGAGAGCCAGCGCCACCTCCCTGGGCACGTTTTCCTTGATGGTGACCGGCGCGAACGGTTGCTCACCCCGCGTCTTGAACTTGAGGGCCTGCTCGATCTCCTCAGGAGCAATCCCAAGGACAGCCGCAGTCTGCCGCACGATCTGGCTTCGCCGCGCGACCGGCACGTCGGCCTCAGTGATCGTGACCGCGAACATGGGGGCGTTCACGGCCAGGGGAGTGAGATTGCGGTCGTAGATCACGCCACGGAGCGCGGGGATAGTGACAGGGCGAAGGCTATTGTCGTCGGCCGCGGCGCGGTGGACGACGCCCTCAACGATTTGGAGACGCCAGAGCTGGAGCGTAAGAAACGCGAACGCAAAGCACATGAGACCGCGAACGAGCACCGTACGCCGATGTCGCGGTGGGGAATCCGACTGCTGCAGATCAGCGGGGTCGCGGTTCAACGCTCGTGTCCTCTTCCCGATCCAGTCGGCAATTCAACGGCCAATAGTAGCGAATCCGGCGGGCTGATGGGGACCTCGAGACGCATCAGACGTCGCAAGCTGATCAATACGCCACCGCGTTGACGATGGCCGCGAGCGGCTGCCCACCGTCGGAAGTCAGGGTCGCCGATCCGACGAAACCGTCCGGCAGGCCCAGCGTCGTCGGCTGGAAATAGGTTCTCGCGGCGGAGGGATCGATCGTGTCCGACTGCACCACGAGGATCGCGCCGGCTTGACTGCGATACGTGATCACGACGTTCGCCGGTCGCGAGCCGAGATTCTGAACCTGGAGTCCGGAGCTCAGCCCGTCCGAGTTACGAAGCAGAAGTGGCGCATAGATCGTCGGCTGTCCGCTGCCGAGAAGCTGGTAGGTGGACGAGACGTTTCGATCGTAGTTCACCTCGTTCACGAGACCCGAGATCAGTTGTCCATTCTCCACGGAAATCGTGGCCGAGCCGACGAAGCCATTGGGCAGCGCGTCGGTGCTTGGCTGGTAGAACGTCCGCGACGCTCCAGGATTGATCGTGGACCGATCGACCATCGTCTGCCCGACGGGCCCATCGGACCGCCGGTACGTCAGTGTTACTTGAGCTACGTCTCCGCCCAAATTCTGGATCTGAATCCCTGTGTTCCAGACACCATTCGTCGCTCGATTCTTGAAGATGACGGGCGCAACGAGCCCAGTTCCGGCGGGGATCGGGGACGTGTATGCCGCGGCGTTCCCAGAGACGTTTCGTTCGATCACGACCAAGGCAATGGGCTGGCCGCGGGTACTGTTCGCCATCAGGGAACCATCGAAGTTGTCGGGTAGTGCGGCCGACTCAGCCTGGCTGATCCGCCGAGCAGCGGACGGTGGTATTGTCACAACCTCCGTCGTCGAGACCGCCAAACCTGTACCTGAGTAGAGAAGCTGTACGGTCGCCGTTTCGGCGCCGAGGTTCTGGATGAACACGGTAGTGTTCCAGCCATTGCGGTTCTTGAAGATCAGCGGGGCGTATGCAACCTGGGCGCCCGAGGGACGGCCGTCGAATGCGATCGAGTTCGACCCAGGTCGAGTCATCGTCGCGACGGCTACCACGGGACCATCGGCGGAGATCACCGCGGAACCTTCCCACGTTTGGGGAAGGAACTGCGACACGCTGAGGTCGAGCGTCACGGAAGCATAAGCGGGCAGCGTTGCCGTCAAGCTCGCCGGGGAAGAGCCCGCGGGCTCCAGCAAGCGAGCAGTAGCCGAGACGGGCGCACCCGCCGTGTTCATGATGACGATCTGGCTCGTCCATCCGTCGGCGTTCCGCACCAGGACAGGCACGTACACCGTCGTGGCCGGCGAGGGCGTGTTGTACGCCAGAGCGCGCGCTCGCGCGGTGGATGGAGCGCGGCTCTCTGGTATTGGCGGCGGGGCGGCGGGTACTGGCAGCGGCGCGACGGGTGCCGGAGTCGGGAGAGACGGCGGCGGTGCGGCTGGCCGGCCAACCGCGTTGACGGCCTTCGCTGCATTGAGCCGCCCGCCCATCCCGAAATCTGGCAGCGGATCGGAGCTCGCCCTGAGCAGCGCCTTCACCTCTGAGACTCCCAACTCCGGACGCAGTGAAATCATGAGCGCAGCGACTCCAGTCACGTGGGCAGCGGCCATCGACGTTCCGCTCTCCGACCCGTAGTTCGAGTTTCCGTCCCACGTTGTGCTCATGATGCCCGTGCCCGGCGCCGAGACCGTGATCCACTCTCCGTAGTTCGAGAAGAAGGCGCGTCGGTCGTTCTCGTCCGTGGCCGCGACGGAGATGACTGGGTCCGTCGCCGCGGGGAAGGTGGGCGACGAGCTCCCGTCGTTGCCTGCGGCGACCACAAGCAGGACGTTGCGGCTCTCGGCGTACGCCACGGCCTCCGTGAGGACGGGAGAAACCTCAGCGAGCCGCAAGCTGAAGCTCATGTTGACAATGCGGGCGCCGTTGTCGATAGCCCACCGCATGCTCGCCGCCACGGTGCTATCCCTGCCGCGTCCATCGGCCGTCAGCGCTTTGACGGGCATGATTGAAACGCCGGGAGCGATGCCCGCGATGCCAAGGCTATTATTCAGGGACGCAGCGATCGTGCCCGCCACGTGGGTCCCATGACCGCCATCATCCTGCGGAGGCTGATCGGGGTCGAGGAAGTTCCGACCGTCGACGATCCTGCCCTGAAGGTCGGGATGACTGAGGTCGACTCCCGTGTCGACAATTGCCACGATCACCGATGGCGACCCCAGGGTCACGTCCCATGCGGCAAGAGCCTGGATCTTCTGCATTCCCCACTGCTGGGGAAACAGCGGGTCGTTCGAGATTGCCTGCGCACGGCGCACGTAGTTGGCCTGCGCCCACACCACGTGCTCTGGCGACTGGAGGAGAGCATCCACCACGCTCGCCTCGCGGCCGGGCGTCACACGGATCACGGTGACGCTGTGGTCGTCGTACGCCTCCAAGATCGAAGCGCCGAGCTCTCGCAGCAGCGGATGGAAGATCCCATCGCGCCACCGAGCGACTACCTCGCCTGGCTCATGCTCGGGGGTCTCTGCCCAAGGAGCGTCAAAATGTGTCGTCGCCGTGGACGCTGCCGTCATGGGCGCAGCAGGAGCGGCCAGTACGGTAGTGAGCAAGCAAGCCAGGACCAGAAGCCGGATCACGTGCACGGTCGCCTACTTCACATGATTCGCGATGGCCGCGATCGTAATCCCGTTGCTGCTCGTAACAGCAGCGCTCCCGACGAATGCGGATGGCACACCCGGAATCTCTGGGAGGTAGAAGGTGCGCGACGCCCCCGGATCTAGCTGGTCCTGAAGAGTCGACGCCACGGTTCCATCCTGTTGGTAGATGGTAAGCGTCACCATCCCAACCCTGGTGGCGAGATTCTGAACCTGGATGCCGGAGTCCCAGCCAGCGAAGCCCCGATAGACCAGCGGCAAGAACACCGAAGGAGCGCCGGACGTAGGGAGACGGTACGCCATACCCGCGTCGCCATTCGCGCGCACTTGATTCGCAACCCCAGCGAGCTGGCCGCCACCCGCGGTCCGGAACACCCCAGATCCGACGAACCCGTCCGGCAGATCGACGTCGCCTGAATGAATGACGGACGTCGATACGTTCGGGTCGATGCTGCGTTGAGCAACCCAGGACGCCATGGGATCCACGGCGCTTCGAAAGGCGATGGCAACACCCGCCGTGTTGGAGCTCGCGTTCTGGAGCAGCACATCGGTGGTCCAGCTCGTGCTACTTCGGAATACCAATGGCGCATAGGCGGCTGGCCCCGGGCGGCCGGAGACCACGTAACTCATGTCTGCGCCTGAGATGTTCACTTCGTTTACGACGGCCGCGAGGAGCTGCTCGTCCAGGCTCTCGATGACGGCGGATCCCATCCAGCCGTCGGACAGACGGCTATCAGCGGGCTGGTAGAGGGTCGTTGATCCCAAGGCGCCGATGGAAACGGTGGAGTCGGCGATTGGGGCGCTCGTATCGGCGGTGTAGTAGGTCACCCGAGCTCGTGCCGGGGAACCACTCGTGTTCTGAATCCGCAGCCCCGTATCCCACCCGTTGAACGAGCGCATGAGCAGCGGGACGTAGAGGGTGCGGGCGCCAACACCTACACCCTCATACGTGAGCCGGTCTCGCGCCGCGTTGTCGAGATTGACAACGCCGGTCACCGGCCCGTCGGCGTGGATGGCGGCTGAGCCGTTGAACCCCTGCGGGATGCCAGGGAGCTGCGCAGGTTGGTAGGTTGTGGAGGCGAAGGCGGCCAGCGACGACGGAAACGAGTGCACCAGCTTCCCATCGAAGTCGAACAGCTCCACGGTCAGACTTACCGCCTTGGAACTCGTGTTCTGAACTGTGAAGGACGTGAACCACCCACTCACGTTCTTCTGGATCAGCGGAAAGTAGATCGAGTTCGTCGCCAGGTTCGGGGCCAGGTAGCTACCCGCTCCGCTTGGAGTTGCGTTCCACGGCGATGCGTACAACACCGCTCGCGCCGCGTTGATCCGACCCGCACCCGAATCAACGTCGCGTCCAGGTAGGCCGACGTCGTCAGCCGACATTTCTAGGATGGCTCGGATCTGATCCGGCTTCAGTGTTGGGTTGATCGCAATCATCAGCGCCGCGACGCCGGTCACGTGCGCGGCCGCCTGAGCTGTGCTGCTAGCGACGGCGTACGTATCGGTTCCGCCGGGTGCGCGAAAGGTGCTCGCGATGCGCTCTCCCGGAGCGGCCAGGCTAATGTAGCTCCCGAAGTTCGAGGTGGTCAGCCGCTGATCCGAGCGATCCGTTGCACCTACGGCGATCACGTGGGGGTATGCAGCCGGATACGAGGTCTCGGCCACTCCGTTGTTGGCCACGGGCGCAATGACGGTCACACCGCGGCCATAAGCATAGTCGACTGCGCTCGCCAGTACATCGGACGAATCGGGACCTGTGAGCCCGAGGTTAATGATGCTGGCGCCATGGTCGACGGCCCAAACCACGCCGTTCGCCGCGACCACGGGATCCCCCCGCGCCTCGGAATCCAGCACTTTGACCGGCATGATCCGCGCCTGCCACGAGATACCCGCGACGCCTGCCCGATTGTTCGTGTCCGCCGCCGCGATACCCGCTACATGAGTTCCATTTCCATGATCATCATCGGGCAAGGCCGACTCGTTGATGAAGTTGTGGCCGGCGACGAGCTTTCGAGAGAGGTCCGGGTGGGTAAGCGACACACCTGTATCGAGGACGGCGATGATCACCGTCGACGAGCCAGTGCTCAGCTCCCACGCTTCCGTCGCGCGGATCTGGCGAAGGTTCCATTGGTACTGGTCGAAGAGCTCGTCGTTTGGAACGATCGCCGCAATCACTCCCCGCGCAAAAGCCCGGTCCTGATCGAAGTGGCCGGCGCGGGACGCGAAAAGGATCGCCACTACGAGGAGCAGTCGACCTTTCGTAGCCACCCACGAGACTACCCCAGAGTCGCCGCGGGCGGATCTGGGGACAGCGTCGCCGCAGGGTTTGGGGGCTCCCGGTTCTTTACGCTCAGGGTCGGCGAGGCCCGACAGACTACCCGCCCGTTGAGGGCTGGGGCTGGCCCTGCTCCGCCTCGTCGATGAGCATCACAGGGATGCCATCGCGAATGGGATAGCGACGCCCGCACGTGCTGCAAACTATGAATTCGGCTTCGAGATGAACCGGAGTTTTGCAAGCAGGACACGCGAGAATGTCCAGTAGCTCTTGGTCGATCATCGGCTCCTCTGCCAAAATCAGGCGGGGATTTGTCTTTACCCATTCGGTAGTCTGGGCGTATCATAGGCAGGCCAAGAGCCCTTCGGCAAGGGCAAAAACCCCACCTCTCATCCTGTAATCACGATACCGAAGCCTGGGGCACCCGCCGGTATCGTCCCCGCACGGCACAAGGATGTCACACCAGCCTCCCTACTCCGTTTAACCACGTGGGGAGCAGCGGAAAGGAACCCAATCGGCTCCATGACGCAAGTCGACCCCGAAGATATCGCGCAGCGCGCCGTTCAGAGGGATCCAGATGCCTTCGCGCAGATCTACGATGAACACGTGGATGTTGTGTATCGCTCGATCTATTTCAGGGTCGGCGACGTTGGCATTGCGGAAGACCTCACAGCGGATGTGTTCTCGAAGGCGTGGGAGCGAATCGATCGATTTCAGTGGCGGAACGTTCCGGTTCAGCACTGGCTCCTTCGAATCGCAAAGAATATGGTCATCGACCATTGGCGCTCACGACGTCGCGTTACCAGCCCTCTCGATGAGCTGGGCGACGCGCCGAGCGATGACCCCTCACCGGAAGAGCATGTCGCGCTCGGTATCGAGGTGGAGACACTCGGACAAGCGCTAGGACGTCTACCCGACGATCAGCGGGACGTACTCGTACTACGGTTTATCGAGGGGTATTCGCATCGAGATGTGGCGACCGCGCTCGGCAAGAGCGTCGTGGCGGTGCGCCAGATTCAGGTACGAGGGCTTAGAGCCCTACAGAATCTCTTGAATGAAGACGGGACGGCGAAAAGTGTCAGGGCTGGCGCGAAAAACACTCGAACAACTTCTCTCAGGGACCGGGCGGCTACCGAAGAGGCAGCAACCTGACCCTATGGTGGACGCAGACAGCGCAGACCTCTTCATTCTGGCGCAGCGTCTGCAGCACCTCCGCGGCGTCAAGGCTCCGGCGCGACTACGTGCGCGCACGTTGGGCGAGCTGCAACGATCGCCGTCGTCGCTTCGCGTTGTGCGCCTTGCCGATGCCCGACGCGAACGAGAGTCCTGGGTAACGCTCGCCAGCCGCGCAGTGGCTGCCGCCGGGTTCGTGGTCTTTGTTGGCTACGGCACCATCGCCGCGTCCGCGGCGTCTCTTCCCAACAGCCCGTTCTACTCATTCAAGTTGTTCGTCGAGGACGTACGAGTTGCCGTTGCAGACGCCAATGCTCGTCCGCAGATTCTTGTGGAGCAGGCGGACCAGCGGCTCGCTGAAACGCAGAAGCTGATCGAGGTCGGCCAACTTGTCCAGGCCGAAAACACCGTCAATGCCGCGGAGCACAAGCTCGAGACTGCACGTGCCACGGTGGCCCAGTCGGCCCATCCGCAACAGGTCCGCGAGGCAATCGATGACGCAACGGTTCGGACGGCATCAATAGCAGCAGCCATTCGTCCCCCAGAGATGAGCCAGACCGATCGCATCGGCGGCTCGCTCGCTCCCTTCGTCGTTCCACAGTCAGCAGCGCCGGCCCCAGCCCTCCCAGTCCCGGATGTGTCTCCACGCGTCGACAGCAGCGGGAGCCTCAGCGTGCAGGCGCCGTCCGGGGCGAGTCAGGTCATCACCGTTCCCAGCACTGATCTCGCCGTTGGCGCCACCGCATTGCCAACGGCTACGTCGGGTGCGGGAACAGGCGCTCCGACCGGGATTTTCACACTCGTGGAGACCAACACGGGGTCACCACAGCCCAACTCGGCGTCCGTGCCGAGCGCAACGCCGACCCGAACACCTGCTGCGCCCGCTGCCACGGCAACCCGTATCCCACCCGCGGCCACGCCTACGGCCGGTCAGCCGACGGGCGTCGGGGCTCCCGCCGGGACAGGGTTCACGGTGATCCCGCAGGGTTCACGGTGATCCCGCGGTGATTCGACCGGGCTGAAGCGCGTGCGAGAACTCGACACGAGCCCTCACTCCTGATACCCTGTAGCACGTCTCTTAGGAGGGACTGTGCCTCTACCATTTCGGCGGGCTGATCCGCGGCGTGTCCAACTCGAGGACATGCGCCGCCAGATCACAGATATCGAAAACGAGCTCGAGCTGCTTCAAAATGCAGGCGAGAGCGGTCAAGGGTCCGAATCCGAGGGCGACATCTACCAATCGGTCGCGCGGCTTCGCGAGACCATGGTTCGACGCGACCTTGGCACAAAGCGCAAGCAGCTCGAGGACTTGCGCCAGCGCGAGGCGGCCCTCGCACGCCAGCTCAAGGTCCCGCCGCTAGAGCCGCCGCAGGCGAAGGCTGCGCCGCCCGAGCCGCAGTTCCAAAGCGCAAACGGACTGGCTCCCGCACCGGCGGCAGCCGCCCCGAGCGAGCCAGTCGCCGCGGCGCCAGCACCCACGCCGAGTATCGAACCGGCAGCTCCAACGCCGCCTGCTCCAGTTATAGAGCCCGTGGCGCCAGTGTCCCCACCCGCCGTGCGTGAGGCAGTTGCTGACATCACGCCCACTCCCGTCAGCGAACCTGTCGTCGCAACGCCTGCGGCGCCCGTCAGCGAGCTCGAGATCGAAGCCCCGCCGCCCGCGCCCGTCGAACCCGTCGCGGCCACGGAAACGGCCCCGGCCATAGAGGCCACCGCGCCTGTCGTGCCGGCCGCCGCACCCGAGGTGGCTGCTCCGCCACCGGCCGCGCCGCCGGTAGCACAGACGGCACCGGCGGCTCCACCGCGGCCTCAGCCGCCTCGCGCGCCGGTGCCCAAGCTTCCATCGCAGCCCAATCTTCCGTCGCAGATCGAGAAACCAAAGCCTGAGCGGCATTTCAAGCGAGCGGGTGTAAACGTCTTCAACCTGGTCCTGTCGATCGTCGCCATCATTCTCATGCTGGCGTTGGGGATCGTGCTGAGCGGACTCTTGGAGATCGACCCCAACAGGGATTACGGCGTCCTTTCGAACGTCGCCCGCTTCCTTCAGCGAGGAATCCTCGACAGCGTGCGCTCTTCAGGCTGAATCGGTAACGACGACGCGGTTCCGCGACTGTCGGGTCGAGCTACGCCTCGAGCTTGACGAACAGCGGAGTTGGCTCAGGCAGTGCTGTGCCTGGCGTTAGCCGTTCGATGCGCCAGCCGTGCGCAGCGAGCTTGTCCTCATAGCCGAGTAGCTGGTGCAGCCGCTCAGAGGTGAAGGGCAAGAAAGGGGACATCAGGACTTTGAGGGCGTTGATGAGGGTCAACAGCCCGTACATCGTTGCAGCAGTCGCCTCTCGGTCCTCGCGGATTTGACGCCAGGGCGCACGCTCATCGAGCAGTCGGTTCCCGTACTGTGCGAGCGCCATCGTCTCACGCAGCGCCTCTTTGAAGTGACACGCCGACAGCAGTTCGTGCACGCGATCGAGCGTTTCCTGGGCGCGCGCTTCGGCGATCTCAGTGACCTCGAGGCTGGTTTCGGGGACCTTCTTGTCGAAGTTGCGCCCTGTAAACGTCAGCGTCCGGTGGACCAGGTTCCCCCAGGTTGCCACGAGCTCATCATTGTTGCGACGGAGGAACTCTTCCCAAGTGAAGTCCGCGTCCCGGCCTTCGGGCATATTCGCGGCCAGCATGTAGCGAAGCGGGTCGGGGTCGTAGCGCTGGAGGAACTCCGGCACCCAGATGGCCCAATTGCGGCTGGTTGATACCTTGCGGTTATCCAGCGTGAGATACTCGTTGGCGGGCACGTCGTACGGCAGGTTCAGTCCACCGTAGCCAAGAATCTCGGCCGGCCAGATCACGGTGTGGAAGAAGACGTTGTCTTTACCGATGAAGTAGTAGGTGTGGTTGTCGCCTGTCCACCACTGTTTCCAGAGCTCGGGGTCGCCCTCCGCCTTGGCCCACTCGATGCTCGCCGATAGGTAGCCGATGCAGGCCTCAAACCACACGTAGATCCGCTTGTCCTCGTACCCCGGCACCGGGATGGAGACACCCCAGTCGATGTCTCGCGTGATGGGACGCGGCTGCAATCCACCTTCGAGGAACGACCGCGTCGCGTTGAGCACGGTAGGCCGCCAGTGGTGCTGTTGGGCCACCCACTCCTTGAGCTCCTGCTCGAAATGCGGGAGCTGCAGAAAGAAGTGGGTGGTCTCTCGAACCTCGGGTTGATTGCCGCAGAACCGGCACCGTGGATTCACGAGATCGACACCGTTCAGCGGGCGGCCGCAGTTGTCGCACTGGTCGCCACGGGCGCCCTCGAAGCCGCAGTGAGGGCATTTGCCTTCAACGTATCGGTCCGGCAGGTACCGACGGTCGTGCGCACAGTAGAGCGCCTGCATCGTATCCACGGTGATGTGGCCGTCGTTGTACATCCGAAGGAACAGCTCGTGGACGACCGCCGCGTGATTCTCCGTCCCCGTGCGGGTGAACAGGTCGAAGCTGATACCGAGCTGCTCCCAGCTCCGGAGGAACTCCGCGTGGTAGTGGTCTGTGATCTCTTTCGGGGGGCGGCCCTCGGTGTCTGCACGTACGGTGATAGGCGTCCCATGTTCATCCGAACCGGACACCATCAAGACGTCGTTCCCGATCAGCCTCTGAAAGCGCGCAAAGATGTCGGCTGGCAAGTAGGCGCCAGCGATCTGGCCAACATGTAACGATCCGTTCGCATATGGCCAGGCGACACAGACCAGGACCTTATCGGCCACAAATCCTCCGGGGAACAAGCGTAATGTGTCAGGGGGGAGACGTCGAAAGCGAGTCCCGAGACTTCAACGAGTAGGAGCTACGCGTATCTGCCGACGAGATTGTTCCAGCGAATGACCAGTAGTTCCCGCAACATCGCAATTGTATCATGGAGCGGACGAACCCGACTTGACGGGTCGTACCGCCAGGTCACCGGAACCTCGCTGATACGATACCCCCGGCGGCGCGCGAGGAAGAGCACCTCGACGTCGAAGGCCCAGCCGTCGATGACCTGATGACTGAAGAGGTCGAGTGCCGCTTCTCGCGTGAACGCCTTGAAGCCGCATTGCGTGTCGCTGATCCTCGGGACCGCGAGGACCCCGACGAGTGAGTTGAAGACGCGCCCCATCACGTGTCGCCGCCATGGCTCGCCGATGCGAAGAGCGCCCGGCATTTCACGCGACGCAATGGCAACGTCCGCTCCCGCCTCGATGGCAGCGCAAAGTCTCGAAACGTCCTCGACTGGCATCGAGAAATCCGCGTCGCAGAAGACGACAACCCGACCGCGGCTCGCAAGCACGCCGCTTCGAACGGCGCTGCCCTTCCCGCGGATTCCCAAGTGCATGGCACGGAACCGGTCATCCTCCGCGGCCGCTTCGTCCACGATCAGCGGCGTTCGATCAGTACTCGCGTTCTCGACGATCAAGACTTCCGAGGCGACCTGTTGAGCGTCGAGATAGCACTTGAGCTGGCGGATGGCTGCAGGCAGGCGCTGCTCCTCGTTTAGCGCTGGAACGACGATCGATAGAGCGACCGCTCCTGTGTTTGGGTCACTTGCCATCATTACGTCAACAAATCGTCGAGGTAGCTTTCTGGCACCCGGCGCCGCGACCCGAGTGCCCGGCGGTCTTGGATCAAGCCGAACGCGCTCATCAAGCCGGCGATCTGTCCGCGCAGACGCGCTCGGGCCGACGGCTGGCGCGCATGTCTCAAGGCATCCGCGGCGATGCGAAGCTGAGCCACGGCAAATGCAGGCCACTGGCGACGCCAGGATGCCCCAGACACGTCGCGCGCGAGCAGCCACACAAAGTTGCGCCCGCACAGGTATGCTGACATCGCGCCCGCCGCGCTCGCACCCAACCGATGACGCACGACCGCGCGGGGCGCGTAGATGCAGGTGAAGCCGCTCATCTGCGCGCGAAATGCCAGATCCACATCCTCGCAGTACATGAAGAACCGCTCGTCGAAGCCTCCAACGGACTCGATCAATTCACGGCGGTAGGCGACGGCTCCGCCGCAGCCGCCGAAGACGGGCGCTTCGTCGTCGTATTGTCCGTCATCGATCTCCCAGACGCCACGACTGTCTGGCGTTCCATCCCGTCGGAACACATCGCCCGCCGAGTGGATCTGCCCCGAGGAGCCTTGCAGGAGGATTTTTGAAGCCGCTGAGCCAGCCTCGGGATGGCGCCGGAGCGCCGCGACGAGCTCCGCGACCCAATCAGGCTCTGCAATCGCGTCGTTGTTGAGCAGCGCGAGGATATCGCCAGTGGCGGCCCGCATTCCCGCGTTGGCTGCGCTGGCAAAGCCGCGGTTCTTCGCGAGGCGAACGAGGCGAACTTTGGGGTACTCCGACGCCACGAGCCCGGCTGATTCGTCCGTCGACCCATCATCGACTAGGATCGGCTCGATTGGCGCATACGTCTGAGCATGGACCGAGTCGAGACACTCGCGGAGGAGCTCGCAACCATTCCAATTCGGCACGACCACAGAAACGAGCGGCGTATCTGCGCCTGGTGGGCTTTCGACCAAGCCTAATTTCCGCCCCGGCCAGCCCGGACGACCGCAGCGTATACCTCACCGATGGGCAAAGCTCGTTCCCGTGCGACCCGTGCGCACTCCTCGTACTCGGGGCACACGACCTCTCGCCCGTCAATGGATTTGATCTTCACCTGCATGGGACCGAGCTCCGTATCGATCCGCTCGACGCGTCTCGCGCATATGAGACGCTGTGACGTCTGGATCCGGACGCCGAGCGAGGTCGTCTCCCGAAGCACGATTCCGGCCAACATTTCGGCGTGCGATGGAGCCCCAAGGACTGTGAGCATCACCCCGGGCCGATTCTTTTTCATCTGCACCGGCGTGAAGAACACGTCCAGCGCTCCTGCCTCCATCAAGCGCTCCATTGCGTAGCCAGCCTGTTCCGGCGTCCCGTCGTCGAGGTTCGTCTCGATGACGACCACCTCGTCTTGGTTGAGACCAGCTTGGCTCGACTCGCCGGTCCAAACGCGCAACACGTTCGGCCAGGGCAGCGTGCGCGTCCCGACGCCAACGCCGATGCGGTCGAGAACCATTCGCGGCTGCGTGAATTCGCCCAGCGTCGTTAGAATCGCGGCGCCAGTGGGCGTCACGAGCTCGAGCTCGGTATCCACGGGCCGGGTTGGCGCGTGAGCGTCTGCCAGCAGCGCCAGGGTGGCTGGGGCGGGCAGCGGGAGCAGACCGTGCGCCGACCTAACGCTCCCCTGTCCCAGCGGAAGACTCGAGACGTGTACGCTTTCGATTCCGAGCAGCTCGACACCGATGCAAGCGCCCACGATGTCCACGATAGCGTCTACGGCACCCACCTCGTGGAAGTGCACGTCTTCCACGGGCGTCCCATGGATCCTTGCCTCGACGGAGCCCAGGCGCCGGAAGATTGCCGACGCACGGGTCTTCACACCCTCGGCGAGCGTGCTTTGGTCGATGATCCGCTCGATATCGGTCAGAGATCGATGGGGCTGAGGGGCTTCGTCAAGAGCTACGTCGACGTGGATGCCCGTCATCCCAGACTTCACGGCGCGTTCGGCGACAATCTGATAGCCGCTCAGACCCAAACGGCTGAGCTCCTGGCGGAGGACATCGACGTCCAGGCCGGCATCGATCAGGGCACCCAGGATCATGTTGCCGCTCGCACCGCTGTAGCAGTCGAAGAAGGCTACGCGGCCCACAACCGCTCCTGGAGCTGTCCGCTATCTGTGGTCATTGCGTCACCCTACGACGCGTCGTACGCGCTCTCACCGCGCCCTGCGCCGCCACGCTGGAGCCACTCTAGCACGTCTCCGGCCAGAAAGAGTGAGCCAGCCACCAACGTGGCGCCGTCCGGCCATTGCCCGGACCATGACACAGCCACGGCGTCCCCGGGGTCCGAAACGATGCGTACGGCAAGGTCGAGGTCCTTGGCGATGGCAGCGATTCGTTCTGGATCGCACGATCGTGGGTGTCGCGATCGCGTTGCGACGACGCAGTCTACGAGGGGAGCTAGCTCGGCCATCGAGGCAGCCACGTCCTTTTCGACCGACATCCCTATGACGAGGGAGATAGGCCGGCCGGGGAGACACTCTCGAACGGTTTCCGCTAGGGCCTTCATCGACGGCGGGTTGTGGGCGCCATCCACCACGGTGAGCGGCTCCGAGACGACAGTCTGGAAGCGACCAGGCCAGCTCACGGAAGCGAGCCCCCGTCTGATGTCGTCTTCCGAGATGCTCCACCCGCGTCCGTTCAGGGCGAGCGCTCCGGCTACCGCGACCGCGGCGTTGTCACGCTGACAACGGCCCAGCAGCGGTGTCTCGAGGCAGTCTAGGCAACCGAACACACCACCCAAGTGGAAGCGGCCGCCACCATCCGCTGAGGTGGCCCAGCGGAATTCGCGGCCGAGCTCTAAGAGGCGGGCCCCCACGTCCTGCGCGACCTCTCTAATGACATCCTGCGCTTCTGGTTGCTGCGCAGACACTGCCACGTCGATCCCCGATCGCATCACGCCAGCCTTGTGTCGCGCGATCGCCCCAATCGTGGAGCCGAGTGTCTCGGAGTGGTCCATTCCCACTGGCCCAATTAGTGCGAGGATTGGGTCCAACACGTTCGTGGCGTCGTTTTCTCCCCCGACACCAACCTCCACCACGGCTATCTCGACGCGCTCTTGCGCAAAGTAGTCGATGGCCAGGGCCGTGCCGACGTCGAATGTCGTGAGAGGGCCGAGATCATCTACCCGCCGTTCAATGGCCGCCAGGGACGGGCGGAGCCGTTCGAGCGTGCTGACGAACGCACTCTCCGAGATGTGGTCCCCGTTCGCCCAGATGCGCTCTCGGTGTGAGTAGAGGTGGGGCTGCGTGTACCGCCCGACGCGAAAGCCCGCGGCCTCGAGGATCGAGGTCAGAAGGGCCGCCATAGATCCCTTCCCCTTGGTCCCAGCGACCAGCACGGTCTGAAAATTCGCGTGCGGACTGCCGGCCAGGCCGAGCAGCGTGCGCATACGCTGAAGCTTCCGCGTCTGGCCGAGCCGAATCGCCGCAGCCTCACGCGGAGTCTCGGAGTACGCGTAGAGCTCGGCCAGCGAGCACTGGTATGCGCAATCCGCGGACTCCGCATCCGGTGTGGGAAGGCGCCAGGGGATGATTGTTGGTGTGAGCGCGGCTCGAATCAAGCGCGAGCCGCGGCCGGCAGCTCCGTTGCCCCGCTTTGGGCCATCGCAACGGCATTAGCGATTCGCGCAGCGCTCGCGCCGGCCCCAATGCCATTATTCACGTTCACGACGGTGAGGCCGGGAACGCACGTCTGTAGCATCGAGAGGAGCGCAGCCAGCCCATGACCGCCGATACCATATCCCGTGGACGTTGGCAGCCCGATGATGGGAACGTCGACCAGACCGGCGATCACCGACGGCAGCGCCCCGTCCATACCCGCCGCAACGATGATGGCGTGAACCCGTTCTTCCAGCATCCGGTGCAACGGAGAGACGAGACGGTGAAGTCCCGCAACCCCCACGTCGTAGATCATGTGGGTGTCGCAGCCCATCTCTTCGGCAATGAGTTGTGCCTCCTCGGCATAAGGCGCGTCTGACGTTCCTGCCGTGATGATGCCGACGCGACCACCAGTTCTGTGAGGAATGGAGTCCGGACGGCGCACGATCGCCATGCGGGCCCGGGGGTACTCCTCGACCCGCCAGTCGGCGAAGTACTCGCGCATCTCGCGTGCCATGGCTGGCCGAACTCGGCTCAGGATCGCCCGCCCATTTGCGTCGACGAACTGCTGGATGATGGCCAAAACGGTTGCCGGCTCCTTGCCAGCGACCTGGATGACCTCTGGGACTCCGGTTCGTTCTTCCCGATGCAGGTCGAGGTGCACCGGATGCGGGGTGCCTACGTGGTTGTTGGTTGCTTCTAGGACTTCTCGGAGCTCTCGCATGGGGTCGCGCACGGCTCCCTCCAGCGTGCAGATATATCGATTATACGGACCGCTCCCGCGCTCAGATCAGCTCAGACCGTAGATATTGGGTGTACGGTGAAAATCTGGGCAGTGCCTTTTTCGTCGTCCCAGCTCCACGGCTCTTCCCAAAACTTGCCACCGGAGTATCGTCCGACCACCGTGCGCCAAAATGCTTGCGCCGGGAGGTTCCATTCGGGCTCCGGGATCCACCACTCACCGGGGAAGTGGCCAAAGATGAGTCCAGCGGCCGCCTGGCCGACCCCCTTGCGGCGATGGTTCGGCAGCACGAAGTACTCCGCGATCAGGTGCCCGTCGTCGCCCGCGTCGAAAAGGCGACGCTCCGCGACCAATGCAAATCCGGCTAAGGCGCCATCCAGGCGGATCAGGAAGGCATAGCATCCTTCCGTGTTCCAAAAGGCGTCGAGGCTCCCGTAAC
>Ga0080064_1001095_pt1 | contig 60062 bp, 54 predicted proteins | sample Subgrocontami54m_FD_69260 | JGI IMG/M metagenome (GOLD analysis project Ga0080064, IMG submission 69260) | Subsurface groundwater microbial communities from S. Glens Falls, New York, USA - GMW46 contaminated, 5.4 m (SPADES assembly) (version 2) ... | reverse complement strand
GGGGCCGCCCCCCCCCCCCCCGCCCCCACCACCCCCCCCGCGGCCGCGGGGGGGCGGAGCCAAGCCTCGCCCCTACCGAACTGCCGCCCCACCACCTCAATCGCGATGCGGACAACAAGCAACCTCCAGCAGATGCGTGGCCCGAGGCGTCAGCGTTCACTGAGGGCCTTCTCGGCGGTCCACGGCTCACCTAGCTGGCTTGGGATGTGGGACCAGCGGCCGGAGAGGCGGACGACGCCGTAGCGCTCCTCGTGCTGGCCTGGCTCCACGTTCAGCTCGTACATGCGGTCGTGGTAGTCGTAGGCATACGTGCAGCTCTCGTCGTAGAGCGATGCGGACACCCAGTACTGGCCGGGGAGCAATGGCAGCTCGTCGAGCGCGAAGCTGACAATGCCGCTTCCCGCGATCGCCGAAATCGTAAGCTGGCCAAAGCGTGAATTGGGGCCGGTCACGTGCACGCCCCCGGCCGTTGCGATCGCGAGCCCAAAGACGGGACGCTCGATGCGCTGCGGCGCGTCGTAGCGGACCCTGATCTCCATCGGGTCGCCGCTGCGCACGATCGTGGCGTCGCCGCGACCCGGCATGCCAAACGTCACGCCGAGAATCGCGGCGCCACCATGGCCCCAGCGCGCGGCGTGCGGCAGCGTGCCTGCCAGGGGCGCCGAGTCATCCGGCGACGCGGCCGCCGGGTCGCCGTGGCTGGCCGCTCGGTACTCGCGGGCGACAGTCAGCGGGTCGCCTCGCGCTCGGACCCTGCCACCGTCAAGCCAGATCACCTCCGTACAGACCTGGCAGACGGCGTCAAGATCGTGGCTTACGAGCAGCAGCGTCTTGCCCGCGCGATGGAGCCGACCGATCGACTCGAGGCAGCGCGCCTGGAACGCCTCATCGCCAACGGCGAGGACCTCGTCCATGAGCAGCACATCCGGGTCGACGTGGATCGCGACGGCAAAGCCGAGGCGCGCGTACATGCCCGACGAATAGTGCTTGACCGGGATGTCGATAAAACGTTCCAGGCCGGCGAAGCGCACGATCGCGTCAAATCTGGACGCCACCTCCTGGCGCGGCAACCCGAGGATCGAGCCGTTTAGAAACACGTTGTCCCGACCCGACAGCTCAGGGTGGAAGCCAGCACCGAGCTCGAGCAGGGCGGAAACCCGCCCGCGAACCGTGATGCGGCCGGACGTCGGCTGCAGGATGCGCGTGGCGAGCTTGAGCAGGGTGCTTTTGCCCGAGCCGTTCGTGCCGATGATGCCAACGGCAGCGCCGGGCTCGGCCGAAAACGAGACGTCCCGCAGCGCCCAGAATTCCTCGCTTGCGCTCCCACGGCGGAACCGGCGCACGAAGAGGTCCTGAAACGAGCGGGCGCGCTCGTGGTAGATCTGGAAGTGCTTCGAGACCCCCTCGAATTGCACCAGCGCGCGGTTCTGCTCCACCCACCCCTCACGTCGGCCGTTAGGCCATGCCGATTATCGCCTGCGCGCCGGGGCCGGACCACCTACCGGGGGCGCAGAAGCGCCCTGCTATACTCGGCTCACGTCCCAGTCACCCGATTTTTCCGGAGTGTTGCGCCGCAAGGCTGCCCGGGGAGGACCGCTATCGTGCGTATCGCCGTCGCGTCCGCCGATCCGATCGAAGTCGAGACACCGCTGCTCGCCGTCACCATCGGCGAGAGCGAGCCGCCGACGGGGATGGTTGCCCGCGTGGATGAAGCGCTTGGCGGCGCGTTGCGGCGCCTCATCGCTTCCGGGGAGATCTCGGGCAAGCGCAATGCGGTTACGGTGCTCCATACGACGCTCATGGCGGGCGACACGCCGCGTCTCCGCTCCGCCCGCCTCATGATCATCGGCCGTGGGAGACAAAGCGGCCTCAGCCTCGAGACGGCACGAACCGTCGGAGCCGTGGCGGCGAAGCAGGCACGTGACTTGAAGGTCAACACCTTCGCGCTTATTGCGGACGGACTCGCGGGAAACGATGTCTCGCCCCACTCGTTCGGTCAGGCGCTCGCCGAGGGCATGCACCTCGGCCTCTACCGTTACGACCACTTCAAGAGCGATCAGAACGGCGAAACCCCGCGAGAGATCGACGATGCAACTGTCCTGGCCGCGGACGCAGCGGAGCTTGGGGAGCTCAGCGCTGGCGTATCCGATGGCGAGCAACTTGCCGGCGCCACGGCTATCGCCCGCGATCTCGCGACCGGCCCGGCTAATCTGGTGACAGCCACATACCTCGGGGAGCGCGCCAGCGCCATCGCACGCGAACACGGTCTTGCCGCTCAGATTTTCGGCAAGCAAGAGCTGGAGGATATGGGTTGCGGGGGCATCCTGGCCGTGAACCAGGGGAGTGCCGAGCCGCCGGTCATGGGCGCTCTCCGCTACGACTGCGGGCACCCGGGTGCCAAGACGCTCGCCGTGGTCGGCAAGGGAATCACGTTCGATACGGGCGGCATCTCGATCAAGCCGGCCGAGAACATGCACTTCATGCGGCATGACAAGTCAGGCGCGTGCGCGGTGATCGGTTTCATGCAGGCGGCCGCAACCCTCCAACTGCCGGTGAACGTCCTCGGCGTGTTTGGCGCCACGGACAACATGCCGAGCGGCAGCGCCTACCGTCCCGGCGACGTCATCAAGTCCTATTCGGGCAAGTACATGGAGATCCTCAACACGGATGCCGAAGGGCGCGTGGTGCTGGCCGACGCGCTCGCTTTCGCCGCTGAGCAGCGCCCCGATGCGATCGTCGACCTCGCAACCTTGACGGGTGCCTGCGTCATGGCGCTCGGCCACGTCTGCAGCGGACTCTTCAGCAACGACGACGATCTCTCCCGTGCGCTTACCGCCGCGGGAGAGGCATCCGGCGAACGGGTCTGGCGGATGCCGCTCTGGGATGAGTACCACGAGCAGATCAAGGCTCCCCTCGGCGACATCAAGAACACCGGCGGCCGGCCGGCCGGCGCCATCACCGCAGCATGGTTCCTGGCGAATTTCGTGGGCGAGGTACCCTGGGCCCACCTGGACATCGCGGGCACGGCGTGGGTCGAGGGTTCATGGGCGGTCACGCCGCCGTACGTCCAGAAGGACCTCGCAACGGGGGTCGGCGTCCGATTGCTCGCCTATTTCGCGCGCTCGTGGGCGCAGGCGCCCGACCGTGCCACCCCCGACCTGGCCGGGACACGGCGCCCGGCCTGATCCGGCCGCTTCAGCGTGGATTCGAACGCGCTCAGCGCCCCCCCACCAGCTCGAGCCCTGCGTCGCGTCGCGAAGAATGCGGCCGCGCCGATGGCCGCATCCATCGCCAACAAGGCGATGGACATCGCCTTTGCGATTGTCATGCTGCGCGAGTTGGGTCCGACGGATGCAGGGCGCTTTACCTGGGCAGTTCTCATCGTCGGCTACTTCAACATCCTGATCAATTTCGGGCTTGGCATTCTGATCACGCGCGAGGTGGCACGGGACCCGCAAGCTGGTGATCGCTTCCTCGGTGCTGCGCTCGCCGCGCGCTTTTCGCTCTGGCTCGCTTCGCTCGGTCTCGCCCTGGCATTGGCCGGCCCTCTGGCAGGTCCGCTCGAACTCACGCCGGCGATGGGATTGACGCTGGTCTTGCTCGTCCTCGGCGTAGGCCTCTCGGAGATGGCGGGCCTGCTCTCGGCCCTCTTCAACGCCCGCGAGCGCATGGAATTTCCGGCTGGGGTTACCGTCTTCACGACGGCAGTCAAGGTAAGCCTCGGAACCGCGGCGCTCCTGTTGGGCTACGGAATCGTCGGCCTTGCGGTGGCATCGATCATCACCAACGTGCTGACGGCGACGGTCCTGATCGCGCTCGCCATTCGGGTGCTCGGTCCCGCCCGCCCAGTTCTCGACTTAGGCCTGGGATTTCATCTCGCCCGAGAAGCCTATCCCCTCATGCTCAACAACCTATTGGCGGGCGTCTTTTTCCGCGTGGACGGCGTCTTGCTTCGCGCCACCTGGGGCGATACGGCGCTCGGTTGGTACGGAGCGGCCTACAAAGTGGTCGATGGACTCAACGTGATTCCATCCGGCTTCGTCCTCGCGCTCTTCCCTACTTTCGCACGGGCAGGCGTAGCCGATCCCCAGGCCACCTCTGGAAATGGCACACGTGCAATTCCTCGACCCAGCCTCTATCGCGGTACGGTTATGGCGCTGCGCGTGCTGTTGGCAGCGGCGTTTCCGATCGCCGTCGGGATTACTATCCTGGCCGAGCCGATCATCGGACTATTTGCCGGCCCGAAGTTTCTCCCGCATGGTGCGATCACGCTGCAGCTCCTGATCTGGTTCATTCCATTCAGCTTCACGAACGCCCTGCTTCAGTACGTGCTCATCGCCGCGAATCGCCAGCACACGATCACTGTCGCCTTCATCATCGCGTCAGTGTTCAACATCGTCGGCAACCTGCTGACGCTGCCCCAGTGGGGATACGTTGCCGCGGCGGTCATGACCGTCCTTTCCGAGCTGGTCCTGCTTGGTCCGTTCCTTATCGCGGTGCACGCGCACGTTGGGCCGCTCGCGCTATTGCCGATCGCTTGGCGACCGGCCCTGGGTTCGGCGGTCATGGCTCCGGCCGTTTGGGCAATCGCGGCGATCTCCCCTCTTCTCGCGGTCCCAGTGGGTGTGGCGGTCTACGTCGCCGCGTTATTCGTCCTCCGCGGAGCCACGCTGGCCGAGCTAAACATGCTTCGCGACGCCTGGTCGCGTCAGCCCCAACCCGCGGCCTAGTGGGTCGGCGACGGGTCTGGGGGCCGCGCCGGCGCGATGACGTTGACATCACCATGCCGGCCCAAATAACATTCAGCCACCGTCGGGCGAACCTGCGACGCGTCTCGCCATGCCGGCGGCTTCCCCGCGAATGTTGATGTGGTCGCTTGCGACCGCACCGCGAAGGAGCGAGAGCACGATGGAGCAGGCACGACCGGTCGCTTCCCCCTGGCAGGCAGGCCTTCCCTTCTTTGCCGCCGCGGTGGGTCTCATGGGTCTATACGTCATGGGCCTCGATCAGGGATACCTCCTCAGCCTCGTGCAGGGTAACGCGGCCTTTGACCAGAATCTGGTCCACGAGTTCCTGCACGATGCCCGCCACGCCGCTGGCTTCCCCTGCCACTGAGCGCTGGCGATTCCGGCCTACTCCCAGCAGGCGCTGCCGCGCGTGGACATCGGCGCTCGGTGCAGGCAGCCCCAAAGGCACGCCAGCCGGCGACTCCAGGCCGCCGTCGGGTAATCAGTCCATTTCGTCAATATCGCTGGCCCGCGTCTGCGTGGCCGAGGAGGACGCGATCCATGGCTGAAAACTACCGTGAGCGGCTGCTGAAGCTCGACACGGGAGCGGTTTCAGACGCGATGGACCAGATCGGGCTGAAGGGTGCGACGTTCGGCATCCGCCCCGCGTGGCAGTGCCCGCGTATCGCCGGCCCGGCCGTGACGGTCAAGGCCATCGCCGTCGGCCAGACCCCGCCACCCCAGCACATCAACATCCATGCGATCTCGACCGCGGAGCCGGGCTCCGTGCTCGTCATCGACGATGCTGGGCGGACCGACGTTGCGTGCATGGGCGACCTGCAGTCGCTCGCGGCCAAGCTGCAGGGCATGTCAGGCGCAGTAATCGACGGCGCCTGCCGCGATATCGACGCCGTTCGCGAGATCGGCTTCCCGATGTTCACCCGGGGCGTTGTGCCCATGACTGCCCGGGGGCGGATCCAGCAGGAAGCCTGGAACGTCCTGGTGCAGATCGGGGGCGTTCAGGTGCGTCCTGGCGACTGGATCATCGGAGACGGCAGCGGCGTGGTGGTCATTCCCCAGGAGCGCGCGGAGGAAGTGATCAAGGCGGCCGAGGCAATCGTGGCCCGTGAGGAAGCGATGGCCGATGCTGTGCGTTCCGGTCGAACGATTCTCGACGTAATGACCAACTTCAACTACGAGCACATGCTAGAGAGCAAGGAGTCCTAAGAGCCCAGGGTCGCTGTCCGGGGAACAAGATGACAAGGCCACGTTCCCATAGCCAGATCCAAGCGCTCCAGGGGACTACCGGTCGTTGAGAGAGGGGACGCCCGCGTGCAACCAACGAAGGACGACTTCCGCAACGTTATGGGGCACTTCGCGACGGGTGTGACGGTTATTACGACCGCGCACAACGGCGAGGTGCGGGGCATGACCGCAAATTCGGTGACCTCGGTTTCTCTCGAGCCCCTCTCGGTGCTCGTGTGCGTAAATCGCGAGGCGATTACCCACGGCATCCTTGCTGGCGGTGGCGTATTTTGCGTGAACATTCTGACGGATGATCAAGAACAGCTATCCCGTGGGTGCGCAAAGCCAGACACGATCGAAGCCGGGTTAGATGGCGTTCCCTACCACATCGGCACCAGTGGCGCTCCCGTGCTCGACGAAGCATTGGCCTATCTGGACTGCCGCGTCAGCGCGTCGTTTGAGTTTGGCACGCACACGATTTTCGTCGGGGAGCCGGTGGAGTTGGGGGCGGCGGCCGGCCGACCGCTGATGTTCTACCGCGGGAAGTATGTCAAGCTGCCAGACGGCCTACCCGGCTAGGTCCGCGCGTTCCGGCCCCACATATAGCGTTTGCCGTGAGGCTCCGGGCTGCCGCCGCGTTGCTCGTTCGTGATACCGAACGAGTCGTACTGCTCGAGTGGCATCGGCGCCTCGATCTTCATGAGGCAGCGACCGCTCGGCTCTGGCTCGAAATACCCGCCGGGCATCCGCGTATCCCCCCTGATCAGCCAGAGCTGGTAGCCCCAGTCGCCAGACTGGGGCGGCAGTCCGCTGATGGTCAGCACGCCCTGCTGCCCATGCGCTGGGACATACACCATCCCCTTTGCACCCGGAGCCATCTCCGTCCCTACGACGCTCACGAGGGCCCCGCCGTCCTGGAGGGACTGCTGCATGATCGCGAGCGCTTGCTCGTATTCCTGCATGCGTCCCATTTCATCACGCGCCGCCTTGACCTCACCGTGCAGCTCGGCGTTCTGCATGCCGAACCAACCGGCGATCAGTAGCAGGAGCACCGCGGCGGCGGTCGCCAGGCGCGGCCACACGCTAAGCAAGAATCCGTTCCGCTGAGGCTCGGAACCTATCGCCTCGGAAGCGGGCCCCGGCGCAGTCTTACGATCCCCCAGATTGGCGTCGGAGGTCGGAATATTCAGCACCCGCTGCCGCAACCCGGAAGGTGGCTCAACGGCTGGCAGGCCAAGTACCAGGGCCTCGACCGACGTCGCGAGCGAGTCCATCGTGTCGTGACACAGATTGCAGTCCGCCATATGAGCTTCGATATCCCCGGAAACCTGCGGCTCCAGCGCCCCAAGTACGTAAAGCTCTGCAAGCTCCTGCACGTCGCTGCAATTCATGGTGGCTATGACACCGCCTCTTTCCCACCCAGAAGGGCCCGGAGCTTTCGCATCCCCAGCCGAATCCGCGTCTTCGCGGTGCCCAGGGGCTCCCCCAGCTCGGCCGAGATCTCGGCGTGCGTCTTCCCCTCGAAGAAGGCCATTTCGATCGCCTGCCGCTGGGGACCCGGAATCTGGGCCAACGCCCACCGCACGCGCGCTGCCTCTTCCGCCAATGCCGCCTGATCGCCGAGATCAGCCGCGCCATCGCGGGCGACTTGGTCCCAATCCCGCTCGTCCGACGCGAGTCGAGCCGTCGCAACGCGGCGCCGGCGCAGCACATCGATCGACCGGTTGTGCGCGACGCTCAAAAGCCACGCCCGCAGCGTGCCGCGCTCGTTACGGTACTGCTCCGGCTGCCGCCAGAGCTTCAAGAACACGTCATGCGCGACATCCTCGGCGCCCGCCGGGTCGCCGAGGATTCGGAGGGAAAGTGAGAACACGGCACGCCCGTACTCGTCGTAGACCTCGGCGAGGGCAGATGGATCTCTAGCCGAAAGGCGGTCGACAATAGTTTGATCGAAGGAAAGGCCAGAGTCCATCGACACCGCCAACCTTACGTATCGCGGCAGGCAGCCGGATTCTTCGGAGACCGCTGATTGTGGCACCAACGGTGGGAGGTTTGCATCCTTTTGGCGGTCCAGCTCAGCTAGCAGACGACTCCCGGTGGCCCGCGGGCGATGACGCGAGCGGCCGAGGCAGCAGCGACGCATTCATCTGCGCGAGGCTCAGGACGATAAACATCACTAGCCCGGTCAGCATGTAGCCGGTGAAGAACAGGCTCGCCCAGTTCCGCACCAGTACCGCGTAGACGATGCTGAGCACACTGGACGCCGCGATCGCGATCTCGATCCCAAGCGCCGGATCGAACGCCGGGCCGTATCGCTTGCCGTCCCACGTTTCCGACGCACCGGCAATGCCGTATTTCGGCGTCCGCTCGAACACGAGGTGCTTCGTGGACAGCACCTTCAGCATAGCCATCGTCGTCGTGGTCATGATGGCGGCGCCGAGCACGGTGGCGCCCAGAATGCGGGGGACACGCGGAAGCACCCGACCCGTTGCACGCCACTGGGCGTAGGCCAAATAGATCAGCGGCGCGATAGCCGGCACCATCGTAAACACAGACAGGTACGGCGAAAATGCCGAACGGTGCGTTGCTTCCAGGATGCCCAGGGCCAAAAGGAGTGGCTGCATCAAGAACAGCAGGAGCAGACAGGCGTGGCTTCCGTATCCCAGCAGATGCAATGCCGCCTGGAACTTCGTTCCAGGCGACAACGGCGCCCGCATCACTCGGGGCAGTAGCTTGATGGCGCAGGCGAAGCCGCCCGAGGCCCAGCGGCGCTGCTGACATCGGTATGCCGCGGCGGTTACGGGTAACTCGGCGTACGTCACCACGTGGGGCAGGTACACGGCTTCCCAGCCGAGGAGCTGCGCCCGATAGCTCAGGTCAAGATCCTCGGCGACCGTATCGTGCTCCCAACCACCCGCTTCGACGATCGTCTGGCGGCGCCAGACGCCCGCCGTGCCGTTGAAGTTCATGAAGAACCCACCGCGATTCCGGGCCACCTGGTCCACCAAAAAGTGGGCATCGATGACGATGGATTGGAGCTGGGTCAGGATCGAGAACGACTCATTGAGGTGGCCCCAGCGGGTCTGGACAAACCCCACCCGCTCGTACTGAAAATACGAAATCGTGTTGCGGAGGAAATCTGGCGGTGGAATGAAGTCCGCGTCGAAGATTGCCAGGTACTCACCCTGGGCGCATTGGAGGCCCGCTTCGAGCGCTCCAGCCTTATAGCCAACGCGGTGCGCGCGGTGCAGATACCGAATGTTGACGCCCGCTTCCTGATAGCGCTGCACCAGCCGGGACGCGCGGAGCTGGGTTTCGTCCGAAGAGTCGTCGAGCACCTGGATCTCGAGCCGATTCGCCGGCCAGTCCAGCCCACAGGCAGAGCTGATCAGCCGATCGACGACGTAGAACTCGTTGTAGATTGGAAGCTGGACGGTGACGTAGGGCTCTTCCGTCAGCGGGGCCGGAGGTTGGTGCCGCGGGGGCCGGCGGGCCGCCAGCACCACCAAATAAAGCAGGTTTACACCGACGAGGAAAAAAACGATCAAAATGATGCTGTAAAGCAGGAGGGCGGGATACCAGAGGGCGCCTAGGGCCGCCATTGCAACCAGGCCATCCAAAACACCGTCCATGAGAACAAATCGAGGGATTGGGACGGAAGCAAAGAAGTGGGAACCGAACCGCTCGTGGGTACAAGTGATTCCAGTATAGCGTTCCGGCTAGTACCTGTCACCCTTAGCGGACGGGCTCTCATCGTGGGCGGATGTGTGCCAGGCGTGACCGCTATGGCACATCTCCCGCCGCTTCGCTCAGCCCGGACAACGGGTCTCCCGAGCCTGCGCCAGGTCCCGCTGCCTCTCGGGCGCCACCGGGAAAGGCCAGTAACGGCTGGCGATCGGAGCGCCGCGCCAGCGGGTCCAGCGTCGCACCAAGGCGCTTCGCCTCCGCGGCGACGCGGCCACTGCGCGCAACCAGCGCCTCGGCAATACCCACGCCCGCAATTGCGCCGAAGATACCGGCAAGGAGGTCGCCCTCCGCGTCCTCCAGCCCCTCGACGTTGTGCGTGCCAAAAAAGATGTCCGTCCAATACTCCTGAATCTCCAGCAGCAGGTGGGGCAACGTGGTGAAGCTTACGGCGAGGAACCACCGGAACGGCGCGGGGCGAATATTGCGCCCGTTGGCGGCCAGCGACATGAGTCCACCGACGGCCGCCGTTCCGTAAAAGTGCGTCATCAAATCAAATGAGCCGTAGTTGTTGTACAGATCGAGCGAATTCCCGGCCATGTCCGCGACTGGAACGGTAATCATCAGCGCGTCCGCCGCCCACGGGAAGCCACGCCGTTTGTGTCCCAGATGGAAGAGCGCGGGCAGAAACATCGAGAAGGCCCCGACCATGAGGGCATTGCGGAGGGCAATGCCCTTCCCGGAAAAGCGGCGATCATCTGGGTCCAAGATCGTCGCCTGAATCGCTTCAACGCCGAAATAAAGCAGCAGCGCTCGCACGCACGCGTTGAGCAGCATGCGCAGGCGCGGGACTCGGCGCAAGAGATGACGCACTTCGCCCCCAGGGTGGCGCCACGTCACCGTGGTCGTTTGGTGATCACTCGCTATCATCATACGCTACCTACTACTGACCGAAGCCCACCTTGGGCGACGCGGGGCGGCCGATCGGCGATCTGGAAGGTGAAGACCGTGTGGTGGATGCAGACGCACGTGGCGAAGTTTGATTCCCAGCGCTTTCAATCGCTTGGCCCCGGCTACGTTGCCCTCAACATCGCCGGCGAGGCGGGCGAGCTCGCGAACGTCATCAAGAAACTCTGGCGCGCGGACACCCGCATTGCCCAGCCGGATGGCTATGCCGCGATCGCAGGCGATGAGCTGAAAAAAGTAGCCGATGAGATCGCGGACGTCGTCATGCTGACGCTCGTGCTCGCAAACCACCTGGGCATCGATGTCGAGGCCGAGGTGGAGCGCAAGCTCGGCGTCATCGATGCCCGGCTCCAGGACGGCTACTATGGGCACGAGGCAAAGACCGCCGACACGTAGGCCGAGATAGCCCTAGACCTCCTCGCCAGTCCGATGCCGATCAATGAAGTCGATTGCGAGGCGATTGAACTCATCCGCGAACTCGACGTGCGCGCAGTGTCGCGCGGGTGAAAAGACGTGAAGCTCCGAGCCAGGGATCAGGCGATGGAGCTCCTCCCAGGTACCCGGCTCGCGAAGCAGGTCTTCCTTCCCACCCGTGATGAGTGCGGGCACCGCGACGTTTCGGTAGTCGGGACGCTCCGGCGGTGCCGGTCGCTCCCCGTCTGGAAGCCGCAGCCGCGCGGCCGCCGTCGCTTCCCAGCCCCCGAATTCCCGGCTCGCCCGCCACCGCTCGTCAACCTCTGCTTCGGAGGACCAGCGCTCATCGTAGAAAAGGACCTGCAGGATGCGGCGCATCCATTCCCGGCTGCCATCGTAGTTGTTCAGCGTTTCGCGGGCCTCGTTCACCGGCGCGAAGCCGCCCCCGCTCGAGGTCACAATGGATCGCACATTCCAGGCGACGGGCTGGGTGGCGGCCACGGTCAGGATGAGTGAGCCGCCGAACGAATTCCCGATGAAATGGGCGGACGGGATGCAGAGGGTGTCCATGAAGTCGCGGACGAACCGGATGCGGAACCCTGCTGGATCGGAGAAATTGTAGACTTTGTCCGTGTGGCCAAAGCCAAGCATGTCCGGCGCGAACACGTGAAAATGCTCCGCCAGCGCGGCGATGTTGTAGCGCCAGCTAAACTCGGCTCGGCCGCCGAATTCAGCGCTGTGCAACATGACGACGGGCTCGCCCTGGCCAGCCTCCAGATAATGGGCTCGCAACGGACCAACCCGGACGAACCGGCTTGCAACTCCTGGTGGTAGCTTCAACCGGCCTCCCGATCCAGATTCAGGGAATCAACGCATATTTTAGTGAGAACACTTACGCTCGTCGCGTGCATAGCGGTCATGCTCGCCGCGTGCGCCCAACGCCCTCCGGAGGTCCGTGGCGTGCTCGTGGACGTACAGAGTCGGGAGATCGTAAACGCCGATTCGATTACGGTCCGTGATGATGGAGGAGTGCTGCACACATTCCGCGTGAGTCCAGAGGTTGCATCCAATCGCGAGCATCCGAACACCGCCTCGCATTTGCGTCAGCACATGGCGGTGGCGGACCCGGTGATCGTGCGTTACCGAACGACGGGCGAAGAGCAGGTGGCCGTGCAGATTCTCGACGCGGGAAGCGCGCGATGAGGTTTTCCATCGAACGCTGGTCAAGGGAACCCAGAGGGCGGAGGCGCCTACTTTGGCGCTTTTTGCGGGCGGCTTATGCACATCGCATGCCTCTCCGCGCCGCGTGGCGCAGCCGCCGCACCCGCGCCCTGCTCTTGCAGCTCCTTGTCACGAGCTATCTTGCGATGGGACTGGTCACCGGTGCCCTCGTGACCGCGTTCGACCACCACGGCGCCGAACGCAACCCAACTCACAACCATCTTGTCCCCGGGGGCCAACAACCACCGGGGCACAGCCATGGGTTCCAGCTTCCCCATTCCCACGCCACGGAACTGGGCCGCGCGCATGCTGTCCTCGAAGGAATCTCGGGAGGACAGGACGTTCCGACCATCCAGTCGGACGCTCCGCCTGCGATGGTCAACGCACCGCTGCTCACGCTTGTCCAGGTCGTCACCTTCGCCCCATTTGGGCTGACGGGCACGTGGATGATAGTCCTCGCCGGTACAGCCCTCTGGGCCGTACGTCCGCGCGACACCGTTCTCGCACCTCAGGCTCTGGTGCGGCCACCCGGACGTCCTCCGACCCACTACTCCCGCTGATTCATCGAACGGCCCAGGCGCTCACCCCTGCCGGATTCGGCAGCGCGCGCCTCGGCCATCAACGAGGAACCCGGCGACGCAACACATCGCCGTGCGCAACGGGAGCTTAGAGATGACCCTTGGACGATTTCCGTTTATCACCGCCTTTGCGTTGCTTGCTGCTTCAATCGGGTTGGCTGGGATCCAGCCAGGCAACGCGCTGGCACATGAGCGCCGCGATATCGGCAAATACCAGGTCGTCGTGGGATTCCAATCCGAGCCCGCGATTCAGGGTGAGATGAACGGTGCATTAATCCGAGTAAGCGTGCCGAGCGAGGGCAGCCGCCCCGTGGAGGGGCTCGCCGATACGCTCAAGGCCCAGGTCGCCTTCGGTGGCGGGCAGCCGAAGGCGTTCGCACTCAAGGCGACGCGAAACGAACCCGGGGTCTACCACGCCGATTTCATCCCGACGCGCGCCGGCACGTACATCTTTACGTTCAGCGGGACTATCGACGGCACTCAGGTGGACGAACGCTTCGAGTCGGGTCCCGGACGCTTCAACGACGTGGACGCTGCCGAGACCGTCCAGTTCCCAGAGGCCATCCCGGCCGGTAACGACGTCGCCCGGGCGACTCGCGCCGCGACGCAGCGAGCCGAAGAAGCCGACGCGGCCGCGGCGAGCGCGCGAACGATCGGCACGGCCGGCGTGGGCGTGGGCGTCCTGGGGATCTTGATCGGCGCCGCGGCGTTCGCGACGGCGGCCAGCCGACGGTCCGATCGGCCACGGGTGCTGACCGAGCCCGAAGCGCGGTAGCGTCGTACGGAACGCGGCGATTTTCAACCTGGAAGCCCGAGGCGAGGGGGGCCCCGCTCGTCATCCGGGGACAGCCCGATGAGCACCCGCCGTGCCCATCGCCGGCGGTCCCGAGCGGCGGGCGGGGCCGTGCTCCTCATCCTCCTCGTCCAGATTTCGTTCCTGGTGCTGGCGATCTGGCCGAGGCCGGCGTTTGCGCACGCCGAGCTCCTACGCGCCGACCCTGCCGTCGACGCCATCGTCGCGTCAAGCCCGAGTCGGGTGACGCTGTGGTTCTCCGAGGAGCCCGAACCTCGGTATTCGGAGATCCAGCTCGTCGATCGCAACGGACGCCGCCTGGACCGGGCCGATCTGCGCGTCGAGGCATCGGACCGGCTGGCGCTTAGCGTCGGCGTGCCGGAGCTCGCCCCGGGCAGCTACGGGGTCGTCTGGCGCGCCCTGTCGGCCGTCGACGGGCACATCAGCCGCGGCGCGTTCACGATCACCGTCGGGCTCGACCAGGTCCCCGCCGAAATCACGATCGGCGCAACCCAAACGTCGTCCACAGCCACCCCAGAGCGTGTGATCCCCCGGCTGCTGTCGTACCTCGGCTACGTTGGATTCCTTGGCGCGATGCCCTTCCTGTGGCTGATCGCCCTGCCCGCGTTCGGCAGAGCGCCAGGACTGAATTCGGTGCTCGACGATGTCGTGCGGCAGAGCCGCCGCATCGCAGTGTTTGCCCTCGGATTGACAATCGTCGCAGCCGTCGCGAGCCTCATGCTCCAGGCCGCCGACGCCGCGGGCACGTCGCTCATCGGCGCAATTGGCGAGCCGATCGTCAACGTCGCCCTCGGAACTCGCTACGGCGTTCTCTGGTGGATCCGCGTCGGTCTGATCCTCGCCGTTGGGGCGCTCCTCCTCTTGCCCGAATCGCCGCGCCATCCCAGGCTCGTCGGCCCCCTGGCGACCACCCTCGCCAGCGCTGCGCTCCTACCCCATGCGCTGAGCAGCCACGGGGCGGCGGCTACCGGGTCCGCCCTGGCGCCAGTCCTGACGGACTGGGCGCACCTCATCGCGCTCACCCTCTGGGTCGGCGGCCTGGTTCACCTCGCGATTGCCCTACGCATCCTGATCCGTGCTGAGCCGCGATTGGACGTGACTCGTGTCGCGGCGGACCTGATTCCTCGGTTTTCGACCCTGGGCGCGATTGCCGCCATTACGCTGGCCCTCACCGGTCTGTACCAGACGTGGCTGCTCGTGGGGAGCCTGGATGGGCTTCTCGGGACGGCGTACGGTCGCGTGCTGCTCCTCAAGCTCTGCCTCGTCGCCATCCTCCTCGCCCCGGCCGCGATCAATCTGCTGGTGCTGCGCCCCCGTCTCGTCCAGGTCCTCCAGCGGCGCGGGGATGGCCTACCGCTCATTCATGATCTTCGTCGGACCGTCTTCGCCGAGCTTGCGCTGGCAGGCGCCGTTCTCGCAGCGGTGGCGGTGCTGACCAACCTTCAGCCCGGACGCGACGCGCTGGCAGCGCGGGGGATCGAGGCGACGGCCACCGACGAGGGCGTGCAAGCAACGCTGCAGGTCCAACCGGGAATCGCGGGGCCAAACCGCTTCGAAGTTCGGCTGACGGACCGGGCCGGGCAACCGATCGCGAATGCCGAGAGGGCCATCCTGCGATTCACGATGCTGGCCATGGATATGGGAGAATCCGAGCTGACCGCTCTGCCGCGCGGCGACGGACTGTACGTTGGCCAGGGCGGTCCGCTGATCATGGATGGCCCGTGGCGAGTCGATGCGATCGTGCGGCGCCCGGGCAGCGAAGACGTCCGGCCGAGCTTTCACATCGACGTGCGGCCGCCCGCGGCGGCTGTTGGCCGGACAACGGGCCCACCACTGGCGGTAGGCGACGTCCTTCTCGGCATCGAGCTGCTGCTCCTTGGCATCGGGGCGCTGGCGCTCGCGTTCTGGTCGGCGCCGCGCAATCTGCGCCGAGTTCGCCAGATCGTCCCCATCGGTGTTGCTGCCGTGCTCCTGGGCTGCTTGATTGCGGGCAGCGGGTTCGCTACCCTCTCTACGCAGGGAGTGACCCGCAATCCAGTCGCCCCGACCCGCGAGTCGGTTGCTCGGGGCCGCGAGATTTACGCCGAGCGTTGCGCGATGTGTCATGGCGATAGCGGCCGCGGCGATGGGCCCTTTGGTCTCGGGTTGAACCCGAAACCGGCGGACTTCAGGGTTCATCTCGCGGCGGGACATACGGACGTCCAACTGTTCGAGTGGATCACAAACGGTGTCCCAGGCACGGCAATGCCCCGCTTCGGCAGCGAGCTTGGCGAAACCGATCGCTGGAACGCGATCAATTACGTCAAGACGAATTTCGGTCCCGGGTCGCCGCCCGCAACGGCGGATCCCGGCGCGGCCAACTAGGGAGACATTCGTGACTCGACGCGCTGCCTCCATCACAGCCCAGCAAGGATCGGCGTCGAATGGAACAGCCCACTGGCCCCGCCAGGTTTCGATGCGCGCCGCGCTGGTGCGCATCATCGTAACCGTGACCAGCGTGCTCTTCCTGCTCCTCGCCTGTTCGCCGGGCGGGTCGCCCGCGCTGCAGGTTGGCGCCCAGAATCCGGTTACCACGCCGAATGTTCCTCCGGGCCTCAGCGGCCGACTCCTGGTGACGCGGGACCTCGGCCTCTGGACCCTCGACCTGGCGACTTCGCGTCTGAACCAGATCACGCGTCCGCCAGAGATGGGCCAGGTGCTCACCGGTCGCTGGTCACCCGACGGAACGCGCATCGCCTATGCGCTGTTCCAGGTGAAGGACCGGCGCACTCCCGCATCGGAGGTGGTCGTCGTCGGGGCAGATGGCAGCGCGCCCCGGCAGGTCCTCACGACGGAGGGCGCTGGCGTCTTCTACCAGGCGCCGGTCTGGGACCCGGACGGCCGCCACCTCTTCGTCCTGCACGTTGCGCAGACCCCCGATGAGCGCATTCGACGCATCGCCCGGGTCGATATTGACAGTGGCGAGATCACGACGATTACCGAGGAGCTCGGTCAGTTCGACGTATCGCCAGACGGTCGCTGGCTCGCGGTTGTCCGCGCGACGACCGGGCCATCGAGCATCGCGCTCATCGATCTGCAGACCAACGAGCAGCGCATTCTCGTGCCCGAACGTCAGTACGACAGCGTCAGCGTCGTCCGCTTTGATCCGAGCTCTCAGTCCGTCATCTTCTCGGCGTCGCAGCCGGGCGTCGCGGCAGGTCCGGAGCCTGGTCTCGGCGATCTGGCCCGGCAGTTCCCGGGGTTCCCGGCACCGGTGTTCGCTCACGGCCCACCCCAGGACGTCTACCGGGTGCCCGTCGCGGGAGGCACTCCGACGCGGATGCTCCCCATCCAGGCTGACGAGCCGGTCGCGACGTACTCCCCGGACGGGTCGAACCTCGCGATCCTCTCGATCGAGGCACTCAGCGTCATGCCCTCGGCGGGTGGCAACCGCACGAAGATCCTCAGTCCGGGCGGCGCGGGCAGTATCGATTGGGCGCGCTGAGCACGGGCGCCTGCTAGAGGTCGGCTCGCTCGAAGCGCGCGACGGCAAATGCAAGGCAGGCGGCGAGGTAGATGGCCGCGTAGAGGGCCATCCACGGGCTCGGCGGGTGGACTACCGAAAATGGGCCGGGCATGATGACGCCGCCTGTCGGCGAGGACTGCAGCGCGCTGGCGGCGATCTTGCCCATCGCATCCGTCGGCACCAGCACGCTGAGCCACACGCCGATGTCCTGCATCGTCTGATTGCGAAGCACGACGCCGATCTGCTCCTCGATGCCGCCAGCCATGGCGAGGGCGTGGAGCAGGAACACCGCGATCCCCGCCGCGAGGTTGGGGAGAAACGCGCTTACCAACACCGTGATCGAGACCAGCACGGACGCCTGGAGCACCAGCGCTGCCACCGCTACAGCGGGATTGGGCGCCGTGTAGCCCGACCGAACCCAGACAATGGCAATAACGACGATCGTCGTAACGAGCGTGTAGATCGAGGCCATCAGGGTCAATCCGATCCACTTGCCGACCACGATCTCCCATCGGTGCAGCGGCTTGACCGCGATGCTCTGCAGCGTGTGGCTCTCGATCTCGGAGCTGAGCGTGCCGCATGAGGCGAAGATGCCGAGCATTCCGCTGGCCAGACTCACCAGCCAGACGCCCGTGAGCAGGAGCTGGGCGAGGATGACGGGCCGGAACGACGGCAGCAGCAGGGACGAGGTCTCCAGCTCGCGCACGGCGAAATGCGTCCCGACGGCGAAAAGCACGAGGAACAACGCCGTAAGCCCGACCGCCGCGGCGACGAAGCGTCGGCGGACGGCTTCCAGAAACGTGAAGCGGGCAAGCGCCACTACCTTCACACGTCGCGCCCCTTGACCAGGCGCACAAACAGATCTTCCAGGGATGGCTGCTTCGGTTCGAGGCGGTACAGTCGCGCGCCGCTCGCGATGATCGCCGCTGCCACCTCGGCCACGGTATCCGCATCCGGCGCGGTAAATGAAAGCTGGTCGGCGTCGCGCATGATGTCTGGCGCCAGGCGCCGCAGCAGGTCGAGGAGCTCCGGCGGGCCGCCCGCGATCTGCGCCGTAACCTCGATGCGGCCTTCGCCGATGCCGGTGGGGCTCCCCTGCCAGGCAAGTTGGCCCAGATCGAGGATGGCGACTCCGTCGCAGACCCGCTCCACCTCGCTCAAGATGTGCGAGTTGAGGAGCACCGTTACGCCCTCTTCCCGGAGGGCGAGGATGAGGTCGCGGATCTCGCGACGTCCGACGGGGTCGAGGCCCGACGTCGGCTCGTCGAGGACGAGTAATCGCGGCGCGTTCAGCAGGGCTTGGGCCAGACCGATCCGCTGCAGCATGCCCTTGGAAAATGTGCCGAGCCGACTCTCTGCGCGGTGGGTCAGTCCGACCCGGTCCAGCGCGGTGGTGACCCGTTCGCGTCGCTCGGCGCCTCGGATGCCGTAAAGCTGGGCATGAAAGTCCAAGAACTCGACAGCCGTGAGCCACTCGTGGAAGCGGAAATGCTCGGGCAGAAACCCGACCCGGGCGCGCGCGTGCGGATCGGAATTCGGTCGGCCAAAGAGCGTAACTGAGCCGGCCGTTGGCAATGACAATCCGAGGAGCATCTTGATGACAGTGGTCTTGCCGGCGCCGTTCGGCCCAAGCAGTCCATAGACGGCGCCTTCGGGCACGTCAAGATCCAGACCCGCGACGGCGACGCGCGAACCGTACACCTTGCGCAGGCCCCGGGCGCGGACGACGGGCGTGGCCGAAGCGCCGCCGCGGGTGGCCAGGCCGACCGGATCGCCAGCCTGCATCGCGGGTCCTAGCGAAGCGATTCCGCGACCGCGAGCAGCTCCAGCGCCTCGTACGGGCCGGTGAGCGCGTAGACGGATCCATTGCGCTGCCAGACGAGCGCGCTGCCCTCGTGAAGCCCGCCCTCGTGAAGCCCGCCCTCATGAAGAATGGAGGTGATCACCACTCCATCGCTGCCGTCGACGCGCACCGGCTGGGCCTCCGCGCCAGTCGGAACGGGAATCGGGACCGTCGTCTGCCATTGCTCGATGCCGCGGAGCTCCGCGATGATCTCAGGGCTGAGCCCCTCGATGCGCGGGTGGTTCAAGAGGAGTTCGCGTACGGCGGGAAGCTCGACTTCCGCCGGCACGGTGACCTTCGGCTGGCGGAGCTGGACGAAGCCAAGCGCCTCCCTGCCCGTACCCCAGCGCATCGTGAGCGCGGCGGGCACGTCGACGTTCACCCTGGCGCCGTGGAGCGTCGTCGGAAGCTGGACGTCGGGGAGCCCGGCGCCAGCCATGAGCTGCTGCATTTTCGGCAGGTCAAGCACGTAGCTCGCGGAGTTGGCGGTGAAGAGCACGACCTCTGGGTCGCCGGTGAGCTGCGGCGGAAGCGCGCTCGGCACGCGAGCCTTGCGCTTCATCTCCTGCTCGGCAGCGGCCACCGATGGGAAGGCAAGTCGCTGGGGCGGGACCTGATCGGCCGGCGTGCCGATGAGATTGGCGTTGAGCGGCTGCATGAGCTGGATGTATGACGCGTTGTCGTGCACCACCATGCCTGGCGATCCGACAGCTATTGGGACGAAACGGTCGGGGCGAAGCACCGTAGGCTCACCGGTGGCGGCGCCACGGAGCGGCGCCGCCGTCGCGATCACCGCGAGGAGCGCGACAAGCGCGGCCGCGAGGAATGACGCCCGCGATCCACCGTTGATCGCAGCGAGCAAGCCCTGCAAGGCGCGCCTCCCAGGATTTGAATTCGACGCATCGTCGGCGCACCGTATGTTCGGAAGCGGCAATCCGAGATCACCTTCGGTCAGCGCGCTCTACTGTAGCACAGGATTCGAGGGTGCCCGAGCCACGGACGCGGTCGAAGACGATCGGGCTGTGCCCTCGCTGTCCACAACTCGTAGTCGTCCACGCGGCGCGGCTATTGCGGAACGGCAGGCTCGCGAAGCAACAACGTGCCCAGCGTACTGGTTGTCCACGACTCGTAGTCGTCGAGGCTCCAGGTCCCCTGTTCGACGAGAATATCGAACACCTCGTCGCACAGAATGGCGGAGGCGATGTCTGTCGCGCGGTCGATGGACACACCGTCCATCAGCGCGTGGCTCGCAGCGAGGCGCTCCATCAGCCGCTTCAGTCCAAATCGGCGCCGCCGCATCCCATCGGCCAGCGTCGCCGCGATATCGGCATCGACGGCGGCTCCGGAGCGCAGGATTCGAATGACATCGCTGCACCGTTCCCGGATTTGCCTTCGAAGCCGAGCATAGACAGCCAGGAGCCGCGCGGGCTCCTGGGCGAGGTCCAGCTCGACGATGAGCTCATAGACGCCTGCCTCTTCGTCCACTAGATCAGGCATGCCCTGGAGCACCCCTGCCTTCGACCCGAATGTTGCATAGACGGTTTGCACGGCCACCCCCGAGCGCTGCGCGAGGAGACGGATTGGCGTGGCGGCATATCCGCGCTCGGCGAACAGCTCACGCGCGGCTTGCAAGATGGTGCGCCGCGTCACGGCTTCATACTGCTCTCTCAGCGGCTTGACGCCCGGGGGCACGGGAGGCACGCCACTTGACATTTGCCCTTCCTCTTCGTAAGATCGAGAACGTTGTTCTAGTCAATAGAACTATATTCTATTCGTGGAGGATGAGGCGTGGAACGGCAATGGTCTCAGCGAACTATGCTCGACAACCTGAGCGCAGCCGCCATGATCGGGGGGCCGCTCCTGTGGCTCGCCAGCTCCGCCGCTTCGGCACTCGGGCAGGGATTCGCCCGAGACCAGGTCGGCGGTGTTCTCCAAGTCTACGCATTTGCCGCGTTCATTCCAGTGATGATGGGCTTACCGCGCCTGGTCGAGCCAGCTTTCCCGCGCGCTGCAGCCCTCCTGACTGGGCTCGGAATGCTCGGATCGGCCGGTGCCATTGGCTACGGCGTCGATCACATTCAGTTCGGCGTTAGTGGTGTGGAGGCCCAGACTCTGGGCACGGCGGGACTGCTCGCTCTGAAGATTCCAGGCATCTGCTTCGTGCTCGCTCTCCTGGGCACGAGCCTTGCACTCGTTCGAGCCGGGGTTGGGCCACGCTGGTGCCCGCCCATCCTCGGCCTGGGGGCCATGCTCTTCCCTGTGGCGAACATTGGCGGCATCGAGGCGTTGCGCGTCGCAACGGGAGGCCTGTTTCTCGTTGCGCTCGCGCCCATTGGGTGGCGCCTTATTGGAGCGCCCTCGTACCGTGCCGGTAGGGAAAAGCCTGAACCTGACCGGCGAAGTCTCTTGGGCAGCGACCAGGAACTCGGCCCGGATCACGGCCTTGACACGAGGCCGGTCAGCGCTCGATCCGCACAGCACAGCCACCCTCGGGTCCAGCCGTGAGGCAGGAGCCCTCACCAGCGATGATGTTCATCGCGAACATGACGGCGAACACGCATACGGCCGCGGCCGCGACGCAATGCAGAGCGCGGAGCAACATCGCGAGACGCCGCCCCCGACGCACGGGCAGGGTGGGACGCAAGCGATCGGCGACGAGCGCGACGGCGGCGCCAAACAGCAATTCCAGGGCGGCGAACATCCCGAAGATCGGTAGCGCTGGCTCAAAGATCTGGAGATCGGTCTCGCCGATCGCGATGACGCCCGGGCCGAAGACTATGAGCACGCCGAAGGTGAGACCGCGCCCGACGCCGGACCAGGGCAGCCACCGGCGGAGAGCGATGTACAGCACGCCTCCGATCGTGCCCGCCAGCGTCGTCAGAATCATAAGCGTGATCGTGCCGCCCGCGGTGACCTCGCCGACAGTCGCGCCGAAGTCGGTGCGCACGCCGGCGGCCGACGGATCGATTAGCGCGACGATGCGCATGACGAGGCGGCCGCCGACACCGCCAACAACGGCGCCGGAGATCGCTCCGGCGGTCACGCCAGCACGGAGCGCAGCCAGGGACCGCCACGGGGATGCCATCGGACCTAGGTCGGTGGGTCGCTTGGTGGCGACAGTGCTCATGGAAGGCCTCTCCTGGCGCTGTCCGTGGCTTCAGTTGGCTGGCGGCCGCTACCCTGGATGCCGGCCATTTGGATCAGGATATCGAGCTCAACTGATCTCGGATGGGACGCTACACGATGCGCTCGCGGATCACCGCGCTCGCGTAATCCATCGCCATGACGACCGCGGCGATAAGCCAGATCGCGGTGCCCGCCTGCCGCCACTGCAACAGGTTGATGTACTGGATCAACAGGTACCCAATGCCACCGCCACCCACGAGCCCGATAACGGTGGACATGCGCACGTTGATGTCCCAGCGGTACATGGTGAATGACACGAACTGGGGAATCACCTGGGGAATCACGCCGTAGCGGACGACCTGTAGCCGAGTTGCCCCCGTTGCCGTGATCGCCTCAATGGGCCCATGATCGATGCTCTCGATCGCCTCGGAGTACAGCTTGCCCATTGCCCCAATGGAATGGAAGACCAACGCCATCACGCCCGCGAACGGGCCGATGCCGACGACAACAGCCATGATAACGGCAATGATGAGTACCTCGATCGAGCGGGTGATATTGAAAAACGTTCGCACGAGATAGTAGATCGCCATCCCGGCCGCGCTGCCGCGCATCAGGTTGCGTGCACCCAGGAAGCTCAGCGGCACGCTGAGCACGACACCCATGGACGTTCCCATCAGCGCCAGCAGCACGGTTTCGATGATCTTTTCGAGGCTCAGGGCAAGCGCCTCACTGGGTGCCCACCGGTTGAGTGCGGTCTGGGTCTCGACGCGCACGTAGTACTCGTCCTCGGCGAACGAGGGCCAGACGAATGCCTCGCGAAAACTCCCACTGACGTCGGTTCGGATCTGCGTGATCGGCCGAGGCCGGGCCGTCTGGTGACCCAGCAACAGTCGCCCCTCCGTGTTCGGCGGAAACCCCGTGCCCTCGAATACGACTTGCTCGCCCGGCTGCACGCTCCGCGGGGTCACGACCACCCGTGCCCCGGTGGTCCCGCTTATCGAGGCGTCTTTGGGACCGGCCCCGACGCGGAGCGGCGCCTCGACGGCCACCAGTTCCGTCATCTGCACGAGAAGGTCCGGCTGGACCAGCCCCGCCAGGATGTGGCGCATGTTGGGAAGCCCGGTCACGAGCTGGTAGACGTCGATCTTCGTCGCCCGCCAACCGTAGGCGTAGATCAGCACGACGAGGAGCACGAGCCCGACCGTGCGAAGCGACAGCCCCAGGCCTCGCCAGCGTGACGAAAGTCCCCGCGGTTTCTCGATGGCGGTGGGCTCCGCCACTAGGTGATCTCGACGTCGAGGGCGTCCTGCCCGTAGATCTCCCGGAATCGGCTCTCGTCGATTTCCGCCGGCAGCCCGTCGAAGACCAGCCGACCGTCTTTGAGCGCGATCACCCTCGTCGCATATCGTCGCGCCAGGCTCAGGAAATGCAGGCTGCAGATAACGGTCATGCCGTCTTCGCGATTGATCTCCTCGAGGTAGCGAAGCACCGAGTGCGATGTGGCGGGATCCAGGCTCGCCACGGGCTCGTCGGCGAGCATGAGCGTGGGCTCCTGCATCAGCGCGCGGGCGATGCCGACCCGCTGCTGCTGGCCGCCGGAGAGCGTATCGGCGCGCTGCTGCGCCTTGTCCGCGATTCCGACACGAGCAAGATTCGCTTGCGCCCGCTCGTGGTCGGCGGCAGGGAAGATGCCCACGAGGCTCCGCCACGGGTCCGTATGCCCCAGGCGCCCGGCCATGACGTTCGTCCGCACCGAGGCTCGCCCGATCAGGTTGAACTGCTGAAAGATCATCCCAATGCGCCGCCGCATCTTGCGGATCTCGGGGCCGGAGCATGCGGTGACCTCGACGTCGTCGAGGAAGATCTTGCCGCTCGTCGGCTCCACAAGGCGGTTGATGCAGCGGAGCAATGTCGATTTTCCGGCGCCACTCAGCCCGACGACGACGACGAACTCGCCATCCGCGACCTCGAGGGAGAGGTCGTCAAGCGCCTGGGTCCCGCCGGGGTATTGCTTGGTGAGATGCTCGATCCTCAGCACAGCGGGGCTCCTCAGCTCTTAGCTGCGCGGCTTGATCTGCTCTTCGAGATCGAGATTCAGGACGCGCGCCGCCTCGCGCACGGAGTTGTAGTCGGCATCCGATGCCTCGGCGAGCCCATTGATGGCGTACAGATCGCGGAGGAGGCGCTGCCCGTCGGGGGTCTCGGCGATCTTGAGCAAGCCTGTCCGGATTCGCTGCGAAACCGCTGGGTCGATCCCACGGCGGAGGCTGACGGTGTCGTTTGGAATGGGATCAGTCACGGCAATGGGGACGACCTGATCCATGACGTCGGGGATCGTACTGGCGACCAGGGTGCGCGCATCAGTCGGAGCACCGGTTTCGATGCTGTTTCCAAACGTCGCGCCGGCGTCGACCTGGCGATTGTAGACGGCAATAACGACCTTGTCGTGACCACCCGCGTTCACGGTCTCCGCGAAGGCGGTCTTGTAGTCCATGTCGTTCCGCGCCAGGAGCGCGACCGGATAAAGGAAGCCGGATGCTGAGGCGGAGTCCACGAACGCAAACTTCTTGCCGCGAAGGTCAGTCAGAGAGCGGATGCCCGAGTCAGCGCGCGTGATGATTTGGGAGCGATACGTCTTGCTGCCCTGACGGATCGTCGTGAGCATGACCTCGACGCCGTACCGGTCATGCGCTAGCACGTACGCAAATGTGGCGAGCCACGCCACGTCGACCTGCCCCGCGCCCATCGCTTCGATGACCGCCGTGTACGAGGTCGGGACCGACACGTCGAAGAAGAGGCCGGTCTCGCGGTTGAGCACTTCAGCGAGCGGCTGGGCGGATCCCAACACGGCCTGGGCATCGAGCGATGGGACAAAGGCCATGCGGATAGGCCGCTCTTTTGTGCCAAAGTTGGACATCGGCGTGGTTCCTGTCGTCGGTGGCGCAGGAGCACTGCAACCGGCGGCGACCAGGACCAAAACGAGGCAGAGGAGGGAGAGGCGACTGGAGAGACCACCGGGGCGACTCACGCAGGTCTCCATCGCGCTCGCCGCTCTATGCAGGCTGACCACTGGAAGTGCAAGATCCCCCCGTTCGGGGAAATATGATACGCGACCCCTGAGCCGGCTCAGCTCGACTGCGCAACCGGCGGTGGCACGAACATTCAAAACAAAACGAGTGGCGCACCGGAAAGGTGTGCCACTCGTTTTTGCGATATGAGGCTGGACGGCCTGCGTTGCTAGCTTCGACTAGCGGTAGTCGGAGCGGCCGCCGCGGACCTGCTGGAAGCAGTCAGAGCAGTACACGGGCCGATCGGTTCGCGGCTGGAACGGAACCCGGGCCTCGCCACCGCAGCTACTGCACGTCACGGTGAACATCTCACGCTCGCGACCGTAGTCGCCGCCGCCACCGTACCCTCCGCCGCCCTGCGACGCGCGCCGCTGGGCCCGGCAACCCGGGCAGCGGCCCGGCTCGTTGAGGAGGCCGCGGGAGGCGTAGAACTCCTGCTCGCCGGCCGTGAAGATGAACGCCTGGCCGCACTCACGGCAGGTAAGGGTCTTGTCCGCGTAGCTCACGCTGACTCCTGGATAAGAATCTTGGTCGGGTTTCGTCAGCGCGAGTGCAGTGGTATGGTGACTTGCGCGCCTTGGTCTCCGCGGTCTCGCGTCGGCCTACGAACCGAACCAGCGCCCCATATTACCAAATTGTTCACAAATCGTCATACGTTTTCTGCAACGTGTGCTGATGCCTGTCACGCACAACAAACCGCGCCGCTGGTCGTCAAAAGGAGGAGAGGCGATCATCGAGAATCAGATGAATACCACGGCCACGATCGCGGAGACTCAACCTCCGGAGGCGCCCCCGCCCGGGCCGCCTCGGCCGCGCCGCCGCCCCCCACTACGCCCCGGCGCCCAGGTCATCAATGGCCCGGTAGGCCCTGCCTTTAGCCGGCCGCCCAACCTGCTCGCGTACCCCTACCTCAGCATCGCTGAGCGAGATCGTCGCTGGGACGCCACGCGGCGTGTCCTCGACCACCTGGCGCTCGACGCACTCATCATTCCGCCGAGCGATCCCGGGCTCACGCTCCTGCATGCCGACGCCCGCTGGCTGAGCCAGCTTGGAGGCGTCGACGATGCACCTGTCGCCGTCGTCTTCCCGGCGATTGGAGAGCCGATCGGCATCGCCCAGAACGCCGCCCAGTGGCTCGAGTGCCAGCCCTGGCTGAGCGACGTGCGGGAGGCCGCGTCGGACTTTGCAGCCGCGGTGCGGGTCGTCCTACGTGAGCTTCCCCGCCGCCGACGCATCGGCGTCGCACGCCTCGACGCATCCGGGCTCGATTACGACGATGGCCCAAGCGATGTCTTCTTCAGCTCCCTTGTTAGAAGCTTTCCCCGGGCGCAGTGGGTTGATGTTTCGAGCTCGCTTGACCTCTTGCGGTTCATGAAGAGCGCCGAGGAGGTGGCCTTTGTCGAGCAGTCAGCCACGATCCTCGACATGGCGTTCGTTGCGGCAGCCGCGGTCGTCCGTCCGGGCGCGAGCGACGCCGCGCCCTGGGCGGCGCTCGTGGAGGCGATGTGCCGGGCGGGAAGCGATATTCCGCCACCGCCCTTTTGGGCCGCCGGGCCCGCGCCGCTGCAAATGCAGCGGCGGCCCAACCGGCAAGCGCTTGCCGCTGGATGGACCATCCTGACCGAGGCGGAGGCGGTGTGGGGCGGCTATCGCGCGTTGGGCGCGCAGACGTACGCGTGTGGCGAACCGACACCTGCAGCTTGTGCGCTCATGGGAAGACTCGCAGCGGGCTGGGAGGCCGGCCTTCGAACCCTCAAGACCGGCATACTCGTCCCGGACGTCGAGGCGGCGATGCTCAATGCGATCCACCGGTCGACCGCCGAATCTCGGAACTCGAGCCCGATCGATTGGCAGCTCGCCCTGGGCGGTTGCGGATTGGGCGGCGATCTCCCGCGTCGCGGTGCTGACCAGCAGGCGGACGATCGCTTAGCGCTGGTTTCCGGATGCTGCCTTGCCTTGACCATGTCAGGAATGCGGGATGGACGCCGGGTCGTCTGGGGAGACAGCGTGGTCATCACGGGGACGGGTGCGCGCCGGCTGGGCCGCCGGGAGGCAGTGCTTCTCGCCGACACGGCAAGCTCGGCCCAACGCGGCTGAGCCGCCTCCAAGGACCGGATCACCGCTGGCAGGCCGTCGGATTTGCCAACCGTATACTGTCAAGACCGCCCGTTGCCTCGTCGAGGCCATGGCAGGCGCGGACGACAACCGGCCTTCTCGAGGTGATCGACTTCCATGCGAATCATGCTCTACACGGGCAAAGGCGGGGTCGGCAAGACGACTCTCTCGGCGGCGACAGCCGTGCGCTGCGCCCAGCTCGGCTACCGCACGATCGTCTTCTCCACGGACCTGGCGCACTCACTGGGCGACAGTCTGGACATGAAGCTCGGTCCTGAGCCGACTCAGGTTGCACCCAACCTCTGGGCCCAGGAATCGGACATCTATTTCAACCTCACCCGGTACTGGGACACCGTTCAGCGCTGGATCAATGCTCTTTTCGCCTGGCGTGGTGTCGACGAGCTCGTCGCCGAAGAGCTCGCCATCCTGCCCGGGATGGATGAGCTGGCGAACCTGCTCTGGATAGAGACGCACCGCAAGAGCGGCGATTACGACGTGATCATCGTCGACTGTGCCCCCACCGGTGAGACCCTGCGCCTGCTGTCCTTCCCAGAGATCGCGCGCTGGTGGGTTGAAAAGGTCCTGCCGGTGCATCGGCGGATGGCTACCGTGCTGCGCCCCGTGATGCGAACGCTGATCGGCATGCCTCTCCCGGATGACAAGGTGTACGACGCGGTGCAGGAGCTCTTCGCCCAACTCGAAGGGATGCACGGCAGCTTGATCGACCCCGACACCACATCCGTGCGGCTCGTGCTCAACCCCGAAAAGATGGTGATCAAAGAGGCCCAGCGTACGTATACGTATCTAAGCCTGTTCGGTTATCCCTGCGATATGGTGGTCTGCAATCGGCTCCTCCCGGCGGCCGTCAAGGACGCGTACTTCTCCGAATGGAAGGAATCGCAGGGGCGCTATCACCAGCAGATCGAGGAGAGCTTCGCGCCGCTCCCGATCGTCGACGTGCCGCTTTTCGGAAAAGAGATCGTCGGGCTCGACGCCCTCCGAGATCTCGCAACCGCCGTGTACGGCGACCAGGACCCAGCGGAGATTCGCTACCGCGACCGCGTCCAATCCACGGAGCAGGTGGACGGCGAGTACTTGCTCAAGCTCCGGCTGCCCTTCACAGAAAAAGGCGACGTCCACCTCTTGGCCTCTGGTGACGAGCTCGTCGTTCACGTAGGCCAGCAGAAGCGGAACGTAATCCTGCCGCGAGCCCTGGTTGGCCTCTCGACCAGTGGCGCCAGTTTCGAGGGAGACACCCTCACCATTCGCTTCGCCCAGAACAAGGAGGCCGAAAATGGAAGCCGAGTCAAGCGCTGAGCGTGCCCCGCGCGGTGACCCCGACCTGGATCAGGCCCGGGAGATGACGATTACCATCCGTCTTCCCGCGATCGACCCTGAACTTCGCCGGTGGATGTGCGATTTCTTCCCGGGCCGCGCCCTGCTGCGCGTCTTGAGCAACCCGCCCGACGAGCTGCTGGAGCACTCCCGCAACGCCCGTAAGGAGCGGCTGCTCATGGTCCGCAGCTTCGTCGACGCGCTGATCGAAGATACCGAGCGCCCGCGGACCCGCAATCGCTCGGGCGCCCGCCGGGTTGAGATCGACTAAAGCCGAGCCGATGGGATGGCGCGCGCGTAGCCCCACCCCATGGGCAGCCGGAGGGGCGGAGCGCAGATCAGACGCACGAGCGCAACCTGGCCCGCCGGTGGCAGAGCAAGCAGGACGTCCTGCAAGACCCGCATGATGTGAAACGACCAGCTTCGCCGGCGCACCTCGGCTGCGTAGGCGTGCATCGCGTCGATGTACCCACGTTGCCCGGCCACCACCTCCTGCACCAACCGTCCGCAGTAGTCGCCGAAATAGACCGCTGGTCGGATTCCTTCGCCGGATAGCGGAAAGCACTGCCCCGCCGCATCGCCCACCAGAAACACGTGACCCGCCGTCGGCACCCGCAACGCACTCGGGAAGAACCCGCCATGCCGGGTGCTGCCGGTGAAGCCAAGCTGGTCGAGAAACGCATCGAGCCGCTGCCCGAGCGGATGATCTCCAATGTAGCTTCCAATTCCCACGCGGGCGAACTGGCCGCATGGGAAGACCCAGCCCAGCGTACCCTTCCAGCCCTGGGGCTCGATGTAGAAGTGCAGTCCTTGCTCGCGAACCGCCACCTCCGTCTCGACGCCGCAGAACAGCCATCGCCGATCGCCCAGATCCGGTGCGAATATCGAGCCGATGGCAGCCCGCCATCCCGAGGCATCGATGAGTGCCCGGCCCTCGTAGACGCCGTTGTCGCTCACCACGCGCATGCCGTCCACGCCGCGGACGTTCGTCTGCACCACCTTGGCCGAGACCTGGCGCAACAGCGCCTGGGCCAGCCGCTCATAATCGAACGTGCAAAAGGACGGCGCGAGCCGAAACGCGTCGCTGCGGTGAGCCGTGTGGAATACGAGCTCGTCGTGGATCTGCAGGACTGATTCCTCGGCGCCGAGCGCGGAGATCGTCGGCAGCGGAGCGCCACACGAAGACGCCTGGCCAGCCCCGGGGGCTTTCCGGTCGAGGATGGCGACGTTTTCGCCGAGGCGGCGGGCCGCCGCCAGGCCGGCGAAGCTTGCGCCCACGATTACCGCGTCGTATCTGTGGTTATCCACCAGCTAGTCCCACTGCGACCGGTGAGGACCGGATATCATCGACGCCGCGATGCAGGAGGTGCCCCATGCCGGAGCTGCCCGAAATCGAGTCGCTATCCCGCCAGCTTGCAAAACACGTCGTCGGCGACTCGATAACGAACGTTTCAACACGCCAGCCGCGGGCGCTGAACCTGCCCGTCGAGGAATTCGAGGATCGCGTAGCGGGAACGATCAGCTCCGTTGGGAGAGTTGGCAAATCGATGACGCTCCAGGTTCCCGAGGGAAGTATCTGGCTGCACCTCGGCGTCGGGGGGCAGGTCCTGCTGTCAAAAGCGGACGATGCGCCCCGGGGTGCCGTCATCCGTCTAGACCTCGCAAGCGGCCAGGCGCTCACGATGCAGCAGATCTTCATGGGTCATGCGCACTTTCACCCCCGCGAGGAAGCAGAGCGCCTCATCGCGAGTTTCGGCGTCGATCCGCTTTCGAAGGAATTCACGGTCGATTTCTTGACCGAGCTGTTTGCCCGGAAGAAAAAGCAAACCGTCAAGACCCTGCTCATGGACCAGAAGCTCATTGCCGGCATCGGCAACTCGTACTCGGACGAGGTGCTCTTCGCCGCCGGGATTCACCCGATGCGCCCGGCCGCCGAGCTCACGCCAGAGGAAGTCGAACAGTTGCGCCAGAGTACGGTCGAGGTACTCGAGCGCGCAGCCTCCCTTGGCGGCGACAACGAGTATACCGACCTATTTGGAGTGCGGGGCCGGTCCGGTACCGCGATCCACAGCCAGGAACGGTGCGCCAGGTGCGGCAGCCCAGTGACGCAGATCCGCGCGGGCGGCCGTACCACGTACTTCTGCCCGAGCTGCCAGCCCGCTCCTTGAGCAGGTCCGCCGCCGGCCCTCCAAATGGGCCCGGATGGGTCGTTTGCTATCATTAGCGCAAGTGGAAATGGGAGCTTTGGAATGGCAATTACGGCCGAGCGGGTCCTAGACGCGCTTAAGGTGGTCCAAGACCCTGATCTTCATCGCGATATCGTGTCGCTTGGGTTCGTTCAGAACCTGCAAATCGACGACGAAAAGGTCAAGTTCGACGTTGTTCTGACCACCCCAGCCTGCCCGGTCAAGGGCAAGCTCCACGACGAGGCGCAGGCGGCCGTGCTTGCTCTGCCCGGCGTTCGAGACGTGGAAATCAACATGACGTTCAGCGTCGCAGGCAGCGAGCGCCAGGGGGGCGGCGAGCAGCTCATCCCCAAGGTGCGGAACGTCATCGCGGTCGCCAGTGGCAAGGGTGGCGTGGGTAAGTCCACCGTTTCAACCAATCTGGCCGTAGCCCTGGCCCAAACCGGGGCGAAGGTCGGCTTGGTGGATGCCGATATCTACGGCCCGAACATCCCGCTGATGATGGGATTCGAAGGCAAACCCGAGCTCTTCGGAAATGAGCAAAACAAGATCATGCCGTTGATGCGCCATGGGCTCAAGATCATGTCGATCGGGTTCTTCCTCGGGGACGACGACAGCCCGGTCATCTGGCGCGGCCCGATGGTCCACGGCGCGATCAACCAGTTCCTCCGCGACGTGGATTGGGGTGAGCTGGACTACCTCCTCGTGGACCTGCCACCAGGAACGGGCGATGCCCCACTTTCGCTCTCGCAGCTCGTGCCGATCGCCGGCGTCGTCATCGTCACGACGCCCCAGGAGGTTGCGCTGCAGGATGTCGTCAAAGGCATTGCCATGTTCGAGCGGCTGCAGGTGCCCATCGCCGGGGTCATCGAGAACATGAGCTACTTCTGTTGCCCCCACTGCGACCAGACGACCGAAATCTTCGGCCAGGGTGGCGGTCAACGGATCAGCGAGAAGTACAACATCCCCCTGCTCGGCCGCATTCCGCTCGATGTCCGGGTCCGGGAGGCCGGTGACCAGGGCCTTCCCGTCGTGCTTTCGGCGCCCAATAGTCCGCTCGCCGCGTCCTTCCGCGCCGCCGCGGAGCAGGTTGCCGCGAGCGTCAGTCGCCTCGCCTACCAACAGGACGCGACGCCGATTCAATTCTTCCAGACGCTCCCCAAGAGCAACTGAGACCGTCCGGTCATGCCGTTGCTGGCGGCGGACGCCGCCTGGCCAAGCCACGCCTTGCTCGTTGTCGTTTGGGCTGCGCTCGGCTGGGTGGCCGGCGTCGTCCTGAACCGACCCATTCATCAACTTCCGCGGGACCAGCCGCCGCTGCACCAGCCGCATTGCGAGCATTGCGGACGACCGGTCCCCGTTCTGGGTTGGCCGGGTCGCCGGGCCTGTGCCGGCTGCGGTGCGCCGCTCGAGTACGATCGAGTCGAGTGGCTTACGGCACCGCTGTTCGCACTTCTCGCTATTCAATTTGGCCCTTCTGGCTCGCTCGCCGTCTATAGCGTCTATACGCTGATTTTGCTTATCGTAGCGGCTGTCGACTTCCGCACTCGCTACGTGTACGCGATCGTCGTCTACCCGGGCGTCCTGCTCGCCGCGGTCCTAACGCCCCTCCTGAACGGGGTGGATCTCATGGCGACGCTCATGGGCATCGGCGTCGGCGCGGGCATCTTCACGGCGTTTTACCTGGCTGGCCTTCTGCTCTACCGCGGTACCGAGCCGATTGGGAAGGGCGATATCGAGATCGCGGCTCTCGCGGGAGCAATGCTCGGCTTTCCCCGCGTGCTCAGCGCGCTCTTCCTGGGCGGATTCGTGTCGGCGGCGGTCGTGCTCGTCTTGCTTCTGGCCCGGCGCCGGGGGCGCCGAGACTTCATCCCATACGGGCCGGGGATGTGTCTTGGGACATTCGCAGCGTTCTTCATGGCGCCCCAGTAGGAACGGGCAATTCGACAGGCGGAAACGGTATTGCTATCACCGTCGGGCGGTTTCCCTGTATGATGCCGTTGCCCAGCCGTCCCGAAGCGGGGATCCGCCAGGCACGCGCCCGCCCTTGACCGGCCGTCCCTCAGGGGAAGCGGCCTGCTCCCCGGGAGGTCTCTGTGCATACGCCGACGAACTCACTGCAGACGGCGGGATTCACTCCGCCCGAGATCCATTCGATCAAGGACACGAGCCTCACGCCCCAGTTCCTCGCGGACCTGGCACTCAAAATCATCTACTACGCCAGCAGCATCTCCGGCTATGACATCGCCGTTGCCATGAAGCTGCCCTACCTAGGGGTCCTGGACCAGGTTCTCGAGGCCCTGAAGAAAGAACTTTACGTCGAGGTACGCAGCGGCAGCGCGCTGACGACCGCGAGTTACACCTACGCAGCTACGTCCAGGGGTTCCGTCCGGGCCATGGAGCTCATCGACCGGTCCGCCTATTCCGGGCCCGCGCCGGTCAGCCTGAACGACTACCGAAACGCGGTCCAGGTCCAGACCGTCAGCAACGTCGTGGTCAACCGCCAGGCAGTCCGTGATGTTTTCAGCCGGATGGTGCTGAGCGACCGCATCTTGAACCAGATCGGGCCTGCGATCAACTCATCCCTTTCGGTGTTCTTCTTCGGCCCGCCCGGCAACGGCAAGACCTCGATCGCCGAAACCGCCGCCAAGCTCCTGGGCGGAACGATCTACGTCCCGTACGCGCTTGAGTATGACGGCCAGGTGATCAAGGTCTACGACACGATTTTCCACCCCACCGTCGAGCCCGAAGATCGCCAGGTAGATGCCCGCGACCGCCGCTGGGTACGGTGTACCCGCCCGGTGGTGGTTGCCGGCGGCGAGCTGACGATGGAGGCGCTGGACCTCGTTTACTCGGAGACCAGCAAGTACTACGAGGCGCCGTTCCAGCTCAAGGCGAACTGCGGAATGTTCCTCATCGACGACTTCGGCCGCCAGCAGGTCTCTCCCCGCGATCTCCTGAACCGCTGGATCGTGCCGCTGGAAAAACGCGAAGACTACTTGAACCTTCGCACGGGCCAGGAGATAACCGTCCCGTTCGACCAGTTGATCATCTTCTCGACCAACCTCGACCCGGCGAGCCTCGTCGACGAGGCGTTCCTCCGCCGCATTCGCTACAAGATCGAGGTGCCGAATCCGACGATCGAAGAGTATGAGGAGATCTTCCGCCGCGTCTGCGACGCGAAAGGGGTCCCCTACGACTTCTCAGCGATCGAGTTCATTCTTGACTACTACGGACGTCGGGGCATCGAGCCCCGCAACTGCCACCCCCGCGATCTCATCGACCAGGTGATCGACATCGCCGAGTACCTCGAGCAGCCGCCCGTCCTCTCGTTGGATCTCCTCGAGGCGGCGTGCGAGAGCTACTTCGTGCGGCTGTAACGGCGGAGGCCGGCTACGAATTCTGATTACGGTCGCACGGTCGAATACGCAGCAAAAGCCCCGGTCCGCGTCGAGTTTTATACGATGCATCACCACGTTAGCGGAGACGTGCAGCTTTCGCGCTGGCGCCTCGCGGAGCTTTTGAACGAGGCGACCAACGACTTCGTCGTGATGGAAAGCGCCGTGCGGGAACCGCTGGCCGAACCCGGGCAATCGAGCGGTGGCGAGATGGCCCGGGCGGCTCAATTTCTGCAGATCACGAAAAAGGCGATTATCGTCGCGATTCCCCACGCATCCCTGGAGTTCGAGGCGGCCCGCCAGCAGCACCTCTCAACGCTCAACGCCGAGCCGCGGCAGCTCACATCCACGTTTATCGCCCCGCCCTTCGAAGTGAAGGGCATCATCCACATTCGCCGGCTCTTCCACCTGCGGCAGGCGATGGACGACCTCACGTCAGAGTTCGTCACGTTGACTGATGCCGAAATGAGCTACATACCCGATCCACGTGTGCGCGTGTCTGCGGAGCTCATGATCGTGAATCGACGGATGGCGGAGCTCTTTACGGCAGCTACGGACAACGTCAGCAGCACCAGTCGGGGCTTCCGCTCAACCTAGCTCGTGCTGGTGCGCCCGATCGTCATTTGGAGAATGCCGATGGGACCACGTCGCTCCAGACCGCGGCCATGACCGGACCGACTTCCGTTTGCCTGATCACCGGTGAATACCCGCCGGCGGTTGGCGGCATCGCCGACTACACCGCCTCGCTCGCGCGTTCGCTCCAGGGCGAAGGCATGACCGTCTCCGTCTACACGACGTTGGCCGCGGGTGATCCGGTCGGCGAACCGGACGGCATCCGAATACTTGGGACTCCCGGGTGGGGCATAGGCTCGATCAGAGCAGTCGCTAAAGCGGTCGCGTCAACCCGTGCGGAAATCGTCCATTTGCAGTACCAGGCTGCCGCGTTCGCCATGAGCCCGGCCCTCCTTGCCCTGCCACATTTGCTCCGAGCGCATGGGAGGACGGCGTTCATCACCACGTTTCACGATCTGCGGCCACCGTATCTTTTTCCAAAGGCCGGCCCCTTACGGCACTGGTTCAACTACGGGCTGATCGGCGCGAGTGATGCCGTCGTCTTCACCGACGCCTCCGATCTGACTCGCGCGCACCCACGCCGACCAGCCGCCTGGATCCCAATCGGTTCCAGCATCTCCCCGCCCGCGGAGATCGACCGCGATGCCGCGCGGCAGCGGTTTGGGATCGCTCCCGATGAGGCAGTGGTGGCGAGCTTTGGATTTGTCAACGCGAGTAAGGGCCTCGAGACGCTACTCCGGTCGGCGGACCGACTGGTCCGGGGTGGCGTGCCGCTGCGGCTGTTGCTCATCGGCGATGAGACGGGTACCAGCGACCCGCGGAACCAGAAGACTGCCGCGACCGTCCGCGCGCTCGCAGGTTCGCTGGAGCTGGGTGAGCGCGTGATTCGGACGGGGTTACTTGCGCCGGGTGACGTGTCTACAGCCCTGGCGGCGGCTGACCTGGCAGCACTGCCATACGTCGATGGTGCCTCCCTACGCAGGAGCTCGCTCCTGACCTGTCTCGCACACGGGCTCCCCGTCGTCACCACGCGGCCAGCGGCCGCGGCACGGCTTACGGCGGAGGACCGCGTCGCTCTCTTTGACGACCCCGCGGCGTTTCACATCAGTCCCGATGTTGTCGCCATCGTCCCCCGCGAAGATGATGCGGCCCTGGCGCGTGAGCTTTACCGACTTCTCAATGACCCGGCGCGGGCCGAGCGCCTGGGAGCAGCGGGAAAAGAGCTGGCGGGCCGGCTCGACTGGGCCAGCATCGGCCAGGCTACGCGGCAGGTCTACCGGCGCGCGCTTGGCGAGCGCCCCTGAGGGAGCGTTCCGAACTGCCTCACGGCACGTTGAAAGCCTCGATCACCTCGAGCTGCGCTACGTTGCCCGCGACGTACGGATTTGCCATACTCCGCCTCACAGGAGGCCGCGTGCTACCAACCCACCTCGAAGATGATCCCGTCGAGCTGCGCCGCTCTGTCGACCGGCTCACGCTGTTGCTGGACCTCTCTCGCGCCCTGGCCTCCGAACTCGACCTGGACCGCTTGCTCCTCACGATCGTGGAGCGGACCAGCGAAGTGCTCGACGCGGATCGCTGCACCCTTTTCATGGTGGATGAGGAGCGGGACGAGGTCTGGTCACGCGTGGCGCAGGGTGACGGCATCAGCGAGGTTCGCCTGCCGCGGCGACTCGGCATCGTGGGCCATGTAGCGACGACCGGCGAGACCGTCAACGTTCCGGAGGCGTACGAAGATCCGCGCTTCAACCGCGAGGTCGACAAGCACACCGGCTATCGCACCCGAACCATTCTTACCATGCCTGTTCGCAGCAATAGTGGCGAGATCGTCGGCGTCGTGCAGGTGCTCAACAAGCGCATAGGCATCTTCACCGAGGATGACGAGGGAATGCTCGCCACCATCTGTGACCACGCGGCTGTCGCGCTCATGAATGCCTCCCTGCTGGAGGCCCACCGCAAGGAAATCGCAAAGTCCAACGTCCTGCTGGACGTGATGCGCTCCCTTTCCACCGAGCTCGAGATTGATCAGCTCCTCAAGAGCATCGTCGCCAAGACGACCGAGGTCATGCAGGCGGACCGGTCGACCCTTTTCCTGGTGGATCGCGCGAGCAATACGCTGTGGTCAAAGGTCGCCGAAGGCACCGGTGAGGTCCGGATTCCCATTGGGGTCGGCATCGCAGGGTATGTAGCCGAGACGGGCGAAACGGTGAATATCCCGGATGCCTATGAGGATCCCCGCTTCAACCCGGAGTTCGACCGACAGACCGGCTTTCGCACGCACTCCATCCTCTGCATGCCAATGCGCGACGCGGAAGGCACCACGGTCGGCGTGCTTCAAGTGCTCAACAAACGGGACGGGGCCTTCACTTCCGAGGACGAAGACTTGCTCTCCGCGATCGGCTCGCAGGAGGTTGTGGCGATCGACAACGCTCGCCTCTTCGAAGACGTCGTCACGATCAAGAACTACAACGAGAGCGTGCTCCGCAGTATGGCCACCGGCGTCGTGACGCTGGACCAGGACGCGCGCATCAGCACGGTGAACCCCGCGGCTGAGTGCATCCTTGGCCTCGATGCCACAGCGACCACCGGCCAACGCCTACCGGATGTCATCGAGATCGAGGGAAACCGGGGGTTCCTTGACCCCGTCCTCCGAGAGCTCGAGACCGGTGAGGCCCGGCAAGCGCAGAACGTGCATTTCTCGCGGGCGGACGGCAACACCATGACTTTCAATATGTCCGTTGTGCCCCTACTCGACCACAAGGCCCAGCACATCGGCGCCGTCGTGGTCGTCGAGGACATCTCGCGCGAGCAGCGCCTGGCTGGCACGCTCACTCGTGTTGTAAGCCGCCAGGTGGCCGAGCAGCTCATGGCCAGTGGCGTTATGCCCAAGTTGGGCGGCCAGCGTAAGAAAGTCACCGTCCTCATGGCGGATATCCGCGACTTCACTCCGATGACCGAACGGTCCGACCCGGAAGAGGTCGTGGCCATGCTCAACGAGTACTTCGGCCATATGATCGAGGTGATCTTTCGCTACGAGGGCACGCTCGACAAGTTCATCGGCGACGCCATCATGGCCGTGTTCGGGACGCCGGTCGCGCACGCCGACGATCCCGTCCGTGCGGTGCTGGCCGGCATCGAAATGCGGCGCGCGCTGCACGCGTTGAACGCCACGCGCGAGGCGTTGGGCAAGGTGCGGATTGAGATCGGCGTCGGTATCTCGGACGGCGAGGCCGTCGCAGGCGCCATCGGATCAGAGGAGCGGCTGGAGTTCACGGTGATCGGCGACACCGTCAACACTGCCGCCCGCCTTGAAGGGCTCACCAAGATTTTCCCGGCGCACAAGCTTATCTTCGACGAGCCGGTCTACCAGGCCGTGAAGGACCTCGTTCCATGCGACTTCCTCGCGGAGGAACAGGTCAAGGGCAAGACGCATCCGGTCCAAGTCTACGGCATCGCGGAGACGTTCGTCCTGTCGGGCCAGCAGCTCGAGCACACCTTCGCTACTCGACTACTCCCGACTTAGCCCTCCTGGATCTGTGCCGTCGAGCTCGCGGCAGCAGAGCCTGCCTGGCGGCGGCCCCGCAGCCTTGCCCGCCGCTGGATCGCCCCCTTCGCGTACGAGCCAAAACCGTTGCGCACCACCGTCCGGCCATTGGCCACCACCGCATGCCCGTTGCCGTTGCTGCTCGCCATCACGGCTCCGCCCGCCCCAGTCGCGGGGATCGGTGTCGGTACGTACGCGGGTTCGGCCGGAGCTGGCACCGCATCGGCGCGACGGCGGAAGATCAGGTTCTGAAGGTCGTCGAACAGCGTGTAGACCGCGGGGATGACGAGGACGGCGAGTACGGTCGACGTCAGGATCGCGCCGATCACGACCACCGCCATCGGGGCGCGTGACTCGGCACCCGCCTCCAGCTTCATGGCCAGCGGGAACATACCGCCCACCATCGTGGCAGACGTCATGAGAATCGGCCTCAGTCTGGCGCGCGTCGCCTCGGCGAGGGCTTGCGTGCGTTCGACGCCTCTGGCGCGGAGCGTGTTTGCATAATCCACGAGCAAGATGCCGTTCTTCGCGACCAGGCCAAACGCCATGATCAGGCCGATGATGGAGAACATATTGATCGTGTTGCCCGTGATCCACAGCCCAAAGATCGAGCCCACAAGCCCGAGAGGGACCGACAGCATGAGCGTGAGCGGGTAGAACCAGGACTCGTACAGCGCCACGAGCAGCATGTACTCCAGGAGGAGCGCCATCGCCAACGCGGCTCCAAGCGCGGCGATCGCGGTATTGAATCGATTGACGGAACGCCCTGGAGTCACGGAATATCCTGCGGGGCGGTCGGTGGACTCAATCAGAGATTGAAGGTCCGCGGCCACGTCGCCCAGCGGCCGGCCGACCGCGGTTGCATTTACCTCGAAGGTGCGGTTGCGGTTGGTGCGCTGGATTTCGACCGGTCCCGTTCCGTAGGTGACGGTCGCAACCTGGCCCAGCGTGACCACCGGTTGGGCCGTGTTCGCGGTCGCGGTGTTGAGGCTCGCGCCGCCGCGGATCGGAATGTTCGACAGGTTCTGGACGTCAGTCCGGGTCGTGTCGCGCGCGATGACGGTAACGTCCTGCTGCAGCTTTCCAGTGGGGCGCAGCACGCTGACGACCCGACCCCCCAATGTCGTTCGGAGGGCGTCGTTCACCTGCTGAGCCGTCACGTTGAGCTGGGCCATCTTGATGCCGTCAAGCTGAATGTGGAGCTCAGGTGTTCCCGTGTCATTATTCGCCCGAAGGTCGGTGAGCCCGGGGATTCTCGCCGCCGTCTCCATAACGCCGTCGACAATCTGATTCAGCGTCTCGAGCTCGGGGCCGCTGATGTTGACGCTGAGGTTGCCAGTGCCGCCGCCCCCAGGAAGCGGGCTTGACACGGAGGGAAGGATGCGTACGCCGGCCACCTCTCGGCCGAGCCGTCGAATGTCCCCGATGACCTCCGTTACGGACCGGTTGCGATCGTGCTTCGTCACGAGCTCGACGGCGATGTTAGCCCGGGTCCCGCTCGCGAATGAGTTGAGACCTCCGGGAACCGTGATGGAAGTGAATACGTTCTTCACCTCAGGGATCTTTTCGAGCGCCGCCTCAACCTGACGTGTGGAGCGTTCGATGCCGTCCAGGGACGTGCCGGGGGGCGCGAGGATATTCACGGAAAAGTTGTTGTCGTCCTCGGCGGGCGCGTACTCGAGGCCCACCATTCGAGTCTGAATCAACAGGAGACTGGCACCCACCAGTCCGAGAGACACCAGGACCACGAGCCAGCGAGCCTTGATGGCGACCGGTACGGTGCGCTCGAGCATGGCCGCGAAGCGATCAAACCCGCGGTCCCACCAGCGGCCAAGCCGCGCCCACGGGCTGTGGTTCTCCTCTTCATGGCGCAGCCAGCGTGAGGCAAGCATCGGGGTCAGGGTGAACGACACGAGGACCGAGAGAATCGTCGCCACGACGACCGTGAGCCCGTACTGCCGGAAAAGCTGTCCCTCGAAACCAGGCATGAACGCAATAGGCACGTACACCACGATGTCCGCGGCCGCGATGGCCAGAGTCGCCATACCGATCTCATTGCGGCCCTTGAGCGCAGCCTCCCACGGACTTGCACCCATCTGATGATGGCGATGGATGTTCTCGATAACGACGATTGAAGCGTCCACCAGGATTCCGATCATCAGCGCGATGGCCATGAGGGTCATGAGGTTCAGCGAGAAGCCCAGGGCGTACATGACGAGAAACGTGCCGAAAACGCAGGTTGGGATCGACAGCAGGATGATGAGCACGTTCCGCCACTGATGCAGGAAGATGAGCGTGATCAGGCCGACGAAGAGCACCGCCAGCCCGAGGTCCACCTGAACGGCTTCGAGCGAACGCCGGGTGAAGACCGACGTGTCGTTCGTGACGTAGAATGCGGCGCCATGCGGCAGGAGGGGCTCGAGCTTGGCAAGCTGAGCGCGCACCCCGTCGGCGACTTGGAGCGCGTTCGCGTCGGACGCCTTGACGACCGATAAGCCAACGGCGGGCTGACCGTTGAAGCGCTGAACCTGACGGACTTCCTTATAGCCGTCGTCGACAGCGGCCACGTCTTTCAGGTAGACGGGGCCTGCGGGCAGTTGGGCGACGACGATGTATTGCAGGTCCTGCGGGCCCTGGAAGTTGCCGACCACCCGGATATTGAGGAGTGATGGCCCCTGCTGCGACGTGCCAACCGTCGTGGCAACGTTTCCGCTTGCGATGGCGGTATTCACCTGGGTAGCCGAGATATTGTAGGCGGCCAGCTTCGATTGATCGATGCGGACCTGCACTTCGCGCTCGATCCCGCCCGTCACACTCACGCTGGACACGCCGAGGACGGACTGGAGCCCCGGCTGGATCTGGCGGTCCGCAATGTCGAAGAGCTGATCGAGCGGCGCACCGGCGAGTGCGACGTTCATGACGGGCGTCTCGTTCGGGTCCGCCTTTCTCACGATGGGGTCGTTGGCATCACTCGGAAGTCGCGAGCGAATGCGGGCGATGCGCCGCTCGACGTCCAACGCGGCCATGTTGGGATCGGAGCCCGCGTAGAGCTGGACGCGAACCTGCGAGCGTCCTTCGCTCGAAGTCGAAGTGATCGTCTCGACGCCGGAGAGACCGGCGAGCGCGTCTTCGATCGGCTCGGTGAGCAACTGCTCGACGTCCTGAGCCGCCGCCGATTGATACGTCGTCGTCACGAAGATGACGGGGAACGTGATCGGCGGCAGGCGGTCGATCTTGAGGTAGGTGTAGGACACCGCCCCCAGGAGAACCAGCGCCAGGATTCCCATCAGGACGGTGAGCGGCCGTTCGATCGAGAGCTTCGTCATTGTCCCTCCAGCCGCGCTCGCTCAGCGAGACGCGGTGGCTCCTGCATGGTGCAAGATCACCACGGTCAACCCCGATTCTCTTACACGCCACCCCCGGCCGGAGCGCTTCTACGCTCGCCGGGGATCGTGACTGGCTGGTTGTCCTTCAGCCCATAGCTGCCCACGACCACGACCGTTTCGCCCGCCGTCAGGCCGGAGACGATCTCGACGTTCTTGTCGTCACTCACGCCAACCTGCACCGGGCGAAGGCGAGCGCGGCCGTCTTCCACGACGTAGACGATCGAACCTGCGTCCTGTTGGATCACGGCTTCCTTGGCTACCAGCGTGGCCGAAGCCCGTTCGACCGCGGTGAGCCGAACTTGCGCGAACATGCCAGGCAGCAAGCGGCCATCGTTGTTATCCGGAACGATGGTCACGTCGAACGTATGCGCTCGCGCATCGCCCGCTGGCGCAATCGTGGTCACGCGCCCGGTGAAGGCCTCGTTCGGATAGGCTGCTACGTCGAGCTGCACCGCCTGACCGGGGCGGACAATGCCGACTCGGGCTTCCTCGACCGTGATGTGGACCTCGGCGGAGGGACCGACGAGCGTCAGTATCGGCGTCTGGGCGGAGGCGAACGCTCCTGTAGTCAGGAGCCTCTGGCCCACGACCCCGCTGAACGGTGCGGGCAGGATCGTCTGATCGTAGTTCGACTGGGCTACGGCGAGCTGGGAGCGAGCCTGCTCCACACCGGCGACCGCTGCCTCGACATCGGCTGAGGTGTACGGGTTGATCCGGCCGGCGAGGTTGGCGCGCATCTGCGCGACGACCTGCTCTTGCTGGCGAACGTCTTCCGCGGTGAACGGCCGCATCGCCTTTTCGAGCTGCTGCTGCGCCTGATCCACGAGCGCCATCTGAGCGCGAATATCCTGGTCGGTGGAGGGGCTGATGGCGAGCGCGAGGCGCTGCTCGGCATCACGGACCGACGCCCGCGCCTGCTCCACTTCCTCGGGCTTCGGAGAGGCCAACAGCTCGTCGAGCTTGGCCTGGTCGCTTCGCTGCCGCTCCTGCGCGGCAACCAGCGTGCTTTCGAGTTGGCGCTGTTGCGTATCGATACCCGTCCCAACGAGCGCCGCAAGCCGGGTTTCGCTGGAGGAGAGCTTCTCACGCGCTGCGTTGAGCTGCGCCTCGAGCTGCGATCGCTGAACGTCAAGGCTCTTGGTGCGGAGCGCTTCGAGTCGCGCCGAAGCGGATCGAAGATTGGCCTCCGCCGTGCTCGCGGAGCCCTGCATCTGCATCTGCGAGAGCGTGCTGCCTCCCTGCTGGAGGAGCTGGGACTGGGCGCGCTTGGCATTATCCAGCGCCAACTGCGCCGCGTTGAGGGTGTCGCGCGCGGCCGCTAGGGTGGCCGTGCATACCTGCGGGTTCACTCGCAGGCCAGTCTTGGTGTCCTTGACGCAGGCACCATTGCGATCGACACCCTGTTCGAGCGCCGTCACGTTTGCCTGGGCCGTATTCACCGCGGCCTGGGCAGACGCGACCTTCGCCTCCATATCGGTTTGCGTGTCTTCGGACCCCAGTCGCGTCTGATCCCACGTCATGCGGGCGGTGTTGCGCTGGGTCACCGCGGAATCGTAGGCGGCCTGCGCAGCCTGAAGATCAGCGGCGTACGTTGAATCAATGGTGTCAATCGCAATCTGCGCCGCCCGCAGCAGGGCCCGATCGGACTCTACGGTACTCTCCGCGGAGCGGACGTCAGAGTTGCTCGTCCCCTGGAGGTTGAGGAGCGCGGCCTGCGCCGCAGACACTGACGCGCGGTCGCTTTCGACCGCGCTGCGCGCGGCCTGCATCTGGTCCTGCGTTGGGCCCTGGAGCACAAGATCGAGCTTGGCGCGGGCGGAGTCGAGCTGAGCCTGCGCCTGCGCAACGCTTTCGAATCGGCCGCCCTGGAGCATCTGGTCCAGTTTGGCCTGTTGCGCGTTGAGGGCCGCCTGCGCGGCCATAATGTCTTCCTGCCGCCCCTGCTGCTGCAGGAGATCGAGCCGCGCTTGCGCCTGCCCGAGCTGGGCGCGCGCCGCGTCGACATCTTCGGGTTTGGCACCAATGAGAATCTGCTTGAGCTTGGCATCCGCGAGCGTGAGCCCCGCCTTAGCCTGGTCAACCTGATCGGTGAGCGAACCAGGGTCCAGGATCGCGAGGATCTGCCCCTGCGTCACTCGCTGGCCCACTTCCACTGGGATCGAGCGGACGATTCCCGAGGTCCGGGGAACCAGGCTCACCTGGTCGGACGCCTGCACGCCCCCGGCGTAGCTGAAGCTCGCCCGGATTGGGCCGGTGGTTGCCTGGGACGTCTGCACGACGGCGGCCGGCTGGGACCGCTGCGCCGGCTGCGCCGGGGCCTGAGCCGTTGTCTCGCGGCCCGCCATGAATTGGCGGCCGCCAAGAATGATTGCGATGAGCAGCAGCGCGGCTCCTGCAATGATGAACGGCCGTAGCCGGACGGAATTTGGTGCGGGGGCGAACATAGGTAGGGGCTCCTAAACTGGGCTGCGTTAGCGTTACATAGTACCGGCTGGAGATTAGGAATCTGTAAGCGTTCGATTAGGCCAGTCAGCGACCAAACGGTGATCATGGTCGCCGACTCGGGATTTCACAGCTAATCGCGGTTCGCGCTCAAGTGTCAGCTTACCGACAAGTCTAGCGGGCACCGAAGACGCGGTCAATCTGCCCGTTCGTGCACGCTCCCCACCGTTCTCTTCTCTGTCTATCGTCTATTCTCATCGACTTCATCTACTACGGCTTCGTCTTCATCGGATGAAGTCGGACCGAGGATGTTGTGCATTCCGTCAACCGGCGGCGGCCTTCGCTCCAGCTCCAGCACTGCCGCGACCCACAGCACCAGTGACCAGACCCATGAGCTGACGCACATCGCCGCCGTTTTCCATTGCGAGCGCCTGGTCCGCAATCGAACGCACCCGATCCAGGTCCATACGATCGCCGACGAGGTCAAGAAACTCAGCGAGGACCTCTTGATCACTCATCGGGTTTCCCGTGGGGCCGGTCGCGGCCGCAACCGACGCCTCCCACGTCCGTCCGTTCGTGGCCACGAGCTGCACCCGGGCACCACTGGATCGGCAACTTCTCCGTCGTTTTCGCGACCACCTTGCGGCGCAAGGCGACTACATCCTCACGACGAACGAATCTCGGCCCACTGTATCGCACACGGCCCCATCCGCCACCAGCTTCAGGCGCTCTGCAGGAGCGGCCACCGTGGATGGCTTCGCAGCGAATCGACAAGCCACCAAGACCATGATTCAATACTGCTGCCAGCCGGTTCCCAGCGCCATATAGGGTGACCGGAGCGGGCGCGCTTGCTGACCCACACGTAGACAGATCAGCAAGCGAAGGAGGCGAGACGAGGATGCAATCTGATCCGGCGCGTGCTGCGCCGAGGAACGCATACCATTGGGAAATCGCGACCATGAACTGGGCTCGTGGGACCATCCGATGTGAGGATCGATCATGAGAAGCACAAAGGCTAGCGCGGTCGTCGCGCTGGTGTGTCTCCTCCTCGCCGCATGTGCGCCGGCGGCTGCTCCTGCGGGCGACCGGCCTTCGCCCCCGCCCCAGCGTCAATCCGCATCGCCCGCCCGGACCCTGGTCATCGCGAGCCGGGGCGAGCCGCCAAGCCTGGCCGCCAAACCGCTGCAGTCCGTTGGTGGAGCACTCGATACCTTCGTGCCCCTTTACAACGCAGTGCTCGACTACATGGACGCGAATGCCCAGCCGCAACCCTATCTGGCCGAGGCGCTTCCGCAGCTCAATGCCGAGAGCTGGCGCGTCTTCCCAGACGGACGCATGGAAACGACGTACCGGCTTCGCCCCAACCTCGCGTGGCACGACGGCACGGCCCTGAGCGCCGAGGACTTTGTCTTCGGCTATACGGTGTATGCGACGCCGGAGCTGGGGGCCGCGGCGTCGCCGCCGATCGCGCAGATGGCGGAAGTCATCGCGCCTGACGCCCGCACTGTTGTCATTCGCTGGCGCGAGCTGTATGCGGACGCCGGGGTGCTGCAGCGCGGGTTTCAGCCGCTTCCTCGGCACATTCTAGAGGGTCCATACCGCCAGATGGATGCCGCGACCTTCTCCTCGCACCCCTTCTGGGCCCAGGAATATGTCGGCCTCGGTCCATACCGAGTCGAGCGTTGGGAGCCGGGCTCGGCAATCGAAGCCGTCGCATTCGATCAGCATGCCCTGGGCCGGCCGAAGATCGACCGCGTGCGAGTTGTGTTTATCGCGGACGCCAATGCGACGCTCGCCAGCATGCTGACGGGCGACGTGCACTACTCGGCGGATTTCGCGCTGTTCTATGAGGAGGGCACCGTCCTCGAACGGGAGTGGGCCGCGCGGGGTGGCGGTGGCGTCGTCCTCTACAGCCCCACCCTGCCCCGCATCACGCAAATCCAGTTTCGTCCCGAGCTGGTGAGTCCGCGGGAGCTGCTGGACGTGCGGGTCCGGCGCGCGATCGCCCACGCGATCGACACGCCCCAGCTCATCGAGGTCATGGCGGGCACACGTGGCCTGGCCACTCCGAGCATCACCTCGCCCCTCGCCGACTACCACCCACAGGTTGACCGCGCGGTGGCGAAGTACCCGTACGACCAGCGCCGCGCCCGGGAGCTGCTCGAAGGGGCGGGACTCCAGCGCCGAGCCGACGGAATGTACTCGATGAGCAGCGAAATCGAGGTCTGGCACATCACCGGTGCCGCGAATGAGCGCGAAAACGCAATCATCGTCGAGAGTCTCCGCCGCGCGGGGATCGACGCCACGTCGCATGCATACCCGTCGGCGCAGCTCCGGGACACGGAGCGGCGTGCCAAGCTCCCAGCGTTCTTCACCGGGGGCGGGTCCGGTGGTGAAGCGAATCTCATGGACTACGGCAGCGCGGTCATTCCGAAGCCGGAGAACCGCTGGCAGGGCGGCAATCGAGGTGCCTGGTCCAGCGCAGAGTTCGACCGCGCCTGGGAGCTGGTGCAGGTCAGCCTCGACCGGAATCAGCGCATTGAGCAGATCGTGCAGATGGAGCGCATCTTGAGTGAGGACGTCGGGGCGATCATGCACTACTACAGCCCGACGGTCAACGCGCACGCGGGCAATCTGCGCGGGCCCACCGCGAAGACGACGCCTGAAGCCGGCGTCGGCATTCGCGACGTCCACACCTGGGAATGGACTTCGTAGCGAGCCAGCCCTGCCAAGCTGGAGAGCAAGCTGGAGAGCAAGCTGGAGAGAAGGAAGCAGCGATGCGCATCATCGACGCTGACGGTCACGTGCTCGACGGGTCACACGCCGAAGAGATCGCGAAGTACCTGCCGGCCGGCAATCAGAAGCCATACATCTTCCCGGCCCTGGATCATCTCCACCTGTACTGGATGGGCTCGAATCGGGTGCGGCTCGCAGATCCGGGCGCGGGCGAGTGGGTCGAGTTCATGGATGATGTCGGGATCGACTGGACCGTCGTTTACCCGACCTCCGGCCTCGCGGTGGGCAGGATCGCATCTCGCGATTGGGCTGTGGCGGCCTGCCGCGCCTACAACAACTGGCTCCACGATCGGTATCTCAACCCGAGCTCCCGGATCCGCGGCATGGCCCTGATCCCCGTCCAGGATCCGCAGGCGGCCGCGGCGGAGCTGCGGCGCGCCGTCACGGAGTTGGGGATGGCCGGAGCCATGCTTCCCTCCAACGGCGAGGGCATCAAGGCCCATTTCGGCGACCGCATGTACTGGCCGATCTACGAGGAGGCCGAGCGACTCGGGGCGCCGCTCGCGGTCCACGGCGGGTGCCACCACGACTACGGTATGGACGGCTTCAGCACGTTCTATCCGGTCCTTGCCCTTGGCCATCCATTCAGCATCATGACGCAGGCAGCGGCCATGATCGCCCACGGAATCTTCGACGCCTTCCCCCAGCTTCGGGTTGGATTCCTCGAGGGCGGCGCCACCTGGGTTCCCTTCTTCCTGGACCGAATGGAGCGAGCATTCGACGGACATATCCAAGTGGACTTGGAGGATCAGGCCGTCGCGGGGCCCCGACCCGAGGACGGAACCAGCGTCTACTTCGAGCGCCTCGTCGCGGAGGGCAGGCTGTTCGTCGGATTTGACTGCGACGACAAAGGGCTCGGGTACGCGGTCGAGCGCGTCGGCCCGGACCCGTTTCTCTTCGCGAGCGATTTCCCGCACGAGAGCTTCAACGCGGAGAGCTGCCGCCACGAGGTTCACGAGCTGCTCGAGCGGACCGATCTTTCCGACCAACAGAAGCAGTTGGTGCTGGCCGACAACGCCGAGCGCTTTTATGGGCGGTAGCGTCTGGTCGCGATAGGTTGAGCGAAGCATCCGTAGCCCTGGGAGAACGGACCTTCGGCTGCGGCCTTCGAATGATAAGGGGAGTAATCATGCCGAGCGCCATCACCGAGATTGTCGACTCCGACGGTCACATCCACGAGCAAGACGCAGATCTGTACACGTATCTCGAGCCCAAGTACGGCCCAGGTGTGCGCAAGCACTACTTTTTCCCGAGCCTGGACGGCTGGCAACGCGGCGCGCTCTCGCGGAACGCTCTCGGCGAACCGGTCGAGCGCCGGGGGGACCGGCCGGTCCAGATCGACGACGTTGCGGGATGGCTGCGTTTCCTCGACGACGCAGAGATCGCGTCGTCAGTGCTCTACCCGACGCCGGCGTTGGGCTTCGGCTACGTCAAGGACCCAGGTTGGGCAATCGACTTGGCCCGCGCCTACAACGACTTCGTCTCAGACCATTACCTCAAGGTGACGCCGCGCCTCAAGGCGGTCGCGCTGTTGCCCGTCCAGGACCCAGACGCTGCTGCCGCCGAGCTTCGCCGCGCCGTCGACGAATTGGGCATGGTGGGCGGGCTGCTCCCTGCGATGGGGCTGCGTATTCCCTACGGTGATCCGGCGTTTGACCCGCTCTATGCCGAGGCTGTCGCCAGGAACGTACCGCTCGCAGTCCACGGCGCGCCCCAGCAGGGGCTCGGCTTCGAGTTCTTCGAGAATTTTGCCCAGGGAATGGTACTCTCGCACCCGATGTCGCTCATGATCCAGTTCACGAATATGATCGGGGAGCGCGTGTTTGACCGCTTCCCAGGCCTCCGGGTCGCCTACCTCGAGGCAGGCGCCGGCTGGGTGCCGTACCTCGTCGAACGAATCGATCAGCGGACGGAGCGCTCCGGCCGGCGCCTCGCCTCTGAGCAGGTGCGCGACCATCCGATCTACTTCCACGCCGAGCTCGAGGAGCGCGAAGTCCTGCGCACGGCGCTGGACGTCATCGGCGACGATCGCTTCATTTACGCGTCAGACTATCCCCACGAGCCTGCTTCAGCCATCACCCACGCGCTGCAGGAGTTTCTCACCCGCGAGGACATTTCGGACGCGAGCAAGCGCAAGATCCTCTGCGACAACACGAAAGCGCTCTACGGGATCACGTGAGCTTGCGGCACGGGCGTTGTGCGGTGGCGAGCATCTCATCGCCGATCCGCATCGGCGCCAGCAGAGAGGAGGCGAGCGGCGTGCAGACCCCTTGTGCAGGGCCGACGCTGCGATCAGCGCATTTCCATCCTTGCTATCGGCTGCGCCGGCCGGCAGCCCGAGAGAGTCCGGGCGTGGTCCCTTGGCGTATGATTGCGCCACACGACAGCCAAAGCCCTTCAGGCCGTTCCAGACGCTCGGAGGTGTAACGGTGCCAGTACTCGACGCTGATGGTCACATTCACGAGCCCGAAGCGATGTACGCCGAAATGGAGGCGGAGTTCTACCCGCGCCGACCCGTGATGGTCTCACTGCCCGACGATACGCTCGCGGGCGACGGCGAGCTGCTCTGGCTCATCGAGGGAAAGGCGGTGCCGACGATCGCCGGCCGGGGAAGCACCCAGTTCACACTGCCCGGGAGCCGACGGTCGATGACCAAGCGCGCAACCGTCGGCAATCAGACGCTTGCCGATGTCGACGCACGCCTCACGGGCATGGACGAGATCGGCATCGATACGCAGGCGATCTTTCCAACCATGTTCCTCATCAACTCGGTCGAGGACGTCGCGCTGGAGGGAGCCCTCTGCCGGGCCTACAACAACTACCTGGGCGGCGCGGCCAGGAGGTCGCAGGGGCGGCTCAAATGGAACGCGATCCTCCCCTGGCGCGATCCGGAGGCCGCCGTCGCAGAGCTGCGCCGGGCCAGCGACCTGGGCTGCTCCGGGATCTTTACCATGGGCGTCATCTACGAGCAGCAGCTCAACGACCCGCGGTTCTTCCCGATCTACCAGGCTGCCAGCGACCTCGACCTCCCCATCGCCATCCACCTGGGCTGGGGCTCGACGCTGGCGACGCAGATCTTCGCGGAGAACTCGTTTTTCTGCTCGGCGATGATCCCGGTCATCTGGGGCTTCGCCTTCGTCATGAACTCCGGCCTCCTGGGCCGGTTCCCCCGGCTACGGGTGGGGTTTATCGAGACCGGCGCGCAGTGGGTCCCGTACGCCATCAACCAGGTGCGGCGCCAGTACGAGCCGCCCGTTGTGAAAGAGAGCGGCCGGCGACTCGAAGGCCGGTTCCGCGAGGACACCGACTACTATCGCGACCCGATGGAGTGGTTTGAGCAAGGGCGCGCCTTCGTGACGTTCGAGGAGGATGAGGACTTGCCGCATCTCCTCAAGCATCTGGGTGAGGACGGCCTCATGATGTCAACCGACTACCCGCACGGCGACCTTTCAGCCGACCACAATTTCGTTGCCAAGCTGCGAAAACGCGAAGATATCAGCGACCGGGTGAAGCAGAAACTGCTGGGGGATAACGCCGCGCGGTTCTATCGGGAGTGATCCGCTCCTCAAATTCGGCCACATCGTCGTGCGCGACGACGTGATTTCGAATGGAGTCGATTGGCGCCGGCACTGGGAGCCAGCGCCGGCCGAGCCGCGCGCGCCGAGGACCAGGATTCCGAAAGCGGACCCAGGGCTGATGGCTCCCGCGGGGCTTCATTCCGGACATCATCGCGCGGGTTCATGACTGCTCAGATATTTCATTCCTGGCCGGGGTGCGCCCACGGCGCCATGCGACGCTCAAGCAAGCGCAGCAACTGCGAGAGGCCAATACTCGTACCAGCGAGGATCACGACGCCGACGAACACTTGGGCGGTGTCGAACGTTGCCCCCGCCTGCATGATCAGGAAGCCGAGGCCTCTGCTCGATGCGTAGAACTCGGCCACGACCACCATGATGAGGATTCGCCCAATGGATAACCGGATCCCTGCAACGATGAAGGGAACGGCCGCGGGGAGCACGACCTTGACGAGAACCTGCAATCGGGTTGCCGTGAACGACCGCGCCACCTCGATCAAGGCCCGGTCAGCGCTCTCGACGCCGGCCTGCGTGTTGATCGCGATGGAGAACACGCCGCCGAGGAAGATGATCATCACCTTGGACCAGATGCCGACGCCGAGCCATAGGATGAACAGGGGGAGCAGCGCCACCATCGGCGCGGAGTACAAGGCCATGACGAACGGATCGAGAATCTCGCGCATCAGGCGGACGCGTCCCATGAGAATGCCGAGCGGCACGCCGATCGCGATGCAAAGAGCGAACCCCAGGGCAGCCTCCTGCGCGCTTGCGAGCACGTGTGGGTAGATGACGCCGGTACGAAAGAAATTGTCACCAAACTTTCGCGCCACGGCGGACGGCGGGCTCAGCAGGATGGGATCCACCAACCCGAGGGTACCGACGAGCTCCCAGATCGCGACGGCGAGAATGACACCCAGGCTCCCAACGAACAACCCGCGTCGCTGGCTCCAGAGACTCGATAGGCGGGCGCCGGCGCTGCGCCGCGGGCGGGCGGTGAGACCTTTCGCGACTGCGACGTGCACGTCTGATTGCATCATGGCGTCAGCTCAATCCCGCAGCTCTGCTTTGAGCTGTGCCCAAAGGTAGCGCCGGAGCTCCGTGAACCGCGGGCTCGCCTTGATCTCCTCCTCCGCCTCCCACCGGGGCCGAGGCAGGTCGACGTCCAGCACCTCCCGCACGCGGCCCGGCCGAGGGGACATGAGGACGATCTGATCGGAGAGGAACAGCGCTTCTTCGATCGAGTGGGTAACGAACACCACGGTCTTTCGGTCCGATTCCCAGATCCGCAAGAGCTCGATCTGCATCAGCTCGCGCGTCTGCGGATCCAGCGAGCCGAACGGCTCGTCCATGAGCAGCAAACGCGGGTTGGTGGCGAGGGCGCGCGCGAGGCCGACCCGCTGCTTCATGCCACCGGAGAGCTGGTGGGGGTAATGCTCGAGGAAGTCGCCGAGCTGAACCAGCTCCAGCGCGGCCATCGCCCGCTGGCGTCGCTCGTGCCGCGGGACGCCTTGCAGCTCGAGCCCAAACTCGGCATTCTGCAACGTCGTTCGCCACGGCATGAGGCCAAACTCCTGAAACACCATGGCACGATCCGTCGAGGGTCCCACGACGCGAACGCCGTCCACCTGGACGTGGCCGGACGTCGGTCGAATGAGCCCGTCGACGATGCGGAGCAGCGTCGTCTTCCCGCAGCCGCTCGGTCCGAGCAGCGATACGAAATGCTGCCGTTGAATGGTGAGGTTCACGCCCGCGAGCACCAGGAGCTGCCGACCCGACACGGAGAACTGGTGTGACGCGTTCGCGACCTCGACCGCTGCCTCAACCACCATGCCGCCATGATAGCGAAGTGTCGGATTGCCTGCTTGAGAGCGGCGGGCGCGGCGCCAGGTCTGGCGGGAGATCCAATATTGACGATCAGGAGCTAGCGTCCTACGATACGGCGACTGTCGCCTCGCGGCGTCTCTGACCGAGCATTCGCGGCGCCATATTCGACCTTGGAGATTCGCACCATGGTGAAGGCCTCCACACAGCGTCTGCGGGCCCTGGTCGGCGTGATGCTGCTGACCGCGTGCACCGCAACACCCGCCGGCCCGCGGACCGGGAGTGGAGCGCCGCCGCCAGCCGGCGCGGCCCGCTCCGGACCACCCGACCAGGTTACGGTGGCGCTGCCGGTCATCGCGCAGTCGCAGGCGCCGTACCTGATCGCGCGCGAGAAGGGCTATTACCAGGACGAAGGAATTGAGGCTGACCTGCAGGTCGTCGCGCCAAATGTGGGCGTTCAAGGCGCCGTCGCGGGGAGCTATGCGTTTACCGGGGCCGGGGGCCAGGCCGCCATCGCGCGCCTGAGCGGCGCGCCGCTCAGGGTCATCTTCAATCAGAACAACTCGGTAACCTGGTGGCTCGTCGCGACGCAGCGATCCGGCGTCCAGACCGTCGAAAATCTGAAGGGAAAGACGATCGGTATCGAGGGCCCGGGCACACTCAGCGCCACGTTTACGCGCGCCGTTTTGCGTAAACACGGTCTGAATCCGGACACGGACGTCGAGTTCATCAGCCTGGGACCTGTGCCGAACTGGCTGCGCTCGGTGATCAGCGGCGCGGTCGACGCCGGCATCGCGCCGGATGCCGATGCGCTGATCGTCGCCCGCCAGCAGGGCTTGACGGAGGTCACCTGGTATGGCGCGGAGATCAGCGCGCCCCTTTCCGGTCTGGCGACCAGCGAATCCATGCTGCGGGACAAGCCGGACCTCGTGAAGCGCTTCCTGCGCGCGACCATCAAGGGGCTCCTGCACTACAAGGCGAACAAGGAAGATGCGGTGGCGCTCAGCGCGAAGCTCCTCGATGCGTCCCCTGAGGAGGTGGCTCGGGCCTACGACATCTTGCAGCCGCTGACGCTGAGCGAGCCGATCCTCGACGAGCGGATCCAGCGCGAGTTTCTCGAGCTTGCGAAGGACGTCCTGAACGTGGACCGGCCGGTCGTTCCGAGCGACGTGTACGACTACGGGATAACCCGACAGGCCTTGCAGGAATTGACGGCGGAACATTGGAGCCCGCGGTAGCCAGCCAACGAACGGACCGCGAACCTCACCGGAGTAATCGCTTTGCGGGTCCGACACGCGTGCGGCCGTGATAGAATCGGCGCAGCGGGGCGCGGGCATTCTTAGCAGCGGACGAGCCCAAATCATTCCACCAGGAGGGACGACGATGCAGGTCGAGCCGCGGCGCAATGGCGTTGACGACGGCCTGCGCCAGGGCCTTCGAAACTTCTGGTACCCGATCTTGCGATCGGAGGATCTGGATTCCGTCCCGGTGGGCGTCAAACGGCTGGGCGAGGATCTGGTGCTCTGGCGCGACTCCGCTCGCCGCCCCCACGTGTTCGTCGACCGTTGTGCCCACCGCGCGGCCAAGCTTTCGCTGGGCCAGGTCCACGGCGACGTGGTGCAGTGCTGGTACCACGGCTGGCAATATGACGCCGCTGGGCAATGCCAGCTCATCCCAACTGAGGGCGAGGGGTGTCCGACCGCCGATCGGGTGCGCCTCACCTCGTACCCAGCGGAGGATCGCGGCGGCCTGATCTGGTCCTACCTTGGCGACATCGCCGGCTTCCCTGCACCACCGCTTCAGGTCCCCGTCGAGCTGGAGAGCCCGCAGTGGAACGGGTTCATCCTGCCGGTCACATGGCAGGTCAACTGGCTGCTCTACCTTGACAACCTGGTTGATCCCATGCATGGCCCGTTTCTCCACGCACGCTCCTATACGCTGAGTCGGGGCACGCAACAGGACCGCATGCGCGCAGTCGAAACCGAGGACGGGCTCGTCTCGGAGCGGGTTAGCCAGCGGCTGGTGAATTTCGATGGCGCCGAGTTCCATCTGCCGAGCTGGTTTCGCATCGACATTCCTTACCCGCGCTCGGCTGGGCCGGGCGGGCCGCTCCACATCATTGTGGCGGCCACGCCAATCGACGAGGATTCGAGCGCCTTCTACTTCGTGCGCATGCGCAAGGTGACAGGCTGGCAGTGGCTGCTCTGGCGGCTGACCTGGCGTCTCTATCTCGAACGAGCAGCCTGGAACGTTATCGAGCAGGACCGGTTGATCCTGGAATCCCAGCGGGGGCTGGGCTCCCGGCTGCACGAGCATCTGGTGGGCTCGGATCTCGGCGTCATCCGCCTTCGCAGTCTCTTGAACCGTGAGCTGGTCAGACAGCGTACGCCGACGTCGGAACGCGCGCCCACGGAGCGTGACGACGACGTCGACGCTCCTGTGGGGGCAGGGCTTACCTCGCTCAGCGGGTGATTCCGCGTCGTATACGTACTGTGGGGAGGAAGCGGTGGAGTACACCAAAGCTGAGGCGAAGGATTGGGCGCGCGCCCGGATGCGGGGCGTGTGCAACGTCATCATCCCAAGCTATAGCGCGGACCTGAAGCGTCTCAACGAGGCGGGCATTCGCCATGACGTGCGCCGCAATATCGAGCTGGGCTTCTGGGGCGCCCTGCTCGTGGCCGAGGCTGGCACCACCAAGGACGAGTACCAGCAATTCATGGATATCGCGGTAGACGAGGCGGGCGGGCGGCACCACCTGGTGCTCCACGGCACCTTCGACACCGTAGAAGATGTCATCGAGATGGCCAGCTCCGGCGAGCGGGCCGGCGTGTCCGCCATCTTGCTCGGCTACCCGAACAGCTTCTATCCCCGAAGCGCCAAGGACGTGTACGACTACACGGCGAACGTCTGCGAGCACACGAACCTGGCCACGATCCTCTTTGCGGCTGCCCACTGGAACTTCGAGCGGCTGCACCCGAGCGGATTTCCGCCTCAAGTGCTTGCCGATGCCGCCGGGCTTCCCAACGTGGTGGCGATCAAGCACGAGGTCGGGCGGCCGGGCGTGGCCGCGACCTACGAGTTCTTCAAGATGGTGAAGGACAAGGGCGTGCTCCTGTCCGATCCGCTAGAGGCCAATTCGCCGCTCTGGGTCGAGCTGTTCGGCATGCAATGGATGGGAACCAGCAACTATGAGTACTGGGGCGGCAAAGTGCCCGAGTATTTCGGCCTCCTCCACGAAGGGCCCCAGGACCAGGCCATGGCCGTCTACTGGCAGATTCAATCCGCCCGGACGCAGCGGATGGCCGAGCAGGCGGCCTCGGCCGGGGCCAACTTCATCCACCGCTACATGTGGAAGTACCAGGCGTGGCTGAACGGGTACAACGGCGGTCCGCTGCGGCAGCCCATGATGAAGCTTACCGATGGCCAGATGCGCCGCCTTCGCGATGCCCTCACCCGCTCGGGCCTCGAGCCGGAGAAGGCCGACTTCGCGGAGTTCTTCATCGGCCGCAACCCGTGCTAGCTTGAGGGTGACATTTCAGAACGGGGTGAGCCCGTGCCGCTCCTGATCAGCCATGAGGACGTACATGCCAGCGTGACGATGGCCGACGCCATCGAAGCGATGGAGGACGCGTTCCGTCAGCAGGGCGAGGGGCAGGTGATCCAGCCCCCGCGGACCAACATTCGCGTTGGCGGCGGGTTCTTGCGCGTCGGTCCGGCCGTGCTCCAGGGCTCCGGCTGGATGGGCTTCAAGGCCATGAATCTCAGCCCCGGGGTCGGCGTCCGCTACGTCGTCATGCTTTATTCGGTCGCAACCGGGGAGCTGGTCGCGATCATGGACGCGCAGCACCTGACGACGCTCCGCACGGGCGCGACGAGCGCCGTGGCGACACGTCGGCTCGCCCACCAAGAGCCCACGGACGTGGCAGTGATCGGCGCCGGACCGGAGGCCTGGGCGCAGCTCGAGGCGATGCATGCTCTGGGTCTCGTCCGCACAGCGCGCATCCACAGCCGCACGCCGGCCAACCGGGAGCGCTTCGCCGAGGAAGCCGCCAAGGCATTCGCCCTGCCAGCCACGAGCTTCGCCACGGCACGGGAGGCGATCGACGGCTGCGGCATCATCGTGGCTGCCGTGAAGTCGAACGAGACCGTCCTGTATGGCGAGTGGCTGGCCGCGGGCGTACACGTCAACTCCGTGGGCACGGCGCGACCGGACCAGCGCGAGGTCGACGCGGAGACGTTTGCCCGAAGCGCCGTCGTCGTCGTGGACACGCGCGAGGGGGTGTTCGGCGAGGCGGGCGACGCGATTGCCGCCAAAGATGTCATCGCCCCGGAGGGGGTGCACGAGCTGGCAGATCTTGTGATCGGCAAGGCGCAGGGACGCACGGACGGGCAACAGATCACGCTCTTCAAGTCCGTCGGCACGGCGCTCCAGGACGTCGGGCTGGCGGCACGCATCTACGAGCGTGCCCGTGAGCGCGGAATCGGGCAGGAGATCGCCGATTTCCCGTTCGTCAAGCCGGCGTAGGCCGGATGGGCCGACTCGACGGACGGACGATCATCGTGACCGGCGGCGGTCGGGGGTTGGGCCGGGCCTTTGCCGAGCGCATCGCAGTCGAGGGCGCACACGTGGCAGTGGCCGAGATCGACCCGGTGCTCGGCGAGACGGCCGCGGCGGCCATCCGGGCGACCGGCGCGGACGTCATGTCACTCACAGTTGACATCGCCGACTGGCCGCAAGCGGAGACGATGGCCGCCACTGTCGCCGAACGTTGGGGTGGCATCGACGGCATTGTGAACAACGCGGCGATCGCGATTGGCCTGGGCGGGCAGCGCTTCGACGCGATTCCCGAGGACGAATGGGATCGGGTCATGGCGGTGAACGTCCGGGGCACGTGGAATTGCTGCAAGGCGGTCGTGCCGTACCTGCGGCACCGCGGCAAAGGCAAGATTGTCAATGTGGCATCGGACACGGCTCTCTGGGGAGCGACCACCTTGTTGCACTATGTGGCCAGCAAGGGCGCGGTCATTGCCCTGACGCGCGCCCTGGCGCGAGAGCTGGGGGACGACCACATCGCGGTGAACTCGATTGCCCCCGGCCTCACCATGACGGAGGCCGGGCGTCTCGTCGCGCATCCGCGCCAGCAGCACTACGTCGAGGGCCGAGCGATGCACCGCGAGCAGCAACCGGACGACGTGACGGGCAGTGTGGTCTTCCTGCTCTCGGATGACGCAGACTTCATCACTGGGCAGCTCCTGGCCGTCAACGGGGGCTTTGTGCTGCACTGAGCCGCACGGGACGAGGAGCCCGCATCCTCGTGCGGATTTATGAGCCGAATCTCGGAACGGCCAAGAACCGGGGAGCAGAAACGGCATGGCAGAAGCAGCAGTGGCGGCGCCAATCATCGATACGCGGCACATCGTCCATAACTCGGTGTACTCTCCGCACGCGTTTGCGCTCGAGCAAGAACGCTTGCTGCGTCGGGTGTGGACGTTTGTCTGCCACGCGAGCGAGCTCCCCGATAACGGCCATTTCATCACCCGGGAGGTGGCCGGCGATCCGATCGTGGTCGTCCGAACAGGAGCCGACACGTTTCGCGCCTTCCACAACGTCTGTCGGCATCGCGGCAGTCTGATCGTGACGGAGCCGGCAGGCGCGTGCAAAGGGTTCCAGTGCGGGTACCACCACTGGACCTACTCGCTCGAAGGCGCCCTCATCGCCGTCCCCGGCGAGCAGGCGTATGACGGGACCGGCTTTCGCAAAGAGGACTTCGGGCTCGTCCCCGTCCGCGTTGAGGCGGCGTGCGGGCTGCTGTTCGTCTGCCTGGATCGAGATGCGCCGCCATTGGGGGAATACCTCGGACCAGAGCTGCTCGCCGTGCTGGAAGCACCACTTGGGCAGGCAAGCTATGAGGTCTTCTTTTCCGAATCGTGGATGCTGGCCGCCAACTGGAAACTCTTCGCCGAGAACGCGCGGGATGGCTATCACGTGCCGTTCGTCCACTCCTCGTTCTTGGGCGGGGCGAGTCCGCCTCAACCGTATGCGCTCTTTCCCTCGGGCCATGCCGTGCAGCGCGTCGGCTGGGAACGAGACGCGGTCGACGCGGAGACCTGGCAGGCGACGACCAAGCATCTGCTGCCCGGGTTTGCCCCGGGTGACGGCTGGATTCTGAATATTTGCCCCGACCTCGTCGTCATGGCGCGGACCAGCGTCGTGGAGATCCTTTCTCAGATCCCAATCACGCATGATCGGACGATGTACGAGGTGCGGGCGCTCGGCATCGTCGGCGACTCCGAGGAGCAACGCGCGTGCCGACGCCAGGCGTTCGAGGTCTGGCTTCGGTCGCAGCAGCCCGAGGACAAGGCCGCGATGGAGAACCAGCAGCGAGGGCTCGTGTCCCGCGGCATGCGAACGAGCCTGATCGCTCGCGGCGCAGAGGCCACGACCGGGATCCGCGGCGATGACAACCGACTCCGGCAGTTCTGGACCGTTTGGCGCTCGATCATGGATATGGAAGCGAATGCAGTCCCCGGCGCGTGAGGTTCAGCTAGATCAGGCTCCTGGCGATCTTGCTGGCCGGGTCGCGCTGGTTACGGGCGCCCCCGGCGGCATCGGCCAGGCCATTTGCCGTCGCCTTGCGGAAGGCGGGGCGACCGTTGCCGTTCACTATTGCCCCCCCGAAGCGGCAGCCGCCCGCCGCGATTCGACTCCGCGCTCGGAGCGACGAGGAGCGGTCCATATTTCCGATCATCTGGATCGAGGTAGGCCCACGTTTGCTCGGTCTCGATGACGTGGGCGTCCGCGTCGATCGCCATCATTGCAGAAATCCTCCGCTCGCGTGTCGCTTGCCCCGAGTGTATCCTCGATCCGACATACCATCAATCCGCCCGGCGCGCCCCCACGGCGGCCCCAGTAGCCCCAGCGTGAACCCGCGTCTCCCGCCCGGCCCCTGGTCATCGCGAACCGGGGCGAGCCGCCAAGCCTGGCCAAAACGCTGCAACGCTGCAACGACCGGTTTGAAGCGGTGTGCCCTCGCGCTCACGTCGAGATTTCGCTGGGAGACGATGTAGAGCTGGCACCCGTCAGAAACGGCATTCGCCCCAACATTCGTCGCAATCCCCATGATCCGCGTCCCGATCGATGTCTGCCCTGACGCGGTCCTTCTCGTCGCACAAATTGTCGACGACGCCCGTCGCATGGAGGTTATGTAGCGTCTGCGTGTCGCCTAGCTCGCCCGGCGTCGTGCCGGGCCCCACCCGGGTGAAGAACTCGTTCTGTTCTTTGGTCAGCATGCAGTCCTCCTATTCTTTGAGCATTGAGGTTTGGGCCAACCGGACAGGCAGCTCCGGCCAGTGCTGTCTCGAAGGGCGAGGCAGGTGACGCGACCCGGGCTCCGATCTCGTGCCACGGTGACATCGCTTGATCGTCCGCCATCTCCCAGCTCCACGCCTCGTTCGTGACTGAAAGTCACTCTATGCTGAGCCACCCGCTCCCGAGCCCGCTCGAATGTCCCAGATAAGTCTCAGCTCATCATCAGTCCCAATTTCGCGTCCGCTGAGCGCACAAAGTTAGGGCACACCCTGTTCGGAATCACGCCCGTGGTGTCGTACAGCAAGCGTTCCATCTCCGCGTTGTAGCGGTCACGATCTCGCGGGTCGAGCGCGGTGTCGAACGCCTGCCAGAGGCGATCGTACTCGGAGTT